>Ga0082212_10000103_pt1 | contig 123772 bp, 106 predicted proteins | sample TergutNt197P3_FD_71548 | JGI IMG/M metagenome (GOLD analysis project Ga0082212, IMG submission 71548) | Neocapritermes taracua P3 segment gut microbial communities from Petit-Saut dam, French Guiana - Nt197 P3 | ecosystem: Host-associated > Arthropoda: Insects > Digestive system > Gut ...
TGACGCAGATCGACTTCGCCATGGCGAAGGGCAAGCTCAGCGCCGCCGGCGACTGGGGCTGTCCCGTCGTCAACGAAGAAGGTTACGTCGCCCTCAAATCGGCCAGGCATCCCCTGATCCCGGGCAAAGCGGTGCCGGTCACCGTGGGGCTTGGCCGGGATTTTGACGCCATCATCGTCACCGGGCCGAATACCGGCGGCAAGACGGTGCTGCTGAAAACCATCGGGCTGCTCGCTTTGATGGCCCAGTCCGGCTTGCATATCCCGGCTGAGGAAGGCACGGAGACGGCGGTGTTTCAACAAGTGTTTGTCGATATCGGGGACGAGCAGAGTATCGAGCAGTCGCTTAGTACTTTCTCTTCGCATATGACGAATATCATTGCCATCACGGAGAAAGCCGGACGGGACAGCCTGGTGCTGCTGGACGAGCTGGGCGCCGGGACGGATCCGGCCGAAGGCGCGGCCCTGGCGATGGCCGTAGTGGAAGATTTGCTGGCCAAAGGGGCCAGGCTGGTGGCGACGACCCACTACAGCGAGCTGAAGAGCTTTGCCTCCGGCCACGCGCGGGTGGAAAACGCCAGCGTGGAGTTCGACGTGGAGACGCTGCGGCCGACTTACCGCCTGATGATGGGCATACCGGGAAGGAGCAACGCTTTCGAGATATCGCTGCGGCTCGGGCTTGCCCCGGCGGTCATCGAAGCCGCGAAAGCTTTCCAGTCCATGGAGGAAGCCCGTACGGCCAATCTGATCCGGGATCTGGAGGCCAATCAGCTCTTTACCGAGAAGGAGCGCCGGGAAGCGGAGGATCTGCGCCGGCAGGCGGCGGATACTCTGGCCTGGATCAGGAAGAAAGAGGACGATAGGAAGGAGCGGGCGGCGAAGTTGTTGGAGAATGCCCGGGAGGAGGCCCTGGAGATCGTCGTACAGGCCCGGAAAGAGAGCGAAAGCCTGCTGAGGGAAATGCGGGATATGCGTAAAGCAGGCTACCGGGGCGTCGACGAGCAGACGGCGCAAAGGCTGCGGGAGGAGTTGCGGAAGCGGGAGAGCGGCTTATACGACCAGATGGATTCCCGGGAGAGGCCGTCCAGCCGGCCGGCCGGCATACCGGAGCCGGGGGATATGGTATATCTGCGAAAGCTGAAGCAGAAGGGGCAGGTGCTGACCAAAGCCAACAACCAGGGCGAGCTGCAGGTGCAGGCCGGGGTGATGAAGCTTTCCGTGAGGCTGGGCGATTTGGAGCTGCTGCCGGATGAAGTATTGCTCGACGGCGCGCCGCAGAAGACCGGCGCCGGCGCCATCGGCGCCGACAAGGCCCGATCCATCAGCGCGGAGCTGGATCTGCGGGGCATGCTGGTGGACGAGGCGCTGCTTGAGGCGGAGAAGTACCTGGACGACGCCTATCTGGCCGGCCTGCCGCAGGTCAGCATCATCCACGGCAAAGGCACCGGCGCCCTGCGCAAAGCGATCCGGGACATGGCAGCGAAACACCCGTTCATCGCGGGGGCGAGGACGGGGGGCTACAACGAAGGCGGCGACGGGGTCACGGTGATCAGCCTGAAGGTATAGCGCCGGGATTATTCTTGTGTTATACTGTTAACAAATCGACAGAGGAGGTATGAAAAATGGCGTTTTTGGATAAAGCCAAGGAACTGGGAAAGAAAGTGGGCGAGACTACAGCCTCGGTAGCGAAATCCGCAGCGAAGACCGCCAAGGAGAAATCCGAGCAGGCCATAGAGCTCGGCAAGCTGAAAAAGGACATGATGGTGGAAAACAACAAAATCACCAAGCTGTATGAGGACATCGGCAAGCACGCTTTCGACATCTATAACAGCTCGAAGGATTACTCCCTGCTGGAACCGCTGTTCGCACAAATCAACGACAGCTTACAGAAGATCGAGGAATGTAAGGTCAGGATGGAGGAAGTCAAGACCAATTCCAACCTCACTGATGAGGAGCTATCCGAGTTTGACGACGACCTCGAAGGGGACGCCGATCTCGAAGGGGACGCCGGCGACGACGAGTGACCGCCCGAAAGCGAACCGCATAAACAAATAAGCGCAACAAAAATACCGCCCTCTGCCGCAACAGGGGCGGTTTTATACTTGCGCAGTCCGCGAAGCGGAGGGATTAGAGGTATAGGCGCGGCTTATCTTCAGGGGATGGTGGTCCATAGAGGCGAGGATGGCCCAAGGGGCAGGTCGAGGGTCATATCCACGCCGGCGACGCGGTAGTAATACGTATGGCCGCTGTATACGTTGGTGTCCGTGTATGAGTTGATATTGCCGGTGGAAGTCAGCAGGTTGCTTGCGTCGATGGCGAAATCCATGCTTTCGGCGCGGTAAATCATATAGACGACGTCGTTGCCCGGGTTTGGCGCGTTCCAGAGGAGCTGGACGCAGTACCCGGAGCCGTAGGGGAGCCGGGCGCCGTCCAGCCGAATGGCTGTCTGGGGCCTGTCCCCGGGTTCGCCGCCGTAACCGCCGCCGTAGCCGTAAGGGTCATACCCGCCGACCACAGCCCTCGCCTCGGGGGATGTGCCCAGTACCTCCCCGTCTGTCTTGTCTATGGCTTGGATAAAGTAATAGTACGTCCCGTAATCATATGGCTCGAAGCTGTCGTCCACATAAGTGGCGCTGGTATAGTTGAGCACCGCGAGCCTCACCGCAGAGTTGGCGGGGGTGTTGGGGTCGTTCCCCCGGTAGATATGGAAGACTGTGTTGGCGTCCGCCCTGGAAGCGTACCAGGAAAGGTTTACCACAGGGGCTTCGCCTTCTTCGGCCACTTGCGCATAAACCCTGATCTGGGTGGAATCGTCATCCGGGTAGGTGATGAAGCCGCCTTCCCCGTGGATATTGCAGAACTCGGAAGGCACTTCCAGCCTGGCGTCCTGGGGGGCGACGTTTCCAGTCCAGGGCGTCACCCTGCGCAAAAAAGTTTTCATCTCCGTGTGGGGGCAGTCTTCCACCAGCAGCAGCCCGCTTTCGGCGCATACAGGCGCCTGTATCCATACGTTGGACTCCTCTTCCGGGGCGAAAGCCGCGATAAACTTTTCGGTGATGATAAACTCTTCCGGGGTCAGGGGCGAGGGCAGCAGGCCGGACTTGGCGTCTATCGTAACGCTCCGTATGCCCTCCGGCGCGGGAAACTCCTTGTCTCTGACGGGGATATCCCGGTGAGCGACGGTCATGATATCTTTCCAGAGGGGCGCGCAGTAAGTGCCGCCGAAGACCCCCGGCATCCGCTCAGGCTCGTCGTAACCCATCCAGATGACGCCGGCCAGATCCGTCGTATATCCGGCGAACCAGGCGTCCACATTCAAGGAAGTCGTCCCTGTCTTACCCGCGGTGGCCCTGTCCAGCCTTGCCCTGGAGCCTGTGCCGCCGGAGACGGCGGAAATCAGCATGTCCGTCATCATGTACGCGGTCTGGGGGGACATGGCGACCCGGCTTTCCGGGCTGTGCTCGTATATGACGTTGCCTTTATAGTCCTCGATGCGGCGTATGGCGAAGGGCTTATTGTAGACGCCGTTGTTGGCATAGGTGGCGAAGGCCGCGGTGAGCTCGATGGGGGATATGCCGTGGGTGACGCCGCCCAGGGCGATAGCCGGGCCCAGGTCGTTGTACCGGCCTGACTCCACCAGGCTGGTGATGCCAAGCCTTTTCGCGAAGGCTATACCGTTTTCCACGCCGATACGCTCGATGAGCTTCACGGCTATGGTGTTTAATGAGCTCTGTATCGCCGCCCTCAGGGTGACGAGGCCGCGGTAAGCGTTGTCGCTATTCTGAAAGTCTTTCTCTACCGTAAATCCGCCGGGGTAGTCGTCCAATACGTTTCCGGGTCCCCAGCCGAGCTCGATGGCGGGCCCGTATACCACGACGGGCTTAAAAGCTGAGCCGGGCTGGCGGTAAGCGTCGGCGGCGCGGTTGAAACCGCGGACTTCATTGATGTTCCTGCCACCGATCATGGACTGGATGGAGCCGTCGTGGACGTTGACGATCACCATAGCCGACTGGATGAACTTGTCTTCGTCTTTGACCTCGGGGAAGTTTTCATCATCGGCGTAGATCTCCTCGATTTTCGCCTGGGTGACCACATCCAAGGTCGTATAGATGCGGTAGCCGCCGGTAAACATGCGGATGGCGTTGGAGCGGTCGATGCCCAGGATGTCGCAGGCCTCATTGAAGGTGTAGTCCAGGAAGGACTGATTGGTGAAATCCCGGTCTTCGATCTGGGTCGTGCTCCGAACGACATTCAGCGGCGCGCTTTTTGCCGCCGCGGCTTCACTTTCCGAGATGTAACCCATCTTGACCATTTCGTTGAGTACGATAGCCTGGCGGGATTTGGCCCTGTCCATGTTTTGAAAGGGATTGAACACCCCCGGGCCGTTGACGATGCCCGCGAGGAAGGCATACTCGCCGATATTTAGATCGTGGATGTCTTTGTTGAAATAATTCAGAGACGCCGTGGCGCAGCTATACGCCCGCTGGCCGTAGTAAACATTATTCAGGTAGAAGGCCAGTATCTGCTCCTTGGAGTAGACTTGTTCGAGCTTCATGGCTAGCCAGGCTTCTTGTATCTTGCGGTCGTAGCTCTTGTCGTCGTTGCCCACGTCGAGGATGACCAGGCGGACCACCTGCATGGTGATGGTGCTGGCGCCCTGGCCCCGGTTGCCGGACTCAAAGTTTGCCCTGGCGGCGCCCAGGATACGGATGGGGTCGACGCCTTTGTGCTGGAAAAAGCGCTGGTCTTCGATGGAGATGATGGCTTGCTTCATCCGAAGGGGGATGTCCATGGGATCCAGGGGCACTCTGTCCTTCTCCGAGTGAAAGACGCCGATCTGAACGTCGTCGCGGTTGTACACGTAAGTGGTGAGCTCGCCGGAGAGTACGGTCATGTCCAGCTCGTCGATGGAGCGGATGATGTTGTAGACGTACCCCCCCACCAGACCTACGCCCACGAAGCCCAGTATGATGAAGACGAGAAGAAGCATCAGAAGCATACGGCCCGCGGCTTTGGCCATGAGCCTGCCGCGCCTGACTTTTTTCTTCGCTGAGGTTTTGCCTGGGGCAGCGGCTTTGCTGCCCGCTTGGGTCTTTACGCCCGGTTCGCCCACAGCGGCGTCGCCTGCCGCGGCGCTTTTTCCGCTGGCAGCGCCGTTTGCTTTCGTTGATGACGCGGTCTTGCCGCTGCCGGTCTTATTCGCGCCGGTCGAGGTTTTGCCCCCGAGGCTGCCCCATACATTTGAAGTGGATTTGGCTCTGGCCTTAGCATTGGGATTACCCGCGTCCGCGCCTGTCGCCATAGATTATTCCTCCTCATGGACGGATTTATCGACTGCCGATGGTCGCCATGTTTAGGTAAGTATACCATACTACTGACGGAAATGCGGTATGATTTGTTCCATCACGCCTTTTTGCGGTATAATAGATCATCAGATAAGGGGGCCTCATGAGCAAAATGAAGTATATCCGGCAAATCGAAGAATTCCAGCCCTCCTGCGCCCAGGAGGCGGCAGACAAAGCGATCGTCCTGGACATATGCGCCAGGTTCGGCGACATACTGACCAGGGCGAACCTGACCTGCCATATCACCAGTTCCGGCCTCATCCTCAACGAAGGGAAGGATAAGATGCTCATGGTGCATCACAATATCTATCGGACCTGGACCTGGACGGGGGGGCACGCCGACGGTGAGGAAGACCTGGAGGGGATAGCTTTGCGGGAAGCCGCCGAAGAGACGGGCGTAGCGGCGGTAGAGCTGCTGCTGCCGGATATGGCGTCACTGGATATCCTACCCGTCTTCGGGCATGTCAAGAACGGCAAGTACATAAGCGCCCATCTCCACCTCAACGCGTCGTACCTGCTGCAGGCTTCCGAGAAGGAGGCGCTGGCGGTCAGGGCGGGTGAGAACACAGCTGTGGTCTGGGCGCCGCTGGCCGAAGTGGCGGGGCGATCGAAGGAGCCGGAGCTAATAAGGGTATTCGGCAAGATGCTCAGCCGTCTGGATATCGCGCTGCCATTGTGATATACTGATACAAAGCAAAAGGCGCGCCGGAAACGGATAAGTCAAAACGGAAATCAGACGTCAGATTGAGAGGGTTCATATGTCCGGTCACTCGAAATGGTCTACGATAAAGCGGCATAAAGGTAAGATCGACGCGGCAAAGGGCGTTGTGTTTACCAAGCTAGCCAGGGAAATCATCGTCGCAGCCAGAGCCGGCGGAGGCAACCCGGAGGGCAACTTCCGCCTGAAGATAGCCGTAGCCAAGGCGAAAGCGTCCAATATGCCCAACGACAATATAAAGAGGGCTATCGAGAAGGGCGCCGGGGGGGCGGACGGGGCGAACTATGAGGAGCTGACTTATGAGGGTTATGGCCCGGGGGGCACAGCCGTCATGGTCAGGGCGATGACGGACAACCGAAACCGTACGGCGGGGGAGATACGCCATATCTTCTCTAAGAATGGCGGCAATATGGGCGAGACCGGTTGCGTCGGCTGGATGTTTAAGGAAAAAGGCGTCCTCACCGTCGACAAAGAGGATTGTAAGCTCAGCGCGGACGACCTGATGCTCATGGCCCTGGATCTTGGGGCGGACGACATCCAGGAAGAAGAGGATACTGTGGAGATCACCACCGACCCCGGCGCTTTCCAGGCGGTGAAGGAAGGCATGGAGAAAGAGGGGGTAGTATTCTCCGACAGCGAGATCACGATGATCCCGGACACCTCCGTCGTGGTCACCGATCTGGAGCAGGCAAAATATGTGCTGCGGATGATGGAGGCTCTGGATGAACATGACGACATACAGAGCACATACACAAACTTTGACGTGCCGGACGAGATCGCGGACAAGCTATGAGAGTACTTGGGATCGACCCGGGCACCGCCATCATGGGCTTCGGCCTCATCGACTACCAAAACAGTAAGCATAAGCCCCTTGCCTACGGCGCCATCCGTACGAGTAAGGACGATAAAACAGAAGACCGGCTGAAGCAACTCTTCCACGGGGTCAACCGGCTGCTCGACGAGTATAAGCCGGATGTGATGGCCGTCGAGGAGTTGTTCTTTAACCGCAATACCACCACGGCGATCACCGTGGGGCAAGCCAGGGGCGTGGCGCTGCTGGCAGCCGGCCTCCGGGAGATACCGGTGGGGGAATACACGCCCCTGCAGGTCAAGCAGGCGGTGGTGGGGTACGGAAGGGCGGAGAAGCATCAAGTCCAGTACATGCTGACCAAGATACTGGGGCTTCAGGAGACGCCCAAGCCCGACGACGCCGCGGACGCCCTTGCCATAGCCGTGTGCTACTGCCAGTTTGGCGGAAAGGGCAGCTGGCGCAGCGCGAAGTAGTTCAGCACCGCGCCGCCCGTGGGTTGCGGGCCCGGCGTATACAAAGGAGAAAACCATGCTTGATTTCATCGAAGGGGAAATCGTCGCCAAAGGGCCCCAAGGGCTCGTGCTTAGGGCCGGGGACTTCGGCTTCAGCCTCAAGGTCTCCAACCAGACCCTGTCTGCCCTGCCCCAGGCGGGTAGCCGGGCGCTCTTGTATACCGACCTTCAGCTCCGGGAAGACGATATCAGCCTGTATGGCTTTTCCACAGAAGAAGAACGTTCGTTCTTCACCCTGCTGACCCAGGTATCCGGAGTGGGGCCGAAGCTGGCGCTGGCCATGCTGTCCGCTTACCCGGCGCCGACGTTGAAAAAGGCCCTGGTCACCGGGGATCTGAGCTCCCTGACCAGCATATCCGGGATAGGCAAGAAGACGGCGCAACGCTTGATCCTTGAGCTGAAAGACAAGCTGGACAAGGAAATGCTTTTCGCCGGCGGCGGAGACGGCTTCGGCGCCGTGGCGGCGGGCGGCGGCGAGGGGGACGCGGGGCAGGCGATCGAAGCTCTGGAAGCTTTGGGCTATACCCGCTCGGAGATCATGAAAGCCTTCGCCGGCATGGACCTCGGCGATATGGGCGTCGAGGATATCATCAAACTTGGCCTGAAGCAGATGGCAAAGTACTAGTGCAGCGTCCACGAAATAACTGGGCTAGCGTTGTGATTTCGCGGATACGCCCGGTAAAGCCTACCGAAGGGATGGAGGAAGCCCCTCATGGATGATGAGTATTTCGAAGAACGCCTGGTGGCGCCCGGCGTGAGCGGCGAAGATATAGAGGAAAGCAGCATACGGCCCCAGCGCCTGGCGGACTATATAGGGCAGACTAAGGTGAAAGAGAACCTGGAGGTCTTCATCAAAGCCGCCAGGGAGCGTAAGGAGCCCCTTGACCATGTCCTGCTATACGGGCCGCCCGGCTTGGGGAAGACTACGCTGGCGATCATCATCGCCGCCGAGATGGGGGCAAGTATACGGAGCACGTCCGGCCCCGCCATCGAGAGGCCGGGGGATCTGGCCGCTATCCTCACGAACCTCGAGCCCATGGACGTCCTCTTCATCGACGAGATACACAGGCTGAACCGCTCCGTGGAAGAGGTGTTGTACCCGGCTATGGAGGATTTTTGCCTGGACATCATGATTGGCAAAGGCCCCAGCGCCCGGACGATACGGATGGATGTGCCGCCCTTTACTCTGGTAGGGGCCACCACCAGGGCGGGGCTCCTGTCCGCGCCCCTCCGGGACCGCTTTGGCGTGGTGAGCCGGCTTGAGTATTATCGCGAAGAGGAGCTGCTCACCATCGTGACCCGCTCCGCCAGGATACTGAACATCGACGTCGACCCCGAGGGCGCCAAGGAAATCGGCCGCCGGGCAAGGGGCACGCCCAGGATAGCCAACCGCCTGCTCCGGCGGGTACGGGATTTCGCCCAGGTGGGCAACCGCCGCGTCATCGACACTGACGTAGCCGGGGACGCCCTGGACCGCCTCGAAGTGGACGCCCTGGGCCTGGACGCCATCGACCGTCATCTGCTGCTGACCATCATCCAGAACTTCAACGGCGGCCCGGTGGGTTTAGATACCCTGGCGGCGTCCATCAGCGAGGAGACGGAGACCATAGAGGACGTCTACGAACCGTATCTGATGCAAATGGGCCTCCTGCAACGCACCGCCAGGGGGCGCATGGCGACGCTTAAGGCTTATCAATATCTGGATCAGCCGCCTCCGGCCAACCAGGGGCAAAACCAGGGCAGCCTTTTTGACGCCGGGCAGCAAGGGACGCCATGAGCGATAGGCATATTCTCCTGCATAGCTGCTGCGGGCCTTGCACGATGTACCCCTTGGAAGCGTTGAGGCAGGAAGGCTACCGGGTATCGGGGTACTTCGACAACCCCAACATCCACCCTTACCGGGAATTCCGCTCCCGTCTTGATGCCTACCGCGTGATGGCGGAGCAAAGAGGGCTGGACGCGCGGATCGAGGAAGGGTACGGCCTGGAAGCTTTCCTGCTGCGGATAAAGGAAGCGCCCGACGGCGTCTACGGGGCGTTGTCCGCCGAACGCTGCGGGCTGTGCTACCGGCTGCGCATGGAGAGGGCGGCCGCGGCATGTAAGGAAGCGGGGCTGGAGGCTTACAGCACCACGCTTTTGGTGAGCCCATATCAGCATCACGACCTCATCCGGGAGGCGGGTGAAGCGGCTGCCGAGGCTTATGGGCTGAGCTTCCTGTACAGGGATTTCCGCCCGGGCTTCCGCCGGGGCCAGGCCATGGCCCGGGAAGCGGGGCTCTATATGCAGGGGTATTGCGGCTGTGTATTCAGCGAGTACGAACGATACGGGGACCGAAAATGACAATACCGGCTAGATCAATCAAAGCATTTCTTTGTTTCGCCCTATGCCTTGCGCTGCTGTCAGAGGGGGCTTACAACCGGACGGAAGGGGCGGCTATCCCCCAGGGTGAAGTCGTCGTCCGCGTTGCCCTGGGCCTGGGGCAAAAAGAAGCGGTGCTGACGGTAAGCCAAGGCGCTTATGGCATAAGCGACCCGGATAGTGGCGTGGAGGCGGGGAGACTTTCGCCCGGGGAGCGTATCACAGCCTCGCCTTCAGGCATCGGGTTGGTCATATCCGGCGACGGCGGATATCCGGGCGCAAGCGGCAGCCGTATCCTACTGGCGCCCATGGATGCGGGGCATGGCGTCGTCACCTACGGCGCGCGCTCCTACCGCGGGGCTATCGTGGTCGAGAACAAAAACGGTTTATTGAATGTGATCAACATATTGGACGTCGACCTCTATCTGCTGGGCGTGCTGCCTATGGAAATGGGGCTCTCCACCGCCCCCGCAGAAGCGCTGAAAGCCCAGGCGGTGGTCAGCCGGACCTACGCGCTGAAAAAGAAAAACCCAGCCGCTTCTTACGATCTGGTGTCCGGCTCAAGCGACCAACTCTACGGCGGCTTTGGCAGCGAGAAGGAGCATACCACGGCGGCAGTGGAAGCCACCGCCGGGCAAGGGATATACTACGACGGCCGACTCATCGAGGCTTTTTTCTCCTCAAACAGCGGCGGATATACCGAGGACGCGGAGAATGTCTGGAACGAATCTCTGCCCTATGCTAAAGCGGTCGCTTCCCCTTACGACGCTTTCGCCCTGGAAGCCGCCCAGGACGCCAACGGGTATCCCGGCAACACCTATAGCTGGCAGGTGCGCTATACCATAAGCGAGCTGCAAAGCATGATAGGGAAGTGGAACCAGGACAATCCGTCCTCGCCCATCAACATAGGGAGCCTGCAGTCCCTCAGCGCTCACGCCTTCGCCTTCGACCCCGCCACAAGAAGGGTCACGGATCAGGCGAACGAAAGCGGCCGCATCACCCGGCTTGACCTCGCCGGCAGCGGTGGAGCATACTCGCTATACCGGGAAGGCGTACGGTCGTTCCTGGGCTTGCGCAGCGCCATGTTCACCCTCATCCCGGAAGGGGGCATAGCGGTCAGAAACGGCGCCGGGGCCGTGGTCATGCTGGGGCAGGGCATAGCTGAATCCAAGGGTATCACCGCGGGCGGGCAGGCGGAGGATATCAACCCCGGCGGCAATAGTTTTTTCATCGCCACCGCGGACGGGGTCGTCGAAATGAGCAAAAATGACGCGGGTACCGTCACGGCTTACGTCTTCGACGGCAAGGGTTACGGTCACGGCGTGGGCCTCAGCCAATGGGGCGCCATCGGCATGGCGCAAGCGGGCATGACATACGGGCAGATCATCGAGTACTACTATAATCAAAATAAAAACGACGGCAGACTGGCCGTGATGGCGGTACAGTAAGATGGATATCTCCTTATTTGATTATGACTTGCCAAAGGAGTTGATCGCGCAGAAGCCCATCGAGCCAAGGGATCATTCCCGTATGCTTGTTCTGTCGGAGGGAGGGCTGGCCCACGACCGTTTTTATCATCTTCCCCACTATCTGAAACCCGGCGACCTTCTGGTCTTCAATCGAACCAGAGTGCTGCCCGCAAGGCTTTTGGGAAGAAAGGCGGATACCGGCGGCCGCGCCGAGTGCTTTCTTCTCCATCAGGTATCGCCGGAGGTATGGTCATGCCTGGTCAGGCCGGGCAGGCGCATTGCCCCGGGCGTGAGGCTGGTATTCGGGGACGGAGGGTTGGAAGGGCTCGTCGAAGAACGGACGGAAGGGGGGGGCCGCCTTGTCCGCTTCCGCTGGCAGGGGGATTTCGAAGCCGCGCTCAACCGGGCGGGGCAGGTACCGCTGCCGCCCTACATCCATGAGAAGCTTGACGACCCGGAACGGTACCAGACGGTATACGGAGATAAACCCGGCTCAGCCGCGTCGCCCACAGCGGGGCTGCATTTCACGGAAGACGCCCTTTCCGGATTACGCGCCAAGGGCGTAGAGTTGGCGCAGGTGCTGCTCCACGTGGGCCTGGGCACCTTCCGCCCCGTGGATACGCAGGTCGTCGAAGACCACAAGATGCACAAGGAGTACTGCGAGGTAAGCGAAGAGGCGGCTCAAGCGGTGAACCGGGCGAAGGGCGAGGGGCGGCGCGTCGTGGCGGTGGGCACGACGGCGCTGCGCACCCTGGAAGCCATGGGCAAGACCGGCGCCTTGCAAGCCGGCGCCGGGTGGACGGATCTATACATCTATCCGGGGTACCGTTTCAACATGACCGACGGCCTGCTTACGAATTTCCACCTGCCCAGATCCAGCCTGCTCATGCTGGTGAGCGCCCTGGCGGGCAGGGAGCGTGTCATGGAGGCGTACCAGGAAGCCATACGGGAGGGCTACCGCTTCTTTTCCTTTGGCGACGCCATGCTGATTTTATAAGGAGAACGAACGTTCGTGAGCGTAAAGTGGACATGCATTAAAAAAGATACGAATTCCATGGCCCGGCGGGGCCGGCTGGATACGCCCCACGGCGCGGTGGAGACGCCCGCCTTTATGCCGGTAGGGACCCAGGCTACGGTGAAAGCCATGACGCCGGAGCAGCTTGCGGCGACCGGCGCGGAGATGATATTGTCCAATACTTACCACCTTTATCTGCGCCCAGGCGCCGATCTGGTCGCCGCCCACGGGGGGCTGCACGGCTTCATGAAGTGGAACGGACCCATCCTCACGGACAGCGGCGGCTTTCAAGTGTTCAGCCTGGGCGATCTTCGCAGGATAAGAGAAGAAGGAGTCGAGTTCCGCTCCCATATCGACGGTTCTTCCCACCTCTTCACGCCGGAATCCGTCATGGATATCGAAGAAAAACTGGGCGCGGACGTCGCGATGGCATTCGACGAATGTATCCCATATCCCACGACGTACGAATACGCAAGGGAAGCTACCGCCCGCAGCAGCCGCTGGGCAGCCCGATGCAAGGCTTCTCACCACCGTGAAGGCCAGAGCCTGTTTGGCATCATCCAAGGGGGGACGTATAAAGAGCTTCGGACGTCCAGCGCCGTTGAATTGGTGGAGATGGACTTCCCCGGATACGGGATAGGCGGCTTAAGCGTAGGCGAGGAAAAGCCCCTGATGTACGAGATATTAGAGCACACGACGCCCCTGCTGCCTCAGGATAAGCCACGCTACCTGATGGGGGTCGGTTCTCCCGACTGCCTGGTAGAAGGGGTGCTGCGCGGTATAGATATGTTCGACTGCGTGCTGCCCACGCGGATCGCGCGAAACGGGACGTTGTTTACATCCCGGGGCAGGCTCGTGATACGGAACGCCCGGTATAAGAGCGATATGCGGCCCCCGGATGAGTTTTGCGGCTGCTATGCCTGCCGCAATTTCAGCAGGGCTTATATCCGCCATCTATTTATCGCCGGCGAGATACTGGGCGCCACCCTCGCGACGATACATAACCTGCATTACTTGCTATCGTTGATGGCTAAGTTGAGGCTCGCCATCGAGGAAGACCGGCTGCAAGAAACGGCAAAGAGGTTGCTAACCGAAGCGCAAGGCGAAAATTCGTAAAAGTAAAAATTTACGTGTTTTTTTCTTGCATACATTTCCATTTTATAGTATTATTCTTTTTATAGTCTTACATAAGAGCAGCGAGGAGGTTTTTTCGTGCCGGACCAATATTTAACTATTCTATGGGTCGTGGGGATTGGGGCGTTGATGTACTTTATGATGATCAGGCCCCAGCGTAAGCAGCAGAAGGCGAAAGCGGCGATGATGAGCAGCCTGAAGAAGGGCGACAGGGTCGTCACCGCGGGGGGTATCTACGGCATCGTGAGAAGCGTGAAGGACGACAAGGTGACCCTTGAGATCGCTTCCGAGGTATATGTGCAGTTCACCAAAAGCGCGGTGGGGAGCATTTTGCGCAGCAACGAATCGAAAGCGTCCGCTCCGGAACCCGATACGGTCATGGACAGCGATACCGAAGACGCCGAGTACGTCGTCGAGCAGGATGAAGAATAACCCCCGTGACGAAGGAGGAAGCTGATGAAAACCGGTAAGGCGGCGGCTGTGCTCGTGGTTCTTGTATTGACCATCGCCAGCGCTATCCTGGGGATCACCTATCTAGGGCAGTATCTAAAGCTTGGTTTGGACTTGAAAGGCGGCGTGCAGGTGCGCGTACAGGCCCAGGGCGACGCGACCAAGGAAGAGATGGACAAGGTCATGTCCATCATGAACATGCGTATCAACAGCTTGGGCGTAACGGAGCCCTCCATCCAGCGCGAGGGCGCTAACCGGGTACTGATCGAGCTGCCCGGCGTCCAGGACCCGGAGGAGGCCATCGCCATGATCGGCAAGACCGCCTACCTGACCTTCGGCATCTTTGATGAAGAGGGCAATGTGGGCATTGTGCTGGACGGGAGCCATCTGGTCAACGCCCAGGAAGCGCTGCAGCCGGCGAGTACCCAGCCGGGGAGTATGCAGTTTGGCGACGAATATGTGGTGAGGCTGGACTTCGACAACGAAGGGAAACAGATATTCGCGGAGACCACGCAGTACCTGGTGGATACCTACCCCAACCTGTCCATATATGACGCCTCTTACAGCGGGGATTGGCGCCGCAATATCGCGATTTTTCTCGATGACGACATTATCTCCGTCCCCTTTGTCAGCGTCGCGATCCCTACGGGCGAAGCGGTGATCACCGGCTACAAGAGCCTTGCGGAAGCCAGGCAGCTCGCGTTGCTGCTTAAGTCCGGCGCTTTGCCGGTACCTGTGGAAATCGTCGAGAAGCGCACCATAGGCCCCACCCTGGGCGCCGACTCCATCAAGAAGAGCCAGACCGCCGGGCTTATCGGGCTTGCTCTGGTCATCATCTTTGTCCTGGTCGTATACAGGCTGCCGGGTGTGATCGCCGGATTCTCCCTCGTCCTGTACAGCGTGCTTCTCCTGTCGGTGATGGCCCTCATCCGGGCGACGCTGACCTTGCCGGGGATACTGGGCATCGTGCTCTCCATCGGCATGTGCGTGGATTCCAACATCATCATCTACGAGAGGTTGAAGGACGAGCTACGCTCGGGCAAGACCCTTCGCTCCGCGATCAACTCAGGCTTCTCCAGAGCGCTGTGGACCATCATCGACTCAAACGTGACCACGCTGATCGCCGCCGCGGTATTATTCTGGAAGGGGACCGGCAGCATAAAAGGCTTCGCCGTCACCCTGAGCATCGGAATATTGATCAGCATGTTTACCGCCATTGTATATACAAGGTTCCTGCTTAAAAACACCGCCGAGTCGGGGCTTTTTGCCAACCTGGCCCTGTATGGCGTGAAAGGAGCGGGAAAATGAAAACAGAATTGAATTTTAACTTTCATCAAAAGCGGAAGTTTTTCTATGTCGCCTCGGCTGTCCTTCTGGTCGTCGGGCTCGTCTCCCTGATATTTCAGGGCTTGAACCAAGGTATAGAGTTTCAAAGCGGCACTTTGATGGATCTGAAGTTCGACGACAGCGCCGTATCCATGGAGCAGGTCCGTCAGGTACTGGCGGAGTACGGCTTGGAGAACAGCAGCATCACGCTGGATAGCGAAGGGACCTATGTCATCAAATCCCTCGAGCTAAGCGAGGAGACCCAAACAAGCGTCATGGCGTCATTCCTTAGCCAACTTGGCGGGTACGATATGAAGAGGATAGAGAGCGTGGGTCCCATCGTCGGGAAGGAACTCACGCAAAACGCCATCATCGCCTTATCCATCGCTTCGGCACTGATGCTCGTCTACATATCGATACGGTTCCAGTGGAAGTTCGCCGTGGCTGCTATACTCTGCCTCGTCCATGATTCGCTGATCATGCTGGGCTTTTTCTCCTTATTTCAGTTCGAGGTGGAGAGCTCTTTCATCGCGGCGGTGCTGACCACGATCGGGTATTCCATCAACAACACCATAGTCGTATTTGACCGGATACGGGAAAACATGAAGTTGAATCCGAAGTGGAAAGGGGAGGAGCTTATCAACAGAAGCATCAACCAAACCCTTATCCGCTCCATCAATCTCGCCATGACCGTAGCGCTGGTACTGGGGGCGCTCATCATCCTTGGGGGCAAGACTACCCGTGTCTTCGCCATTGCCCTTATGGTGGGCAATATCTCCGGGTTCTATTCGTCGGCGTTTATCTCCGGGAACCTGTGGCTGGAATTCAAACCTGACGTGAAAACGGGTTAGCGGCGTCCGGCTTAACCCGCGCCGGCTTGGTAAGCCGATGCGGCAATCACAAAGGGGGTATGATCCATGCAGGTACAACTTATCCTGATCCTGATTTTTGCCATCATCGTGGCGGCTTTCTCCGTCCAAAACACCATGGCGGTGGTGATACGTTTCCTGTTCTGGGAGGCGAACCTTTCCCTGGTGCTGGTCATACTGGGATCCATCGCCCTGGGCGCTGTATTTATCTATCTCGTGGACCTGGCGAAGCAGATACAGGTCAAGCGGGAGATGAAGGAGCTCAATCAACGGGTCGCCGCCCTTACCGGGGAAAAGGAAGCCCTGGAGCGCGCCCTTGCCGGGCTGCAGGGCGCGCCGGAGCAAGCCGGGTACGGCGACGAAGCCGGGACGGGGCAGCAGGATATACCGCCCGTGCAGTATGAGGCCCAGGCGCCCCCGCAGCATGATACGCCTGCCGGGCAGCCGACGTACGGCGATGAGCTTTCGATGCCGCTCGTTGAAGCGCAGGTTGCCGAGCTCCAGGCTGTGCCCCAGGCCGAGGCGCAGCCGGCGCCTAAGTTTGACCCGGAGACCGGCTTGCCGCTCTCACCGGGGGAGATCACGACCCTGGAGGAGCTTGACCGGATGATCGGGAGCGCAGATGACGGGCCGTAAGCGCAAGAAGTGGAGAATCAAAGGCGACGCGTCGGCCTCAGGCGTTTCGCCTACCGGCCCCCTGGGCCTTCTGCCGCTGACCGACGAACTGCTGCGCGGGAGAGGCTTCCGTGAAGCGGGCGAGCAGCTCGGTTTCCTGAAGCATAGCGAGCTTGCGGATCTGTCGGATCTCCGGCGGCTGCCCGGGATGGCCGCGGCGATACAGGCGATCAGGGAAGCTGTAGGGGAACGCAAGAAAATATGGATCTACGGCGATTATGACGCCGACGGTATGACAGCCACCGCCTTGCTGATAAAAGCCTTAGCTTGTCTGGGCAGCAAGGCGGATTATTATATCCCCCATCGTTTCGAGGAGGGGTACGGGCTGCACAAGGAAGCCCTTCGCCAGATCAGGGATCAGGGGGCTGAGCTCCTCATCACCGTGGACTGTGGCGTCGCTTCCGCGGATGAAGCCGCTTTCGCCGCCTCGATAGGCTTGCCCCTCATCGTCACCGACCATCACCGGCCTCAGGATGAGCTGCCCGAAGCTCTGGCGCTCATCGACCCTGAGCTGATGGAGGAGCCGGGGGAAAGCAGGGGGCTCTCAGGGGCGGGGGTGGCTTTCGCCCTTGCCTACTGCCTCTATCAGGAGCTGGGCGCCGACGGGGACTTGACGGAACTGGCCCAGCTAGCCGCTATAGGCTGCCTGGCGGACGGCATGCCCATGATAGGGGATAGCCGTGTGCTGACAGCCCTGGGGCTGGAGGGGATGAACCTCCATCCTCTGCCGGGGATTTTGGCCATGGCAGTCAATGCCGGGCTGGACGGCAAAACCATCAACGAAAGCCATGTGGTGTTTACCTTCGCCCCCCGGCTGAACGCCTCCGGGCGCCTTGAGGACCCCAACCTGGGCGTGAAGCTGCTCCTGGCGGAAAGCAGGCGTGAAGCCGACCCCTATGTGCAGCAGTTGGAGGCGCTTAACAAACGCCGCCAGGAATTGGACAGCGGTATCTATGAGGAGCTGGCCGGGCGGATATCCGAAACGCCGGAGTTGGCGGAGCCCCCGGTGCTCATCTTCGCCGGGGAAGGTTGGCACGTCGGGGTCATCGGCATTACAGCTACGCGGCTTTTGGAAAAGTACCGAAAGCCCGTCATCCTTATCTCCTTTGACGGCGAGACCGGGCGGGGCAGCGGAAGGAGCCTGCCGGGGTATTCGCTGCACCAGGCGCTGGCCGGCGCCGCCGGGCTGCTGAGCGCCTTTGGGGGCCATGAGTACGCCTGCGGCCTGCGGATAGACCGGGGCAACCTGGAATCATTCCGGACCCGGATGCTGGCCTTCGCGCCGGCCCCCGGGCAGGGGCAAGGGGAGGAAAGCGAAGATGAGACCGAAGGGGAGATCGAAGCGGATCTTATCGTCTCCCCGGGCCAGATGACCTTGCGTTGCGCGGAGGATCTGGAGAGGCTTGCCCCTTTCGGCGCCGGGAACCCAAGGCCCCTGTTCGTATTGCTTTCGATGAAGCTGACGGAGCAAAAACCCATGGGGCGGGATAAGCGGCACTATCAGCTTTTCTACAAGCCGGACCTGCCGGAAACCGCTTCTTTTGTGGCTTTCAATATGGAAGACGCCATTTTTTACCCCCAAGTGGGGAAAGTCTATGATTTGCTCTTCCAGCCGGAGATCAACGAATGGCAAGGCCGGCGCTCCCTGCGCCTTGTACTGAAGGATTTCCGCGAAAGCGAAGGCCCATCCGCCGGCAGCGGCAAGGCTTCGGGGAAACCCCCGGACTGGTCGGTTTACCGGGAGAATATTCTTGGGGCCAAAGACTACCGGGACAAGCAGATCGAGGCCCTGGACGCCCTGGCGGCGGGCAGAAACACCATGCTGATGATGGCCACGGGCAGGGGGAAGACGGCTGTGTTTCAAACGGCAGCGGCAGCCATGGGCCCACTGAACATCTGCATCGTCGTCTATCCCCTGCGCTCCCTGGCCCGGGATCAGATCGGCCGCATGGAGAAAGCTCTGGGACCCCTGGGGATACACGCGGCCCTGGCGTGGGGCGGGCTGGATCACTGGGAAAAGCGGTTTTTTTTCAACGAACTGTATCAAGGAAGGATACGCTTCGTCATCTCCACCGCCGAATTCCTCCAGGCTCATCTGGATAAATTCGAGCCCGTAGCGGAGCGTATAGGCTTATTCGTGGTGGATGAAGCCCATCACCTGGGGACGAGCCACCGCCAGGCGTACAGGGATCTGCAGAAAACATGGCATCGGCTGGGGTCCCCCTTATTTCTTGCCACCACCGCCACCGCCGACGATGCCTGCGCGGACAAGATCATCCGGGACTTCAACATCGCCAGCCTGGTGACCGAGGAGCATTGCCGGGAAAACCTGACCCTCCGGGACGGCAGGGGCAGGGACAACGAGGGGAAGTTAGCTTATCTCCTGGGCGAGGTACAGCCCGGGGGCAAAATGATCATCTACGTCAACAGCCGCCCGCTGACGGAAGAAATATGCCGGGCTTTGCAGGACAATCTGCCCTCAATGAAGAATAGTATCGGCTACTACCACGGGGGGTTGCCGCCTGAATCCCGCCAGGAGGCGGAGAAGGCTTTTCGCGCCGGGGAATGGCAGATACTGGTCAGCACCAGCGCTTTCGGGGAAGGCGCGGACATCCCGGACATACGGGATGTAGTCCTCTATCATCTCTGCTTCTCCCGGGCTGAGTACAATCAGCTGTCCGGGCGGGCGGGGCGCGACGGGCAGACCGCGCGGATACATCTGCTGTATAATAAGAAAGACGAGGAACTGAACCGGCTGCTCCTGCGGGAGGAAGCGCCGGACAGGGAGGTGCTGGGCGGCTTTTATCTGTATCTGCGGGAGAAAGCCGCGGTTGCCAACCCCCTGAGCATATCCGACGAAGACATGGCCCGGGAAGTGGCGCAGAGGGGTTATCACGGCTTCAGCGGCAAGACCGCGGGGTACTGCCTGGGCATACTGGAGGAGATCAGCCTGCTGCTCAGGGAGGAAACCGAAGGCCGCAGGGACGTCCATATGGCGCCGCCGCCCCCGGCGAGGCTGGATTTAAAGCAATCGTCCCTCTATATGGAAGGGCAGAAAAATGTCATCCTGTTTGAAGAATACGTGAACCTTGCTTTCTCGCCGGATCTGCCCCGGCTGCTCGAAGGCGTCAACCGGCCTATACTGCCTGAAAGGAGGCGGAACCATGACGGATGAGCTGTTGATCCACCAGGATGAATCCATAGACTGGCTTACGGAGAGATATCCCCAGCCCGCGGAATCGGACAAGATACGCAGAGCCTTTGATTTCGCCGCCGAGGCCCATCGGGAGCAGGTACGGAAGTCGGGGGAGCCCTATGTCACCCACTGCCTGGCTGTAGCCTGCATACTCGCCGACCTGGGCATGGACGCCGCCTCCGTCTGCGCCGGGCTTCTTCACGACGTGGTGGAAGACACCGACGTTACCGTGGACGAGATCAGCGGCTTATACGGGCCGGACATCGCCCTGATCGTAGACGGCGTCACCAAGCTGGGTAAGTTCGAAGGGCGCTCAAAGGCTGAGCGTCAGGCGGAAAGCTTCCGAAAGATGTTTCTGGCCATGGCTAAGGACATCCGGGTCATCCTGGTCAAACTGGCCGACCGGCTGCACAACATGCGTACCCTGAGCGTCCATACCCCGGTGAAGCAGAAGGAAATCGCCATGGAGACCATGGAGATATACGCGCCCCTGGCCCACCGGCTGGGCATATTCAGCCTAAAAAACGAGTTGGAGGACCTCTGCCTGATGTACCTCGAGCCGGAAAGGTACCGGTACATCCTTAAGAGCCTCGCGGACATGCAACTGGAGCGGGAAGCCTATATAGACGAGGTGATCGCCATCATCCATGGCAAGCTGGAAGAAGTGGGCATCAAGACGGAGATCCGGGGCAGGCCGAAGCACCCGTACAGCATATATCGGAAGATGAATGCGCAGAATAAAGACGTCAGCGAGATATACGACCTCATCGCCGTGCGCATCATCGTGGATTCCGTACAGAGCTGTTATGCTTCCGTGGGCATTATCCACACCATATGGAAGCCCATCCCCGGTAGGTTCAAGGACTTTATAGCGATGCCCAAGGAAAACATGTACCAATCCATCCATACCACGGTCATGGGGGACAAGGGCGAGCCTTTCGAGATACAGATACGCACGGAAGAGATGCACAGGATAGCGGAATACGGCGTGGCGGCCCATTGGGTGTACAAGGAAGGCGCGGAGAAGGACTACGACCGCTACTTCGAGTGGCTGAGGCAAAGCCTGGAATGGCAGTCCGAGGTGAAGGACACAGACGAATACTTCGAGATGCTGAAGATGGAGATGTTCCAGGATATCGTCTTTGTGTTTACGCCAAAGGGCGACGTCATGGAGATGCCCGTGGGGGCCACGTCCCTGGACTTCGCTTACCGGGTGCACACCGACATCGGGCACCGCTGTGTGGGCAGCAAGGTAAACGGCAGGATCGCTACATTGGACTACAAGCTGACCAACGGCGATATCGTGGAGATACTCACGTCCAGGCACTCCACCGGCCCCAAGAGAGACTGGCTGAATATCGTCCGGACATCCCAGGCCCGCAGTAAGATCAGGGGCTGGCTCAATAAAGAGCGGCGCAGCGAGAACCTGGAGCGCGGCAAAGAGATACTGGAGCAGGCGCTGTCCCGCTACAGCCAGGTGGAGAAAAACCTGCTGAAAAGCGAAATCATGCTGGATATCGCCAGGAAATCCGGCTGCCATACGCTGGAAGAGCTGATGACCTCCCTGGGCGACGGCGGTACCACGCTAAAGACCCTGCATAACCGCATCCGGGAAGAAATCGTGAAGTACGCCGAAGCCGCGTCCAGTGACGCGGAGGTAGAAGCTAAGGCGAATGAAGAAGGGGCGAAAGCCGCGAAGAAGCAGGCTGAAGCTTCGGCCAAGTCCTCCGAAGGCATCGTCGTGCGGGGGGTGGACAATGTGATGACCCGCCTGTCTCACTGCTGCAACCCCTTGCCCGGCGACCCCATCCTTGGCTATATCACCCGGGGGCGGGGCGTATCCATACACCGCAGGGACTGCTCAAACGCGCGGCATTACCTTCAGGATGAAAAGGACCGCATCGTGGAAGCCGCTTGGGACGCGGAGCTGCTGGGCTCCTTCACCTCCGAAGTGGTCATCGAAGCCCGGGACAGGACCAGGCTCACCGGGGACATCCTCGCCGCCGTAGCGGATATGCGGGTGCCCATACACGCCATCCATTCCCGGGAGATGAAGAACGGCAGGGCCCTAACCAACCTGAAGCTGGAAATCAAGAATATGGAGCACCTGAACTATGTCATCGAGCGCATAACCAAAGTTAGGGATGTGACGGCGGTGCACCGGGTTGTGCCGGGAAAAGAGGCAGCGGCAGATATCGGTATCATATAACATTAGGAGGTAATGTATGGACATCTTTTTTATGCCTGTGGGCATGCTGGGCGCGAACTGCTATATCTTAAGCGAGCCGGAGGCGCCGGAGTGTTTCATGATCGATCCGGGAGGGGAGGCGCATATCATCATCAACCGCCTCGATTCCCTGGGTATCAAACCGAAATACATACTGATCACCCACGGCCACCCGGATCACATCGAAGCCATAGACGAGCTGCGGGAAGCCTGGCCTGAAGCCCGCGTCATGATCCACGAAGGGGACATGAAGACCCTTACCAGCATCGACAGGAGGTTCCCCACCCCTCAGTGGGCTAAGGAAGGCGCGGGGGGCGTGGACTTCTACCGGGAAGGGGAAGAGATACGCTGCGGCGGCATGAGCCTCCGGCCGGTCTTCACCCCGGGGCACTCCCCCGGCGGCGTATGCCTGATCAACGACGAGGAGAACTGCGCCTTCACCGGCGATACTTTATTTAACGGCTCCGTGGGCAGGTCGGACTTCCCCGGCGGGAACTACCCGGATCTGGAAGCCTCCATCCGCCAAAAGCTTTACCGGCTGCCCAGGGACATGAAAGTCTTTCCCGGGCACGGGCAGGATACCACCATCGGCAGGGAGATGGAGTCCAATCCCTTTATCCGTGAAGGGTCCTAATGAGGTGGCCGCGCTAAAGCATCTGCGCTTCGCTTCCAACCACGCGGGGGACCTGACGATATACGCCGACTACATGCGTACGTACGGCTATCTTCTCGCGGACGCCGCCGGGGAGACGCGGTCGGTTGGGATTGACAGCGCCTCCCCGGCGCTTCGGCTTACCTGGGCGGCGGGCGTCGCCGGGGTGACTATCGAGTGGGCGGAGGGGGGCGCGAGCTTTTCCCATTATGAAGAGATAAAGCCGGCGGTATTTCAGGAGACGGAGGAAAACCGCCGCCGCCGCGTCATGCGCCTTGCCTTTCACCATCTCCTGGAAAAAGAACCGGGCCTCCGGGAACAGGAGCGCCTCGCCCCCAGCCCCTGGGGCATACTCACCGGGGTGAGGCCAACGAAGATGCTTCATCGCTTTCTCGACCAGGGCTTGTCGGATGCGGAGATAACCTTGATTTTACGGGAAAGCTTCGGTATGGATGCCGGAAGGATAAGCCTTCTCCTGGATGTATGCCTCCTCCAAAGGCCGAGGCTGCCTCTTCTGCAGCAGGGCAGAAAGAAGATCAGCCTGTATCTGAGCTACCCTTTCTGCCCCAGCCGCTGTGAGTATTGCTCCTTTCCGGGTTATGACCTCAAGCGGTGGCGGAAGTGGCAGGAGCCCTGCCTCCGGGCTATGGAGCTGGAGATAAGCAGCATCGGGCGGGCTGCCGCCGATATGGGTTTTCAAGTAGAGACTTTTTATTTTGGCGGGGGCACCCCCACCTGCATGCCGCCGGAAGAGATGGACAGGATACTCGGCGCAGTCGAGGGGAGCTTTGCTTTCCTGCCGGGATACGAGTGCACGGTAGAAAGCGGCCGGCCGGAAACCCTTACCCGGGAGATGGTCGGGATCCTTGCCGCCCATCCTGTAAACCGTATATGCGTGAACCCCCAGAGCATGGTGCAGGCTACCCTGGACCGTATAGGGCGGCGCCACGGGACGGCGGCTGTAGCCGAAGGAATAAGCGCAGCCCGGGCGGGTTTCCCGGCGGACAGGGGCTTGCGCGTCAACTGCGACTTTATACTGGGCCTGCCGGGGGAGAAGCCGGAGGACGTGGCGTATAGTATCAACGAGATACTGGGGTTGAAGCCGGACAACATCACCCTCCACGGCCTGGCGATAAAGCGGGGCTCCGTGTACAAAGAAAGCGGCGAAAGCATGCCCGGGTCAGCCGACGGCAGGGAAATGATCAGGCAAAGCCGGGAGATGATGGATGAAGCCGGATACAAGCCATACTATCTGTATCGCCAGAAGGATAGCCTGGCGGGGGGCGAAAATGTAGGCTACTGCCTGCCCGGGCGGGAATGCCTATATAATATCCTGATGATAGAGGAACGCCAGACGATACTGGGGCTGGGCGCCGGGGCAGGGAGCAAATTTCTGGAGAAGGGCGGCTGGGCATTGGAGAATATTTACAACCCCAAGGATATGATACAATACATCGAAGGGGTCGAAGGGCAGATCCGCCGAAAAGTTGACAAGCTGGCTATTCTTGCATAAAATAGTGATTTATTAAAGACGGGGCGCCGACGCTTCGTCGGGAATCGAGGAATTGTTATGACGACTACAAGCTCCATGCAGGGACTGAAACGAAGCTGCTACTGCGGCCAAATGCGAGCCGCCGACGTAGATAAGACCGTGACGCTGACCGGATGGGTTCACAGGCGCAGGGATCACGGCGGAGTCATCTTTGTGGATCTCAGGGACAGGGAAGGCCTTGTCCAGGTAGTATTTGACCCCGCCGCTATCGCCCCGGACGTGTTCAATCTTGCGGAAAGCTTACGCAACGAGTATGTGCTGGGGGTCACCGGCAAGGTCAGGCGTCGGCCCGAGGGCTCCGACAACCCCAATCTTAAAACCGGCGAGGTGGAAATCCTGGCCGCGAGCCTTCGCGTCTTCAGCCCGGCGAAGACGCCGCCGTTCTACATCGAAGACGACGTAAACGTGGAAGAAAGCATCCGCCTGAAGCACCGGTATCTCGACCTGAGGCGGCCAAAGCTCTACCAGGCCCTGGCACTGCGCAGCAAGGTGAACCAAAGCATACGCGGATATTTTACCGCCAACGGCTTCCTTGAGGTGGAGACGCCTATCCTGATCAACAGCACCCCCGAAGGCGCCAGGGACTTCCTCGTGCCGAGCCGCCTCCGGGCGGGGGAGTTCTTCGCCCTGCCCCAATCCCCTCAGATATATAAGCAGATACTCATGGTGGCGGGGATCGACCGGTACTTCCAAATCGCCCGCTGCTTCCGGGACGAGGACCTCCGCGCGGACAGGCAGCCGGAGTTCACCCAGCTTGATATGGAGATGTCTTTCGTGGAGAAGGAAGACGTTATGGATATGATCGAGGGCATGGTCGCGGCGGTGTTTGCCGAAGCCCTTGGCCTCGCGCTGCCGCGGCCGTTTCCGGTCATGACCTGGCAGGACGCCATGGAGCGCTACGGGTCGGACAAACCGGACACACGCTTTGGCCTTGAGATCGTAGAAGTCGGGGATATCATCGCCGGCACGGAGTTTAAAGCTTTCACATCCGTCCTGGACAAAGGCGGCAGGGTCAAAGGTATCAACGCCAAAGGCTGCGCCGGCTTCTCCCGGCGGGAGATCGACGACCTGACGAAGCTGGCCGCCGTGTACGGCGCCAAGGGGCTGGCATATATCACGATACAGAATGACGGCGAGTATAAATCGCCCATCGTCAAGTTTATGACAGAGGAGCAAGTCGAGGCCATCGTGGAGCGCATGGAGGGCAAGCCCGGGGACGTCCTATTCTTCGTGGCGGATACTTTCCCGGTGATGTGCGCCGCCCTGGGCCATATCCGGCTGAAGCTGGGCGAGATACTGGGGCTCATCGACCCGGATAAGTTTGACTTCCTCTGGGTGGTGGAGTTCCCTCAATTTGAGTATTCCCCTGAGGAGAAACGCTATGTAGCCATGCACCATCCCTTTACCATGCCTATGGACGAGGATCTGGACAGGATGGAAAGTGATACGGGCAAGGTCAGGGCAAAGGCTTACGACATCGTGCTCAATGGCGTCGAGGTAGGCGGGGGCAGCATCCGTATCCACCAGAGGCAGGTGCAGGAACGTATGTTCCAAGTGCTGGGCTTCACTCTGGAGCAGTGCCGTGAACGCTTCGGCTACCTGCTTAACGCTTACGAATACGGCGTGCCGCCTATGGGGGGGCTTGCCATCGGCCTGGACAGGTTGGTGATGCTGATGCTGAAGCGGGATAGCATACGCGATGTGATCGCCTTCCCCAAGACCCAAAGCGCCATGGATCTGATGAGCTCGGCGCCTTCCGCGGTGGAAGGGAAGCAGCTTGAGGAGCTCCACATCGCCGTCGTCGCCAAGGAAGAAGAATCCTAAAAAAGCAAAACTCCTGCCCCGTGAACTGCGACATAGCAATGCTTACAGTTCAGGAGGTCAGGGGTCCAAAGCGTGGCTATTTGTAAGCGATGGATTGAACGGCTTCGTCTGCAGATAAGCAATCGCAAGCCTGGCAAATCCGTGGGTGCGACATGGACGTCGCACCAGACGGAACGCGACACGAAGTCGCGTTGGAGTCGCTAGGGTTTGCATCGAACGATTGCTATATCTGGCAGAAGCTGTGAACCATCGCGGCAAATAAGCGCGCTTTGGGCCCCTGACCTCCTGAACTGTAACCTTACGCGAACACAACCGCACAGGTTTTGCTTGAACTTCTCGGCGGATTGTGGTAGGATTTCTCCGTAAAGGGCGTCTCCTTACACTCTGATAAACAACACACCCTGCGATGACCGTGACCGCGCCCATGTGTTTTGAGCCAACACATTTTGATTGGGAGCCTGACTCTCCGCCTGTGACTTGCATGCCTGCTGCGGGTAGGAGCGATTAAGCAGGCGGGAAGGCGCCCACCTGCGAGAGCAGGTTCAAAACAAAGGCCTTCACGGCATTGTGGGGTGATTTTTATTGAATTGGCAAGATCGGAGTATGCGGCTGATCGGCCATGCAGGCGCCGAAAGGCTTAGCCGGGCCCATGTAGCCGTCTTCGGCTTGGGTGGGGTAGGCTCTTTCGCAGCGGAAGCCCTGGGGCGTTCGGGTATAGGCAGGCTCTCTCTCGTGGATCACGACACTGTAAGTGTGTCCAATCGAAACCGTCAGCTCCCCGCTTTATGCAGCACCGAAGGCATGTACAAGACCGAGGTAGCCGGCGCCAGGCTGAGAGACGTCAACCCCGGGCTGGAGCTGCACCTATACTCCTTCAGGATGACCGGGGAAAACCTCGATGCTATACTGTCCGGACCGGGCGGAAAGCCGGATTTCATCGCCGACGCCATCGACGATATCCAAGGAAAAATCTCCCTGATCCTCGCGGCTAAGAAAAGGGGGATACCCATCGTCTCCTCCATGGGGGCGGGTTATCGGCTGGATCCGGCAAAGCTGGCTCTGGGGGACGTCAGCGAGACCCATACTTGCCCGCTGGCACGGAAACTGCGAAGGGGGCTACGGGAAGCGGGTATCGATAGCGGCGTAGCGGTGGTATGGTCCAAGGAGCCCCCCATCGCCGCCTTGGGCGGCTGGGACGCGGCGGGATCCGGCGTGAACGCTATTGAGCCCAACGCGGACGCGATGGAGTCCGCCGTGGGCGCGGCGAAACCCGTTGAGCCTTCCGGGCCCCCGGGACCTGCCAGCATGGTGTTTGTACCGGCGGCTGCAGGCTTGCTGATGGCTTCGCATATCGTCAGAGAACTGCTTAATCAAGCATAAAGGAGAAAAGGCCATGGCGGACTTATTTTCCGAGATCAATCAGGACAAAGCGAGAAAGCAAATGCCCCTGGCGGCAAGGTTGCGGCCGGAGAGGCTGGAAGACCTGGTGGGTCAAAGCCACATTCTCAGCCCCGGGATGCTCCTGCGCAGAGCTATCGAGACCGACCAGCTTGGCTCGCTGATCTTTTACGGGCCGCCGGGGACGGGGAAAACCACCCTTGCTATGGTGATATCAAACGCCACGGATTCCGCCTTCGTCCGTATCAACGCCGTGACCTCCGGCGTGGCGGAATTACGACAGGTGGTGCACGAGGCCCAGGAACGGATGAAGTATCACGGGCAAGGCACCATACTATTTATCGACGAGATACATCGTTTCAACAAATCCCAGCAAGACGCCCTGCTGCCCAGCGTGGAGGAAGGCAAGATCGTCCTCATCGGAGCGACCACAGAGAACCCATATTTCTCCGTGAACTCGCCTTTACTGTCCCGTTCCAGGATATTTCGCCTGGAGCCTCTGCGGGAAGAGGATATCTTGATCCTGCTGAAAAGATCCCTGGAGGACAAAGAAAACGGCTTGGGGCTCTATCATTCGGAGGTGTCAGAGAAGGCTTTGCTCCATTTTGCCGCCGCGGCAAGGGGGGACGCCCGCCAGGCATTGAACGGCCTTGAGCTCGCGGTACGCTCCACAGCCCCCGACCGGGACGGCGTTCGCCGGGTGGATATCAAGACGGCGGAGGAATCCATACAGGAGAGGGCCATTGTCTACGACAAGACGGGCGACCAGCACTACGATGTGGCTTCCGCCTTCATCAAGAGCATGCGGGGCTCCGACGCGGACGCCGCCCTGCACTACATGGCGAGGATGCTTTCCGCAGGGGAAGACCCGAGGTTCGTATTCCGCCGAATGCTGATACTGGCTTCCGAAGACGTAGGCCCTGCCGACCCCATGGCTATGGCCGTAATCACAGGGGCGGCCCAGGCGTATGAGCAGGTGGGCATGCCGGAAGGGCGTATCATCCTGGCAAACGCGGTGATCTACTTATGCAACGCGCCGAAAAGCAACGCCGCCGTAGTCGCCATCGATAAGGCTCAGGAGGACATACGCCAGGGTAAATACGGCTCGGTGCCGGCCCATCTTCGGGACGCGAGCTACCCGGGCGCCGCGGGCTTCGGCCACGGGGCGGAGTATAAGTACCCTCACAGCTTCGGGGGATGGGTGGAACAGGACTATCTCCCTGCCGAGATGAAAGGGACGCAGTACTATAAGCATACGGGCATCGGCCGTGACGCCGGCCCGGTCATGAAGAAGGGGAAAAAGGCAAAATGACAACCTGCCATAGCCGGCCGGGGGCTAAGGTGGTCGTCGCCTTAAGCGGCGGCGTGGACAGCAGCTTCGCGGCTCTGCTCCTGCAGCGGCGGGGTTACGCGGTGGAGGGGCTCTGCCTCGACCTCTTTGAGGGGACGAAGGCGCCGGAAGAAGCCAAAGCCGCCGGGGAGCGACTGGGAATCAGAGTAAAGGTATTGGACAGGAGGCAGGCTTTCAGGGAGGAAGTCCAGGAGTATTTCTATCAGTCGTATCAAGCCGGGCTTACGCCAAACCCCTGCGCGGCCTGCAACCCGGCTGTGAAGTTCCGGGCCTTGAGCGAAGCGGCGGAGGAAGCCGGGGCCGAGTGGATAGCTACCGGGCACTACGCCCGCTGCGTATACGACGGCGACGCCGGAGGATATAAACTTCTACGGGGCGCGGATCACAGGAAAGACCAGAGCTACTTCCTCTACCGCCTGGGGCAGGAAACGCTGGCAAGAGTACTATTCCCCCTGGGGGATTTAACGAAAGAAGAGGTGCGGGCTTTCGCCGGGCCGGCGGGGCTACCGGCAGCCACGCGCAGGGACAGCCAGGAGATATGCTTTATCCCGGAAGGTGATTATCGGAGCTTTATTCAGAATTATAAGACAAGCTGCCCCGCGCCCCGGGGGGAAGGCATGCCGCCGGGCTTGCGGCCCGGGGATTTTGTGGATATTCAGGGAAAAGTACTGGGCCGGCACAAGGGGCTGGCCTGCTACACCGTCGGTCAACGGAAGAACCTGGGCGCTTCCTTCGGAGACAGGATGTATGTATTGGCTTTGCGCCTGGAGGAAAACCAGGTAGTCGTCGGGCATGAGGACGCCCTGTACCGCCGGGAGATCGGCACAGGCTCGAACTGCTATGTAGGCGGGGAAGCGCCGCAAGAGCCGGTTCGCGTGAAAGCGAAGCTGCGTTCGGGCGCCGCTCCCGCCCCCGCCATGTACTATCCCCTGGCCGATGGAGAAGGCAGGCTGGTGTTTGACGCGGGGCAAAGGGCGGCGGCCCCCGGCCAATGCGCCGTGTACTATCTTGGGGATCAGGTACTGGGCGGCGGGATTTTACTTGGTGAATGAGGCAGAGCTCACTTTCTTGAGGAAATGGAGGTCGGCGCCGGTGAAGGTGTTTCTCGCGACTTACGGCTGCCAGGCTAACGAACGGGATTCCGAGACGATCCTTGGCTTACTGGCGGAAATGGGATATGAAGAGACGGCGGAAGAACCGCAAGCCGATGTGATCCTGCTGAACACCTGCTGTATCCGGGAAAAAGCGGAGCAAAAGGTGTTCAGCTATTTGGGCACGCTGAAGCAGTATAAACAGGCGCGGCCCGGTCTGGTCATCGGCGTCTGCGGCTGTATGGCCCAGGAAGAGGATATGCCTAAGCTGATACGCAGGCGCGCCCCTCACGTGGACTTTATACTGGGCACCCATGTGCTTCACCGCTTGCCGGACATGATACGGGGCGCCGGGCATGGCGCGGGGCTCCGATGCGACCGGGAGGAGACGGGGGGGATCGCGGAAGGGCTGCCTTCCGCCAGGCGATATCCATTTAAAGCCCTGATCAACATCACATACGGATGCGACAACTTCTGCGCCTACTGCGTCGTGCCCTACGTACGGGGCAGGGAGAGGAGCCGGCTGCCGCAAGACGTACTGGAGGAGAGCCGCAGGGCGGTAGCCGAAGGCGCTTTGGAGATCATGTATCTGGGGCAGAATGTGAATTCGTATGGCAATACATGGGGCGCGGCACAAGGGCGCGGAGGTTTCGCCGCATTGCTCTGTCAAGCCCAGGAGATAGACGGGCTGCGGCGGATACGCTTCATGACCTCCCATCCCAGGGACTTCGGGGACGACGTCATCACGGCGATAGCCGAATGCGACAAGGTAGCCGGGCATATCCATCTGCCGGTGCAGTCCGGGGCGGACCGGGTACTTGCGCGGATGAACCGGGGGTACGGCAGGGAGGAGTACTTCGCCCTGATACAAAGCATCAGGCGGCGCCTGCCGGACGCCGTGCTCACCACAGACGTCATCGTGGGCTTCCCCGGCGAGACGGAAGAAGACCTGCAGGACACCCTTGATTTACTCGAAGAGGTAGGCTTCGACTCCGCCTTCACCTTTATGTACTCCCCCCGGCGGGGGACGGCCGCCGCCCTGATGGAAGGCCAGATCCCCCTCGAAGTAAAGAAAGCGCGTCTTCGGAGGGTGATGGAAGCCCAGGCCGCGAGCAGCCTGAGGCTTCACCGGCTGCTCCTGGGCAGGGAGCTGGTTGTACTAGCGGAAAGCTGGGAGGAAGGCGTACTATCCGGAAGAGGGGAAGGCAATCAATTGATCCATTTCCCCGGCGGGCCGCAAGGCGTCGGCTGCTTCCACAGGGTGACCGTGACGGAGGCGCAGACCTGGACGCTGAAAGGGGAAGTACGCGGTGGCGAATGATCCCGGCGCGATGACGCCGATGATGAAGCAATACTTCGATATCAAAGAGGAAAACCCCGGCGCTCTGGTGATGTTCCGCCTGGGGGACTTCTATGAGTTTTTCGGCGAAGACGCCGAGGTCGCTTCCCGGGAGCTGGATATCGTACTCACCGGTCGGGACGCGGGCTTGGAAGAACGCATGCCCATGTGCGGCGTGCCCCATCACGCCCTGGAGCAATATCTCGGCCGCCTGGTGCAAAGAGGCTACCGGGTATGTATCTGCGAACAGCTGGAAGACCCGAAAGAGGTCAAAGGCATAGTCAAACGCGGGGTAGTCCGCATCGTAACCCCGGGCACCGCCATGGAGGCAGGGCAGGAGGACGAGAGCCTCTACATCGCGGCGCTGCTTCACGGGGAAGAAAACCGCTGGGCTTATGCCTTATGCGAAGTCTCCCTTGGGCAACTCAGGATCGCGGAGTTCAGCGGCGGGGAGAGCCTGGCTGTGCTTTCCGGGGAGATGGGCCGGCTCAAGCCCCGGGAGATACTGGTATCGGAAAACGACTACCTGATATTGACGGAATACATAACCCAGTGGACAGGCGGGGAGAGGGAAAGGAACACAGTCACTCTGCTGCCGGGTTCCGCCTACGACAGGGCCGGGGGGCGGGAGAGGCTGGCCAGGCAATTTGAGGAGAAAGAGCCTTTATGGCTTGACTACCCATTAGCCGGTGACTGCGCGGGCGCTTTACTGGCTTATCTGGAGGATACGCAGAAAGCGGCGCCGACCCAAGTAAGAACCCTGGCTCTTGACCAGGCAAGCAGGCGGCTGATCATCGATCCCACTACGTTCAGAAATCTGGAGATCACCCGAAACCTGCGGACATACGAGAAGAAAGGCAGCCTCCTTGACCTCATGGACAAGACCAGGACGGCCCCGGGCGCCAGGCTCCTGAGGAGCTGGCTGGAGGAGCCTTTGATCGAAGGCAGTTCTATCGAAGCCCGGCTGGACGCCGTGGAGGCGCTTCAGCGCGACTGGAGCCGCAGGCAGGAGCTACGCAGGCTGCTAAATGAGCTGTACGACATGGAACGGCTCATGACCCGGGTGGTATATCGGCGGGCCATACCCAGGGAGATTCTGGCGCTGAAACGATCCTTTAGCGTGCTGCCCCGGCTTCGCCAGGCTGTGGGCGGACTGCTGGCCGGGAAGGAAAGCGGGCGCGGGGAGATCCATCACATCTACCGGGGGATCGACGAGCTGAAGGATTTGCATGAACGCCTGGAAGCCGCATTAGCCGAAGATATACCAAACAACTGGAAGGACGGGGGATATATCCGCCCCGGCTACGACCTTCAGGCGGACGAATACAGGGACGCCGCGCAAAACGGCCGCGCCTGGATGCTGGAGCTGGAGCAGCGGGAAAGGGAGAGCACGGGGATCAAATCCTTGAAAGTGGGATTCAATAAAGTCTTTGGTTATTACTTCGACGTGACCAGATCCAACCTTGCTTCCGTGCCGGAGCGCTTCCAGCGCAAGCAGACCCTGGCTTCAGGGGAGCGCTTCGTGACGGAGGAGCTCATCCGCCTGGAGGGCATGGTTCTGGGCGCCGAGGAGAAGATGGTCTCCCTGGAGCACGCGCTCTACCAGGAGCTTCTGGAGTATCTGGGCGAAGCCCTGCCCAGGGTACAAGCCACCGCTGCAGCCCTGGCCAGGCTGGACGTATTCCAATCCCTGGCGGAGCTGGCGTCGGACGGGCGCTACTGCCGACCATGTTTTAATGATGAAGGCGACCCTTCCATCCGCATCAAGGATCTCCGCCATCCGGTGGTAGAGCGCATCATGGAACAAAGCCGTTTTGTACCCAATGACTTGGCTATGGACGCCGGCACCGGCCTCTATATCATCACCGGGCCGAATATGGGCGGGAAAAGCACGTACTGCCGCAGCGTGGCGGTGGCTTTCCTCATGGCGCAGATGGGGTCCTTCATCCCCGCTTCCTCCGCGTCGCTCCCCATCCGGGACAAGCTTTTTGCCAGAGTCGGGGCAAGCGACGACCTCCGGGGCGGGCAGAGCACCTTTATGATGGAGATGAACGAGGTCGCCCATATCCTGCGCCACGCCACGCAAAGGAGCCTGGTGATCCTCGACGAAGTGGGCAGGGGCACCGGCACCTACGACGGCATGAGCGTAGCCTGGGCTGTAAGCCGGTATCTGTCGGCGCAAATCAGGGCAAAGACCCTTTTCGCCACGCATTATCTGGAGTTGACGGATATGGCGGAGCTTTATCCGGAAGTGAAGAACCTGTCCCTGGCCGTAGAAGAGGAAGGGGAGCGGATAGTCTTTTTGCATAAGATAATCCCCGGCTCGGCGAATAAGAGCTACGGGATCCATGTGGCAAAACTGGCCGGGCTGCCGGAAGAAGTCATCCTCGGCGCTGAGGCGAAGCTGGAGGAACTGGAGCAGGGAGCGGTGGCGGAGCCTGCGTACGAGCCTGAAGGCAAAACCCAGCTGAGCTTGTTTGGCGAAGGGGCGGCCCGCGAGCCTTCCCTTGGCCAAGGGCGGGAGCGCCGGCTTGTTGCCCCGCCGCCGGGTAAAGAGCAAAAGGCGCTGGAGGATCTGAAGAAAAAAGACGTCTCCTCCATGACGCCCATCGACGCGTTAAACTATCTGTACAAGCTGCAGCAAACGCTGCGGAAAGGAAAGTGACGGCAATGGGCGAGCAGGCTGATCCTTCGGGGGCGCGGCGTATACAACGCCTGGACAACATCACCGCCAATCAAATCGCCGCCGGAGAAGTCATCGAACGTCCGGTATCCGTGGTGAAAGAGCTGGTGGAAAACGCCCTTGACGCCGGCGGGTCGGTCATCCGGGTCGAGTATCGCGACGGCGGCTTGTCGAGCATCCGCGTCACGGACAACGGCGGGGGCATAGAAGGCGCCGACCTGGCCCTGGCTGTGGAGCGCCACGCTACCAGCAAGCTCAGGGGCATACAGGATTTGGAAGATCTGAGTACTCTCGGCTTCCGGGGCGAGGCATTGGCAAGCATAGCGTCCGTGGCCGGGCTGGAGATCGAGACCCGCAGGAACGGCGATATCGAAGGGCGTCAACTCCTGGTCAAAGGCGGCGACGAAGCGCCGCAAGTGCGCACGGCAGGATGCCCGGTAGGGACGCGGGTCACTGTCGAACATTTGTTCTACAATACCCCGGCCAGATTGAAATTCATGAAAAGCGCCGGATACGAGGGCGGCCTCATCCATGATTTGATGATACAAATGGCCTTGGGGTATCCGGGCGTGGGCTTCCGGCTGGAAAACCAGGGCAAGACCATCTTCGACACTCTGGACGTGAATAAGATGGAAGACCTGGTGGAGTTGTTCTACGGAATGGAAGCCCGCCGCGCCCTGGTCCCCGTGGAGTCCCCTGCCTCAAAGGGGCGGCTTTCGGGATGGGTCACGGCGCCCCCTTACAGCCGCGGGTCGAGGAAAGGGCTGCATGTATATATCAACGGGCGAAGGGTCGGCGTCAGGGACATGTTATGGTCCATCGAGAAGGCCTATGAATACTTGCTGCCCAGAGGGCGCTTCCCTCTGGCGATACTAAGCTTCCGCCTCCCCGGAAGCCTGCTGGACGTAAACGTGCACCCGGGCAAGCTGGAAGTCCGGATCAACGACCCGGATCTGAACCCTTCCGTAACCAGGGTGATACGGACTGCGCTCTCGGGGGGCGGGCCTGTACTGTCGGCGGAAGGGCTGGGCGGCGTGGTTTCCGGCAGCGCTCCGGATAATGCCGCTTTCTCAGGCACGAAGCCCGCCATGGAGGGCTTGTACGACGCAAGGGGAGCGGCTTATACCGGCAGGCAGCAAGACCTGTTTGCGCGGTCGGCGAGGGATTGGGCGTCGCTGTACGATTTCACCGGTGAAGGGGAGCGGCGGCTGGATGGCTTGATCCACGGCGCTTTCCAAGAAGCCGGGCCTGCCGGCTTCCCGGAAGCGGATAAGACCGCGGAAGTATTGGCCGGCTTGTCGGCGGCAGCTGCCGTCGCGGAAGAAGCGGAGCCCGGGTATGGAGGCGTCCGGGCCCATACGGAAAAACTGAGGGCTCTGGCAGGAGACCAGGCCGCAGGGGACTTTTCCTTCGGGCCCCATATCGGCTTCAACATCGCCGGCCAGCTTCACGGTACCTTTATCCTCGCCGAAGTGGGCGCCGGGCTGCTCATCGTGGACCAGCATGTGGCCCACGAACGTATCTTGTATGAAGAATACGCCGCCCGGGGCCGGCAAAGCGAGCCTGCCCAGATGCTTCTGCAGCCGCCGGCTTTGGATCTGACCACAGGGGAGGAGGATATACTTATCCGCCATATCCTGCTCCTGAACGAGCTTGGTTATGTACCTGAGCGCTTTGGCCCGCGCCAGTACCTGCTCCGCTCGGCCCCCGCCGGCTCCTCCGCCGACCCGGCTGTGTTTCTGGAGCTGCTGGACGACCTGGGGAGGGGGGGGGAGCCTTCCGGCCTCGAAGAAGCGCGGCAAAAGCTGCTGGTGATGAACGCCTGCAAGGCGGCGGTGAAGGCAAGTACGCCATTATCCACAGAGGAGATGAACGCCCTTCTGGCCGGCCTGCGGAAAACCAGCCACCCCATGACCTGCCCCCACGGGCGGCCGATCATGTACCTGCTCCCTTACCGCAGGCTGATCCAGGCTTTCGGGCGTTCGTCGTGAAGCCGGCTTACCGCTGGGCCCTGACTACCAGCGCGAAAGCCGGGGCGGCGCAGATCGGGGCTGCCGCCAGCCTGGCGGAGCGGTACCGGGTACCGTACATCCCCCGAGGGGGGCTGGGCCTGGGTAAGCTCCGGGAAATCCATCAGATGGACTATCTGGTCACCGTAGACAGGGATATGCGGGTATATATGGAAGAGCCGCCCTTACACTGGCACCCCTCCATGGCGATACCCAGATTCCGCAGGCTCATGGAAGGCGGGGAGGATATCTTCCTGAGCGCCGCCGCCCTCCGGGAGGGCGACGAAGTCCTGGACTGCACCCTCGGATTAGGCACGGACGCCCTTATCGCCGCCTGGGCGGTAGGGGACAAAGGTAAGGTGCTGGGCCTGGAGGCGTCCCCGGTCATCGCTTTGGTCGCCGAGTGGGGGCTGGGCCATGAGGCAGGGAAATACGACCGCAGAAAGGCGCCGGCTTCGGCAGCCGCCGGGCGTATCGCCGTGCTTGCCGAGGAGGCGGGGGCGTATCTGCGCGCACAGCGGACAGGGCAGTGGGACGTGGTCTACTTCGACCCCATGTTTCAAAAGCCCAACCCCCGATCCGACGGGATGAATCATATACGTCCTCTGGCCTGCTACGAGCCCTTCACCGCGGATATCCTTGGGGAAGCCCTCAGGGTCTGCCGCAAAAGGGTCGTCCTCAAAGAGCGTTGGTTTTCCGCCCTTTTTCGGGACCTGGGCGCGGGGCGGGTGGTGAAAACGAAGTACGGGCCCGTGGCATACGGCGTCTGGGATAAGGAGGGCTGAGCAAGCGATGGCTACGCTTTACGCCGTGGTGGGGCCCACGGCTACCGGGAAATCCGATTTCGCCGTGGAGCTTGCGCTGCTTCTGGACGGGGAGGTCATCTCCGGCGACTCCATGCAGATATACCGGGGGATGGACATAGGCACCGCCAAGGCGACGGCTCGCGAACGCCGGGGAGTGCCCCATCATCTGCTGGATCTGCGCGAGCCGGGCGAAAGCTTCAGCGCAGCCGAGTATCAAAGCCTGGCAAGGGGGGCGGTAAGGGAGGTCGCGGGCCGGGGCAGGACGCCTGTATTGGCGGGCGGCTCGGGCCTGTATATTGACAGTGTGCTATACAATTATGAGTATGAGCGGGAAGCGGCCCCGGGAAGCCCTCTTCAGGGATACCGGGAAGCCCTAGCCGCGGAAGCGGAGGATAGTGGTCCCCACCTCCTATGGGAAAAGCTCCGCCGGGTAGACCCGGAGTCTGCCGGGCGGCTTCACCCCAACGATACGAAACGGGTCATCCGGGCGCTGGAGTATGCCGCCGTCCACGGGAAGCCCATATCCGGGAACAAAGCAGCCTTCAAGGCGCCCTCAAGCGTATTCCCTACCGTCCTGCTGGGGCTGAACCTTCCCAGGCAGCTTCTGTATGGCCGCATCGACAAACGGGTCGACGGGATGATGGAGAATGGGCTTCTGGAAGAAGTCGCCGCTTTATGGGAGGGGGGCGCCCTCAAGGGGGAGAGCCAGGCCGGGCAGGCCATCGGATACAAGCAACTCATCGCCCACCTGGAAGGTGGGCTGCCCCTGGAAGAGGCGGTAGCCGATATCAAGAGGGAGAGCCGGCGTTACGCGAAGAGGCAGCTGACCTGGTTCCGCAGGAACCCGGACATCCACTGGCTGGACGCGCGAAAGGTATGGGACGGCAGTGGAGTGGGCGATTGGGCCGTGGCGCTGGATCTGCGGGCGGATTCTGAAGGCTTCGGCTGGCTGGAGGGGCAGCTTAGAGAGATGGGCTTATCCTACCGGGAACAATGACGACGGAGGCGAGATATACGATATGCCGGATACGATACACGAACAAGTGAAACAGGAAGCGGAAAAGGTGCTGCTGCTGGGCCTGAGCAACCATCGCAAGCCCGGCGAACTGGATCCCGCGGCATCCATACGGGAGCTGGCGGGCCTGGTGGATACCGCCGGCGGGCAGGTCGTGGGGAGCCTCATGGCAAACAGGGACAAGCCGGACCCGGCACACTACTTCGGAAAAGGCAAGCTGGAAGAAATCATCGGGATCATCGCAGAGAATGAAGCCGATCTGGCGGTCATCGACGACGAGCTTTCCGTAAGGCAGCTGAACCAGCTTGAGGAGAAGCTCCCCTGCCGCGTCATCGACAGGACGGCCCTTATCCTGCAGATATTCGCCGACCGCGCGGTGACAAGCGAAGGCAAGCTTCAGGTAGAGCTTGCCCAGCTGAGCTATATGCTGCCTCGCCTCGCCGGCAAAGGCAAGGCCCTATCCCGCCTTGGGGGCGGCATCGGCACGAGGGGGCCTGGGGAAAGCCGCCTGGAGACGGACCGAAGGCACATCCGGCGGCGCATCGGCAACTTAAAAGCGGAGATCGAGGAAATCAGGAAGCAGAGGACGGTCAACCGGGACAGGCGGAAGAAAAATCAAATCCCCGTGCTGGCCCTGGTGGGGTATACCAACGCGGGGAAATCCTCCCTGCTCAACGGGCTTACCGACGCCGGGGTCAAGGCGGAAGATAAGCTTTTCGCTACCCTGGACCCGGTCACCAGGCGGCTCAGGCTGGGTGACCGGGAGGCCTTGCTCACCGATACAGTAGGCTTTATCCAGCAGCTGCCCCATACCCTGGTCACGGCATTTCGGGCAACCCTGGAGGAAGCGCTCTACGCAGACCTGCTGATCCATGTGGTAGACGCCGCCCACGATAACCTGGAAGAGCAAATCAAGACCGTGCATCATGTGCTGGAAGACGTCGGCTGCCGGGAGAAACCGGTCCTTCACGCCTTCAATAAAGCCGATCTGCTCCAGGATCCCCTCGATGTACGGCGCTATCTGTCCGACTACCAGCCGGCCGTGCTGATTTCGGCGAAAACCGGCCAGGGCTTCGATGAGCTCCTTGAGGCGGCCGCCGCGCTCCTGCCGGAGCCGGCTGTGACACGCCGCTTTACGCTGCGCCAGGAAGACGGCGGGGTGCTCAACCGCTTCTATGAGATGGGAAGCGTCCTTGAGGTCCGGTATGACGAAGAGGGGATGAGCGGCCTCGTTTCGCTACCCGGGCGGCAGGCGGAGCTGTACCGGCAGTATCTCAGCGAGTACAATGAGTAAGGGCAGAGGCGGAGGCGCGGCCCCGGACACGCGCCGGTTCCTGAATGAGGCCTGGGGGATAGACCCGGAGGCCGTATCGGTTATGGAAGAAGCCGAAAGCTCCCTGGCGGAAGATTTTGCCCAAATCGACAGGCGGGCGGCTTACAACCAGCTGCGTTTGCTCCATGTATTTCAGAAGAACGGCGTCACGGACTTCCACCTGAACGGCTCCACCGGTTACGGCTACGGCGACGCGGGCAGGGAAGTCCTGGAGTCTGTGTTTGCCGACTACTTTAGAGGGGAAGCCGCCCTGGTCAGGAGCCAGATCATGTCCGGCACCCACGCCCTGGCCATAGGGCTGTATGGCCTCTTGCAGCCGGGAGACGAACTCGTCAGCGCCGCGGGACGGCCTTACGATACATTGCAAAAGGTCATCGGCTTGGGGGGGGAAGCCGGCTCACTGCTGAAATCCGGCGTCTCTTATCAGGAAATCCCCCTCAAGGAGGATATGGGCGTAGACTTGCCTCGCCTGCTGGAGAGCATAAACGAAAAGACAAAAGTTGTCCTGATACAGAGATCGAAAGGATATCAGTGGCGGCCTTCCATCGATATGCCGGAGATGAAGGGCATCCTCGGCGCCGTGAAGAAGAAGAAAAGCAGCGTCGTCTGCCTTGTGGACAACTGCTACTGCGAGATGACGGAGGAAGAGGAGCCGGGCGCCTACGGGGCCGATCTGGTGATCGGATCGCTGATCAAGAACCCCGGCGGCACCCTGGCGCCTTCCGGCGGGTACATCGTGGGGGATAGCAGCTGCGTGGAAGCCTGCTCCCGCCGCCTTTCGGCCCCCGGGCTCGGCTCCGGGCTGGGGGCGTCCATGGGCTTCAACCGCCCGGCTTTCCAGGGCTTATTTCAATCGCCGCAAACCGTAAGCCAATCCATGAAGGGCGCCGTGCTGGCCGCTGCTTTCTTCAGCGCCCTGGGCTACCCGGTGATGCCGGAGGGGCGCCTGGCGGGCAGGGCCGACATAGTGCAGGCCATAGAGCTGGGAGACGAAAGCAAGCTTGTCCGCTTTTGCCAAGCCATACAGCGGGCCTGCCCTTTGGACGCGGCTTTCCTGCCAGAGCCGGCCTCGCTGCCGGGGTACAGCCATCCCGTGATCATGGCGGGGGGCGGCTTCATCCAAGGCTCCTCCAGCGAGCTCTCCGCGGACGGCCCTTTAAAGCCGCCGTACATCGCTTACCTTCAGGGCGGCTTCTCCCTGGCGCAGATACGCCTGGGCCTGCTCCTCGCAGCGAAAGCCCTTGTCAGCGGCCCGAACTAATGTTAAGATACAGAGTAAACGATATTTTGCGAATAATACACGAGTATCCTGTATATTTTTCGGTTTCACAGAGTACTATCGGAGCGGTGAAATGATGAAATTCCACGGCACAATGACGATCAATCAACATGACCATCTCTCCATCGGCGGCTGCGACGCGGTGGAATTGATCAGAGAGTTCGGTAGCCCTCTATATGTGATGGACGAGGAGCTTATCCGGCTGAACTGCCGGGCATTCCACAAGGCCTTCATCGAGGGCTTCCCCGGCGGCGAGGTAGCTTACGCCTGCAAGGCGTTTAGCTGCCTGGCCATGATGCGCATCGCTTGCCAGGAGGACCTGGGCGTGGACGTGGTGTCCGCCGGCGAGCTCTATACCGCCCTGGCGGCGGGAGTGGACCCGGCCCGCATCGACTTCAATGGGAACAATAAGACCCCGGAGGAGCTCAGGTACGCGCTGCAAAGCGGCATCGGGCGCATCATTGTGGATAATTTCACGGAGATCGCCAGGCTGGACGCCATGGCGGGGGAGATGAAGCTCAAGCCGAAAGCCCTCTTGCGGATACAGCCGGGGATAGACGCCCATACCCACAAGCACATCCAGACGGGCAAGGTGGACTCCAAATTCGGCCTGGCTATCGGCACCGGGCAAGCCCTGGAAGCCGTGAAGATGATGGGGGAAGCGGCAAATATTGAGCTAAGAGGCATACACTGCCACATAGGCTCCCAAATATTGGGCATTGATACCTTTACGCGGACGGCGGAAATCATGGCCGGCTTCATGGCGGAGGTGCGCGGCAGCCTTGGGCTTACCCTGCCTGAGCTGAATCTGGGGGGCGGCTACGGTATCTACTATACCCACGAGGATTCCCCTTCGCCTCCCGAGGCCATAGCCGAAGCCATAGGCAAGGTCCTCGCCGGAGCTTTCAAGCGAAATGATTTCCCCTTCCCGGAGCGCTTCTCCGTGGAACCGGGCCGCTCCATCGTCGGCAACGCCGGCACGGCTCTGTATACAGTGGGCTCCGTCAAGCACATCCCCGGCTTCCGTACCTACGTGGCGGTGGACGGCGGGATGACGGACAATCCCCGGCTTGCGCTATACCAGGCCAAGTACGAGACCTGCCTGGCAAATAAGATGTCCGCCCCCGACGAGATCGTAGCCAGCGTAGCCGGCAAGCTGTGCGAATCGGGGGATATGCTGATCCGCGACGTATCCATGCCCCGGGCTGAAGCCGGCGACGTCCTGGCCATCCCCAACAGCGGCGCTTATCAGTACGCCATGGCCAGCAACTACAACCGTATAGGGAAACCCGCCGTGGTCTTGGTTTCCGGGGGGGACGCAAGCCTTATCCTGCGGAGGGAGACCCTGGAAGACCTTATCCGCTACGACCTGGTCCCCGGGCATCTGAAATGAAGGGGCTATGAGCTTTGTTTGATTTTCAACTATCCGATCTACTATTCCGCCTGCCGGCTATCATCGTCTCCCTGACGGTCCATGAGCTTTGCCATGGGTATAGCGCTTATCTACTGGGGGACAACACCGCGCGGAATATGGGCAGGTTGACCCTGAATCCCCTTAAGCACCTGGACCCCATCGGGTTCATCTGCCTATTGTTTTTCCGCTTCGGCTGGGCTAAACCCGTGCCAGTCAACCCCTACAACTTCAAGTCCATGGACGAGAAGACAGGCATGCTCTTCACCGCCCTTGCCGGGCCTATGTCCAACATCGTCTTATGCTTCGTCTGCGTCGGTATCCTGAGCTTCATGCCGGCCAGGCTGCTATACGCTTTCTCCTGGTTTTTTGGCTTCCTCAACTACATGATCATCATCAACGCCAGCATAGCCTTTTTCAATCTGCTGCCCATACCGCCCCTGGACGGTTCGAAGATACTCTTCGGCCTGCTGCCGGATCGCTTCTACCGGGCCGCGCAGATGATCGAGCAGTACAGCTTTATCCTTTTGCTGCTTCTGCTTATGGGGAGCTTGCCTCAAATGGTCATCACGCCGCTGACCATCGGGCTCATCAACAGCTTCGTGAAGTTTTTCGCGCTTTTTACCTGAACCACGACCTATACAAAGGAGAAGGATAACCATGCCGGACAAACAAGGCGTCATCCTCAGCGGGATGCGTTCCACGGGACAACTGCACATCGGCCACTTGAGCGTACTGGAAAACTGGGCTTTGCTACAGGATGACTACGAATGCTTCTATATGGTCGCCGACTGGCACGCCCTGACCAGCGACTTTGACGATACCTCCCATATCGAAAGCTACCGGAGGACGATGCTGCTGGATTGGCTCTCGGCGGGGCTGGATCCCCGGCGTTCTTCGATTTTCATCCAATCCCATGTGAAGACCCACGCGGAGCTGACCTTGCTCCTGGGCATGATCATGCCCATCCCCTGGCTGGAACGGGTCCCTACCTATAAAGACCAGATACAGCAGTTCGCTAAAGCAGGCAAGGACATCCAGACCTATGGCTTCCTTGGTTACCCCCTCCTGATGGCGGCGGATATACTCCTCTACCGGGCCAACCTGGTGCCTGTGGGGGAGGATCAGGGCGCCCATCTGGAGTTTTCCCGGGAGCTTGTCCGGCGTTTTCATCATTTATATGACACGGAGATCTTCCCCGAGCCCATGCCGAAGTACGCGAAGATCGCTACGCTTCCCGGCACGGACGGCAGGAAGATGAGCAAAAGCTACCACAATGATATATCCCTTGCCGCTGACGAACCCGAGGTCAACGAAAAGGTGAGGAGCATGGTGACGGACCCGGCAAGGATCAAGAAGACCGACCCGGGCCATCCCGATATATGCATCGTATTCACTTATCGTTCCATCTACGACGAAGCCGGCATACCCGGGCTGCGGGAAGCCTGCACCGGCGGGGAGGTGGGCTGCGTGGAGTGCAAGAAGAAGCTAGCCGCTGTCATCAATGAAAGGCTCGAACCCATCCGCGGGAGAAGGGCGGAATTCGCCGGGGACGCGGGGCTGGTGGACGACATCATCGCCCAGGGCGACGCTAAGGCCATGGTCCGCTCCGAGGAAACCATGACCCTGGTAAGAGAGGCCATGCGGATATAGCGATGGCTTATCAAGTGGTGCTGCCGGTATATGAAGGCCCCCTGGACCTGCTCCTTCATCTCATCGACACAAACGAGCTGGATATCTACGACATACCCATCGCCTTCATCACCGGCAAGTATATGGAGTATCTGCGCCAAGCGGAAGATATCGACCTGAACCTGTCCGGGGAATTTGTGGTGATGGCGGGTACTCTGCTGGTCATCAAAGCGAAGATGCTGCTGCCGAAGAGGCCCCAGGACGGGCTTGGCGAGGGCGAGGGCGCCGACCCCAGGGAAGAGCTGGTGGAAAAGCTTCTGGAGTACCGCATCTACAAGGAGAACGCCCAGGAGCTGAAGCGCATGGAGACCGGCAGGACCAAGATATACTACCGGGAGGTCAACGAAAGCCTGCTCCTGTCCCTTTTTCCCCATCCAAACCCGGTGGAGGGGCTGACGCCGGCTGACCTCTACGGCTCCTTTCGCGAGATTCTCCGCCTGATGGCGGCGCGGAGCCAGGTCATCACCGTCCAGAAGGACGAAGCCAGCGTGAACGACAGCATGCTCCGTATCACCCAAGCCATCGACGGGAGTGCGGGCCGCGTGAAGTTTACCCGGATGATGGAGGATTGCGTGTCTTTGCTGGAAGCCGTCACCATGTTTCTCGCCCTGCTCGAGCTGCTGGCGAAGGGGCGCGTCCGGGTCACCCAGAGAGGCGTATTCGGCGAAATCTATATCGAGTCCGGCCAGGCGGCGCAAGAAGCGTAGTAATGCCTGCGGAAGCGGGCGCAGCTCAGAAGCGAAATGCAGCACATCGCTTGTAGATTTCGTTTCTGACAAGGCAAGCGACGACAGACATGAGGGCGCGTACATGGTAGTACGTAACCGAATGGCTGGCGGAAGCGGGCGCAGCTCAGAAGCGAAATATACAAGCGAGGGAGGGGGAGGGCGTTGATCTTATATCCACAGGAAATCAAGGAGCTTTTGGAAGCTTTATTTCTATGTTCATCCGAGCCTCTCACCCTGAGCGCGCTGGCGGAGATCACCGGCTACGAGACCGCGGACGTCCTGGAAGCCCTGGATCTGCTTCAACAGGAGTATACGCAGCAGGGCAGGGGCTTTGAGATATGTGAGATCGCCGGGGGCTGGATGTATTCCACTTTTTCCAAACACGCCCCTTTCATCGAAAAGCTCGTCAAGCCCAGGTTGACCAGCCTGAGCCAGGCTTCCCTTGAGGTGCTGTCCATCGTCGCCTACCGCCAGCCGGTGACCAGGGGGGAGATGGAGGAGATACGCGGGGTCAACTGCGATTCGCCGGTCAATACCTTGCTGGAGAGGGGCCTGATCCGGGAAGCCGGCCGTAAAGACGTACCCGGCAAGCCCATCATGTTTGCCACCACCACCGACTTTCTGAAATACTTCGGTATGTCGTCCCTCCGGGACCTGCCCGAGCTTGAGGCCGAGGGGGAGGAGGACACGGGCAGCCTTTTTGAGGACGCCCCACAGCAATGAAGGAAGGTCTCCCTTTGGAACGTTTGCAGAAGTACATAGCCCGCTGCGGCTTGGCTTCCCGCCGCCGGGCGGAAGAAATGATCAAAGAAGGCAAGGTCGCGGTGAACGGCCGCGTCGTCACGGAAATGGGCGTGACTGTCGATCCGGCGAAAGACAAAGTGGTCGTGGGAGGGAAGCGCCTGACGCCGAAGAAATCCCCGACCTATCTGCTCCTGTACAAGCCGGCCGGCGTGGTGACCACCTGCGACGATCCCCGGCGGCGCAAGACGGTGATGGACTACATACCCCGGGATGAAAGGCTTTTTCCCGTAGGCCGCCTGGATTACCAGACGGAGGGGCTTGTCCTGATGACCGACGACGGCGAGCTGGCAAATAAGCTGACCCATCCCCGGTATCGGATGCCGAAGACCTATCTGGTAGAGACGGCAGGGCTCCTTTCCGGGGAGAAAGCGGCTATACTGCGGAAAGGGGTCAGGCTTGAGGACGGGGTCACCGCCCCCGCCAAGTTGGAAATCGAGTATTACAGCAAAGAAGCCAGCCGGTTTTCTCTGACCATCACCGAGGGCAGGAACCATCAGGTACGCCGCATGTGCGACGCCCTTGGGCTGCCCGTGACCTACCTGTGCCGCACGAAAATGGGCTTTCTCGACTTGAAGGGGCTCGTGCCCGGGAGCTACCGCCGGCTGAGCGCCGGAGAAGCCCGGCGTCTGCGTTCCTGACGCTAAGGTCTTGCATATTCTGCGGATTAATAGTAGAATGATAATCGGATTAGTTTGAGATGGCAGAGGCGTATGAATGGAACACGGATCGAAAACAATTTCTTCGGCTGCGATTCGCATGGCACTGACGGAAACACGGGAAGATGAGCAAACCCTAAAGAGAGATTTGGCAAATGTGGGTATTCGCGCGGTCGCAGTCGATTATGGCGGCGATTTTGCCATGTCCGCGAAAAAAATCATCGAGCGCGCCATCGTGGCGGCTAAGCGGGAAGATGTGATCAAAGACAACCATTATGACGAAGGCGCCGTGGCGGGAGCGACCAAGGAAGCCCTGGGGCAGATACTGAACAAGGCTTTCGGGCTCAATGTAGGCGGGAAGCTGGCTATAGCCCGCAGCGGCGATCATATAGCGGTATGCATCTATCTCGGCATCGGGCTGCTTCATCTGAATGAGATCGCCATCGGCCTCGCCCACCGGGTAGCCCCGGATTTCCCCGTGGGGGAGGGATCCGTATCCAGGTAAGCATAGACGGCCCCGCCGGCGCGGGGAAGAGCAGCGTATCGAAAGCCATCGCCTCGGAGCTGGGATTCATCCATATCGATACGGGGGCTATGTACAGGGCGCTGACCTGGTTGGCCTTGGAGATGGGGACGGACACGGACGACGGGGAGGCGCTGGGCCGCCTGGCGGAGTCCGCAGACATCCGCTTTCAGCAGGATCCCGCGGGAGGGGCGCAGCGGGTCTTCTGCAGGGGGCAGGACGTCACCGGGGATATCCGCAGCCATCCGGTCAGCAAAGCGGTCCCAGGGGTGTCCGCTTTCGCGGAAGTGCGAAAGGCCATCGTCGAGACCCAACGAAAGCTAGCCGCCGGGCACGATGTGGTGATGGAAGGGCGGGACATCGGCACAGTGGTACTGCCCGACGCGGAGTGTAAGATATACCTCACCGCTTCCGCAGAGGTAAGGGCGGAGCGGCGTCTGCTTGAAAGAAAAGACACGGACCCCGCAGGCGGGGAAGCAGGCCAGTCCCTGGCAGAAGTCATCCAAGAACTTGAGAAGAGGGATAAGGAGGACTCGACCCGGCCCATCAGCCCACTACGCCGGGCGGAAGGCAGTATACTCCTGGACACGACCTCATTGAGCTTCCCCGAAGCGGTGGAAGAAGCCCTTCGTATCGTCCGTTCGACACTACAATAGACAACTTTTCAGTGTTACGAAGTACTAGCGAGGTATCAGCCGTGCATGTTTTATAAGTTCGTATATCATTTCGTCGCCCCATGGATCGTCTGGCCCTTTCTCAGGATATTCAACCGGATAAAGATCTCCGGCTTTGAGCGGATACCGGCGTCAGGCCCGGCGGTCATCATCGCGAATCACCGGAGCATGTGGGATCCAGTCATCCTGTTTTGCCGAATCAGGCGGCGCGTTTACTTCATCGGCAAGGCCGAGTTGTTTGACAACTGGTTCCTGGGTTTTGTCCTTCCCCGCATAGGCGTCTTCCCGGTAAAGCGCACACAGCTGGATCGGTCAGCCATCCGAAGGGCGTCTGAAGTATTGGAACAAGGGCACGTCCTGGCTATCTTCCCGGAAGGCACGCGGAGCAAGACAGGGGAGCTCATGCCTTTCAAAGGTGGCGCGGCGCTTTTCGCCCACCGGGCAGACGCGCCGGTGTATCCGGTTTATTTCGACAATACGAGGAAAATCTTTCCTCTTTCCATAGGGCAAAAGGTACGCGTAGCCTGTGAAGAACCTCTGGACCTGGCGGAATTTCAGGAGAAGAAGGCAAACGCGGTAGTCCTTGAGGAGATGACAGCTGCGTTCCGGGGGGCTATCGAAGAGATAGCCGCGGCAGTAAGACAGGAGGCCAAAGGATAAGCGAGGTCGGCATAATCCGTGTATTGCTGGCGGAAGACGCCGGCATGTGTTTTGGGGTAAAGCGCGCCCTGGCCCTGGCCCGGAGGACGGCTGAGGAGAACACGCGTTCTGGGCGCGGCGTCTATGTGGTAGGCCAGTTGGTACACAACCGCCAGATATCCGACCTGCTGGCCGAGCTGGGGATACGGGAGATAGGGGAAGAAGACCTAGCCGGTATCGAAGGCAAGGGGAATATATTTATTATTCCCAGCCATGGAAAAGGACCCGTGGTTTATGATATAGTAAGGGCGATGGGCGGCCGGATCGCGGACGCGGTCTGCCCCCTGGTAAGCCGGGCGCTGGAGAAGGCGTTGGAAGCGCGGAAAGACGGATACTTCATCCTGATTTTCGGCGACGGGGGCCACGACGAGGTCAACGCTTACCGGGCCTGGCTGGGGGAAGGCTGCCGGGCGGTACAGGACTACAGGCGGGAGCTAAGCGGCTTCACCTTGCCGGCTAAGCTGGCGGTGATAGCCCAGACCACGGCGGATCAGGACGGATACCTCGGCATGGTAGAATGGCTTCGCGAGCAGGGCCTCGAGCCTTTGGTATTTGACACGATCTGCGCCGCGTCGGTGGATCGGAGGGAAGCCGCGGCCAGGGTGGCCGCCGCCGCAGACCTCATGCTGGTGATCGGCGGTAGAAATAGCGCAAATACCAGACGCCTGGCGGAGTACTGCGAGAGGGCGGCGCCCCGGGTACACTGGATAGAGACCGCCCGCGACGTGGACATGGATTGGTTCAAGGGAACGCATACGGTAGGGATCACAGCAGGGGCTTCAACCCCTGAGTGGATAATCAAGGAGGTAGTTGACATGATGGAAGAGTTCAAGGATCAGGAGTTAGAAGTATCCCCGGAGGAAACCACGGAAGAGGAGATCGCCCCGCAAGCCGCCGCAGAGCCGGAGGCTGCCCCACAAGACACGGCCCCCGGCGAGGACGCCCCTTCGGAGGAAGCGGCGCCGATACCGGAAGCTGAAGCCGAACCCGAGCCCCCCAGGCAGGAGGAAGAGGAGCCGGATGCTGCCGGGCAAAGCGTGGAAGAGCCGGAAAGCCCTCAGGAAAGCGAGGAAGAGCCGCAGGCCGCCCAGCTGGGCGAGGATGCGCAGGAAGCGCCTGAAGCAGAGCAGGAAGGCGATCCCGAGCAGGAAGCGGAAGGGAATTTCTCGGAAATGGAAGCGGAAATGGGCTTTCTTGATTTCCATCCCGGCGACGTCATCAAAGGGACGGTCGTCAAGGTTTCTTCAGACGAGGTATTGGTCGACATCGGCTATAAATCGGAAGGGATCATACCTGCTTATGAACTCGCCTTTACGAAAGTAGACCCTTTGACGGTCGTGCAAGTGGGCGACGAGATCAGCGTGGAGGTATTGAAGGAAGACCGGGACGGCAATGTCATCCTATCCCGTAAAAACGCCCTTTTCGAAGAGAAGATCAATTTGCTTGAAGAGCTGTTCGAGAATGGCGAGCCCATCAAAGCCACCGTCATCGACGTGGTCAAGGGCGGGCTTCTGGTAGATGTGGGCATGCGGGGCTTTGTGCCGGCGTCTCATGTAGAAAGGGGCTTTGTCAAGGATCTCAGCGAATACCTGAAAAGGGAGCTGGATTTCAAGATACTGGAGCTCAACCGCTCGGGCAGGAAGGTCATCTTATCCAGAAAGGCCCTCCTGGAAGAAGAGTACCAGAAGAACAAGGAAGCCTTCTGGGGCAGTATCGAGGAAGGGCAGACAAGGAAGGGCGTCGTAAAGCGCCTGACTGATTTCGGCGCCTTTGTGGATATCGGCGGCTGCGACGGACTGCTCCATGTGTCGGAAATGGGCTGGGGGAAGGTCGGGAAGCCTTACGACGTGGTATCCATCAATGATGAGATCGAGGTCTACGTCCTGAAGATCGACCGGGAGAAGGAAAAAGTCTCCCTTAGCTTAAAGAAACTCCTCCCCAATCCCTGGGATCTGGCTTCAGAGAAGTACAAGGTGGGCGAGATCTACGAGGGTACTGTGATGCGCGGGGCTTCATTCGGCGCATTTATTCAGCTCGAACCAAGCCTGGAAGGCCTTGCCCATATATCCCAGCTGGCCAGGTTCCGGGTAAACAAGGTGGAAGACGTGCTCACAGAGGGCATGGTCGTCCCGGTGAAGATACTGGACATCGACTTGGAGAAACGCCGGGTTAGCTTGAGCATCAAGGAAGTCATCGATCTGCCGAAGCTGGTCAAGGACGAGCCTGAGGACGAAGCCTTCTCCGCCGGGGACGCCGCGGACGACGGGTACGACGCCATAGTGGAAACGGTGGAAGAGTCCATTTCCGAGACGGTGGGGTCGGCTGTAGGGGAAGCGATGAAGGAAATGGTAGCCGTAGCCGTGGCTGAAGCCGCCGCCGAAGCGGCCGACGAAGCCGCCTCCGAGGCTCTCTCCGCCGACGCGGTCGAGGAAGCGCCCGACGAGGATGCAGACGAAGCGGTTATAGAGGCGGATGACCCGGAAGACGGGGAAAACGCGGACGAAGAAGCAGAATAATAGGCATTTGGTCAGGTAAATCAAAAAGCGTGTAAGGATCGTTTGTACGCGGGACTCAGGTATCGCCTGACAGGCTGTATCTGAGTCTTTTCGATGGAGTGGACCTTTCTATGGCATTCGTACTGGAAGCCGAACAGTTGACAAAATACTTCGGTTCGTCCCGTATATTCGCGGATATCCGCCTGAGTATCCGAGAAGGGGAAAGGGCGGGGCTCGTAGGCGCAAACGGCGCGGGCAAGACCACGCTCCTAAACTGCCTTGCCGGCAGGGAAAGCATAGACGCGGGCATGGTAAAGCTGGCGCCTTTCGCTTCCATCGGCTTTCTTGAGCAGTCCCAGGACAGCGGTGAGGACACTTTGCTGTCTTTCGTCATGGCTGTTTTTTCCGACGTCTTCGCCCAGCGGGAGCGCTTGGGCGAACTGGAGATGGCTATGAGCAAAGCCGAAGGCAGGGAACTGGAAGATATACTTAGCGAATACGGCAACGAACGTGAAGCTTATGAGAGGGCCGGCGGGTTTTCCGCGGAAACGCAGGTCCGCCGCGTACTGAGCGGCCTGGGCTTCCGGGAAGACCAGATCAACCGCCCCGTGGCTAGCTTCAGCGGCGGCGAGAAGACCAGGATCGGCCTTGCCAGGCTGTTGGTCAGGGAATTCCCCCTCCTGTTCCTGGACGAGCCTACCAATCATCTCGACCTTGATTCCGTAGAATGGTTAGAGGGCTTCCTTATGGATTACCCCGGCGCCCTGCTGATCATCTCCCATGACCGCTACTTTTTGGACAAGATAACCGAGACGACCTTCGATATGGAAGACGGCGGGCTCAAGCGTTACCCGGGGAGCTACAGCGCCTACGCCTTCCAGAAAAGCGAGGAGATCAAAGCCCAGACCAGGGCTTACGAAAAGCAGCAGAAGGAGATAAGCGAAACGGAAGCCTATATCCTGCGCTATAAATCCGGCATCAAAGCGAAGCAGGCCAGAGGGAGGCAGTCGATATTAAATCGAATGGAGAGGTTGGACAAGCCCTCCCGGCAGCGTGGGATGAACATGGGCAAAGCCGAAGTGCTCCTGAAAGCCGGGGAAAAGGTCCTCACCATCGACGGCTTAGGATATGGCTATACCGATGAACACTTGTTCTCAGGGATTAGCGCGGAGATCCGCGACGGCGAGAAAGTGGCGCTCCTGGGCCCAAATGGCGCGGGCAAAACCACGATCCTCAAGCTGATCACTGGGCGGCTCAAGCCCGGCATAGGCGGCGTCTATCTGGGCCCCAGCGTGAAGCCGGCTTATTTTGACCAGGAGCATCAGAATCTGGAACCTGGGCATACTGTGCTGCAGGAGATCGTTTACAGCTATGACCTTACCGTCGAAGAAGCGAAAACCCTTCTGGCCAGGTTTCTGTTTTTCGCCGAAGATATCGACAAAAGCATCTCCAGCCTCAGCGGGGGAGAGAGGGGGCGTCTATCCCTCCTGAAGCTCACTCTGGAAAAAGGAAATTTCCTTATATTGGATGAACCGACGAATCATTTGGATATCTATGCCAGAGAAATCATGGAAGATTATCTCAGCGACTATCCCGGGACTTTGCTGATGGTTTCTCACGACCGATATTTCATCGATCGGCTCGCCGACCGTGTGCTTGAGCTTACCGCCGGAGGCCTGGTTTCTTACCCGGGCAACTACAGCGAGTACCGTGAACGTAAGGAGCGCGCCAGGCTCATAGGGCTCAGGGAGAAGTCGGAGGAGAAAACAGATAAAGATGGCAGCGGGAAAACCACCGCCGTAAGCCGCCCAAACGACAAGCGGCCCTCTAAGCAAGGTGACCGCTTTAACCGGGCAAGGCTGCGGCAGCGGCTTCAGGCGCTGGAGGAAGAAATCAACCGCCTTGAGAGGCAGGAAACGGATACGATAGAAGCCCTGGGTGATCCGGATACTTACGGCAAAGATGATTCCGGCGGTCTACCCAGGGAACTGAACGAAAAGCTGAAAGCCATCCAGGCAAGGCTGCCGGAAGCGTACCGCGAGTGGGAAGAAGCCGGCCGCGAGCTGGAGGAGGAATAATTCAAGTTACAGGAGCCAAAAGCATGCCTATTTGCTTCGATGGTTCACATCTTCGGCCAGATACAGCAATCGTTTAATGCAAACCCTAGCGACTCCAACGCGACGAACGTTACGCGCGCTTGTGCGTTTCGGTTAGCGGACTGGAGGTTCGTAGAACCTGGGCGCGTTCCGTCTGGCGCGACGTCCATGTCGCACCCACGGATTTACCAGGTTTGCGATTGCTTATCTGGCAGACGAAGCCGTTCAATCCATCGCAGCAAATAGGCATGCTTTTGGCTCCTGCAATTTGAACTGTGGCAGATGCGCTTCTACTTTACAAAAGACTTATTATCGGAAGTAGTATTTTCGCAAATATTCGGTTATAATGGTTACGGGTGATGAAAATGACGAATTACGAACAACTCCCCTCCAATCTTCAATCTATACTTAGCTTCATCGAAGCCTATATCGCGAATCGCGGATACGCCCCCTCGGTCAGGGAGATCTGCGCCGCGGTGGATACGCCTTCCACATCCACCATACACGGGCGCCTCCGCCAACTTGAAGAAGCCGGCATGCTCCGCCGGGATCCTTCACGCCCCCGGGCTATGGTCGTCCAAAAAAGCCCTTCAGAAAATAAGCCAGGTGATAATACCCTTGGCGATACTTTTCAAGGGCTTACAGGGCAATCTGAGCAGCCGTTTTCCCAGGCGGATCATCAGACGCTGCGATGTCTCCCTTTTGCGGATATCCCCGACGCTTTGTCCGGCGAGGGAACAAAAAACCCCGGCGCGATCCAGACGTGGCTGCTGCCTCAGGGTTTGTTGAAAAATTCGGATTATTTTGTCACCGTCATGCCGGACGACTCCATGATCAACCGCCAGCTTAGCGCCGGTGACCATCTGATCATCCGCAGACAGGTTACGGCGGACAACAACGACATCATCATCGGCCTGCTGGACGGCGAAGTCCTGATCAGGACATATACGAAAGGTTTGCGCCAGGTGAGGCTCCAAGTCGAAGGCGATGATTTTGTCGTAGTGTCTATCGACCCCGAGGATCTGACCATTTATGGCGTCGTGGCCGGCCTCCTCCATTCGCTGGGATAAAATACCAACTATCCTGTTTCAGAAGGAGGAGACTTTTTCCCCAGAAGGAGGCTCCTTCCCCGCGAATTCATCATAATAACGTAAATGCGCCAATTTTTGGCAATACAACCCCATAAGCTCCGGCCAGTGGGCGGGAGGCTCGCGAAGCAGGCTTTGGCAGGCTTGCTCCATGATATGCTCGATCATCCCGCGGTTTCTGTCGTTGTCGTAGGACAACGCTTCTTTTGTGATGTAATTTATTTGCACTTTGCAGTCCCAGTAGTCGTCAAGTACGGACAAAAGGCGGAGCAGCCCAAAGGGCCTTCTCGCCAAATAGGATAATACGACTTTCTTTAGTTGAAACGCCGTGGTTCGTCCTTTGATCCTGCTGTGGGGGACGCCCAAATCCCGGCAGAGGAGCTCCCGGGCAGGCCAGTCATGTTCTAAGGTGTCGATGTAGACTTCAAGCTGAGGCAAGGCGTCGGCCCTTTCAATAGTTCATCACCACATCGGAGGGTATCTGGAATTCGCTTTCCGGCAGCTCGTCGAGGCGGATATCCCTAAGCTCCAGGCTGTACCAGCCGTTGTCGTCCGTGCCGATGTACTTGACCGGCAGGCCGAGGGCTTTGCTGATCCATATCTTGAGGGCGCCGGATTCATCTTCCGTCTCTACCACCAGGCATAGATGGCCCGAAACGCTCTCTTCCCCCACCGAAAGAAATGTATAGAAATCCTCATTCAGCAGGGCGTCGACGCCGGGCAGATCCCCCATATCGCCGCCTGTGTCCATGAGGGTGTGGCCTACTCTATCCGGCAGGCTGTAAAACACCGTCATATAACCGTCGCTGATGGATACGTACTGGGACTCTTCTTCGTAGGATATGATTTTTGTCAAATCGCCCCGTTTGTAGTATTCGTAAGTCGATTCGCCGTCTTCGTTGTGGAAGATGGCGGTGTAGCTGAGATTTTCGATCGCGGCGCCTTCTTCCAACAGGTTCCGGATATATTCGGGACCCTGGCCGGGTGTAATGCCGGGCTCTTCCGGTTCCCGGGGGCCGTCCGCCGCCGGGTCGGCGCCGGGGTCGTTTGCCACAGGCTCTTGATCACCCGCGTAACCCTCGTCCGGGGCGGGTACGGGCGCCGGCGCGTCGACAGCGCCGCCTTCGCAGCCGGAGATCAGGAAAATAGCGATGATAATTAATAAGATGAAGACGGATGCTTTCTTCAACCGACCCCCCCTCCTTTCGTCCATCATATCATGAAACGATTGTTCAGGAAAGAAAAAACCCGCTTTGCTTGAAATTTTAAAAGAACGGCCATATAATTGAATAAGTGAGCCCCATGGCCATATTATATTATTTATTATAGAGGAGTGTAATGCGATGACTGAGATGAAATTTGTGTATCTGTTTGAAGAGGGGCAGGCTGATAAAAAGGCTTTGCTCGGCGGCAAGGGGGCGAATCTTGCCGAGATGACCAATATCGGGCTGCCCGTCCCTCCCGGGCTTACGCTGACCACGGATACCTGCAACGCGTACTTTAAAGCCGGCAAAGTGTTTCCCCAGGGTATGGAAAAGCAGCTTTGGGAGAAGCTGGCGGATGTGGAGAAGAAAATCGGTAAGACCTTCGGCGACGTTAACGACCCCCTGCTGGTATCGGTGCGCTCCGGCGCCCCCATATCCATGCCGGGCATGATGGATACCATACTCAATCTGGGCCTCAACGACGAGACGGTGAAAGGCTTGATCAGCGCTACCGACAACCCCCGGTTTTCCCTGGACAGCTACAGAAGGTTCATCCAGATGTTTGGCGACGTCGTCATGGGCGTCGAGCACGGGAAATTTGAGGAAGCGCTGGAAAAGCAGAAAAAAGCCCAGGGCGCGAAAGAGGATAAGGATCTTAACGCGGATTCCCTCAGGGCGCTCATCGACGAGTATAAGCAAATCGTCACGCGGGAAGCCGGTGAAGACTTCCCCGTGGAGCCCAGGTTGCAGTTGCTGAAAGCCATCGAAGCGGTATTTGCCTCCTGGTTCAGCCCCAGGGCGGCCGTCTACCGGCAGATCAATAAGATCCCGGAAGACCTGGGCACCGCCGTCAACGTCCAGTGCATGGTATTTGGCAATATGGGGGATGATTCCGGCACAGGCGTGGCATTTACCAGGAATCCCTCCACGGGGGAAAACGTACTCTATGGCGAGTATCTGATGAACGCCCAGGGCGAAGACGTAGTAGCGGGGATCAGGACCCCTCAGCCCATCGCCATGCTGGAGAAAGACTCCCCTGCGGTGTTCGGCCAGTTTGTGAACGTCTGCTCCACGCTGGAAAAGCATTACCGCGACGTACAGGATATCGAGTTTACCATCCAAAACCAGAAGCTCTTCGTCCTGCAGACGAGGAGCGGCAAGCGCACGGCCCAGGCCGGCATCAACATCGCTGTGGATATGGTCGGCGAAGGGCTCATCACTAAGGAAGAAGCCCTGCTTCGCGTCGCCCCCGCCGATCTTGAGCAGGTCCTGCACCGTCAGGTCGACCCAAGCGTCAAGTTTGACGTATTGGCTACCGGCCTGCCCGCTTCGCCGGGCGCCGCTTCCGGCCATATCGTCTTTGACGCGGATACGGCCCAGGCCCGGGGCAACGACGGTGACAAGGTCATCCTGGTGCGGACAGAGACGACCCCGGACGACATCCATGGCATCGTCATGGCCCAAGGCATACTCACCAGCCGGGGCGGGATGACCAGCCACGCAGCGGTGGTCGCCAGGGGTATGGGCAAATGCTGCGTCTGCGGCTGCGACGCCTTAGATATCGACTTGAACGCGAAGACCATCACCGTCGGCTCGACGGTGCTGAGGGAAAACGACTTGATCTCCCTGGACGGCAGCACCGGCCGTGTGATCCCGGGCCAGGTACCTCTCATCGACCCTGAGCTCAGCGAGGCTTTCCGTACGTTCCTGGGATGGGCCGACGAAGTCCGGAGCCTGGGCGTATACGCCAACGCCGATACGCCGGAAGACGCGGCGAAAGCCCTGGAGATGGGGGCCACCGGCATAGGCCTCTGTCGGACAGAGCATATGTTTATGCAGCAGGAACGGCTTCCCATCGTGCAGAAGATGATACTTGCCGGGACGCTGGAGCAGAGGCAGGAAGCCCTGGATCAGCTGCTTCCCTTCCAAGAGGACGACTTCTACGGCATCCTGAAGGCTATGGACGGACGGGAAGTCACCATACGCCTGCTGGACCCCCCTCTCCACGAATTCCTGCCGGATATGGAGAGCCTGGTAGTGGAAGTGACCACTCTGAAGCTGACAAACGGCGACAAAGGCAAGCTTGAGGAGCTGGAGGCCTTGCTGCGTAAGGTCCGCGCCCTCCATGAGGCGAACCCCATGCTTGGTACCAGGGGATGTCGCGTGGGTGTCCAGTATCCGGAGATCTACCGGATGCAGGCCAGGGCCATCTTCCAGGCTGCTGCCCGGCTGAAGAAAGAAGGCTTCGATCCCAAGCCCCAGGTAGAGATACCCCTGGTGATCGACCCGGGCGAGCTGACCTTGCTCAGGGGAGCCATCGAGGAAGAAGCGAAGCTGGTCGCGGGTAAGGCCGGCATTGCCCTGGAATGCCTCGTCGGGGTCATGCTGGAGCTGCCCCGGGCATGCCTCATGGCGAAAGAGCTGGCGAAGCACTCCGATTTCATGACCTTCGGTACCAACGACTTGACGCAGACGGCTCTGGGATTCAGCAGGGACGACGCCGAAGGTAAGTTCCTGACCCACTACCTCGATCACAAGATATTCGCCGAAAACCCCTTCGCCGTGCTTGACCTCAGCGGTGTAGGCGAGTTGATGGATATAGCGGTATCCCGGGGGCGTTCGGAGAAAACCGGCTTGAGCTTCGGCATCTGCGGCGAGCATGGGGGCGACCCGGAGTCCGTCCACTTCTGCCATAAAGTAAATCTGAGCTTTGTAAGCTGCTCGCCTTTCCGGGTGCCGGTAGCCAGGCTGGCGGCAGCCCAAGCCGCCCTGGAAAGCAAATAAAAGTTCGATAGCGTATATTAAAACCGCCTGAAGCCGCTGTATATCCGGCGACTTTGGACAACGTCGTCTCAAATCACACGGACAATCAACCAAGTAAGCCGTAAAGCAGACAGGATGTCTGCTTAGGCGGAGCACGACACGATGTCGTGTCGTAGCCGTTAGGCTTTGTACCGTGATTGACGTGATGATTTGCGGAGGTTGTCCAGGGAGCCAGATAAACAGCGGCGTTAGGCGGATTTTGTATGCCCAAATCAGGCTCTTGGGTGGCTCTTTTTGTATGCCTCCCGGAGCCGCTGATCCGTCAAATGCGTATACACCTGGGTCGTGGAGACGTCTGAGTGCCCCAACAACTCCTGCACGGAGCGGAGGTCCGCGCCGCCGATGAGCAGGCTTGTGGCGAAAGAATGCCGGAAAGTATGGGGGCTGACCTGGGCTTGTATCCCCGCCCTGCCGGCTCTATCCCTGACCATACCCCAGAGCCACTGGCGGCTCAAAGGTTTCCCCCGCCGGTTGAGGAATACGGCCCTTTCGCCGGGATCGGCCGCCGCCACCGGGCGGCAGGAGGTCAGATAATTCCTGATGGCGGTGATCGCTTTCCCGCCTATGGGTACGATGCGCTCCTTATTGCCCTTGCCTATGCAGCGCAGATAACCCAGATCCAGGTCCAAATCCCGAAGCTGAAGGCTTAGCAGTTCCGAAGCCCTCAGGCCGCCGGCATACAGCAGCTCCAGTATAGCCATGTCGCGTATGTCCGCGAGGCTCCCGGGCGGATCCATACTGTCCAGTATCCGCTCCACATCCTCATTGGACAAAGCCTTGGGGAGTATCTCCGCCTTTTTTGGGTTATCCATAAAGGCGGCGGGGTCGCTTGCCATCCGTTTTTCTTTCCTCAGATAATGAAAAAAGCCCCGCAAAGCGGAAAGCTTCCTGGAAATCGTGACCGGCTTGACGCCTTTGCTTCTCAAGTCATGAAGGTACGTCGTCATCAACGATAAGTCAACGGAATCCCATCCGTCGATATTCTTTTGACTCATATAGCGGACAAAACCCATCAAATCTCCGCGATAACCCGCAGCGGTGCTTTTTGCCAAACCGATTTCCACGACCAGGTACAAGGCGTACTCTTCCACAGCCTGCTCAAAATCCATCGGTCGCCCCCCCCTGCTTCAACATGCTTTCCGCGTGGCGCCGTAAGTCCTCCGAAGCCATATCGCCGCTCAGCATACGCATTAGCTCCCGCACCCGGCCCTGCCCGTCCAGCTCTTTGATCCCGGTAGTGGTCCGGCCTGCCTGCTCCGCTTTCTCCAGCAGGAAATGCTGGCCTGCTTTAGCCGCTAAAACCGGCGAATGGGTAACGCAGACGACTTGCTGATCCGCGCTGATGGAAAAAAGCTTTTCCGCCACCGACTGTATGGTGACCCCGCCGATACCGGAGTCGATTTCGTCAAAAATCAAAGTCTCGCAGGTATCGCTGGAAGCCAGGATGCGTTTCACCGCCAGGGTGATCCGGGAAAGCTCCCCGCCGGAAGCGATTTTTGCCAGGGGCAGATAGGGTTCGCCGGTATTGGTGGAGATGAGGAATTCCACTTCATCCGTGCCTTTTGGCCCAGGGGCGTGACTCCGTATATCCACTTGGAATCGCGCGGCTTTCATAGCCAAATCGGCAAACTCCCCGTTGATTTCCGCCTCCAGCTGTATCCTTACCTCAGACCGGAGACGGGATAACTCCGCTGCATGGGTCTCATATAAGACCTTCGCCCCGGCTTCGTTCTCCGCCCATTCCTTTTCGTTGTGCCCATACTCCTCCATCTCTTCCAGCTCGGCGGCGAGGGAAGAACGGAACTTCAATATGGCCTCCGTCCCTTCCCCGTACTTCTTGCCCAGGGATTTGATACGGTATAGGCGGTTTTCCGCCTCCTCAAGGCGCGCGGGGGACATGTCCATCTGGTCTTTATACTTGTCGATTTCCCTGGATATCTCGTCTAAGATATAGGAAGCGGGCTCCAGTCGCTCATACATGCCTTCCAGCTCCGGGTCGTATTTCTCCAGATCTTTGAGTTGCTGCATCGCCTTTGATAACAGGTCGTAGGCGGATTCCCCCTCCTCGTACTGAAAAAGGAAGCGGTAGGCCTGGTTCAGCTGTTTGACTATCCTTTGGCTGTGGGTCAGCCGCCGTACTTCTTTCTCCAGCCCCTCTTCTTCCCCGGGGCTGAGCCCGGCGTCGTCGATCTCGCCCATCTGATAGAGAAGGAAATCCTTTTTCGCGGCGAAAGCCTGCTGGTTTTCCCGCGCCTTTTGCAGCTTGCTCTCAAGCTCCTTCCAGCTCGCATAGGCGTCGCCTGCCTTACCCTTTACTTCAATGAGCTTCCCCCCCCCGTAGGTATCCAATATATCCAGCTGCTTATGGCTCTGCATGATCTGCTGGTACTCGTGCTGCCCGTGGATATCCAATAATCCCGCCGCCAGCTGGCGGTACCGGCTGAGAGTCACGGTACAGCCATTGATCCGGCATGTGTTTTTGCCGCCTTCGTTCAGCTCGCGGCTGAGGGTGAAAGAATCCTCCTCCCCCTCCCAGCCCCCATCCCGCAGGGCCGGGTACACCGGATGGCCGGCGCGTAAGCTGAACACCCCCTCGATATAGGCTTTGCCGGCGCCATGGCGTATCATTTCCCCGGAAGCGCGCCCCCCAAGGAGTACGGATACGGCGTCGATGAGGATGGATTTCCCCGCCCCCGTCTCGCCGCTCATCACGGTAAAGGGGGTTCGGAAGTCGATTTCCAGATAATCGATGATCGCGAATTGTTTGATCAGCAAACGCTCAAACATCTGTCCATCCCCGCCTTACTGCTCAATCATCTCCCGGAGCCTGTCCATCATGACCGCCACATGGTCTTTCGATTTCGCCACGACCAGGATCGTATCGTCGCCGGCCACCGCCCCCAGATACTCTTCCCACTCCGCCCCGTCTAAAAGGGAACAGACGCTATTTGCGTTGCCGGGTAAAGTGTGGATCACGATGATGTTTTCGCTTTCGGCGATACGCAATACCGCGTCGCGGAGTATCCTCCTCAGCCGCGTATTATCCTGTATGGACGGCTGCCCGCTGGGCAGGCCGTAGGCGTATCCGTCGCCCCTGGCCACCTTTACCAGGCGTAGCTCCTTTATGTCCCGGGAGACCGTAGCCTGGGTAACGCTGATGCCCTCGTTCAAGAGATGCTGCGCCAGCTCCTCCTGGGTCCCGATAGGCTCCTGATTGATGATTTCCATGATTCTCTTCTGGCGTTTGCTTTTCATCGTCAACCCCTCCCCGTATCATTCATAACGCACTGCGGTATCGCTGCCAAATTTCGTCTTGAGCAAGGAGAAAAACTTCAATGGCGCCAACCGGATAAATATCGCCTTATAAGGAGCTTTCTTAATGAGTATCCGGTCTTTTTCCTGTAGAGGTTGGCTTGCTTGCCCGTCCACGGTGAGCAGCACCTCGCTGGATACGTCCTCCAGCTCGATGGTGCAATGCTTATCCGGGGGGATGACTGTGGGCCGGGCGGTGATGGTATGCGGGCAGATCCACGTCTGTATCATCACTTCAAGGGAAGGGTGGACCACAGGCCCTCCCGCGGAGAGCGAGTAAGCCGTGGAACCCGTCGGCGACGCGATGATGATGCCGTCCCCCTTGCAGCTTCCGGCAAAATCGTTCTCCACCCAGAAATTGATCTCCAAAAGCCGCGATAATGCGCCTTTGTGTATCACCACGTCGTTTAACCCGCACATCTCCCGTATGGTTTTCCCGTTTCTGCGAACCTCCACCTGGAGCATCATACGGTGGTCTTCCGTATACTCCCCTCTGAACACCTGTTCGAGCCCGCGATATAGATTTTCCGCCTCGACCTCCGTCAGAAAGCCCAGGTTCCCCATATTCACGCCCAGTATTGGTATGCTGTGAGGCGCGGTTATCCTCGCCGCGCTAAGCAGCGTCCCGTCGCCGCCCATGGCGACCACCATATCGGTATCCTCCATCAGGGGCTCCTCGCTGGGCGCCGCCAGATCCGGCGGCGCGTCTTCCTGCCTTGCCAGGGCATAGGACTGATATCCATGGCTTGCGAGCCATCCGGCGAGCCGCGCGGCGAACTCCTGGGCTTTTTCCTGCCGCACATTCGTAATGAGGCCGATTTTCTGCATACATATCCTTTCCTTAGACGAGCTGCGCCTACATCTTAAGCGGCGTGTAAACACCGCTTTTCGGGCGCTTCAGCGCCGCGAAGGCTTCTTCGATGATTTCGCCGCATAAGCGGGGATCGATCCCCCCGCCGCCGCTTTTGCCATCCGGGCCGGCTGCCTTCCCGAACCACAGCAGATACTCGATATTGCCTTGCGGGCCCGTGACCGGCGACCACGTGGCGCCGTATGCTTCCAGCCCTACCCCGGGCAATACGGCAAGGACTTTTTGGAACACTTCCCGATGAGCCGAAGGATCCTTGACTACGCCTTTTTTGCCTACCTGCCCCCGTCCGGCCTCAAACTGCGGTTTGATCAACGCCACCCCGGAGCCTTGCGCGCCCAGGAGCGCGGGGACGGGAGGCAAGACTTTGTCCAGGGAGATGAAGGAAACGTCTATGGTGACGAAATCCACATCTTCCCCGATGGCGTCCGGGGTCAGGTAGCGCGCGTTCGTCTTCTCCAGGACGACGACCCTGGGATCCTGCCTAAGCTTCCAATCCAGCTGCCCGTAACCCACGTCCACCGCGAAGACCTTAGCCGCGCCGTTCTGCAAGGCGCAGTCGGTGAATCCACCGGTAGAAGCGCCGATATCCAGGACCACCAGGCCCGACAAGTCGATGGGGAAAACCTCCAAAGCCTTCGCCAGCTTGAGGCCGCCTCTGCTCGCGTAAGGCGTCTGCCGCCCTTTGACCCGCAGCTCCTTGAGGACGCTTATCATCTCTCCGGCTTTGTCGATGCGGTTCGCGCCCTCGTACACCTGGCCGGCCATGATTTGGGCTTTGGCCTTCTCTCTGCTGGGCGCCAGGCCCTGGCGGACAAGCAAGATATCAGCCCGCTCTTTGTCTTTGGCTTTCTCCGGCCCCTTGCCCTCGCCGCTCACCGGCACATATCCCGTATGGCGCCCATCATACCTTCCGCGTCCAGCCCCAGCCGCTTCCTGAGCTCCTTCTGGCTGCCGTGGGGTATAAACTCATCCGGCAGGTGGAGGTTGCGTATCTTTCCATGGTAGCCGGATTCAGTGAGAAGTTGCGTCACCGCCATGCCCAGGCCTCCCGTGCCCGCGTTCTCCTCCGCGGTAAGGGTCATGTTGCACCATCTGGCGGCTTCCCATATGCCGTCGCGATCCAGGGGCTTTAGGAAGCAGGGGTCATACACCGCCACTTCAAGCCCTTCCTCTTCCAGCGTCTGCGCCGCGACCAGCGCGTCGTAGACCAGGGGGCCCGCCGCTATGATCATTACCTGGCTGCCCGTGCGAAGCATCTGCCCCTTGCCCCAGGAAGGCGCCCCGCCCAGTCTCGGCAGCAGCATCTCGATGGCGTCGGCGCCCAGGCCTCTGCCCTTCGGATACCGCAGCGCCACGGGCCCGCCTTCGTGGCCGCAGGCAAGGCGGAGCATGTGGGACAGCATGTATTCGTCCCTGGGCAGCAGGACGGCCATGTCCGGGATATGATTCAGGTAAGAGAGGTCGAAGGCGCCGTGATGGGTAGGCCCGTCCTCCCCTACCAGCCCGCTCCGGTCTAAGGCGAATACCACTGGGGCGGATTGCAGGGCGGCGTCCTGGATCAATTGGTCGTAAGCGCGCTGCAGAAAGCTCGAGTATACCGCTACTACCGGCTTGTACCCGTCCAGGGCCAAGGCGGCGGCGAAGCTCACCGCCGTCTGCTCCGCGATGCCTACGTCGAAGAATCGCGAGGGGTACCGCCTTCGGAACTCCTCCAGCCCGGTACCGTCCGCCATAGCGGCGGTGACGGCCACGATCCGCGGCTCCTCCGCCGCCAGCCCGGTCAGGGCTTGGGAAAAAGCTTCCGTATACGTCGGCGCCTGGGCGGCGCTGTCTGTACTGACCTTCCCGGTCTCCAAGTCGAAAGGGGGCGTGCTGTGGAAAGCCGTGGCGTCTTCCGCCGCCGGTGGGTAGCCCCTCCCCTTCTCCGTCACTACATGAAGCAGCACCGGCCCCTTGAGTTCCTTCACCTGCTCCAGCATAGCGATGACTTCCTTCAGATCATGCCCGTCTACCGGGCCGTAGTATTGGAAGCCCAGCTCGCTGAAAACCACACCGTTTACCATGATATACCGTAAGCTGTCCTTCATGGTCTCGATCAAGCGGATGAGGCCGGCGCCCACCAGGGGGACCTTCGATAAAAATGACCTCACCGCCTGCTTGCTCCCCGTATACGCCGGGGACGACCGCAGCTTACTCAGATACCGGGATAGGCCCCCTACATTACGCGCGATGGACATGGAGTTGTCGTTCAGGATGACAAGGACGTCCGTATCCAGCTCCCCCGCAAGGTTAAGCGATTCGAAAGCCTGCCCGCCGGTCATGGAGCCGTCCCCGATGACTGCGACGACCTTGTGGGTCTCGCCCCTGAGGTCCCGCGCCTTGGCGAAACCCAAAGCCGCCGCGATAGAAGTGCTGCTATGCCCCGTATCGTATGGGTCGCTGATACTTTCCGCCCGCTTGGGGAAACCCGACAAGCCTTCCCTTTGCCTCAGTGTCCGGAAAGCCTCCCTGCGCCCGGTCAGTATCTTGTGGGTGTAGGATTGATGCCCCACGTCCCAGATCAGCCGGTCTGTCTCCGTGTCAAACACGTACTCCAACGCCACCGATAGCTCTACGACGCCAAGGTTCGACGAAAGATGCCCTCCGTTTTGGCTAACGACGGACAGGATATACTCCCTGAGCTCACCGCAGAGCGCCGTCAACTGGGCGGCGTCAAGTTTTTTTACATCCCCCGCGCCGTTGATTTCCCCAAGGCTGCTACCCTTCATTTCGCTTCAGGCTTTCCGTCAGTATCTCTACCTCGCCGGCTGTGCGTTCGAGGCTTTGCCGGCAATACCCGATGAGGGCCACCCCTTCCTGATAGCAGGCAAGGGCGTCTTCCAAGCTAAGCTCGCCCCGCTCCAGCTGGCGTACAAGGGTCTCAAGCCTGGTCATATTCTCCTCAAAGGTTTTGCCGTTTCCGGTACTATTGTCCGCGTCCATTCCTTATCCTCCCGGCTTATCGTATCGCGTAGGCAGGCCCGGTGGTTTATGGCCCTCTTGTATCCCGTGCAGGCCTATGTCTTCCACCCTGCAAATCATGCCGCCCTTGGATAGATACACGGCGACCTCCTGGCCCGTCTCCACCTGTGCCGAATCATAGATCACATGCCCCTCCTTGTCCCGGCATATGGCGTAACCCCTGGCAAGGGTCGCCAGGGGCGACAATGCCTCAAGGCGGGCAACCTCCTGCCCGAACCGGTTCTTCCTGTCTGAGAGCATGAAGCCGATGCGCTCCGTCATCTTCTCCTGGTACCGGGACAGGCGATCCCGCTGGGGGTCTAAAAGCCGCTGGGGCTGGAGAAATACATAGCTGTCTTTCAACTGGGACAAGCGCTCGCGGCGGGATTGGAAAAACTGTTTCGGCTCGGTGAAGACAAAGCTGTTGCTCAACCGTGCAAGGCGGTCGCGCCGCCTCTGCAGATCCCTGGACAAGCCTGCGTCGAGGCGCTCCTTTTGCAACGCGGCGAGGGCCAGCAGCTCCGCTTTGACGGGCACAGCCATCTCCGCCGCCATGGAGGGCGTCGCCACGCGGAGATCCGCGGCCAGATCGGCCAGGGTGACGTCGGTCTCGTGGCCGATAGCGGAAATCACCGGCTTTGCGCAGCTGTGGATAGCTTCTACGACTTCCTCCCGGTTAAAGGCGGACAAATCTTCCGTGCTGCCGCCTCCCCTTGCCAGGATCACGACGCTTACCTCCGCGCCCTCCATGGCGGCGAAGCCCCGTACGATAGACTCTACCGCTTCCCTCCCCTGCACGGCGGAAGGGTACAGGAGTATAGGCATACCCGGATAGCGGCGCCACAGCACCTTTTGGATGTCCTGTATCACAGCTCCCGTAGGGGAGGATATGACGCCCACCGCGGTCGGCAGCAGGGGCATGGCCTTTTTCGCGGATTGGTCGAAATAGCCCTTTGCCGCGAGCTTTTTCTTCAATTCCTCCAAAGCGAGGGCCTCCGAGCCAAGGCCCGCCTCTTCGATTTCTTCCACATAGAACTGGAGCTGGGTCTCCCGGTTGTACAGGGCCACATAACCGCGGAAAAAGCAGTCCTTGCCGTCTCCGGGGCGAAACTTCAGCTTCTCCGCGTGACCGCGGAACATCACCGCCCGGATCACCGTATCCTTGTCCTTCAGGGAAAAATACAGGTGACCCGAGCTGTGCCGCTTGAAGTTGGTGATCTCCCCGCGCACCCAAAGGCTTTTTAGCAAAGGCTCAAGGCTAAGGGTGTTCTGAATCAGCGCGGAGAGCTGGGTGACCGTAAGCGCCTTGTCCTTGATCATTTGGATAGGAATTCATCGATGGCCCGGGCAGCCAGCTTCCCTGCGCCCATGGCTAATATGACCGTCGCCGCGCCGGTGACGATGTCCCCCCCGGCGAAAACCCCTTCCCTGGACGTCTGCCCTGTGGCCTCATCGGCTACGATGTTGCCGTATTTCGTGATATCCAGCCCAGGCGTAGTGCCGGTGATCAATGCGTTTGCCCCCTGCCCGATGGCGATGACCACCGTGTCGATGGGTATCTCCTCGATAGCGCCTTCGATGGGCACCGGCCTGCGGCGGCCCGAGTCGTCCGGCTCCCCAAGCTCGTACTTCTGGCAGCGCATGGAGGTCAGCACCATGTCTTCGTTGCCCAGGAACTCCACGGGGCTGGTGAGCATCTTGAACCCGACGCCTTCCTCTTCCGCGTGCTCCACTTCCTCGGCCCGGGCGGGCATCTCCGCCGCCGTGCGGCGATAGATGATCCAGCTTTCTTCCGCGCCCAGGCGCAGAGCGGTACGGGCGGCGTCCATGGCGACATTGCCCCCGCCGATGACGGCGACCTTCTTTCCCATTTTAATCGGCGTCAGGGAATCAGGGAAGTTGTACGCTTTCATCAGATTGCTGCGGGTGAGGAACTCGTTGGCGGAGTATACCCCCGTCAGGTTCTCCCCGGGGTTATTCATGAAGTAGGGCAAACCGGCGCCCGTACCGATAAATACCGCCTGGTACCCCATTTCAAAAAGATCGTCCACCAGCAGGGTCTTCCCGCCGATCACGTTGCACTCCACATCCACGCCCAGGGCTTTGATATAGTCGATTTCCTTCTGGACGATGGCTTTCGGCAAACGAAACTCCGGGATGCCGTACATCAGCACGCCGCCGGGCACGTGCAGGCTCTCGAATATCTTGACTTCATAACCCGCTTTCGCCAAGTCGCCGGCTGCCGTGAGCCCGGCGGGGCCGGCGCCAAGCACCGCCACTTTCTTCCCCTTGGATTCGGGCTTCGGCGGCATTTCCACGCCCCTGGCCATCTCCCAGTCCGCGATGAACCTTTCCAGCCTGCCTACGGCTATCGGTTCCTTTTTCGCCTTGAGCAATATACACTGGGCTTCGCACTGGCTCTCCTGGGGGCAGACCCTGCCGCAGATGGCGGGAAGGCTATTTTTGCTCTTTAAGTTTTTTGCCGCCCCGTCGAAGTCGCGCTCCTTGATCTTCCCGATGAAACCCGGTATATCTACTTCTACCGGACAGCCAAGCACGCACTGGGGCTTACGGCAGTTCAAGCAGCGCCCCGCTTCCTCCAGGGCCATTTCCTCTGTATAACCCAGCGCCACTTCGCTGAAATTGCCTCTCCGCACCTTCGGGTTCTGGGCAGGCATGGCTACCCTTGCTACTTCGTTTGACATTGGCAGTCGCCCCCTTCATGCCTTGCTGTATACGCCTCCATGGCTTCTTTCTCCATATCCTTGAACATCGCCGCCCTCTTCATGGCTAGGTCGAAGTCCACCTCATGGCCGTCAAACTCCGGGCCGTCTACGCAAGCGAACTTCGTCACGCCGCCTACCGATACGCGGCAAGCCCCGCACATGCCCGTCCCGTCTACCATGACCGGATTCATGCTGACGATGGTTTTCGTACCGTATGGTTTCGTCATGTTGACCACAGCCCGCATCATCACCATAGGCCCGATAGCCCATACCCTGGCGATATCCTCCGTCTTGATCAGCTCTTCCAGGAGCGTGGTGACGAAGCCTTTATGCCCGTACGAGCCGTCGTCGGTGGCCACCAGCAGCCGGCTGCTGGCTTCCCGCATCTTGTCTTCCCAGAAAAGCAGGTTCTTGCTCCTGGCGCCGATGATGGAGATCACTTCGTTGCCCGCTTCCTTCAATGCCTTGGCGATGGGGTAGATCGGCGCGATGCCGACGCCTCCGCCCACCATGACGACCTTGCCAAGGTTCTCTACCTCGGAGGGCAGGCCCAGCGGCCCCGCCATATCGGTGACTTCGTCCCCGGCTTCCAGCAGGGATAACGCGGCGGTAGAAGCGCCCACCACCTGAAATACCATCGTGATCGTTTCCTTCTTCCGGTCGAAGTCCGCTATGGTCAAGGGTATACGTTCGAGCCCCTCCCCCTGCCGGACGATGAAGAACTGTCCGGGCTGCGCTTTCGCCGCGATCCTCGGGGCTTCCACGACAAAGCCGTAGACTTTGTTCCCCAGGTCTTCCTTTTCAATGATCCTAAACAAACCTTGTTTACCTCCTTTTTCTTTGCCTATTAACTAAGATGAGCTTTCTTATTCCTTTAGCATTTCGGCGGCTTTTTTCCCCAGTATACCGTTGACAAAGCCGGCCGCCTCCGGGCTGCAGTACTTCTTGACCAAGTCCACGGCTTCGTTGATGGCGATGGCCGGATGGAGCTTTTCATCATATAACATCTCATACAAGCTCATCCTGAGTATGTTGCGCTCGGCGCCGCCCAAGCGGTCCGGTTCCCAGTCCACGGCATACGTCCGGATAAGCCCGTCCAGCTCTTCCCGGCGGCTCAGTATCCCTGAAGTAAGCCGCCGCACATATTCGTCGTCCGCAGCCGACAGCGACGGCGCCGAAGCCCCGCCGCCGAAGCCGGACATCTCCTCGTCGCCGGCTATATACGCAAGCTGGCGGAAAGGATCGCTCTTTTCTATTTCAAAAGCAAACAAGGCCTTAATGACCAATTCCCTGGCTTCTCGCCGTTTCACGCGGGATATGTCCCCCTTCGGATCCCTGATCAAATTCCACGCCGTCTACCCTGACATTGACCGCCACCAACTGGTAATCCCTGTACTCGCTGCTGATGAAGTCCCTGGTCTTGTTCTGGATGCGGCGGGCGATATCCGGTATAGGCCGGCCGAAGCGCACGATGATTTGGATGTTGATGAGTATGGTATTCTCCTTCACCGCCACCCTTACGCCCTTTCGCGGCCGCCTCTCCTTCTGCTTCTTGCTTAAGCCCGGCGGCGCCTTCCCTGAGAGCCTGTATACCCCGTCTACATCCAGAACCAGGCGGCTGACCTTCTCTGCGACGCCATCGGCCAGGGCCCTCTGCTGCTCGTCCCTCTCCCGGGCGCCGGCTTCTGCCGCGTACCCTCCCGGCTCAGGCTCCGGCTGCATCCCCCAGCCTTCAGGCATCTTCATCGTCGGGGTCGAATCCGGCGCCAAACTGGTCGCCGGAGAACAACACCGCGCCGCAGTGGGAGCAGACTACCTCGATCTCCTCGTCAGACTCCCAGAGTACGTCAGGATCGACGGCGTTCACACACCCGCAGGTGTGGCAGGTCAGATTGATCAATTCATCATCATCGTCGTCGTCGTCATCGTTTATATCCAGGATATCTTCCAGGTCTTCCAGGTCCTCGTCCAGGGCCTCCACGAAGTCTTCCAAGTCGTCAAGGCCTTCCGCGATGACGTCGATCTCTTCGGTGATCTCCTCCAGGGCGTCCAGTATGGCGTCAAACACCCGCGCTTCCTTGGAATCCTGGTCAAAATCCAGACCGTCGACCAATCCGGACAGATACGCGACTTTTTCTTTAGCGCTCATTAATATACCCTCCTTATCGTCTCGCCGATGTTTCGCGCCCCGCTACGCCCTGCTGACATAGCTGCCGGTGCGGGTGTCGATGATCAGCATATCCCCTTCGTTTACAAAAAATGGCACCTGCACCACGACCCCCGTCTCCATGGTGGCGGGCTTGCTGCCCCCCGAAGCGGTATCCCCCTTGATGCCCGGCTCAGTGGCTTCGACCTTAAGCTCCACGGATTTCGGCAGATCCATGCCAATGACTTCCCCCTGGTAGAACAAGATACCGGTGGTCATATTCTCTTTCAGATACTTCGGCGCGTCTTCCAGCAAACCTTCGTCGATGGGTATCTGGTCATAGGTCTCCGTATCCATAAAGGTCCAGTTGTTGTCTTCCTTGAACAGATACTGCATCTCCTTGCGCTCGACCATGGCTTTCTGGAATTTCTCCCCGGGGCGAAATGTCTTCTCTACCGTCGTGCCGCTCTTTATATTGCGCAGTTTGCACCGCACAAAGGCCGCGCCTTTTCCCGGCTTGACATGCTGAAACTCCACCAAGGTGACCACATCGCCCTCGTACTCGAAGGTAAGGCCTGTCCGAAAATCCGACGTTGATATCATGGATATCCTCCTTCTGTGTTTAGTATCCCCTTTGCGTCACCTACAGTTTACCAAATGATCGTCATTTCTTCCAGCGTTTTTGGAAATCCCGTCAAAGATTTCGCGGAATCCTTAGTGACGATGACGCTGTTTTCGATGCGTATGCCTCCCCAACCGGGAAAATATATCCCCGGTTCTATAGTCATGGCCATGCCCGCCTCCAGGGCGACGTCTTCCGCGATCTGGCTGAAACGGGGCTCCTCATGTATCTCAAGCCCCAGGCTGTGGCCCAGGCCGTGGCCGAAATTCTCCTTGTAGCCCGCTTCCCCGAGGAAGTCCCGAGCCAGGAGATCCACGTCCCTGGTCTTCGCCCCGGGCCGCACCCCAGCTAAAGCCCTCTCCTGGGCTTCCCATACGAGCCGGTAGCGCTCAGCCTGAAGCCCGTCAGCCTGGCCCAGGATGAAGGTGCGGGTGGTATCCGAGCGGTAGCCGTCCACTACCGCGCCGTAGTCTATGGTTACAAGATCCCCTTTGCGCAGGCGGTAGTCTGAGGGCTGGGCGTGGGGCAGGGCGCCGTTGGCCCCGGCGGCGACGATGGTCTCGAAGGCCACGCCGTCGCTGCCCGAGTTGCATAAGTGGCAGTATAACGCAAGGGCTAATTCTTTTTCGCTCACCCCCGGTTTGATTTTCGGCACGAGCTTCGCAAGGGCAGCATCGGCGATGGCGCCGGCCCGGAGCATACTTTCGATCTCCCAGTCGTCCTTGATACGCCGCAGCGCGTAGCAAGGATCCGTATCGGCTAAGACGTCGGCTTTCCCGCCCAGGGCAAGGTTGACCCTTTGGAATGCCTCCATGGTCAGGTACTTCTGGTCCAGGGCCAGGGAGCGGAACCCGCCCTCCTCATGGTAGGATTCCAGTATCGCTACCAATCCTTTGCCGCCTTCGATGATCTGCCATCCGGGGCATTGATTCTTCGCCTGCTCCGTATAACGGCTGTCGGTGAAGAACACTTGTTCTTTATTCGTGACCAGAAGCCAGGAGGAGTCACCGGTGAATCCCGAGAGCCAGCGGACATTCTCCGGCTTACCGACCAGGAAAGCTTCACGCCCTTTCGTTTCCATTTCTCTGCGGAATCTTCCGAGCCTTTCGCTGTATAGCGGCCCCATATGCTTCAGCCCCCTTCCTGATAGACAAGCTTCCTGCCCGCGATGAGCTTCTCGGCGAAGCGCAAGGCTTTTGTCCCGGCGAACTCATTCCCGGATAGCGGCGAGGTCAGGGCAGTCGTACAACCCGCCAGATTGCCCCCAAGGACGTCGGTAAATATCTGGTCGCCTACGGCCAAGACTTCCGATTTCCGGTAACCAAGCTCCGCGATGGCCTTGTGGTACTTGAAGGGAAATGGCTTCCTGGCCAAAGCGTAGTACGCCAGGCCCGCCTCCCACGCGGCCTCTCTGGCCCTATCCTCTTTCGCGTTAGTAAAGATGACGACGGATATGCCTTTCTCCCTGGCGGCTGCCACAAAAGCGGCGGCTTCCCCCGTGAGCTCCGGGCGCCTCCACAGGGCGATGGTGTTGTCCAGGTCGGCAAAGATACAACGTATCCCTTTATCGTAGATGTCGCTTACGTCGATGTCGCCCAGGCGGCCGACGTCAAGATCAGGCTTTAAAAACTTCAATGGCAGTTCCCTCCCGCCCCGCCGGCGTTCGCGGGGCGCTTCAGTTCAACAGGTTCTTCAGCTTAAACCGGGAGATCATATCCTGGAGCAGGTTAGACTGGGAGCTCATCTCCTCGGACGCCGCCGCGCTCTCTTCGGAAGTGGCGCTATTCTGCTGTATCACCTGGGCTACCTGGTCGATACCGGTATTGATCTGGCCGATGCCCGCGGACTGCTCCTCCGAGGACTTGGCTATCTCCTGTATGAGGCGGCTGGACTCGTTGACGCCGGATACGATTTCCGTCAGGCTTTCCGCTGTGTCGCCGGCGATCTGCGAGCCCAGGGAGGCTTTATCCATGGAGTTCTGTATCATGTCCCCCGTCTCTTTCGCCGCGTCCGCGCTCTTGGCGGCAAGGTTGCGGACCTCCTCGGCGACCACCGCGAAGCCTTTGCCGTGCTCACCTGCCCTGGCCGCTTCCACTGCGGCGTTTAAGGCAAGTATATTGGTTTGAAACGCGATGTCGTCGATGACTTTGATGACCCTGCCGATATTTTGGCTGGCTTGATTGATATCCTGGACGGCGGCCATCATCTCGCTCATTTGCCGGTTTCCGTTTTCGGCATTGCCCCGGATGGTCTCGGACAGCACAGCGGCCTTTTCGGCTTTTTCCGCGTTGTCCTTAGTCTTCTTCGCCAGCTCCGTGACGGATTCCGAAAGCTCCGCCACTGTGGCGGCCTGCTCCGTCGCCCCCTGGGCTATCATCTGCGCCCCGTCTGAGATTTGCTTGGCGCCCGCGGCTACCTGCCTCGTGCTTTGGTTTATGTTGTAGAACATCGAGTTTAAATTGTTCAGCATATTGACGATGGCGTAACCGATGCGGTCCCCGTCGCCCCTGGGTTCCACATGGATGGACAGCTCGCCGCCGGCTATCTGCTCCAACCAGTGGGTCTGCATGCTGTTGAACTCATCCATCTCCCGGAATGAATCGGCCAGCAGGGCGATCTCGCCCACATAACTCCCTTCCAGGCGCGCCCCGGTCTCACCCCTGGCGAGCAGGTTCGCCGCCTTAGTCACGTCCTTGACGGGATTGATGATGATTTTGCGTAACGAATAAAAAATCAAGACGGCGGCTAATACAAGGGTGACGACAAACACGATGGCCGCGGCGGTGATCTGGCGGTAGATGGGCGTGTCCACGACGCTGACGGGCGTGGCGGAATACAGCATCCACCCTGTGGAAGGCACTACCGCCGCTGTATAGTTGTAGAGCACGCCGTTTGCCCTGCGCATCCTGGTGGAGCCGCCCGCGATGAATTCGTCGTCCCGGAGCCCCAGGTATATGCCTTGCTCGATGGCCGCGATGTTTTGAAAGATGGTGTCCTCATTGCCGTCCAGGAAGGGCTCGTAAGCCGGATCCGGATGGGCCAATATATTTCCCTTGACGTCCGTCATGAAGGCGAAGCTGTCCTTCCCGACGCTGATCTTGTGCACCACGTCGCTGAGTACGTCGGCAAAGATATCGATCGCCACGACCCCGGCCAGGACACGGTTTTGCGTAAACACCCTGGAAAATGTCAGGCACAGGTTGCCCGTCTGGGAATCCATGTATATATCGGTGACATAAGGGTGCTCCGGGTCGGCGACGGCGCCTTTATACCAGTCCCGCTCATTTGCCCGCCATTCGTCGTAGTCGGGCTCCCATCCGTCGTTGAATACCCCCACCCCGTCGGGGAATCCGGCATAGACGGAGTAGAACTCTTCGTTCATGTCCGCATGCCTGACCAGCGCGGGTATGAGGGCCTCCGGGCTAATGTCCGTCAAGCTGGAGAAATCCGCCGCGATGGCGTCCACGTAACGGATCTGGCTGTTGAGCCACTCGTCGATGTCACTGGCCCGCAGGGCTGTGGTTTCATGGATGCGCCCCTCGGACTGCTCCCGGATCGCCGTCCCGGCCAAGATAGTACAGACAACGGCGATGACCCCCATCCCCAGTATATTGATAGCCAGAATGATCGATAACAGTCTCACGCTGATACTTTTCATGTATACCTCCATTTCACCGGGCTGTTGCGGTCCACGCGCTACACGCTACTGTGCTTATGCTATGGTCAACATTGGCAGAAAAGAGACGTTTCACCGTCAGGTCGGGTAAAACGCCTCTTTTTCGAGATAAAGGACCTCAGCCGGGGCGGCGCCATGCTTATGAATTCAAATGCGCTTCGCAATGCTCGCAGGCGCTGGCGGCGCCGGGCTCGGAGGCGGAGCTGCTTTCGCTGCAGGAGCCCCCCTTGTCCGTGCAGTAGAAACCGGACGTCCGGTATATGACGTTGATGTTCTTTCCGATGATGCGTTTCACCGGCTTGCCGCAATCGGGGCACTCGCCGATGGGTTCGTCCTTCATGGACTGCTCGATGGTAAATACCCCGCATTCCGGGCAACGATAACTGTAGCGCATGTAAATATCCTCCCCCAATCATTATAAAACGACATCTGAATTATAAAACAAACCGTGAATCCCTGTCAAGCCGCCGCCCGCATGTATACCTGCTTTACTGCTTGCTGCGGTTAGCCCGCGCCTGGGCAGTGGCTTTGTTGTGTTCGGCCAGGGTCTTGGAGAAGTAATGGCCGCCGCTGCCGTCGTCCCTGGCGACGAAATACAGATACTCCGTATCTTCAGGGCTGACGGCCGCCTCCAGGGAGGCTTTCCCCGGCGAGCCGACCGGCCCCGGCGGCAATCCGGGATAAAGGTAAGTATTGTATGGAAAGTCGATTTCCGTATCCGCGGTTAATAATGGGTACTTTGGCTCGTCGAAATAGTACTGGACCGTAGAGCAGGACTGAAGATACATGCCGACGTCCAGCCGGCTGACAAAGACCCCCGCTGCTACCGGGCGTTCTTCGTCCAGCTTCACTTCATTCTGCACGATGGACGCCAGGATCAGTATCTCCCTGTCGCTGAGATCCGATTTCCTGGCGGGAAGCGCCGCCCATATCTCCTCATACCGCTTCAGCATGCGGTTGAGGACTTCTTCTAAAGGCTCGTCCAGCTCGATCAGGTAAGTGTCGGGAAAGAGATAGCCTTCCAGCCGGTGCTCGTCTGCCGGCAGTCCTTCGAGAAAAGCGAAATCAAATACCCCCGTGCGTACAGCGCGCCAGAATTCCTCCTCGCCGGCTATGCCTTTCTCCGCGAATACCTTGGCGATTTGCTTAAGGGTATAGCCTTCCGGTATGGTAAACTTCGTGGTCAGCAGATTGCCTCTGACCAGCTCGTCCAGTATCTCCCGCGCGCTCATGGATGGTGACAGGAGAAACCGGCCCGCTTTGAGGGATTCGGCTTTGTTTTCCAATTTGCCCAGGCGGATAAAGCTATCGGCGTTGAGTATCAGGCCGCTATCGTACAAGACCTGGGCCGTACGGGAAAGGGTCCAGCCCCGCTCCACCGTAAAGATGACTTCCTCTGCTGCGTATGGGAGCACCGGCTCTAAATCGTTTTCCCAGTTGTAGCCGTTATCGGAGGACTGAAGGAGCCTTCCGCCAAATACCCCCCCTCCCAGCGCCAACGCCAGGAACAAGAGGATCAGCAGGGCTTTGATCCCCGCCATGCCTTTCTTCCGGGGAGGTTCGTACTCTTCTTCGTACTCCTCATACTCCTCATCGACTAAGGCCGGAGCCTCTCCTGCGGACTCTTCCTCTAAAGCTTCTTCCGCATAATCCGGATCCGTCATTTCGATTACCCTCTATTCCTCCGCTTCTGCCTCCATGGCGTCCTGCCAGGCGTCGGCGACTTTTTCCCATTCGTCGTCGTCCTCGATATCGGTGAGTATCTCCTCGCCGTTTTCGTCCTTGTCGATCTTCAGTATGACCGCTTCCGCTTCTTCTTCATCCACGTCTTCATCCAGGGGCTGGAGTATGGCATACTCGCCGCCGTCCACTTCGATGACGTCCAGCATGATGAAAGTGTGCTCCTCCCCTTCCTCGTCTACCAGTATAATATTTTCGCTTTCCAGGATATCATCCATTTCCGCCATAGTGCTCGCTCTCCTCTCATGACTTAGTCGATGGTACTACGCGCATGATCTATATAGCCCTGCAGGATCAGCACTGCCGCCAGCTTGTCCACGACGCCTTTCCGCTTCTTCCGGGACACGTCCGCCGCCAGCAGCGTCCGCTGCGCGGCTACGGTGGTTAGGCGTTCGTCCCAGTAGATAACTTCCGGCTTCGCTGCCCCTACCGCGTCCATCCTGTTTAATAACGCTTCGACAAACTCCCGGACCTTTTCCCCTTGAAAACCCACGGAGCCGTCCATGTTTTTCGGCAGGCCGACCACCAGCGCGGCGGCGCCTCTATCGCCGATGACGCCGATCACCTGATCCAAGTCGCCCTCAAGCTTCCGCCTCTCTATGGTAGGAAGCCCCTGGGCGGTCAGGCCCAGGCCGTCCGCCGCGGCGACGCCGATACGCTTGTCCCCCACATCCAGGCCGACGGCTTGCAGAGCAGCTATCATTCTGCCTTAAGGTAGTAAGTGACCAGCTCTTCCAAAAGCTCGTCCCGGTCAAGGCGGCGTATCATGTTGCGCGCGTTCTTGTGGCTCGTGATGTAAGCCGGGTCGCCGGATAGCAGATAGCCTACAATTTGGTTGATGGGGGAGTATCCTTTTTCTTCCAGCGCAACGTAAACGCCCGCCAGGAGTTCCCTTGTGCTGATCTCCGCGTCGCCCCTCAGCTTAAACATGACCGTGTGGTCCATGTTCGGATCAAGGCCGCCTCCTTCTTTCTTATCCATACATAACCTCCCCGTCAAAGCTCCACGCCCCGCCAAAGCGGGGTCATTTGCCCGCGGCGCGCAAAATGATGGTTTTCGCTTCCGCCAGCGCTTTATCCAACAAAGCGGGGTCTTTGCCCCCCGCCTGAGCCAACTCGGGCCGTCCGCCGCCGCTGCCGCCAGCCACCGCGGCGATCTCGCCGATGAGCTTGCCCGCGTGATACCCCCGGGCAGTCAGATCTTTCGACACCGTCACGATGAAGCTGGCTTTGCCATCGACGGCTGCTCCAAGGACCACGATGCCGCTTCCGATCTTATCCCGGTACGCGTCGGAGAGGCTTAGGAAGCTCTCCTTGTCCCGGGCGTCGACCCGGGATACCGCTACAGGCACGCCGCCGACGTCAACTAAGCCTTCCATCATGGCGCCGCTTTGCATCGAAGCGAGCTTGCCTTCGGCCTGCTCCAGCGCCTTTTCCAGGTAGCGGTTATGCTCCAGCAGGCTGCCTATCCTCTTCTCCATGGCCTCCGCCGGTACCTTCAGCATGTCCGCCATGCTTCTGATCCCATACTCCATCTCCTCCAGCAGGCTAAGGACGTTAGCCCCCGTGAGGGCTTCGATGCGCCTCACCCCGGCGCTGACCGCGCCTTCGCCCACGATTTTAAATACGCCGATGAATGAAGTATTGCGCATATGGGTACCGCCGCACAGTTCCTTGCTGTAGCCCCCCATGGAGACCACGCGAACCATGTCGCCGTATTTCTCGCCAAATAACGCTGTCGCCCCCTGCTTTTCGGCTTCTTCCCTGGCCATCGTCTCCGTCACGATGGGGTAGCCGGCGTTGATGGCCCGGTTCACCCTCCGCTCTACTTCTTTCCATTGCTCATGGGTCATGGCGGTGGGATGGGTGAAGTCGAAACGTAGGCGGTAGGGATTCACCAGGGACCCCGCCTGGGCTACGTGGCTGCCCAGCACTTCCTGTAAAGCTTTATGCAGCAGGTGGGTAGCGCTGTGGTTCGTCTGCGTCATCCGGCGGTCGTCTTCATCAACGCGCAAGGAAAAGGTCTCCCCCGCGCGTATCTGCCCGTGCACCAGGCCTTCGTGGACCACCCTGCCGTCGGGCAGCCGGGTCACGGCGCCGACTTCCACGCTCCCGTTGCTTCCGGCGATCACGCCTGTATCCGCGGTCTGCCCGCCGCTTTCCGCGTAAAAGGGGGTCTTGGGGAATACCATCAGTACAGTCTCCCCTTCATTTGCCGCGTCCACCAGCTCGTCATCGCGGATGAGGGCGTCGGCTACGGCTTGCGTCGTCAACGCGTCATAGCCGACAAACTCCGTGGCCGCCCCCTGGCTCAGCCGGTTGACCAGCAGAGCCAGGTCGAAGGCGTTCTCCTCTTTCCTCGCATCCTTGGACTGCTGCCGCTGCCGCTCCATGGCGGCTTCGAAGCCTTCCCGGTCTATGGCAAGTCCGGCTTCTTCGGCGATGTCCTGGGACAGGTCGAAGGGGAAGCCGAAGGTGTCGTACAGCTTGAACACCTGCTGCCCGCCGATGATGTTCAGCCCGTCTTCCCGGGCTTTCCGTATGATGTCCTGGGCCATGCTGATGCCCGCGTCGATGGTGTTCTGGAAACGGTCTTCTTCCCTTCTGATGACCTGGGCGACGGATTCCTGATTTCGGAGCAGTTCGGGATAAGCGCCGCCCATCTGCCGGACCACTGTCTCCACCAGCTTGTGCATGAAAGGCTCCACTATGCCCAGAACCCTGCCGAAGCGTATCGCCCGCCTGAGTATCCGGCGGAGCACATAACCCCGGCCTTCGTTGCTGGGCAGCACGCCGTCGCTGATGAGGAATGTGCAGGAACGTATATGGTCGGCGATCACCCGGAAGGGGAAGCCCCTCATATCTCTGTAGTAAGGCTTGCCGCAGATGTCCTCTACCGCTTTCATGATTGTGACCATGATATCCGTGTCGTAGTTGGATTCCACGTCCTGTACGACGGCAGCCACGCGCTCAAGGCCCATGCCCGTGTCGATACTGGGCTTGGGCAAGGGGGTCATATTCCCTTCCGCGTCACGGTTGTACTGCATAAAGACCAGATTCCATATTTCCAGGAAACGGTCACAGTCGCATTTCCCTATGCCGCAGTCTGGGCCGCAAGCATATTTTTCCCCGCGGTCGATATGTATCTCGCTGCAGGGGCCGCAAGGGCCCGTATCGCCCATGGCCCAGAAATTATCTTTCTCGCCCAGGCGGATGATGCGCTCCTGGGGCACCGTAGAATTTTTCAGCCAGAGGGCTTCCGCCTCGTCATCGTCCGTGTAGATGGTGATATAGAGCTGCTCCCTGGGCAGGCCCATTTCCACAGTGAGGAACTCCCAGGCGTAGCGGATGGCGTCGTCTTTGAAGTAGTCGCCAAAGGAGAAATTACCCAGCATCTCGAAGAAGGTGTGGTGCCGCGCCGTGCGCCCTACTGTATCCAAATCGTTGTGCTTGCCCCCGGCCCTTACGCACTTTTGCGCGGTGGTAGCCCGGATGTAGGGCCTTTTCTCCAGGCCGAGAAATACGTCCTTGAACTGGTTCATCCCGGCGTTCGTAAATAAAAGGGTGGGGTCCTGAAACGGGACCAGCGATGAGCTCGCCACCCTGGTGTGGCCTTTGTTTTCAAAATATTGTAAAAAACGTTCCCTGATCTCGTCCCCGGTAAGCATAACCATGAAGCCTTCTTTCTCGGAAAATCCATTTATTCATTATATGTATAATTCCCGTATCGGTCAAGAGCCTAACGCAGCAGCTCCCCCATCTCTTCGATGGCGTATCGCCCCGGTCCCTCTACGGCGACGACGCACACCCCCATATTCTTCAGCATATAACGGCTCATCTCATGGAGCGGCCTGCCTTTGACGCTGCTGATAAGCACGCCGCTAGTGCCGCCGTGGCATACGATAGCCATTTTCTGATAATCCGTCATGTCCGCCCAATGCCGGAAGCTCCCCCAGACCCGCTCGAACAATTGTTCTTCCGTCTCCCCGCCGGGGACGTTCAGCCTGCCGTTGGTAAACCATTCCTGCAGCCGCCCTGGCCAGCGCTCTTCTATGGCTTTCATGTCCAGCCCTTCCCACTGGCCAAAGTCTATCTCCCGAAAGCCTTTATCCGTGTGGATAGGGATATCGAAGCCGCCGCAAATGATCCTGGCTGTCTCTACCGCCCGGGAAAGATCGCTGGCGACAACCCGGTCAAATGGAAGCACGCCTCTGAGCTTTTCAGCTAAAGCCGCGGCCTGGGATCTGCCGGCTTCATTCATGGGGACGTCCGTCTGCCCCTGATACTTCCGGAATTTGTTCCAATCGGTCTCACCGTGCCTGACGATATAGATCAACTGCATTTTTTCTTACCTCGTTTCAGGCTTTATGTCAGATAAAGGTGAACGCGGCGGCGGATATGACGGCAAAGAGGAGAAAAGACAATTCCGCCACGATAGCCGCGAACCCGAAGGTCTCTTCCGTCTGCCCCCCCAGCCTCATCTGTACCTGGGAGCAGCCAAACAGGACGGCGACGAAGGAAACCAGGGCCGCCGGGTAGAAGAAACGCGGCATGACGATGAGGGCCAGCAATACAAACGCGCTACTTAAGATGATATAGACAGGCTTCTGCCCCGTTTTAAAAAAATACGCCATGCCTTCTTCTTGGGCAGCCGGGTACTGGCAGGCGGCGAAGCTCGCTGCCCAGCGGGCCCAGCAGGGGTAGAAGAGCAGCAGGAAGATGAAGTCCCCCGTACTATAGGATAGCTCCGTAAGCAGAAGCAGCTTGGCGGGCAGGTAGGCCGCCAGGGCCAAAGCGCCCGGCGTGCCGGTGTGGCTCTCCTTGATGATATCCAGGCTCCGTGCCTTACCCAGCCCGGAAAACAAGCCGTCGCAGGAACGGCTGAAGCCGGCGACGAAACGCGCGCCGCCTATCCACAACTCCAGAGCGGCGATGAGCATGGCCCTCAGCAATGGGTATTGGGGGAAACCAACGCTGATGAAAGCTAACCCCAGAGCCGCCAGGCACATGCCCAGGATCAGCCCGGTCAAAGGCAGCCAGGCCAGTGAAGCGGCAGCCGTTTTTTCATTCCAGTCGGGCTCGCCCGGCGAGGGCAGGTTAGTGAAGTAATGAAAAGCGAAGCGTAGAGGCTCCATACCTTACCTCTCCAACTCGGCGATGCGGATGATTTCCGTAGCTTTTCCCGTGCTTTCGTCTGCCCGGACCAGCACCCCCGACAGGATCGCCGGCCCTTCCGCAAGCTCGTGGCGTACGGGCATACGGCTGAGAAAATGCCGTATCATGATCTCCGGGTCTACGCCAAGCACGGAATCCCTCGTGCCCGTCATGCCCGCGTCGGTGATATACGCCGCGCCGCCGGGAAGTAAACGCTCGTCCGCCGTCTGCACATGGGTATGGGTACCGACCACCGCGACGGCTCTTTGCGCCAGGTAGAAGCCCATGGCTTCCTTTTCCGAAGTGGCCTCGGCGTGGAAATCCACGAAGACGATGGGGGGCTTATCCCCCGGCGTAGACTGGCATATCTCCGGCAGCACCCGGTCGAATGCCTGAAAGGGGCAGTCCAGCGCGTTCATAAACGTACGGCCCATGAGATTGACCACGGCTATCGGCCTCATGCCCGGGCGCACCTCGTGGATTGCCCAGCCCTTGCCGGGCGCGCCTTCGGGATAGTTCGCCGGGCGTACAAGCCTCGGCTGGCTGCCGATGAAGCTCTGGGCCTCACGATTGTCCCAGGCATGGTTCCCCAAGGTGATGATATCTACGCCCAGGCGGAAGAACTCCTCCGCCACCGATTCGGTGATGCCTTTCCCCCCGGCGGCGTTCTCCCCGTTGGCAATGACCATGTCCGGCTGGTAGCGGCCGATCAGCGCCGGCAGCCGCTTCCCCATGAAGACGCGTCCCGGTTTGCCCACGACGTCGCCGATGAACAAGATGGAAAGCATATACTCACTCCAAAACACAGTCCCCTGTTCGGCGCATGCTGGCGGAACAGGGGACGCGATAGGGCCAACCTTATTTCGCGTGATCCACGGCTCGGGTCTCCCTTATCACGACGACCCGTATCTGCCCCGGATACTCCATATTCCCCTCGATCTGCTTCACGATCTCCCTGGCGATGAGGGCCGAACCGGCGTCGTCTACCTTATCCGGCTTGACGATGATCCTTATCTCACGGCCTGCCTGTATGGCGTAAGACTTATCCACGCCTTCGAATGAGTTGGCGATCTCCTCCAGCTTCTCAAGCCTCTTGATGTAAGCTTCCAGGGTCTCGCGCCTCGCGCCCGGCCTCGCCGCGGATATGGCGTCCGCCGCCGAGACCAGCACGGCCTCTACGGAGCGGAAGGGCTCGTCCCCATGGTGGGCGGCTATCCCGTGTATGACGTCTTCCGTCTCTTTGTACTTCTTCGACAGGTCCGCGCCGATGACGGTATGGGAGCCTTCCACCTCGTGGTCGATGGCCTTGCCGATATCGTGGAGCAGCCCCGAGCGCTTAGCCAGGGCTACGTCGGCGCCGATCTCCGCCGCCATGATCCCGGCGAGATGGGCCACCTCGATGGAGTGTTTCAGTACGTTTTGCCCATAACTTGTCCGGTAGCGGAGCCGCCCGAGCAGCCGGACCAACTCGGAGTGAAGCCCGTTTACGCCGGTTTCGAAGGTAGCCTGTTCGCCTTCTTCCCGTATGCTCTGCTCCACTTCCTTCTTGGCTTTCTCGACCATTTCCTCGATGCGTCCCGGATGGATGCGCCCGTCCAGGATGAGCTTCTCCAGGGATATCCTGGCGACTTCCCTCCTCACGGGGTCAAATCCGGATAAGATGACAGCTTCAGGGGTATCGTCGATGATCAGGTCGATGCCGGTCAGGGTCTCCAAGGTGCGGATGTTGCGCCCTTCCCTGCCGATGATCCTGCCCTTCATCTCGTCATTGGGCAAGGCCACAACGGAGACGGTGGTCTCCGCCACATGGTCCGCGGCGCAGCGCTGTATAGCAAGGGATATGACGTTTCTCGCCCGCCTGTCGCTCTCTTCCCGGACCTGGTTTTCATTTTCTTTGATGATCATCGCGGTTTCATGCTTGATCTCGGATTCTACGCGGCTCAATAACAGCTCTTTCGCCTGCTCGAAGGAAAGCCCGGAGATGCGTTCCAGCTCCTGCATCTGCTTCTCCAGCAGCTCGTTGAGGTTTTTCTTCTGCCTGCCAAGCTCCTGTTCCGCATTCTGCAGCGCTTCTTCCTTCTTTTCCATCTGCTCCGCTTTACGGTCCAGGGTCTCTTCTTTCTGGACCAGGCGGCGCTCCTGCCTCTGCGCCTCGTTTCGCCTCTCGCGGATCTCCTGCTCCATGTCGTTTTTTAATTTGTATGCTTCTTCCTTCGCTTCGACGAGGGTCTCTTTCTTGACCCCTTCGGCGGCTTTGCGCGCTTCGTCCAATATCTTCGCCGACTGCTCCTCCGCCGCGTTCATCTTACCCTCGGCGACGTTTTTCCGGACGACATAACCGATGAGCACGCCGGCAGCCAGGGCCACGACCGCCACGACGACCATGATCAACGCCGTAAAAAATGATGGCATGTTTCTCCTCCTTTCTCTTTGCTTTCTCGTGTCTAATTCAAATATTGAAATAAAAAAACAGGCTGGTTGAAACCGGCCTGCTTCCGCCCGATGCATAGTTAGACATGTCACGCAATACGAATCACTCTTTAAAGCTCTTTGTCACTATCATATACAACTTTAAACCGGAGAAGGGAAAAACCCTAATCAAGATCAATATAGGATAGGAGCCTGCGGCTATCCAATCTATCATCATCAAGCAGATATCGGCTTATTTCAAAATTATTTTACGATGATAAACAATGGCTGTCAAGTAGCAAAGCGGACGAAAGCCAAATTCGTGTCTGATCAACCCGCACCGCAATGCAGCTTTATTCAGAAATCTATCAGCAAAGAGGCTATCACCGCCCAGCGGCTGCTATTTGTTGCGAAAAAACACCTTGATGCCATGTTTTACTCCGACTTATCGGCGTCGAGCCGACTTCGTGTCGGCCTCCGCCTGAAAAATCGTCCATGATTTTTCTAAGTCTCCGTCTTCATGCCAAATTCGTGTCTGATCAACCCGCGCCGCAATGCCGCTTTAGCAATAATAGCCTCTTTGCGTGACAACCTCTGAAACAGCTATTCTTCTTCTTCCGCCTCGTCCGCTTCGGATCCGGCGTCAGGGGCTTTTGCCTTGGCGGCGCCCGGCTGGAAGCTCTCCCTGACCATATCCTCGATCTCTTTCATGACCGCCGGGTTCTCTTTCAGATACTGCTTGGCGTTTTCCCTGCCCTGGCCAATGCGGTTGTCCGCGTAAGCATACCAGGTACCGCTGCGCTTGACGATATCCTGCTCCGCGGCGATATCCAGCACGCAGCCTTCCCGGGATACGCCCAAGCCGTACATGATGTCGAACTCCGCCTGCTTGAAAGGCGGGGCGACCTTATTCTTCACTACCTTGACCTTCGTCTTGCTCCCGATCACGTCTGAGCCTTGCTTGATAGCCTCGCCCTTGCGGACCTCCAGACGCACGGAGGAGTAGAACTTCAGCGCCCTGCCGCCGCTGGTGGTCTCCGGGCTGCCGTAGACTACCCCTACCTTCTCCCTGATTTGGTTGATGAATACGCATATGGTCTTCGACTTGCCCACCGCGCCGGTGAGCTTGCGCAGGGCCTGGGACATGAGCCTGGCCTGGAGCCCCACATGGGGGTCGCCCATATCCCCTTCGATCTCCTGTCTGGGTACCAGGGCAGCCACCGAGTCGATGACCACCACGTCCACGGCGCCGCTCCTGACCAGGGCTTCGCATATCTCCAAAGCCTGCTCCCCCGTATCCGGCTGCGAGATGAGCATTTCGTCTATGTTGACGCCCAGCCTTGCCGCGTACTGCGGGTCCAGCGCGTGCTCCGCGTCGATGAAAGCGGCTATGCCTCCCGCTTTCTGCACTTCCGATACGATATGCAAGGCCACTGTGGTCTTCCCGCCGGACTCCGGTCCAAATATCTCCACTATCCTCCCCCGGGGCACGCCGCCCACGCCAAGGGCCAGATCCAGGCTGAGTATCCCGGAAGACACGGTATCCACCTGCATCCTGCCGCTGGCTTCCCCGAGGCGCATGATAGACCCTTTGCCAAACTGCCGCTCGATCCCGGCCAGCGCCGCTTCCAGGGCATTGCTCTTCTTGGGGTCCATCTTTTCTTTCAGCTCCATTTTATAAACCTCCCGCATCATTCGCTTTTTTCAAGTATGCCATATTATTACATATATGTCAAGTATTATTTATCTCAGGACATCTTGATCTGGGCGAAAGTCTTCACGACGTAATCGTACCCTGTATAGACGGTAAAAATCACGGCCAGGTACAGCGCCCATATGCCGGGGGAGAAGCCTGCCAGGGCCAGGAAGTACTCGTCCAGCAGCAGCATGGACAAGGCGACGATCTGGATTATCGTCTTCAGCTTAGCCAGGTTGCTCGCGGCGATGACGATGCCTTCGGCGGCGGCTATCCCCCTGAGCCCCGTGACCAGAAACTCCCTGCCGATGATGATGACGGCGAACCAGGAAGAGATGAGGCCCGCCTGTACCAGGGCGACAAGGGCGGCCGCCACCAGGAGCTTATCCGCCAGGGGGTCCATAAGCTTGCCCAGGTTGGTGATCTCTTTGCGCTTCCTGGCTATATACCCGTCCATGGCGTCCGTGACCGACGCCAGGACAAATACAGCCGCCGCCACCAGCCTGCCGTAGGGCATATCCGCCAGCGCAAAAATCATAAATACAGGGATCATGGCGATCCTTAGGATCGTCAGTTTATTGGCAAGGTTCATCTGCGATCTCTCCTGATAATATATAGTCCCCGCTATGGGTGATCCTTACATTGACCAGGCAGCCCTGCGCCAGGGCTTCCTCGCTGCCGAAGCCGACCAAACCGTCGATCTCCGGGGCGTCCCAGGGGCCGCGGCCTTCGTAGTACCGCCTGCCCGCCGACATGCCGGTCTCTTCGTCTATCATCACGGGGATGACCCTCCCCACCAGGGAATCGTTCCTTTGGGCGAGTATCCGCGCCTGTTTGAGCTGGGCCGCCTCCAGGCGCCTCTCTTTGATTTCCTCGTCCACCTGCCCCGGTAAGCTTTCCGCCGGCGTGCCCGGCTGGGGGGAGAAGGCGAAGAACCCCACCCGCTCAAGGCGGTATTCGTCCAGGAAGCCCAGTAAAGACCGGAAAGCTTCTTCTGTTTCCCCCGGGAAGCCTACCATGAGCGTCGTGCGGATGGCGACCTCCGGCAAGCTTTCCCTCAGCCTGCGGACGGCCCCTTTGAGCTCTTCGCTACCCAGTCCCCTCCCCATGCGGCGGAGGACGTCGTCGTCTACATGCTGCATGGGCATATCCAGATAAGGGCAGACCTTCGGGTGCTTCATGGCCTCGATGAGCTCGTCGCTCACTTCTTCCGGATAGCAATACATGATTCGTATCCTCAGTAAGCCCTCCACGGCGCACAGGCTCCCGACCAGCTCCGCCAGGCTTGAGGCGGGATGGAGATCCCTTCCGTAAGCTCCGGTGTCCTGGGCAACCAGCACCGCCTCGCGGAGGCCGTGCGCCGCCCTGGCCGCGGCTTCCGCGATGATATCCTCCGGCGTCCTGCTGCGGTATCCGCCCCTGATCTGGGGTATGGCGCAGAAGGTGCATCGATGGTGGCAGCCCTCTGCGATTTTAATATAGTCCGCCGGGCTGCTCTTTTCCATCACCGACCACCGGGCGCGGTACAGGCCCGGCTCCGGCGGCATTATCTCCGGCTTCACAGCCGGGGCCTTTCGCTCCGCGTACTCCCCCAGCCGCTTGCTCAGGGCCTCCCAGTCGTTGACCCCCAGAAGCAGGTCTGCTTCTGGCAGGGCTTCCTCAAGCTCACTGCCATACTTCTGGGGGAGGCAGCCCATCACGGCCAGGAAACGGCACCGGCCTTTTTTCTTCCAGCGGGACAGGCGCAGTATGGCTTGTATCGACTCTTCTTTCGCTTCATCGATAAAGCCGCAGGTATTCAGGAGAATGATCTCGGCGTCCTGCGGCTCATCCGTGAAGGCATAGCCTTCCTCAAGGAGTTTCCCCCTGACCTGGCGGCTGTCGGCCTGGTTCTTCGGGCATCCCAGAGTCTCCAGGAAAAGTAAGGGCCGCCCCATCAGGATAATGCTTCGCCGGTCTCGTCGTCGTACATGACGCCGTCGGCGATGGAGAAGTATTTTGTCACGATTTGGCCGGATTTCCCCATCAATGGAAGCTCCAAGCCGTTTAGCGTCATCACCACGCCCCCGGCATTACCCAGCCGGATCTCGATCTCCTTCAGCTCGGCAAACTCAAGGACGTCCCCGCCGCGCATGGTATTCTCATAGATCTGCTCCCCCTGGTCCTTCAGTCTCAGCCAGCAGGCCTCGGTCGCCGTCAGCTGAAGGGTGATGGAGGTAAGCACGACAGGCTCCGGCTCGGGCTCCTCTACCACGACCGGCTTAGGCTCCGGCTGAGGCAGCACGATATGCTGGGTCGGCGGCTTCTCCGCTTCGATGGGCTCCTGATGGTAGGTCTGGTACGCCCATATGCAGAAAGCCAGGACGAGCGCCGACAAAAGGCAGAGGATATAGATCATCTTGATCTTAGGCTTATTATGCAAATCGACTTCGCGGCGCTTTTTTTTCGGCCTGGCTTTCGGCGGCTGCTCTTCAGCTTGAGGCGCGGCCTTGACGGGCTCCTTGGTTTGCTCCTTATCTTTGCCCGCCATGGCCAGTTCAAACAAATCGCTCAGGGATTGGTCGTCCAAGCCCAGAAAGCGCGCGTAAGTACGCAGAAAGCCCTTCGCGTATACTTTGCCGGGGAGCTGATCCCATTCTTCCAGCTCCAAAGCCAGCAAATAGCGCTTTTTGATTTTTGTCGCTTCTTCTATCTGCTCAAATGTGGCGTCTTTTCGTTCCCGGGCGTCCCGAAGAATCCCGCCTATACCCTCCATTGGTTGCTCCCCCGGCCATTTCCGTAAATTCGCTTGATATAATTATAACACAAAAGAGATGAAAAAAGTGGGCGTTTTCGGCGGGCAGGGGCACAAATCACGCAATGTTCATACGCCGCGCCGCCGGTCGACGAAGCCGTTCAATCCATCGCGTGCAAACAGCCACACCCCGGGTTCCCACTCCCGTGAATAGCAACTAACTCGCCGCCGGTCACTGCCCCGTGCCGAAGCGCTCTTCGTACTGCGCCATGGTCATGCGTATCGCCCGGGCCTTGCTGCCTTCGAAGCCACCGACGATCCCCTGCTGCTCCATCTGGTCGATGATCCTGGCGGCCCGTGTATATCCAATCCTCAGCCTCCTTTGCAGGAGGGAGATGGAGGCTTGCCCGCTTTCGATAAAGATACGGGCGGCTTCCGGCAGCAAAACGTCCAGCTCTTCGTTTTCCTCGTTTTGGTCGTCCGCGACCTGTATGTTTTCATCGTCCAGATAGTCCGCCCGGGCATTGGCTGATTTGATGAAATCCGTCACATTCTCGATTTCCTGATCGGATACATACACGCCCTGCACCCTCACCGGCTTCGGGTTTTCCAGGGTGGAATACAGCATGTCGCCTTTCCCCAGCAGCTTTTCCGCCCCCGCGGCGTCCAGGATCACCCGGGAGTCCGTCTGGGAGGATACGGCGAAAGCGATGCGTGAGGGGATATTCGCCTTGATCACGCCGGTGATGACGTCTACGCTGGGCCGCTGGGTCGCCACTACGATATGCATACCCGCCGCCCTTGCCATAGCCGCCAACCGGCTGATGGACTCCTCCACAGCCGTCGAAGCCACCATCATAAGGTCGGCCAGCTCGTCGATGATGATGACGATGAAAGGCATAGTATCGGGCTTGTCCGTATCTTCCCGCTGGGCCAGCCAGGCATTGTAGCCGCTTATGTCCCTCACCCCCGCTTCGGCGAAGGCGTCGTAGCGCCTCTCCATCTCATGGACCGCCCAGCGAAGGGCTTTCGCGGCTTTTTTCGGCTCTGTGACCACGGGATAAATCAAATGGGGGATGTCGTTGTAGACGGTGAGCTCCACCATTTTCGGATCCACCATCATCAGTTTGACTTCATCCGGCCTGGTGGATATCAGCAGGCTTACGATGAGGGAATTGATGCAGACGCTCTTCCCCGCCCCCGTAGCCCCGGCGATGAGCAGATGGGGCATCTTAGCCAGGTCGGCCACGATGGAGGCCCCGGCGATATCCCTGCCCAGGGCGAAGGTCAGCTTGGACTTAGACTTGGTGTAAGCCGGGTCTTCCAGTATCTCCCGCAGGCTGACCATGGCCCTTTCTTCATTGGGCACCTCTATCCCCACGGCGGCCTTGCCCGGTATGGGCGCCTCTATCCGTATATTTGACGCCGCCAGGGCTAAGGCTATGTCGTCCGAAAGGCTGGTGATCCGGCTGACCTTCACGCCCGGCGCCGGCTGCAGCTCGTACCGGGTGATGCTGGGCCCACGGTTGACCTGGGTGACCACGGCTTTCACGCCGAAGTCAGACAAGGTCTTCTCCAGTATACGTACATTTTCGCTTACGACCTTACTCTGACGCTGGCCTGCTGCCTTCGGGCCGGCTCGCAGAAGGCTTAGCCCCGGCGTCTGATAGGCCTGCTGACCTTTCGCCGGGCGCGCGCCCCTCTCTGCCGGAAGGAGTTCCCCGTCGTCCGGCTGCCCGTCTTCCGCTTTCTTCCGCCTGCCCGCCCGCCCCCCGGCTGCGGCGAGGGATACGGCGGTGGATGGGGCGGCGGGATCATCCTTTGGCCCCTCACCCGGCTGCCGGGCGCCCTGCCCCTCCGCCCGCTCCCCCGCAGGGGCGCGGAAGGGTATGCCCCGGCTTTGGGCATACTCCTGCTTATCCGCCTGGAGCTCTGTATTGGTAGGCAGATTCAAGCTGCTTATCACGTCGGGTCCCCGCTTGCCCGTTTTATCTTCGCCCAGGCCCGCCAGGCGGGAAAAGCCGCTTTGCGCGGTTTGGGCGATGGACTTCGCCTTCCCTCCGGCGTCGCTGAGGAGCTCGCGTATGGTCTTGCCGGTGATGATAAGGATGGAGGCGGCTACCAGGGCGATGTACAGTATCCAGCTGCCGGTGGAGCCGATGAGAAGCCTGCTCCCATGGACCAGGGCGCCGCCGATGATACCGCCGCCGGCGCCTTCCAGCCCCACGGCGAACACTTGACGCTCTTCCGGCAGGCTCAAGTGCATGATGGCGCAGCCGGAGCAGGTGACAGCGATGTAAGCGGCGTAGAGTATCTTGCCGGGCCGCCCGGCCTTAAGCCATCCCCCGGCGCCCAGAAGGACAAGGGATATGGCTGGGAACCACTTGCCCTGGCCAAACAAGCGCTGTATGGCCTGATAGATGCCGAAGCCCAGCGCCCCAAAGAGGTTGCTTTCCCTGCTGCCCGGCGCCAGCCAGAGGCATAAAGCAAGGAATATACCCGCCGCGAAAAGGGCGATGGCAATCAGATCCTGTTTTAGTTCAGAACGCATGTTCTCTTTTTTCGACGTCGTTGTTTTCTTTACCGGGCGGGCCATCTGCGCCTCCTGTGACGTGACGTGATATGATATGCCGCGCTGCCCTCAATTCATTTCCAGCACGATGGGGATGATCATCGGGCGGCGTCTGGTCTTCTCATAGAGGAACCGGCTCAGTCCTTCCCGGATCTGGGATTTGATCCCCGCCCAGTCGCTGATGTGTTTTTCTTCGCAGCGATCCAGCACCGACAGGACTTTTTTCTTCGCCTCTTCCATCAGGGCGTCCGCTTCCTTAACGTAGACAAAACCTCTGGACACGATGTCCGGCCCGGCGGTCACCGTATGGGAAGCCCGGTCGATGCCCAGGACGACGATCATGATGCCTTCCTCCGAAAGCTGCTTGCGGTCCCTTAGGACGACGTTGCCCACGTCGCCTACCCCAAGCCCGTCCACCAGTATCTGCCCCGCGGTCACTTTGCCCGTGAGGGCGCCCTTGTCCTTGGTGAACTCGATGATCTGCCCGTTTTCCCCGACAAATATATTCTTGCTGGGCATACCCAGCCGATTGGCCAGTTGGGCGTGCTTGACCAGATGCCGGTACTCCCCGTGGACCGGTACGAAAAACTTGGGCTTGACCACGTTGAGCATCATCTTCTGCTCCTCCTGGCTCCCGTGGCCGGAGGTATGGACCCCCGTGGCGGTCTCATGGATGACCTCGGCCCCCAGGCGGTAGAGCTGATCCACAGTCCTGCTGACGGTCTTCTCGTTCCCCGGTATGGGCGAAGCGGAGATGATGACCGTATCCCCGGGCATGATCTCTATCTGTCTGTGCTCGTCGTGAGCCATGCGGCTCAGGGCGGACAAAGGCTCCCCCTGGCTGCCGGTGCAGACGACCACCACGCGGTTTTTCGGGTAACGCTCGATCTCTTCAAGCTCGATGAGGGTGTTTTCCGGTACCTTCAGATACTGGAGTTCCTGGGCGATACCCACTACATTGATCATGCTCCGCCCCATGACCGCTATCTTCCGGTTATGCATGACCGCGGCGTCCACCACCTGCTGGATGCGGTGGACATTGGAGGCGAAGGTCGCCAGTATGATTCTCCCGTCGCTGCGGCCAAAGACGTTTTTCAGTACCGCCCCCACTTCTTTTTCCGAACGGGTGAAGCCCTCCCTCTCTACATTAGTGCTGTCGGACATGAGCAGGAGCACGCCCCGCTTGCCCAACTCAGCCAGCCGCCCGAAATCCATGGTCTCGCCGTCCACCGGGGTCTGGTCGATTTTGAAATCCCCCGTATGCACGACGGTTCCCACCGGGGTCGTGATCGCGAGGCCGAAGCATCCGGGTATACTGTGGGTGACCCGGAAGAACTCCACCTGAAAGTGCTTGCCCAGCTTCATGGTGCTTCTGGGCTTGACCACATTGAGGTTCGCGCCGGAAAAGCCATACTCCTTCGCTTTCTCCTGCAGAAGAGCTATGGTAAACCTGCTGCCGTATACCGGCGTCTCCAGCTCGCGCAGTACGTACGGCATGGCGCCGATGTGGTCTTCATGGCCGTGGGTCAGGCAAATCCCCACTAAATCGTCTTTATTCTCCAGCAGATAGGAAAAGTCCGGTATCACGATGTCTATCCCCAGCATTTCATCGCCGGGAAACATAAGCCCGGCGTCCACGAGGAACATTTCGTCTTCGTAGCGAAAGGCTGTCATATTCTTTCCGATTTCCCCCATGCCGCCCAGTGGGATGAGCTGCAGGGGGGTCTGTGCTTTTGGCATTGATTATCCTCCTTGTGATGGTACAGATGGGCCGATGGTGGCTAAGACTTGCGGCCCGTCAAATAAATATTCAGCCAAGTCCGGTATATCTTCCCGGACGACGGCGTCCACCTTCTCCATGGTGGCTTCCGGCGGGATGACCCTATCGAGGAGCAGCAGGTTCCTGCCCAGGCGGTTCATCCGGTTGCTCACGCTTTCCAGCCCCATATAAAGGCTGCCCCTCACCTGCTCCTTCGCCCGTTTGAGTTCTTCTTCCGATATACCCTCTTTCCTGAGCAGCTCCATCTCCCGGCGCATTAGTTCGACGACAAGCTCTGCGGTCTGGGGCGAGGTCCCGGCGCAGAGGGCGAATATACCGGCGTCGGAGAAGGCGCTGTTGAACGAATACGTGGAGTAGGCGAGCCCCCTCTCCTCCCGTATCGTCTGTACAAGCCGGGAAGAAAGCCCGCCCCCCAGCACGTTGTTCAGCACATATAAGGGGTAGTTCCGCTCGTCCGGCGCAGATATGCCCCTTGTGCCGAGGCATATCTGTACCTGTCCGATATCTTTCGTCAGGCGGGCGTCCTCGCCGGAAAGGGCGCTGGGCGCGGGGGCCAGGGCAGGCTGCTTCACCTGCTTCAGCCCTTCGAAGACGGGGGCCAGCAGCTCGACGACGCGCTCATGCTCCAAGGAGCCGGCGCAGGCGATGACAATGCGTTCGGGCACATACTGCCTCTCGATATAGCGGCGAACCATATCCCTGTCGATTTGGTCCAGGGATTCCGCTGTGCCGAGGATAGGCGTGCCCAAAGGGTTGTCCGGCCACGCGGCTTCCAGGAAGACGTCGTGGATGAGCTCGTCCGGGGAGTCCTCGTACATGCTGATCTCTTCCTTGATCACGCCTCTTTCCTTATCCATGAGCTCCGTAGCGAAAGTGGAATGAAACAGCATATCCGTGAGCACTTCGGAAGCCAGGGGAAGGTGCTCCTCCATCACCCTGGCATAGTAGCAGGTCATCTCCTTCGCCGTGAAGGCGTTGAGCTGGCCCCCTACGGAATCCAGGGACTCCGCGATGTCCCTCGCCGTGCGCTTCTCCGTGCCTTTAAAAAGCAGATGTTCGATGAAATGGGTGACGCCCTGCTCTTCTTTCCGCTCCATGCGGGAGCCGGTCCCGACCCAGAAGCCCAGGGAGCAGGATTTCACCCCGGGTATCCTCTCCGTGATGATCTTGACGCCGTTCGCCATCGTATGCAGCCGGATGTATTCCGAATAGTCCATCATTTACCGCCTCTCCGCCCTTCCGGGTACAGATCCCTGATCACCGCGTCCAGCCCGCCTACCTTCTCCAGGAACTCCAGCGTGGGCGCCCCCGTCTCTACGTCCCATCCCATGGCTTCGAAGAAATTATCCCCCAGCTTTTCGTTGTCCACGGTGACCCCTTTCAGCGGGCCGCCCTCCAGGGGGGGCTTGCCCACATTCCTGTCGGATATCGTATAGTCCTTCCGGCGCTTGCCTTCCCTCAGGTTAAAAGCGCAACGCATGGCGAAGGACCGCAGACCCAGGTTGTCTATCTCCTCCTGGGAGTACTTATGGCCGGAGACCGCGTCCAGATATTTGAACTTGGCCGTGCGGTGCATCAGGAAAGCGAAGTGGCAGAACCCGGACATATTGTCAAATTCCGCGTTGATGACCCCGGCCTTGTCCGCTTCCCCCGTATCTTCGTAGACATACTTGACCTCGGGTGGGCCGAAGCCGAAGCCGGCGCCTCTGCCGCCCTTCACATGCCTGCCCGGGGTGGGGTCGTACTGAAAAGTCCTTGCCATAGCGGGATTATTTCTGCCGCAATGATGGGGGATCTCTATGCCCCCGGCGACGCATAAGTACTCCGCGCCCCGCCCCAGGAGCTCCGCCGCCTTCACCGAAGCGCTGCCCAGGGCGACGCCTATCCCCTTATGCTCGCAGATCCGCCTGGTCATCCGGACGATGGCTTCCGCGTTCCCCCAGGTCAAGTCTATGCCGTCCAGCTCCTCCAGGGTAAACAGCTTATGTTCATAACACTCCATGAGCCACGCCAGGGTCCCGCCCATGGAGATGGTGTCGTAGCCGTACTCGTTGCAGTAATAATTGCACAGATTCACCGCATCCGCATCCCCGTTGAGGAGCATGCTGCCGAAAGCCCCCAGGGTCTCGTACTCCGGGCGGGCGGACTCGTAATCATGGCTCCCGCTCCTGATGTGAAGGATGGCGCCGCAGCCGACGGGGCAGGAGTCGCAGGCGTACTTCTTCGCGCCGTAGGCGGCGTCCATGGCGGCGCCGGTCAGGGGTAATATCTGCGTCTCGTAGTCCAGCTCCTCCGGGAGGCCGCCCCAGTTCTTGATGCCGGCGTCGGACATGGCCACGCAGGACTCATAGTTCGAGGCGGTGCCGTGGGAGCTCCAGGGCTGTATGGTCGCCGCTGCCCGGCCTTTCGCGAACTCCTGCCAGGAGCGGTTGATCTCAGCCACCGCCTCCGGCTCGCTGACCGCCACCGTATGGGAGCCGCGGCAGACTACCGCCTTCAGCCGCTTTGAGCCCATCACGGCGCCTGCGCCGCCCCTGCCCGCAGCCCGGTGCCCGTCGTTCATGACCGCCGCCATATGGGACAAGCGCTCCCCTGCCGGCCCGATGAGGGCGGCGCGGAAATCATCCCCGCCGATCTCCGCCCTGAGAACGGCTTCCGTATGAAGGGTCGTCTTCCCCCATAGGCCGGCGGCGTCCCGGATCTCCACCCTGCCGTCGTCGATGAAGATGTAGACGGGCTTCTCCGCTATGCCTTTGACGAATACGGCGTCAAACCCGGATTTCTTCAGGTATGGGCCAAATCTCCCGCCTGCGTTCGCGTCGTTGAAGCCGCCGGTGACGGGGGACTTGCTGACCACGGTGTACCTGCCGCCCATGAAAGATTTCGTCCCGTTCATGTAGCCGGCGATGAAACCCACCACGCTCTCCGGGGCGAAAGGCGGCGTGTGGGCGGGCATGAGCTCATATAGATACCGGGCGCCGAGGGCCGGCCCGCTCAGGAAGTCCCCTGCCCATCGGGGATCCAGGTCCCGTACCTCGCAAGCTCCTTCGCTTAAGTCTACGATGAGCACTTTGCCCATATGTCCATACATCATCAATCTTCAACCTCCTGTCAAAGCCGGCATGATATACAATCTGTCCCCCGGGGATACCATGACGGCGTCCGTGTCCCGGGCGCCGAGCAGGCAGCCGTTGAGGGTGACCAGCGCCGCGTCCGCTACCCGGCCTGTGTCCCCGTCAAGGAGCCAGTCCGGCATGCCCTGCGCCCGGGCCGCGGCCCTATCCCCCAGAAGGCAGGCAAGGCTGACGGGACCCGGTATATCCCGTACGAATTCATTTTCGTCTAAATCAAAGCCTTTCGAAAAGGCTATGGTCACATAAGCCATATCAGCCTTCCGGCTGCGGGTCAGGCGCATCCGCCGCGACCGGCGCGCCTTGGGGCATAGGGGAGCCGCCGGGGCCGCGCCTCTGCTCCAAGCCTTTGTCCTGCCAGTTGCCATACCGGAAGTACAGGAAGTTGAGGAGCGCCCCCAGGGTCATGCCGAAAGCCATGGTCAAGTACATAGGCATATAGCCTTCCATCCCGACCCCGGCCGCTTTCGCCAGCTCGAAGGAGGCGAATTTCCCCGCGTCCACCGCCGCCTGGATGGCCTTATTCAAGGGGATGATGGCGAAGTAGTACGCGGCTAAGAGGCGGACGATCTGGGCGGCAAAGCTGTTGATCAAAGGGGGCATCGCCGCGCCGGCGCCGCGCAGGGAGCCGGCCAGGCACTGCTCCATGCCCATGAAGGCGTAGAAGAAGCAGATGGTGCGTATGCCTTTCAGCCCTATCGCCAGCACATGGTCGGACACATTGAATATCTTCATCAGGCTGGCGCCGGCAAACCACATGACCACGCCCATGACCACCGCCACGGATAGGATCGTGCCCAGGGCGACATATACGCCTTTGCGCGCGCGGTCCGGGTCGCCTGCGCCTATATTTTGCCCGGTGAAGGTGGTCGTCGCCATGCCCAGGCCCATCAGGGGCATCAGGGCGAAGCCGTCCACGCGCTGGATGACGGCGTTGGCGGTGACGAAATCCGCGCCGAAGTTGTTGGCGAACCTCTGTACGATGAGCCCGCCCAGGGACATGGCCATAGCCTGCAGCCCGGTTGGCAAGCCCAGCCTGATGATATGGCTTGCTGTGAAGCCGTCCGGCTTGATTACTTTACGAAAAGATATCTTCATCCCGTAAGCGCCGGTATTAATGCGCATGAGCAGTACGATACCGGACACAAATTGCGCCCCGAGCGTAGCCCAGGCGACTCCCGCGACGCCCCAGTCCAGTATGATGGCAAATAATGTATCCAATACCACATTCAGCAAAGTAGCGATGATCATCGCGTACAGTGGCCAGCGGCTGTCCCCCATGCCCCGTAGCATGCCCGAGCCCAGCATGAAAAACAAATTACCTACAGTACCCCCGAAGATGATGGTCTGATAGACCACCGCGTCGTTGATGATTTCCGCCGGCGTATTCAGCAGATTGAACAAAGGGCGGACACAGATGATCCCCACGCCTGTGATGAACACGCCCATGATGAAGGCGATAAACACCGTAGTGTTGACGGCCTTATTCAAGCCCTCCATATTTTTCGCGCCAAACATCTGGGATATGACGATGTTGCCCCCCATGGAGGCGCCCATGAAAAGCGCGCCGAAGAGCATCATGACGGGCATGCTGACGCCCACCGCCGCTATGCCGTGATCCCCTACGGCAATCCCGATGACTATGGTATCCACGACATTATAAAGCTGCATGACCAGATTGGCTATGATAAGCGGGACGGCGAACTTCAGCAGCTTGGGAAGGATCGCCCCCTGGGTCAGATCGTTAGCCGGGTTGATGCCTTTTGGGTTTTCCATTAATTACCTCCGAAATTTGATATCTCCATTGCCGTATCTTACCACTTCTTACCGCGTTTGTAAATGAAGAAAGCCCGCCGGGAAGCAGGCTCTCTCTATGTGCGTTACAGCTGTTTGGGTCAGTACTTGTCGTTGCTCCAGCCGTCGCCGTCGTTCGCGAAGCCGTCCTCCGCCGGCAGCATCAGCCGCGCGGACTTGGCTGGCGACGGCAGCCGTCCGCCGCGGGAGGGCCCGGACCCGTCTCTGAGCTTAAATTGGGCGATAAGCCCGCTGAGCATGTCGGACTGCCCGCTCATCTCCTCGGAAGCGGCGGCGCTCTCCTCGGCGGTGGCGCTGTTTTGCTGCACCACCTGGGCGACCTGATCTATGCCCGAGTTGATTTGGGTTATAGCCAGGGTCTGCTCCTCCGACGAACGGGCGATCTCCGCCACGATATGCGTGCTCTCCGTGATACCGGAAACGATTTCCGTCAGGCTTTCCGCAGTCTCCCCCGCTATCTTCGCGCCCAGCTCGGCTTTCGCCATGGAGTTCTGTATCATATCCCCTGTTTCCTTGGCGGCTTCCGCGCTCTTGGCCGCCAGGTTCCGCACTTCTTCAGCCACCACGGCGAAGCCCTTCCCGTGCTCGCCCGCCCTGGCGGCTTCCACCGCCGCGTTTAGGGCAAGGATGTTCGTTTGGAAAGCGATGTCGTCGATGACCTTGATGACTTTACTGATGTTCTGGCTGGCGGTATTGATATCTTTCACGGCGGACATCATCTCGTCCATCTGACGGCTCCCTGTGGAAGCGTTTTCGGTGATGGCGTTCGCCAGGGCGGCGGCCCGCACCGCCTTGTCGGCGTTGGCCTTGGTTTTCTCCGCGATGTCCGATATGGAAGCGGACAGCTCCTCGATGGAAGCAGCCTGCTGGGTAGAGCCCTGAGCCAGGGCCTGGGCCCCGTCCGCCACCTGCTTTGACCCTGTAGATACCTGCCCGGCGGAGGAGTTCACATCGGTCATGGTCCGGTTCAGATTATCCACGATGCCGTTGATGGAGTCCCTGATGAGTACGAAATCCCCCTGGAAATCATAAGCGCTCACCGTAGCCAGGTCGCCGCCGGCTAAGCCTTCCATGCGCTCCTTGATCTCGCCGATATAGCCGCGCAGCTGATTGTACGCCTCCCCCAGAGCTTTCGCCAGATCGCCTACTTCGTCTGAAGAACGTATGTTCAGGGAGGATACTTCGCCGGTGGATATCCCAAGATCACCCGACCGTATCTTCTCGGCAAAAAGGCTGATTTTCTTAAGCGGCCTGCTTACCGCCAGCTGGCTGTACAGGAAAATGAGCAGTATGCTTAATAAACCCAGCCCGATGGAAGGGTAGAGGACCGTGGTCAGCATCGCTTTCTGCTGCGCCAGGGTGTCGTTGATGTTTACCCCGGTAAACAACATGCCGACGACGTCGCCTTCCTCGATGAGGGGCGAATAATACGCGGCGTAGGTACTGCCAAACAGCTCGATGTTGACCGGATAGTTTTTCCTCTGGTTAAGCACGGCGCTGACGACGGCGTCGCTTGCTTTCGTCCCGATCACCCGGTCGCCTTTGTCGTCGATGAGGGTCGTGTTCAGGCGGGTATCCCACTCAAAAATGGTTACTTCGCAGCCGATCCTCTCCTTGATTTCATCCATATAATGGTGCAGGCTGAGATCCCTGCCGCATACGACCGCGCCGATGATATTGCCGTCCATGTCTCTGACAGCGGCGCTGCCCCTGGCGGACAGGCTGGAATGGGAGTCTTTTTCGATCGTGCTATGGCTTTGGCCAGTCGCCAGCGTAGTGGAGATGGTACGCATATCGGACATATCGTCCCCGGCTTCGTCGCTGTGGGCGCGGACCAGGGCTTTGCCATCTTTGTCGCATAGAGTGATCGTGTCGTACCCGTTCAAGAATAACGAAATGAAAATCTTGAGCTCTTCTAGATCATGCTCCAAGATGCCGGTGACCACAGACGGGTCGCCGGCTACCATCATGGCGCGGATAAGCACGTCGCTCTGATGGTCGTCGATGGCTTTCGCAAAGGACATATTCGCCGTGGCGGCGTCCTTCTCGGTCAGGTCCATGATCAACCTATCGCTCTGAGACATTACGATAACCAGCGAGACGATGATCACAGCCGTTATCATCAAAGCGACGATCAATGAGATTTTCAACCCCAGGCTCTTTAACTTCATATGGCACCCCTCCTACAAATTGGTTTGCTTTAACTAAGTTGGGCCGCGTCCGTTAGCCCAGGGCTTCGTGGCTCATCATTTGCGTCTCTCCTGCCTGAGTACCTCCCGCCTGGACAGGTTCACCCTGCCCTGGCGGTCGATCTCCGTGACCTTGACGGTGATGATATCGCCGATATTGACCACGTCTTCGACTTTATTGACGCGTTCCTCCGCCAGATGGGATATATGGACAAGCCCTTCTTTCCCCGGGAGGACTTCCACAAAGGCGCCGAAATTCATGATCCTGGTGACCTTTCCGGTATACGTCGCCCCTACTTCCACTTCCCTGGTGATGTCCCGGATGATCTGCACCGCTTTTTCGCCGGCTGCCGCGTCCGATGTGGCGATGATGACCAGCCCGCTGTCCTCTATGTCTATCTTCACGCCGGTATCTTCGGTGATCTTACGGATGACTTTGCCTCCGGGCCCGATCACGTCTCTTATCCTATCCGGGTCGATATTCATCTTTATCATCCTCGGGGCGTAGGGGGACATCTCCTCCCTGGGTTTGTCGATGACCTCAAGGATTTTCCCTAAGATAAACATCCTGCTTTCCCTGGCTTGGGCCAGGGCCGCGTCCAATATATCGCGGGAAAGGCCGTCCACCTTGATATCCATCTGAAGGGCCGTGACGCCGATCTCCGTGCCAGCGACCTTGAAGTCCATATCCCCGTGGTGGTCTTCCAGCCCCTGGATGTCGCTGAGTATCGTATAATGCTCCCCTTCCTTGATGAGCCCCATGGCTATCCCGGCTACCGGGCGCTTGATGGGCACCCCCGCGTCCATGAGGGAGATGGTGCTGCCGCAGACGGAAGCCATGGAGGAGGAGCCGTTTGACTCTAGCACCTCCGATACCAACCGTATGGTATAGGGGAAGTCCTCGATGGGGGGTATCATAGGCTCCAGCGCCCGCTCCGCCAGTGCGCCGTGCCCGATGTCCCGCCGGCTGGGGCCCCGCATGGGCCGGGTCTCCCCTACGCTGAATGGAGGGAAATTATAGTGATGGATATAACGCTTGGACGTCTCCACCCCAAGGCCGTCCAGAAGCTGGTCTTCGCTCAGGGATCCCAGTGTCGTCGCGTTGAGCACCTGGGTCTGCCCCCGGGTAAATAAGCCGCTGCCGTGGGCCCGGGGCAATACGCCCGCTTCCACGCGGATGGGCCGTATCTCGTCCGGAGCTCTGCCGTCCGGGCGCAGCTTATCTACGCTTATCTGCTTGCGGACATGGTCTTTCTCCACGTCCTCCAGAATCGCGGCGATCTCTTTTTTGCTGTCCGGGTACAGCTCGCCGTACTTATCCATCGCCTCTTCCTTGACTTTGTCTACCGCGTCTTCCCTGGCCAGCTTATCCGCCGTCTGCAGAGCCGCCAGCATCGGGCCTTCGGCAAATCCCCGCACCGCGGACAGAACCTCGGGGTTGTATGCCGACAGCGTGGGTACCATTTTTTCCTTCGCCAGCCCCATGGTCATCGCTTCCCGCCGGAAATCCTCGATAAATGCCGTGATCCTCCGTATGGTCTCGTGCCCAAACATGATGGCGTCCAGGCAATCCTTCTCCGTGACTTCTTTCGCCCCGGCCTCCACCATCATGATCGCTTCAGACGTTCCGGATACAGTGAGGTTCAACAGGCTTTCCTGGCTCTGCTCCAGCGTTGGGCTCATGATAAGCTTTTCGCCGATCAGCCCTACCGATACCGTAGCCGTCGGCCCGTCGAAGGGGATCGGGGAAATATGCAGCGCCGCCGAAGCGCCTATGCCGGCCAGTATGTCCGGCGGGCAATCGTGATCCACGCTCATGATGGTGGCTACGACCTGTACCTCATTTCGAAAGCCGTCGGGAAAGAGCGGCCGGATGGGCCTGTCCATCAGCCGGGCGGAAAGAGTGGCTCTCTCCGTAGCCCGCCCCTCCCTCTTGATAAAGCCGCCGGGGATCTTGCCAGCGGCGTACATTTTTTCCTCATACTCGCACGTAAGCGGAAAGTAATCGATCCCGTCCCTTATGCTTTTCGATACGGTGGCGGTGACCAATACGCAGGTGTCGCCATAGCGGGCAAATACCGCGCCTCCGGACTGGGCCGCCAGCCTGCCGGTTTCCAGGCTCAGGGTGCGCCCCGCCAGATCCATTTCCTTTCTTAATACCGTCTCATCACTGTAAACCATCCTGTTTACCTCCATCTTCTTTCTTTCTTCTCTCTTTTCTCAATTCCGATTGTACACAATCATACACATTTCTGCAAATTTATTTTATAACGTCTAGAATAATAATCCGCCTGATTACTGTTCAAGGGGAGCCCGGCAAAGGGGCTATCACTGCCAAGCGGCTGCTATTTTCATCGAAATAACACCTTAATGCCAAGTACCACTCCGACATACCGGCGTCGAGCCGTCCTCGTGCCGGCCTCCGCCTGAAAAATCGTCCATGATTTTTCTATGTCTGCGTCTTTTTGCCAACTATGTGTCTTAGCAACCTGAGCCGCAATGCCGCTTCAGCAGTGATAGCCCCTTTGCCGGGCTCCTCTTGATTAGCGGCACGGCCACGAAAAAAAGCCGCGTCATCGTAAAACGCGACTTAAGGCTTGGTGATATATGCCGGCAATGCTAACGGCGGATACCGTTTGCTTCAAGTATGGCCTTGTACCGGTCGAAATCCCGGCTTCTGACATAGTTAAGCAGCCCCCTGCGGGCGCCGACCATCTTGAGCAGGCCCCGGCGGCTGTGGTGATCTTTCTTGTGTATCTTCAGATGTTCCGTCAGATAGTTGATACGTTCCGTGAGTATAGCGATCTGCACCTCCGGCGACCCGGTATCGGATTCGTGCCGGCGGCTTTTTTCGATCACGCCTGTTTTGTATTCTTTAGACATTACCATGAGCGCGCACCTCTTTCCTTTCCTCTCATTTTCATTCGGCATGACCAGGTAAAACGTTGGTAAATCGCTAAACCGGGTAATGCTAGTACCCCGTACCCCCGGCGGCGCATACGCCAGCCGTCGCGGGGCATTCGACAATAATGGATTATAACTGATTGCTCCGGAGAAAGCAAGTAAAAATTGAAGCCGGGGATCCCCCCGTATCCGCGAGTTTTTTCTCCCATTCGTCCAGGGCGGCTGCAGCGGATATGGTATCCAGGCTTATCTGCTCTTTCAGCTCTTCCACGGAGCCAAAGGCTTTCTCGGGACGGAGCCTGTCGGTAAGCGCCGCCTGGAGCCTGTCGCCGTATAAATCGCCTTCGTAATCCGTCAGATATACCTCGAAGCTAGGCGCCCCGCCTTCCTGATTGACCGTGGGCCTAATCCCCGCGTTGACGACCCCTCTGTGTATGCGCCCCTCGCCGTCCCGGATGAATCCGCCATACACGCCGTAGGCGGGCCACAGAAGGCCGCCGTCCAGCTCCAGGTTGGCCGTGGGGAAACCCAGCCGCGTACCGAGCTTGCGCCCGCCCACGACATTGCCTTCGTAGATGTGCCCGTGGCCAAGGCGGAAGTACGCCTCATACATGTCGCCGCTCTCGATGAGCTTTCGTATCCCGGTGGAGCTGACGGGCTTCCCCCCGGCAGTGACCTGGGGCAGGATGCTACACGCGAAACCGTAAGCCAACCCCAACCGCTCCAGGTCGCGGCTGTTTCCGCCCCCCTTGTGCCCGAAGCGGTAGTTATATCCGCATACGGCGGTACGGGCGCGAAGGAGCCCCGCCAGGTAGTCCCGGGCGAAGGCCTCGGGGCTTAGGGCGGCAAAATCCCTGTCAAAGGTAAGGATAAATATATGAATATCGCCGAAGCGCCGGATGATCCGGATTTTCTCCTCCAGCGTGTTCAGACTCCCGAGCCCTTCGTTCCCGCCCAGTACTCTCTGGGGATGGGGCTCGAGTAGAAGCACGCCGGGCTCCCCGCCCCGCTCTTCACTTAGCTGCAGGACTTTCTCGAGGAGGGCCTGGTGCCCCAGATGCACGCCGTCAAAGTAACCCAGAGCCAGATGCAGCGCGTGGGCTGAAGCGAAGTCTTCGATTTCTTTCCGTTGGGTATATACCGCCATATCTGTGCCTGATACCTCATTTCCACTTGAAAATAAAAGCCTTGTTCTAAACGAATCTATTTAATATATGCACTGGATTCTTGCCCAACTACCCCGTCATGTCATCTTAACCGTCTTCAATCGGTTTTCCATCCTTGTTATAAGTCGTACTGAATACCATATCGGAAAGCCACTTCTTAAATGCCGGATTATCATTCCTCATCGCCCGTTTCTACGCCGCCCTGGGCGTCTTTAACGGCAAACAGGGCTGTAACGTAAGAAAGTATATGCTCCGCATCCATCAACGCTTGTTCCATGTCAGCTATTTCTACGTCCATTTCGTCGTTGGGATATCGAGTAATCACAGCGAAGTTGGTTAGGCGGTCGGCTTGTTCTGCCAAGTCTATAATTATTTTTGGAAAATAATTCACGCATGTCTTCAACAATTCGTAAAGGTTATGTGTTCGCGGTATTTGCTCGTTATGGTATGCCAAAATTGCTTTTAGCGCTTTTTCGCCAGCTTGCTGACAATGATAACAAACGATTTCCAGTTGTACCGGGTGATGGTTTGTAAGATGCGCAGCAGCAGTAGAATCTGCGACCGCATACTTCATCCATTCCTGATATAGTTCATTATTGCCCATTTAACAATACCCCTTCATTTGCGATCGTATACTGTATTGTCGGTTTCATCAATGACTTGCGCTCAAATTCTTCATCGGTAAATGCCAAAACATCAATTGGTATCTCAGTCGAATTTCTTAATGCAACACGAAGGGAATATAGTACTTCCATCCTGCGTCCGGGATACTCAGGCGCAACGATACAAAGGTCAATATCGCTGTCCGCTTTTTGTTTTCCAGTAGCGTATGATCCGAACAAATATATTTTTGCCTCAGGTAAAAGCTGATTAATGCTTTGCACAATCCTATCTAAATCTTTTTGCGCTATACTATTCATGTCTACGTCCTCCTGTTAAAGTCAAAATACAGCTTGATTATCTGGTTGCAGAAAGTCTACTTCGCAGCTTGGCACAGCGCCTCTGTCTGATTAATGATACCTGCGGCGTCAAGATTTTTCTTCATCGCCAGCACATCGTCTTTGGTATCTTCCAGCACCGCGTCTAAACGGCGGATGACGGTCATAGGCAGAATAACATCGCGGTATTTTCCACGCACATAGACGTCGCGCAGGCAATCATCGGCGATGCCCCAAATGAAGCTCACGATCGAATTGTAGGTTTGGTTGTCCATATATTTCACCATGTCCTTGGATTATTTGGCTACTCCCACTCGATAGCCTACAAAAATGTCTTATCGGGCTTGAAGAAGACCCAGCCGGCGCGGTCTCCGCTCCCCGGCGTGTACGCGCCCAATGCCACAAGGCGGCCGCCGGCTTCGGAAGCCCAGGCCCTGCCTTCTTCGGGCTTTACCGCTTCCCCGCCGGGCAGCCATACGCCTTGCCCGTGCCGGAGCCTGAGAGCTTCCTCATCTTCAACGTGAAGCTCCGTCATACGGGTTAAAGCCAGCTCCTTCGGGTGCAGGACGGCTTCGAAGCCTTCCCCGTCCTCCTTCATGCGCTTTATCTCGTCCAGGCTCACGCTTTGGTCCAGATGGAAGGGCCCTACCCTCAGGCGCAGCAGGGAGGACATGGCGGCGCCGCAGCCAAGCTTGCGGCCCATATCACGGCAAATCATACGAACATATGTTCCACTGCCGCAATCCACGATGAAGCGCACGGGGCGATCCCTCCAGGGCGCCGGAGAAGCCGGGCTTGCCGGCCAAGCGTCCAGGAGCCGTATCGAGCGTATATCAACTTGACGCATGACGCCGGTAATGGGCTTGCCTTCCCTGGCATACTGATGAAGGCTCTTCCCTTCCCTCTTCACGGATGAGTAGGCGGGCGCCTCCTGCATGACCTTGCCTTCCAGGGAGCGCGCCGCTTCAGCGAGTTTCTCCGGCTCGCCCAGGGGATCCGGCGTATCTACAGGGCAGACCCATGTGGTCGCTCCCCATATGTCCTGGGTGTCCGTCTCGTATCCTAATGCCATTTCGCAGTAGTAGCTCTTGTCGCCGCCGGACAAGTAGTCGGCCAGCCTGGTAGCCTGGCCAACGCAGACGGGCAGTACCCCCGCCGCCTCGGGGTCAAGGGTGCCGCAGTGGCCTATCCTCTTCTCCCCCAGCAGACGGCGCAGCAAAGCGACCACATCGTGAGAGGTCATGCCCGGCGGTTTGAGTATGTTGATGACGCCTTCCATTTTCCCATGCCCCCGGCATTATCGCGGCCGAGCCGCTATCCCTGTCTATCCGTCAGCGCTTCCGTAAGCAGGGCCGAGACCCTGGCGATCACATTGTCCATGCTATCCTGTATGGTCGCCCCCGCCGCCCTTACGTGGCCGCCGCCGCCCAGGCGGGACATAAATGCCGCGCCGTCCAGCTGCTCCTTCGTGCGAAGGCTGAGCTTGACCGTGCCCGGTTCGTTTTCCTTGAGTATCATCACCGCTTCTATCCCCTGAGTGCTGCGTATCATCTCCAGGGCCGTGTCCGTCTCGGCGGCTTCGATCCCGGCGGAGACAACTAAGTCATATGGCAGCGGGCAGAGGACGCCCCTCCCTCCCGCCAGGGGGATCATCCCGTTCAGCATACTGTGCAGGAGAACGAGCTCCTTTTCCGGGCGGTTTTCCCAGAGCTTCTCCCGTATCGAATCCAGGCTGGCGCCATATCCCATAAGCTCGGAAGCCACCCTCAAGGTCTCCACGCCTGTGTTGCTGAAGCGGAAGGCGCCGGTATCCGTGACCAAAGCATAGTAGAAGCATGTGGCGGCGGCGGCGGAAAGCCGCACCCCCGCTTCGATGAGCAGCCGGCATAGGATTTGCGCCGTGGCCCCCGCCTTGGTGTCGAGCCACTTCACCGCCCCGAACCCGGGGTTGCTGATGTGGTGGTCTACGTTTAGCAGGACGCGGCTTACGTCCAGGGGGTATTCGCAGCGCTCCGCGTCCCCGCAGTCCAGGACGACTACCGCCGTGTCGTCCGGGATGGCCAGCTCTTCCGTAGGGATGCGGCAGATAAGCTCCTGGCCCGGGAGCCAGGAGAAGGTCACCGAGATATTATGCAGAGGCCTGATAAGCCGGGGCCGGTAGCCCAAGTCTCTCAGGGTAAGCCCCAGGCCAAAGGCGGAGCCCCAGGCGTCGCCGTCCGGCTTCTCGTGGACGAAAATCATCACGTCCTGCCCGGGGCGCAGGCGCCCGGTCAAATCCTGCCAAATCATGCTTGCGTACCTTCCCTGTTTTGTTCGTTGAGCAGCTCGTTGATCCTGGCGCCGTGCTGTATGGAGTGATCCAGCTTGAATGTCAGCTCCGGGATGAAGCGCAGGCTCATGCGGCTTGCTAACTCGCCCCGGATGAACCCCGCCGCTTGCTTGAAGGCCTTTATCGTGTCGTTCTGCTCCTCCGTGTCGCCAAGGCAGCTCAGGTAGACCCCCGCCGAGCTGATGTCCCGGCTTACTTCCACGTGGGTCACGCTTACCAGCCCCTTCACCCTGGGGTCTTTCATATCGTCGCGGATGATGTCCGAGAGTTCTTTCCTGATCTCTTCCGCCACCCTGTCTTTGCGATGAGAGCTCATAGGGCCCACTCTCCTTATTCTTAGATGAGCTACGCCAGCTCCCTCTTGATTTCTTCCATGATGAAGCCTTCGACAACGTCGTTCTCCTGGAAGTCGTTGAAGCGGTCGATGCCCAGACCGCACTCGAAGCCGGTGGCGACCTCCCTTACGTCGTCCTTGAAGCGCCTCAGGGAATCCACGGTGCTTTCGTGTATTACGATGTTGTCGCGGATCACCCGGGCCTGGCAGCCCCTGGTGATTTTCCCTTCCAGTATGTAGCATCCCGCTATGGCGCCCATCCGCGGCACCCGTATCACCTGGCGGACCTCCGCCTTGCCGATCACGTTTTCACGGATCTCAGGCTTCAGTAAGCCGGACAAGGCGGACTTCACATCCTCGATGGCGTTGTAGATGACCCGGTACAAGCGTATGTCTACCTGATTGGTTTCGGCGGATTTCTTCGCGTTTACGTCGGGCCGGACGTTGAAGCCCAGGATGATGGCGTTGGACGCCGAGGCAAAATCTACGTCCGCTTCAGTGATGCCTCCCACGCCTTGATGGATGGTCTGCACCCGTACTTCGTCATTGGATAGTTTTTCCAATGACGTCTTTAGGGCTTCGATGGAGCCTTGGACGTCGGCTTTGATGATGATATTGAGATCCTGTACCTCGCCGGTCTGTATCTGGGCGAAGAGGTCGTCCAAGGATATGCGGCTGCGTGAGTGTATCACTTCCTCCCGTTTGACCGCCGTCCTCTCGCTGGCGATTTGCTTAGCCAGCTTCTCGTCCTCCACTACCTGGAAGCCGTCCCCCGCCTGGGGCACTTCGGACAAGCCGACGACTTCCACCGGTGTGGAAGGCCCCGCCACTTTCAGCAGCCGGCCCCTTTCGTCGTTCATGGCCCGGATACGGCCCTGGGCTGTGCCCGCGATAAGGAAATCGCCGCTTTCCAGGGTACCGTTTTGCACCAGTACGGTGGCTACCGGGCCCCTGCCTTTGTCCAGCTTGGCTTCGATGACTACGCCTTTCGCCTTCCGGGCGGGGTTTGCCTTCAGGTCGCCCATATCCGCTACCAGCAGTATCATCTCCAGGAGCTGATCCAGCCCCTGCCTCGTCTTCGCGGAGACTTCGGCGAAGATGGTATCGCCCCCCCAATCCTCCGTGACCAGGCCGTGCTCCGTAAGCTCTTGTTTGATCCTTTCCGGGTTTGCCCCTTCTAAGTCTACTTTGTTGACCGCTACGATGATGGGCACTTTAGCGGCTTTGGCGTGGTTGATGGCCTCCACGGTCTGGGGCATGACGCCGTCGTCGGCGGCCACGACCAGGATGGCGATGTCGGTGCATTGGGCGCCCCTTGCCCGCATGGCGGTGAAAGCCTCATGCCCCGGCGTATCCAGAAATGTGATCCTGCGGTTATTGACCTCCACTTGGTAGGCGCCGATGTGCTGGGTGATGCCGCCTGCTTCGGAAGCCTGTACGTTGGCTTCCCGGATGGCGTCCAGCAGCGAGGTTTTGCCGTGATCCACATGCCCCATGATGGTCACTACCGGCGGCCTCTCATGGAGGTTCTCCGGCATATCCGGCTCGTCCGCGGCGATGAGTATTTCTTCCTTCGTGATCCGGGCTTCCACTTGTGTACCGAAATCCTGCCCGAGGAGGATAAGGGTATCTAAATCCAATTCCTGGTTGATATTTGCCATTATCCCGTAGGAAATCAATTTTTTAATGACGTCCCCGGTCTTTTTGCCCAGCAGGCGGGCGAAATCCGTCACGGTAGTGGGGCCGTCAAGGGTGATGTTCTTGATCACGACGGGTATGGGTTCCTGCCTGATTTGCCTGCCCCTGTCCCTGCCGCCCCTACCCCTGCCCCGCCCGCCGGCGCCCCGGGAGTCGTCGTAGCGGTTTTGCTTGCGGGTAGGCGTCCTGGCTATGCCGCCCCGGTCGTATGCCCTTTCGCCCACGGCGTTTTCGACCTTATTGAGGAAACGGCTGTCTTCTTCCGTAGCCGAGCCCAAATGGGTGAGCTGATCGGCGGTATCTCTGCTGATCGTGGGCGCCTTCGGCCCTTTGGTAAAGCCTTTTTGCCGGTTGTCTGCCGGCGCCTGGGGCCGCCTGGGCTTCTGTGGCTTCGCCTGCCCGGGCGTCCGGGCGAACTTGTCCGCCACGCTTTGCCCCCGGTTCTGCCCGAAAGCCTGCCCCTGCCCCGCGCCTGCCTGCCCCTGGGCGGGACGCGGCTGGCCGCTGTAAGGGGCCTGGCTTTGCCCCGGGCGCGCCTGGCCTTGCCGTGGCGGAGACGTCCTTACCGGCGCCCCCGGGCTCCTGTCGCCCGCCGGCTTCTCCCTATCGGCCCTGCCCATCGCCGCCGCGGTATCCTTCGCGGCTGCGCCTTCTATGGCAGCGGCGGGTTTATCGCCCTCGCCGCCTATGCCCTTCGACGGCTCTCCGCCTTCCGCCTGGGCGGCGGCAGGGGGGGCCTGCTCCGGCCTCAGGCTCCTGGCCTGGGCCCTGGCTTCCTCCGGGCTTATGCTGTCTCCGGGGCGGCGCCTCGCCCTGGCTTGAGCCTGGGCTTCTTCCGGGCTTATGCTTTCCCCAGGCTGGCGCCTCGCCCTGGCCTGGGCCTGGGCCTCATCCGGGCTTATGCTTTCCCCAGGCTGGCGCCTTGCCCTGGCTTGGGCCTGAGCCTCCTGGGGGCTGATGCTCTCTCCCGGCTGGCGCCTCGGCGCGGCGGCGGCTCCCGGGGCGCCGGGTTGGCCCCCCCTTGCCTCCTCCGCCTGCCCGACCGGCCTGCCTTGGCCGTAGCCCTCTGCCCTCTGCCCTTGGGCGGGGCGCGGCTGGCCCTGCTGCCCCCTGCCGGGCTGGCCCTGGCCGGGGCGGTTCTGCCCCTGGGCTGTACGGGGCTGCCCGGTCACGCTCATCCCGGGGCGGCTCTGCCCCTGGGCGGGGCGCGGTTGGCCCTGTTGCCCCCGGCTTAGCTGGCCGCGTTCGTCCTCCTGCCCCCTTGAGCCGGGTCGGCTCTTCAGTCCACTAAGCGGAGGTTTCTCCTTCTTTTCCGCCGGGCGGGGTATAGGCTCGGCGTTTGGGTCTCCCAGATGCTTCAACACCATAGCCCTGATCCGGCTCACTTCGTTGCCGGGTATGGTGCTCATATGATTCTTCATGGGTAAACCCAATTCGATCATCGTATCCAGAAGCACCTTACTATTCATATCCATTTCTTTCGCCAGCTCATAAACCCGAATAGTCGGCATTTAATCACCTCCGTTAGTCTTTCCCTCTTGTATGATCCCCGATACCATATGCTCATCCGTCAGGGCCAGGAGCCCGAAGGGTGATTTTCGCAATAAAGCGCCATAGTCTTCCTTTCGTCCCGCCACGAGAAAGGGTATCCCCATATCCCCGCACCATAGCCTCAGCTTCTCGATGCGCTTTGGGTTCATATCCCCCGCGGCCAGCACGAGCTTAGCCTTGTTCTGCCGTATCCCCTGCTCCACGGAGTAGGAGCCCAGCAGAAGCTTCCTGCTCCTGGCGGCGAATCCGATCAGCCCCGCCGTCTTTGGGTCAAGGCTCATGTTTTGCCCTTTCGCTCAACTCCGCCAGTACCTCGCTGCCGATAGCGGCCCCCGCCGCTTTCTCCAGGCGGCGCCCTTTCAACGCAAGGCTGAGGCACTCTTCCGACCGGCATACGTACAGCCCCCGGCCCGGCTTCTTCCCGGTGTCGTCCAGGGATACGAGGCCGTCCGCCGTCTTCGTCAGCCGTATGAGGCTGCGCTTGGGGTACTGCTGCCTGCAGATGGCGCACATCCGCATGGGAACTCTTTTCACAGCGGGCATGCTTTACACCTCGGCTCCGACGCCGGCTTGCGCGTCAATCTCCGCTCCGTCCGGCTCGAGCCCTGCTGTGTCCATGTCAAGCTCCCCGTCGCTTGAGCCGGCGTCAGCCGATTCCGCATCAAGCTCCCCGTCGCCCAAGCCTGGTTCTGCCGCCTCTATATCAAGCTCCGCGGCCTCCCCGTCGGGCTCCGCGGCTTCAGAGCCGTAGTCGGCTTCCAACTGCTCCGCCCACTCTTCCGGCGCGTCGCCATAGTCCTCGTCCGCGTACTCGCCGCTCAAGTCGTAGTCAACAAGCTCCTCGCCCTCCATCCAATCGTCCCGCTGCTGGTTCGCTTCGCGCAGGGCGTCAAGCAATTGATTGATCTGCGTCTCGCTCTTGATGTCGATCTTCCATCCCGTCAGCTTAGCCGCCAGGCGGGCGTTTTGCCCTTCCTTGCCGATGGCCAGCGACAGCTGGTAGTCCGGCACGATGACCTGAGCGCCTTTCTCCCCGTCAAGTATCTCCACGGATACGACCTTAGCCGGGCTCAGGGCGCTGGCGATAAACTCGGTGGGCTCTTCATTCCACTTGATGATATCTATCTTTTCTCCCCGCAGCTCGCCGACCACGGACTGTACCCTCATCCCCTTCGGCCCCACACAGGCGCCCAGGGCGTCTACGTTGTCGTTGTCCGACCATACGGCTATCTTCGAGCGGTAGCCGGCTTCCCGGGCTACGGATTTCACTTCGATGGTGCCGTCCTGTATCTCGGGCACTTCCAGCTCGAACAAACGTTCGAGGAAACCGGGATGGGTGCGGGAGACTTGTATCTGCGGCCCTTTCGTCGTCTTCTTGACGTCGATGATGTAGGCCTTCACCCGCATCCCCGGGCTATAGTTCTCCCCGGGCATCTGCTCTCCCGGGCCCAGGCACACCTCTGTGTTGCCCATGTCGATATAGACCGAGCGGTTTTCGCAGCGATGGATGATCCCCGTGATGATATCGCCCTTCTGGTTGTAGTACTTATCAAAAATCATGTCCCGCTCCGCTTCGCGGATGCGCTGCACCACGACCTGCTTCGCCGTCTGGGCGGCTATGCGCCCAAAGTTTTTCGGCGTGACCTCGTCTTCGATCACGTCCTCCGGCTCGTAGTCCGGGTGTATCTCCCTCGCTTCTTCCAGGCTGATTTCCACCTTTGGGTCGGCTACTTCTTCCACCACGGTCCTTCTGGTAAATACTTTAAACTCTCCCGTGTCCGGGTCGATAAATACCCTGACGTTCTGGGACGCCCCAAAGTTCTTCTTGTATGCTGAAATCAAGGCCGCCTCGATGGCGTCCACCAAAACCTCAAATTCTATGCCTCTTTCCTTCTCGAGGTCTTTCAGCGCTTCCAGCAACTCAGTATTCATTGCCGCTAATCATCTCCTTCTGACTTGTCTTCTTCGTTTCTGGCTTCGTCCGCTTCCTCCGTATAGTCGGTCACATGCTACTCTTCTTCGTCTCTGGCTTCGTCCGCTTTATTCGTCTGATTCGTCGCCGGCGCCCGGCCAGTACAGATGTACGCCGGATACCATTTCTCTGGGAATCCTTAGTTCCCTGTGGTTCTGCTTAAGGATTATCTCCTGCCCGGATACGGGCCCCAGCAGGCCAAGGTGGCTTTTCCCCCCGTCTACCGGGGCAAAGAGGTTGACCCTTACCATCTGCTCCTGAAACCTTTCAAAGTCCTTTGAAGTCTTCAGCGGTCTCTCCACGCCTGGGGAGGAGACCTCCAGGAAGTAAGCCTGGGGTATGGGATCCTCTTCATCCAGCCATAGGGAAAGCCTCTCGCTCACCAGTTGGCAGTCGTCCGTGGTCACCGCGGCGTCCGCCTCCTTATGCTCGATAAAGAAACGCAGGTACCAATTCGCGCCTTCCTTGACGAACTCCATATCCGTCAGCTCATAACCCAGCTCCAGGATGAGGGGCGCCGCTTTCCCGGCTATCCTGCCGGCTAATGTGTCTGTCAACCCATTCACCTCTTCACAAACGAAAGAGTGGGCGCTCCCACTCTTTCCACAATCACAACACGATTCCGTCTAACTACTGAAGTATACCACGGCTTGCGCGGCCATGCAATACATTTTTTCAAATAATTGGCACAAAATATTGATATGGTTTCCTGATTGGCGCCCGGATAAACTTGACTTACGATAGCGCAAAGCTTATGATAAAAACCAGACGGCATGTCTTATCCCCGTCGCGAAAGGATCCCCCCATGAGCGCAAAGATGGCTAAATATATAGGGAAGCGGTTGCTGCTGGCGGTCGTCACCGTTCTGCTCACCATATGCATCACCTTCACGGTCATGCACGCGGTGCCCAGCAGCCCGTTCAACAAAGCGAAGGCTCTGCCCCCGGCGGTGATCATCGCCCTGGAAGCGAAATTCGGGCTGGATAAACCTCTTACGGAGCAATTCTTCATTTATCTGAAAAATGTCCTTCGCCTGGATTTCGGCGACTCCATCTACTTCCGCGGCGTACAGGTATTGGATATACTCAAGGGTGGGTTTAAGACGTCGGCTACCCTGGGCCTCAGCGCCGCGGCCCTCGCTCTGGCCGTAGGCGTATTTCTCGGCTCCCTGGCCGCCCTGGGCAGGGAAGGCATAGGGGACAAGCTCATCCAGGTGGTCACTACGGCTATGGTCTCCCTCCCCTCCTTCGTCCTGGCGCTCCTGCTCCTTTGGACTTTCGGCGTATGGTGGCCGATACTGCCCACCCGGGGCGACATGCCCCTGGGCTCGCTCATGCCCATCATATCCCTATCCCTGTACCCCATGGCTTACGTCACCCGGCTGACCCGCTCGTCCATGCTGGACGTATTGGGGCAGGACTATATCCGCACCGCTTACGCCAAAGGCCTGGTCAAATATAAGATCATTTTCAAACACGCCCTGCGCAACGCCCTCACCCCCATCATCACCTATGCCGGCCCGATGATCGCGTACATCGTATGCGGCAGCTTCGTGGTGGAGCAGATATTCTCCATGGCGGGCCTGGGCAAGCACTTCATTAATAGTATACAAAACAGCGACTATACCATGATCATGGGGACCACCATCCTGCTCTCCGTAGTCATGGTCACCCTTAACTTTATCTGCGATATACTTTATACGGTGGTGGACAAACGCGTGGATTTTTCCTGAGACGCAAGATCTGGGCGGGATAACCGCCGCTTACTTCGTATTGTCGGGCGCATCATTCGCGAGATAACTACGCATAATACACTGGGAGGCTTTCAATTGGAGCAATTTGACGCGAAACGATTCTTTTCCTTTCATACCGACCTGTCGGTGTTTGAGCCCGCCACCGACGAGGAGAAGCGCCAGCAGAGCCGCATGCGGGAGTCTACCAGCTTCTTCCGCGACGGTATGCGCAGGCTGCGCAGGGATAAAGTATCCATGACCTGCCTGTTTATCCTGCTGATCGTCGCCCTCATCGCTTTCGCCGTGCCGCCTTTCTATCCCTATGATTATTACTCCACCAGCGCCAGCCGAAGCTCAAATTCCACCAAGTTTCTCAAGCCCTTTGAGTACAGCCCCAAGGAGCAAGCTATCCTGGAAGGCGGCGGGGAAGTATTCCCCCATATACTGGGCACGGACGACCTGGGCAGGGATTACGCCGCCCGGGTGATTTACGGTACCCGTATATCGCTGACGGTAGGCATCATCGCCGCCCTTATCGTGGTGGCTATCGGCGTCACCTACGGGGCGATCTCCGGCTACCTGGGAGGCAGGGTAGACCTGGTCATGATGCGGATCGTAGACCTCATATACTCCCTGCCCGATATGCTCATCATCATCCTGCTCAGCGTATCGATGAAGGATATTTTTACCAACGGCCCCTTGGCCGGTTCGCCCATCGCGAAGTTCGGGCCGAACCTGGTAAGCATTTTTATCGTATTCGGCTTGCTGTACTGGGTGGGCATGGCCCGCCTGGTGAGGGGCCAGGTGCTCTCCCTCAAGCAGCAGGAGTTCGTCCTAGCCGCGGAGTCCATGGGCGCCAGGACGCCCCACATCATCCGCAAGCATATGATACCGAACTGCATATCCGTCATCTTTATCTCGGCCGCGCTCCAGATACCTTCCGCGATTTTTACGGAAAGCTTCCTGAGCTTCATGGGCCTGGGCGTCTCCATCCCCATGCCCAGCCTGGGCTCCCTGGCCTCCGAAGCCAGGGGGCACCTGATATCCCGGCCATATCTGCTGCTTATCCCCGCCATCGCGATTTTCCTGATCATCCTTTCGTTAAATCTTTTGGGCACCGGTATGCGGGACGCCTTTGACCCGAAGCTGAAGGAGGCGGACAAATGAGCCTGCTTGAAGTACGCGGCCTATCTACGTCATTTTTCACCCCCGCCGGGGAGATCCGCGCGGTGAGCGGCGTGAGCTTCTCCCTTGAGGAAGGCGAGACCATAGGCGTCGTGGGAGAATCCGGCTCCGGCAAAAGCGTCACCGCTTACTCCATCATGCAGATACTCACCCACCCCGGCCGTATCACCGGCGGCAGCGTCAAGTACAGGGGCGAGGAGCTGGTAGGCTGCCCGGAGAAGACCATCGCTTCCATCCGGGGTAATAAAATCAGCATGATCTTTCAGGATTCCATGACTTCGTTAAATCCTGTCTATACTGTGGGCAACCAGTTGGAAGAAGCCATCCTCCTCCATACCGACCGGGAGAAATCCCAGGCCCGGGCGAGGGCGGTGGAGATGCTCAGGCTGGTGGGCATCAACGAGCCGGACAAACGGGTGCGCCAGTACCCCCATGAGTTATCCGGCGGGATGCGCCAGCGGGTGATGATCGCCATGGCCCTGGCCTGCGAGCCGGACATACTCATCGCCGACGAGCCGACTACGGCCCTGGATGTGACCATCCAGGCTCAGATACTGGAATTGATGAAAGAGCTCCAGCAGCGTCTGGGGCTGGCTATCATCCTCATCACCCACGACCTGGGCGTAGTGGCCGGCATGTGCGACAAAATCGTGGTCATGTACGCCGGGAGGATCATCGAGCGGGGCAGCGCCGAAGATATATTCTACGAGCCCAGGCACGAGTACACCAAAGGCCTCTTGCGCTCCATCCCGAGCATAGAGAATGAGAAAGAACGCCTCATCCCCATTACCGGCGCACCCGTGGACATGCTCATGCTGCCTTCCGGCTGCGCCTTCTCCCCCCGCTGCGACCAGGCGATGAAGATTTGCCTGAGCGAGCTTCCTGAGGAGATGTCCATGGGGGATAACCACAATGCCGCTTGCTGGCTCAATGTCAGGGATATGGCCGGAAAGGCGGCGGTATAATGGCAGAGCGTAGTATAGAAAGCATGGCGGAAGGCGCGGGCGGGGGCTTGCTCCGGGTCGAGGAGTTGAAAAAAGAATTTCACATCTCCGCCGGGTTCCTGAAGAGCAGGGTACTCCGCGCCGTAGACGGCGTCTCCTTCCGCATAGACGCCGGGGAGACCGTGGGGCTGGTGGGCGAGTCCGGCTGCGGTAAGACTACCGTAGGCAGGGTGCTGCTCCATCTGTATCCGCCCACCGGCGGACGTATCGTCTTCGACGGGAAGGAGATCGGCACGAAGGACTCCATCCGGGATATGCGCCGCAAGGCCTCCATCGTGTTTCAAGATCCCTACTCATCCCTCAACCCCAGGATGACGGTGGAAGATATCATCGCCGAACCTCTGGACGTGTTTGGCCTTGCCGGGACGAAACAGGGGCGCGCGGCCAGGGTCCGGGAGCTTCTCGACGCGGTGGAGCTCCCCCACGAGCACGCCGGCCGCTACATCCATGAGTTCTCCGGCGGGCAGCGGCAGCGCATCGGCATAGCCCGCGCCCTAGCGGTCAATCCCAGGTTCATCGTATGCGACGAACCCGTCTCCGCCCTGGACGTCTCTATCCAGGCCCAGATCATCAATATGTTTGAGGATCTCCAGGCTGAGTTTGGGCTGACTTATCTCTTCATCGCCCACGACCTGAGCGTGGTGAAGCACATCTCCAACCGTATCATGGTCATGTATCTGGGTAAGGTCGTGGAGACGGCTTCCGCCGGCGAGCTCTACTCGTCGCCCGCGCACCCCTATACTAAGTCCCTGCTCTCCGCCGTGCCCATCGTTGACCCCCGCCTGGAGAGGGCCCGCACCCGCATTGTGCTGGAAGGCGACGTACCCAGCCCCATCGACCTGCCCGGCGGATGCAACTTCCGCACCCGCTGCAGGTACGCCACGCAGCGCTGCGGGGAGGAGTCCCCCGCCTTGGTTCCTGTAGGCGAAGGGCATGAGGCCGCCTGCTGGAATATTTCTTGAATTGTTTTGCCATTTATGTTATCCTTTGTACGTTTGATTTATGCCGTACACATTATTATCACCTATCTAAAGGAGGAATCCACTGCATGAAAAAAATCACGGCACTACTACTCGCGCTCCTGATGGGGCTCACACTGCTAAGCGGCTGCGGCTCCGGCACTGCCGACGCCCCCGCCACCACGCCGGCGCCTACCCAACCTTCCCCGGCTACCCCCGCGTCCCCCGGGACGCCAAGTACGCCCGCCCCCGCCGCTTCCAGCGGAGACCTTATGGTCTGCTTCGCCTCCGACCCGGAGACGCTGGATCCCGCCAAGAACTCATCGGTAGACGGCGCCACCATGCTTGAGAACTGCTTCTCCGGCCTGTACGCTTATGACACCGACGCAAGCGGCAATATCATCCTTGTCCCGGACTGCGCGGAAGCCATCGTGGAGCCCGTGGAGATCATCGACGGCAAGTACCAGTATGTGGTCACCCTTAAGCCGGGCCTCAAGTGGTCCGACGGCCAGGAGCTGAAAGCTTCCGACTTCGTCTATGCCTGGAACCGGGCTGTAGACCCCGCCACCCTGGCGGATTATCAGTACATCTTTGACGTCATCGACGGGTACGACGACGTACACCCGAACCTGAATATTTCCTGCGACGATAACGCCCGCACCATCACCATCGCCACGTCGGCCTTCTGCGCCTACTTCAATCAGCTTCTGGCTTTCCCCACATACTTCCCCGTCCGTAAGGATATCGTGGAAGCCAATCCGGAAGCCTGGGCGACGAATGTCAATACATACGTCACCAACGGCGCGTTTAAGATATCCGACTGGGTCGTGGGTTCTTATATCAAATTTGTGCCCAATGAGAACTACTGGAATGCCGGAGAGGTCAAGCTCAGCTCCCTCACCTTCGCCTTTTCCGACGACAGCGACGCCATATTCGCCAACTTTGAGAACGGCACCTATCAGGCCATCCGAAACGTACCTCCGTCTCAGATCCCCATGCTGAAAGAGACGCGCCTGGATTACGACTTCATCATCGGCGACTATATCGGCACGTACTTCCTCCAGTTCAACGTGGAATCCAGCTTCAAGCCCGGCCTGACTACGGTAGGGAAGACCGCCGCCGACTGGTCCGGCTGGACCCCTGAGCAGAACGCCCAGGTCCGCAAGGCCCTCAGCCTCTTTATCGACCGCAACTATATCGTGGACGAGGTCACCATGTCCGGCCAGATGCCCGCTTTCGGCTTCGTGCCTAAGGGCATGGACGACGGCACGGGGACGGAGTTCCGCGCCAAGGCAGAGCCCTGGTGGAAGGTCGGCTACAACGACTACGACGCAAACTGCAATGAAGCGGTGGAGATACTCCGCCAGTGGTACGACTACAATGAGGCAACCGGCAAGTTCACCAACTTCCCGGTCTTCGAGTATTCCATCAACCCCACAGCCGGTAACCTGGCCATCTGCGCAGCTATCCAGGATATGTGGAACGACTACGGCATCTCCACCACTGTTGACCAGCGCGCCTGGAACGTCATCCAGACGGCTCTGACGGAAGGGGACTTCACCATGTCCCGCCTGGGCTGGATCGCCGACTTCAACGACCCGGTAAACTTCCTGGAGATCTATCTGTCTGTATCGGGCAACAACCACCCCCGCCTGGGCAAAGCCGGCCCTGTGGGCGGCGGCGCCTACTACGGCGCGGGCAAGAACGCGGTCTGGTCAGAGGCCTTCGACGCGCTCATTACCCAGATCAAGACCACTTCCAACCTCGCCGACCGCGCGAAAGTTATGTACACGGCGGAAACCGTGCTTAGGGACGTCTACGCCGTGCTGCCTATCTACTACTACACAGACCCCTACATGGCCAGCCCGGATCTGCATAACTTCATCCACTCGCCTCTGGGCTTCATCATTTTCCGCTACGCTTATCTGTCATAGGGGCGGGCGGACAGGCAGAGGTTCGGTTTATCTCAGTTGAAATGAACATTGGACAAAAAAAGGACCGCCATACGGCGGTCTTTTTTTGTCCAATATCTGAATCATAGCGGGTGATAGCGCTTGTCTCTGTTCCTTTCGGTTCGTCCGGGTCGCCGCTGTTCCCCCACAGCATGACGCTCCCGAATATGATCGTTAACACCAGCAAAAGGGTGACCACGCCGAAAATCATCAGTTTTCTCGCTTCAGCGGCCCGGGCCTGGGGCGAGCTTTCTAATATCTCTGTTTTTTCCTTGCTGAAGATGCCGAGAAAAAAGTCTTTCGCTTTCGCCGCCCCCTTCACAGGTTATCTCTTTTCGGCGTTACCAGGATTTTTAGCTGGCTGCTGTCCTTGATCAAGGTTTCGTAGCCTTCCTCTACCAGGTCGTCGATATAGATTTTCTTAGTGATAATGGGCGCCGCGTCCACCGAACCGTCGGCGAGCATCTCCACCATCATGGGGAACTCGCCGTTTGTGCATTTTGAGCCGATCACGCTGATTTCCTTATTCACCGCGAGATAAGCCGGATACGGGAAGGGTTCCCGGGGCAGCGATATCACGACGATCTCGCCTCTTACGCGAAGCATGCCGAAGGCCATGGCAAAGGACTGCTGCGCCCCGGAAAGCTCATATACCAAATCTACGCTGTTTGCCAGGCTTTTGATCGTTTCTTCCGCCTCAGGCGCGTCCGGGTCAAAAGCCATATCGGCGCCAAGCTTCAAGGCCAGGTCCCGCTTCGATTTTGTACGGGCTGTAGCGATGATCTTCGTGCAGCCTGAAGCCTTGAGCAGGCTGACCATCAGCAGCCCGATCGCCCCTGCGCCAAAGACCGCGGCGGTATCCCCGGGTTTAAACTTACTGATACGCAACGCGTGGGCGGCTATACAAGCCGGCTCGGCCAGGGCCGCCACATCGAGGGGCAAGCTGTCTGGGATTTTCGTCACCATGGTCTCCCTGACTACCGTCTCCTCCGCGAAGGCGCCATATATGCCGTTGAGCCCAAAGAACACAAGGTGTTCGCAATTGTTCGTATTCCCTTGTAGGCAAGCCGGGCACTTTCCGCAGAAAAACAGCGGGTTGACGACTACTCTGTCCCCCGGCTTGACCTTCCTGACTTCCTCCCCGGCCTCGATGACCGTGCCGGAGAACTCATGTCCCGGCGTATAGACGGGGCGCGGCGCCTTTCTCTCATAGGAGTGCTTATCGCTCCCGCAGATACCGGCCCACTCCACCGCTATCCTGACTTCATCTTCCTTGATTGGCGGAAGCGTCATCTCTTCAACGCGGATGTCTCCCCCGCCGTAGTCCCGTATCGCTTTCATTGCATCCACTCCTTCGTTCGAATACTTTTTTCATTCCTCGGATCATGCCATTGCCGACGTCATATCAGCCATTTGTTTACGAAGGGGATTCTCGCCAGTACGGTGTAGACAACGCAGCTGCACAAAAATATCGCGGCGGTCATAACCGGGGCGGATAAAGCGGGATGGAACGCCCCTACCGTCAGCCCGGCTTTCTCAAATGTGTAAAGGAAGAACACATGGGCCAGGTAAACGCAAAACGACGCTTTTGATACCCACGCGCTCAAGCGGCTGAACAAAGGCTCGCGCGCTGCGGCAGAGCCTGCGCCTCCGCGCCCTTCGGATGCCATAGGCTGCTCGTCGCTTCCACGCCCATCGGATTCCGCGGGTTGCTCGTCGCCTCCGCACCCTCCCCGGCAGAGACCGAATATCCCCGCCGCCATCATCGCCACGCCCGCCGTCATCCCCCCGAGAAAGCCGTCGTAGAAAGAGCCGAGGCGTATACACATGACCCATGTGCCAAAGAACACGATACAAAAGCCGCCTCCAAGCAAAGCGAGGGAGACTCCCCGGCCCGGCGGTGCGGCGAACTTCAGGTAGAAGCCCAAAACGAGATAACCCAGGGCCGCGTAGGTCATATTTCCCATCCATTGCAGGGGGAAGCCCTCGATCAAATGAAAAGGCCAGAAATGAACGGCGGTGGGGTAGAGTATCATGAAGGCGAACCAGACGGCTAGGGCATAGGCAAGCTCTTTCTTATCCGCTTTCGCCGTAAGCGCCTTCAGGACCGGCAGGCAGGCGTATACCAGGATGATCATGTGGATATAATAAAAATGAAACTCCTGATTAAAGAGTAGGACCTCCTTGAGAGCATGCCAAAGGGCGGCGGCGCCCAGGCGTCCCATCCCGGCCAGTTCGTATACCTTATACGCGAAAGCCCAGGCGACCATAGCCGCGTAGACCCTGGGCAGATACTTCCCGTAGAGCCGCTTGAGGGGCAAAACCCTTTGCGGGTCGAGAAAAAGGGCGCCACTGCACATGAGGAACAAAGGCACCGCCGCCCTGGTCAGGGAAGCCCAAAACATATTCGCGACCCAGGCAAAAGAACCCGCCGGATACAAGCCCCATCCGTAGCTGGTGACATGGATGGCGATGACGCTAAGGATAGCGACGGTTTTCAACAAATCCACCTGGATATCTCTATTGGGCACAGACGCGCAACCTCCCGCAAGCAACTACACAAGCCCTCGATGAAGCCTGAAAGTCACATACTATCCGGTCCTTCCAGCCTGGTCGTGATGATGAACCCTCCGGCCCCGTCGCCGGATATCGTATAGGGGAGCTCTGCCGGCGCCTGTATCGCGTCTCCCTCCCACGGCTGATAGTCCACCTGCCAGACCGCGCCGTCCTCATCCCGGAAGGTGATTCCGCCTTCCTTCCTGACGTGGGCGATGTATTCCTCCAAGCACCAGCCCTTTTGCGTGATCAAGCCGCTGTGGGGCAGGCCCGTATAGCGTATATGCCAGGGCTCGTATCCCACCTTTGTGACGTCGGACTTATCCTCGGGGTAGCGGATGATGAAGCCGAAGCGCCAGCTATTCTCCGCCAGCCAGCGGCCGTTGACGGTATTCGCGTAAGTTAACTGCAAGTCCGGATGGGTACGGGAGGATATATCCGCCGCGAAGCCCGTGTGGTGCTCGCTTTCCCGGGGCCTGGCGACCCAGAAGGCAGCCGCCTTCTGCGCGTCCTCTTCGCCATAACCCGAACCCCTGTACTCGCTGATTTTTCTTTGGTGCAGATAGCTTTGGTAGCTGAAGTCCCTGTACCCGCTTTGCAGGAGCCAGCCTCCCAAGCCGTCTTCCAGTTGCGCGGCGTTGACCATAGCCAGGAGCGCTTCCGCAGCGGTTTTATTCAACTCCATCCCCGATTTGGTCACCGCGAACCCTGCCGCGTCCATCTGCCCGGCCATTTCATTTACGTCCGCCAGGTCTTCCGGCTCATAGGATTCCGGCAGCGCCTGGTTCTCATTCACCAGGATGAGAAATCCCCGGTAGACGTCCTCTTCCGCCACCGCCCGTGCTGTGGTTTTTTCCCGGTACTTCGTGGATGAACGTATGTTCTCCCCCTCCTCAAGCAGCGGGTCGATACGCCCCGGCTCAGGAGCCGCGGACATGACCCTATCCGGTTCCAATACCCTCTCCGCAGCCAGGGCGCGCCCGTTGTACCAGATAAATAATCCGCACAGCACCAGGACCCCGGCTGCCGACAGAGCGGATACCTGCACGATCCGCTGCCGCCACCAGGGCAGCTCGGGAGCGATAAGGGCCTTGAAGGATACGCTATTGATCCTGCTTTCGTGGCGGCCTTTGCCGAATATCATTTGAAACCTCGCTGTATCACATACTCCGTCCGAAGGGGTCAATCCCGCTGTTCCAGATAATTCTTGCCAAACATACGGTCGTATTGGAGGGGCTGAAAGGCCCCGGCGCCTTCGGGGGTGATGTATCGGACGCTACCGTCGTTTTCCACGGTCACGGCTACATTATACGCTAAGACTTCCCGGAATTGCAAATCAATCCCTTTCTGGTACAAAGGCAGGGGCAAACCGGCTTTCCTCATCATCCGCGGACCCAGCCCGGAGACGCTGATCAGCGGGCGTCCGTCGTCTTCCAAGGGGTAGTTCGCCCAGAAGAAGCCCTCCGAGCTATACCGCCTCATATCCAGATCCGCCCCCGCTGGCAAGCCGTGCACCCAGGACCAGGCAGCCTGGTGGTCGCCGTAGACCAGGAGCAGTATGGGTTCGCTTTGCGCCGAGAAGTAGCGGATAAGCTCCGCCAGCATCGCGCTTGCGTCGCGTAGGTTTGCGCCATAGGTCTCCAGCTCCATGATCTGCACCCCGCTAAGAGCCAGCCCCTCGCCCAGCGCCAGGGCGTACCGGCGATGATGGTCGGGGTTACTATAAGGGCCATGGTTCTGTATGGATATCCCATAGAGGAAAAGCGGGCCTTGCCCTTTCTCTTCCTCATAAATCTCCAGGACTTTCCTGCCAAATGAGCCGTCGGAGATATAGTGCCCGATATAGACGGGGTCGTCAAACTCCTCCTGGGTGACAAAGCGGTCGAAGCCGAGCCGCCCATACGCCGATGTACGGCTGTAGAAGCTCCCTTTATGGGGATGCATAACGACGCTGCTATACCCCAGCTCCGCCAGGTCCGCGGCCAGGCTGGGTTTCGGGCCGTGCAGATACCGGATGAAGGGGATGGCCCCCGGCGGGCAGAAATACGTGTTGTATCCGGTGAGGAACTCATATTCCGTATTCGCCGTCCCCCCGCCCAGTACCGAGGTAAGCGTTCGGAAACGCTGCAGCTCTCCCTCGTACGGCGCCAGCGGCCCGAAGGGGTCTTCCCGATAAGCCACCCTCGGGTCGATGAAGCCCGGGTCGCCGTAAGCTTCCATCTGCAGTACGATGATGTGCGGCTTCTTCGGCGGCTGCCCCATAGCCGGCGGCTCCGGTTCCGCGATGATCCTCTCCCGCAGCTCCGCCATCATCCCGGCGCCGTACCCTTTGGGCGCTTTCACGCCGCTGTCGGTAAAGTTAAGCAGGGTCGCAGCCATGAAGCCGTTTTTCATGTAGTTATTATACTGGTCGTAGCGGATGTCCACAGCGCCAAGGGCGGTCAGGCGGGGTACGCTGGCCATATACGCCAGGCATAAGGCGGATAAGCAGAAAACCGGAAGCCCGGTCCAAAACCTGCGCGCCGCGGGAGTCTTATGGCGGGGGGGCGGCGCCCCGGGAGGGGTTTTTTTTTCCGGGGAAAGAGAGAAA
>Ga0082212_10000104_pt1 | contig 123396 bp, 108 predicted proteins | sample TergutNt197P3_FD_71548 | JGI IMG/M metagenome (GOLD analysis project Ga0082212, IMG submission 71548) | Neocapritermes taracua P3 segment gut microbial communities from Petit-Saut dam, French Guiana - Nt197 P3 | ecosystem: Host-associated > Arthropoda: Insects > Digestive system > Gut ...
AGGTGCCGGCATAGGGGTAAAAGCGTTACCTCCGGTACTGGAAGCAATGACCGATAACCCATTAAGAACAAAGACTATTACCTTGTCATGTGGGAAGTTGACCACCGGCGTATCAATAAAACCATGGACAGGGATATTTATGCTCCGCAACTAAAAAAGTCCTGAAACATATTTTCAGGCTGCTTTCAGGATACAAACCCCCTGGACGATAAAAAATCCTGATGCTCAATCTTCAAATAAAGAAGTTATTCTAAAAAATGAATGTTATATATTTGATTTTGCACCAGACAGGGCTTTACGGCAAATAGCCGATTATGCCTGCCAATTAAACATTGAAGAACAGAATCCCGAAAAGAAAGTCGGTGAATTTATAAAATTCCTTCCCATTCTTTCTTATGACGGATTCTCAATGAAGCAGATGGATGCCGCCGCCATACTCGAAATGGCAATGACCGGAACCGCCGCAACCCTTCTTGCCAAAAAATGGGAAAGCGCGCTGCTGGTTAATGTTGACAATGATACGCTTGCCCGCCTCATGGCAAATGAAAAAGCCATGCAAGCCCTCATGTCAATTGAAGGATTTAGAAATTTAAATCAGGACATTGAAACCATCATCAACAAATCAGGTCTGGTAAAAAAGGCGAAACAGGAAGCCAATGAGAAAGAATTTTCAGCTAAAGACAAAAAAGAGCTGACCGATGCCGAAAAAGAGTACAAAAGCAAACAGAAGGAAATTCAGGAGAAACTCATTAAATTCGCCACCAGAATACCAGTTTTTATGTACCTCACTGATTTCCGGGAAATGACATTGACTGATGTTATCACTAAACTTGAACCTCAATTATTCAAAAAGGTAACCGGACTCAGCGTGAAGGATTTTGATCTTTTAGTCAGCCTCGGCCTATTCAACTCGGCCCACATGAACGGGGCTGTATACAACTTCAAACGATACGAAGACGCAAGCCTTGTTTACACAGGCATTAACAAGCACGAAGGAGAAAAAATCGGCGGCTGGGATACCGTGTTGCATAAGGAAGAATATAAAAAAATATTTGAAAACAAGACGGTTTAAATACTGATATTCATTATAGCAAGCCTTTTTGTTTTAGGTTTAGTAAAAAATGCGCCGGGGGTTCCCACGCACGGCTGCCGTAGCCTCCGGCTTGAATCCATGCCGAAGGAATGGATCGATCCGTCACATATCGGTACACATAGTTGTCCCGCTGCAGGCATTGTTCCAGGCTCAGTTTAAGCAGGCTGCTGGAAGGAAGCTCATCGTGTTCGTAGGTGTCGGCGCCGTCTACCACCAGTACCAGATCTGGTTTTTGCCCGGCTGGAAAAATGGCTGCGCTGAACCGCTCCAGTTCCTTGATGCCTGCCTCAAGCCGGGGAATGTACGCTGTTTCTTCGCCCTGTCCGATCTCAATGTCTATGTCGGAACATACAAGTGGCGCCCGGCCTTCTTTGGCGGCGGTTAAACTTTCCGAATCAAGAGGCCAGCCCCTGGCCATGTGCATCGACAAAGTAAGAATACAAGGTTTTCCATTGCTGGCCTGTGTTTCTAAAGATGATTTTTTTGCAGATGCTTTTGGCAGTTTCTGCAGATTACCGCGCTCACGGGCAAAATGGATGAGTTCAGCAGTACCATCCCCTTTATGGGCATCAATGTCGATAATCCAGATGAGGGGCAGAGCCGATTCTGAAAGTATTTTTGCTATGGCAATAACGGAATCGTTTATCAGGCAAAAACCGGAACCAGAGTCGTAACGGGCATGATGCATACCGCCGCCCATAAAAAAGCAGAACCCCGGATCCGCTGCCAGGGCAAGACGGCAGGCCAGGTAGGTTCCGCCCGCCTGGGCCAGAATCGTGCGGAATAAATCATTTAGAGGTTTTTTTGCCTGTTGTGGTTCATAGCGGTTGGGGTTGCCCTGAGCGTCTATTAATTCGAAGGCGGTAAGCAGTGCCGGCTCAAGTCCTTTTTTTTGTTTATTGTACAATGAATCCACAAATTGCTTGTTGTGAACCCGTTCCAAATCTTCTTTAGTTATTACCTCCCAGGAAGCGATCATTTTTTGATCCGGGCTTCTGGTTCCCAGAAATGCAAGGGCCCCGGCAATATTAAGAACCGGACCGGGATAGGGCATGGGTTCTCCCTTAGCTCCGGAATGGTAACTTTTGATCATGAATTCCAGAATTTGCCTTCCTCTGTCAGGGGCAATAGGCAGCATGATACCGTAATCATGGAAATTCATGTTTAAAGCAGGATCGTAGAGAATCAACAAAACCTCCGCTATATCAATAGTATACAAATTTTCACCGGTAGAATAAACTCTTTTTGTGATATGGCATTGTTTATTTTGATGGGGCCAAAGCATTCCGGCAAAACCAGTGTTGGCCGGGAACTGGCCAGGCGGATTTCGGTTTCTTTTTTTGACCTGGACCAGTGTATGGAAGATCGAACCGGCAAAGGCATCAGAGAACTGTACTACGCCGGGCCGGATATTTTCCGCCGGGAAGAAACTACGGCATTGACAGCAGTACTGCAAAATGGTTTTTGTCTGCCAGGGGGGCAGGGATATGAGCCAGGAACTGTGCTTGCTTTGGGCGGCGGCATTATTGATAATCCCGAAGCCATGACTGTCTTGCAAAAAGAAATGGGAGAATCCAAAGGACATAGTACCTTTTACTTGGAGATCTCAGCCAAAACTGCCTGGCAGCGCATAGAAAGCCAGGGGGAACTTCCTCTATTCCTTAAGGCAGAAACACCGGAAGCAGCTAAAGAAAAACACCGGCTGCTCCACGAAAGGCGGGCCAGGGATTATAAAAAAATGGCAGCACACAGTATTTTTGCGGAAGGTAAAACTATCGCTGAAGTGGCAGACGAGTTGGCAGCCCTGTTGATGAAAAAACCGTGAAACCGATTGCAGAAATAACCAGCGCCGAAGCCGCCGGTATCCGCTATGTTCTGATGGATATTGACGATACCCTTACCACCGCCGGAAAACTTTCTGCCGCGGCCTACGCCGCCCTGTGGCGGCTTCACGAAACGGGATTGAAGCTGATCCCCGTTACAGGCCGATCCGCTGGCTGGTGCGATTTGATCGCCCGGGAATGGCCGGTGGATGGTGTTGTCGGCGAAAACGGCGCTTTGGTGTTTTGGGAAACGCCGGGCGATACGAAGGCTGGTGAAAAACCCAGGACAGGATTTTTGAATCAGGAATTCCATCCCGGCGCTGTGCAAAACAATCATCCTGCACTGCAACGGATCAAGGAACGGGCCCTGGCGGAAGTGCCGGGACTCCGCACGGCAAAAGATCAACCTTTCCGGCTCTTTGATATTGCCCTGGACTTTGCAGAAGAAGCGCCGGTTTTGGGCCTGGAAGCGGCGGAACGGGTTAAGGCCATTGCCTTGGAAGAAGGGGCCCAGGCAAAAATCTCATCAATTCACGTTAATGTCTGGATGGGGAAGTACGATAAGCTGTCCATGGCGGAACGGTTTTTACAAAAAAATTTCAGCTGGTCTGGAAATGATGATCGATCCGTTTTTTTTACAGGTGATTCCCCCAATGACGAACCGATGTTTGCCCGCTTTCCTTTGACCTGCGGCGTGGCGAATATCACTCACTGCAAAGAACTGATACAGCATTTGCCCGCCTTTGTTTCACAAAAGGAAAACGGGGAAGGTTTTACAGAAATAGCTGAGGTGCTGCTGAAACGTATCAATTACTTTTGTAATTATTCGCATAAGTAATCGTGCATATTGTTTTATATTGTGGGTGGATCCCATATGCAACACCGGTTTGTGAATAAGTCCTATTCATTATATTTGCCCTATGGCCTCTATCCGGAGTACCATCATCAATAAGCAAACTGCAAACTATTTCCCTGGCGGCTATATTTCCATAGGCAATATTTTCCCCCAAGATCCATGAACCGCGAAAGGTACCATATCTCCTCATGCGAGCTTCAGGATTACTCTTGTCACTGCCGTTGTGTCCAACTTGTCCAGTTCCGCCCTGATCCGCCACATGATCTTTTGCTGCAAGGGACAGTCCCTTTTCAGGCCTCAAAACGCCGGCATTGCTTGCCCTGCTCAATGCGGCAATGCAATCATTAACAGCTGCCGATCCTTCCTGAGTAACTATGGTAATTCGTCCTGGGACAGAATAATTTTTGCCGCTGAAATATTTCAAAAGCGGCTGTACATACAATTCCGCATATTTTTTTGGATTTGTTCTGGCTTTATTCATTTCCAGAATAATATCTTTTTCAAGATCTGTTAAATAATTTGCATTTGCCGCCGTATCAAGAGCTGCAATATCCCAGTTTTCGGCATCGCTGCCGATCCCTCTGTTTGAATTATTTTGTGTTTGCTGACTGGAACTATTTGGCGGTTCGTTTTGGGAACTGCCGGAAGTTTTTGATTTTGAAGGGGAAAATATAACCCCCAGATTGATCCCCAGAGATACACATGATACAAGAACCAAACAAATAATGATCGTTAACCAAATTACATTTGGTTTCATATATTTTCCTCCAAAATGAAAGCCGTTGTATGAATTGATTAAAAATATTACATTTTGGATATTTCCCCAACTCCATTGGTAGTTTTCTAATCATCTAAATGCGCCAGAGCGTTGGATATGTGATAACAGTAATCGCCAAGATTTTCCAGGCGTCGGATAAAATCAATAAAAAGCAGCTCAGTTTTAACATTTTCTCCCGCTTCAATCCGTTTCTGTCCGTATTTGCGTAGTTTATTCCGGACCTTGTTGATTCGGTCTTCGATTAGTTTGGCCTGTTCTGTTTCTTCCGGTGTTAATGCCCTGCCCAGGCGGGTTTGTACAAAGTCCAGGAATTCCCCGACTAAACGTGCATAGGGAGCCAGGGTCTTCATCGATGCGCCGGTAAAAAGGCGGTCTTTTAGCACGCTCCGTTCCAGTACAAGACCTACGGTTAAACAGTCGTCGGTCATATTTTCCAGATCCGCAATTATCCTGAGGAGCCGGGATATGCGGCGTTTTGATTTTTCGTTTAACTGCTGCCGGGTACATTCCATCAGGAAGTGTGTCAGTTCTTCCCTCATCTCGTCAGCGTATTGTTCCTTATTCTGCAGTTCCTCAGTTAATTTTGTTACCGCATTGTGTTTTTCCGGGTTATCTTTGAGTGTGGACAATACTTCGCTGATCCTGTCGTACATATCAGAAACGATGCCGGCCATGTCCCGGATTTCTTTTTCGGCCCGGAGTATGTTCATTTCCGGTGCATTTTGGAAAGTGCCCGACGAATAAACGAGCGTATAATGATTTAGTTCTTTCACAGAACCGGAGTCTTTGATTATTTTTCCCAGCAGGAAAGCATATTGATTTACGAAGGGAAAGAATAAAATTGTATTAAATGTGTTGAATATCGTGTGAAACATTGCCAGACGGTTGGTAATATCTGTTCCTGGGGTAATAAAATTTACCAGTGATAGTAAAGGGTAGAATAAGATTAGGGCCCACGTTGTTCCAATCATTTTAAAAAGTACAAAAGCTAACGCTGTCTGTTTGGCTGTAGGCTTTCCCCTAATGGAAGCCAGGACCGCATCAATTGTGGTGCCGATATTGGCTCCCAGAATCATCGCTGCCGCCATTTCATAGTTGATCATATTTCCATGTGCCAGGGTCAAAACTATCGCAGCTGAAGCAGAAGATGAATGTATGATCATGGTGATCGCAGTTCCTACGCCTGCTCCAACAAATATCGATACATAGCCTTTGCCGGAAAAAGAACCAATAAAGGCCAGGGTTTCCGCCGAAAGATTAGGCATGGATTTGGTAAGGAAATCCAATCCCAAAAAAAGCAGGCCAAATCCCAGAACCGCAGTGCCCCAGTGTTTAAGTTTTTCCCATTTCAGCAGCGAGAAAAGAAAACCTATGCCTATTGCGGGTATAGCCATGGCGCTTATTTTAAGTGAAAACCCAATGATGGACACAATCCAGGCGGTAACGGTGGTGCCGATGGCAGCGCCCATGCTTACCCCAATTGCCTGTTTAAGAGTAAGGAGGCCGGCATTTACAAAGGACACTACCATGACGGTGGTGGCCGAAGAAGACTGGATTATCGCAGTTATGCCAAACCCGGTAAGGATAGCACTTAATCTGCGGCCGGTCATAAAGGCAAGTACCTTTTGCATTCGCTGGCCTGCGGCCTGCTGGAGGCCGTCGCTCAATACTTTCATCCCATAGAGAAAGAGGCCCAGGCTTCCGGCTAATGCAAAAGTGGTACCAAGGTATGACATAAATATGCTGTCCTCCCGGCGGTTTCTTCCATATTAAACTATTTTTCTTTTTTTATTAAGATGGAAGGGTGGCATCCGGCAATTCTTTACTTTTGGTCATTTCCGATTCCCATGGTAATATGGCGGCATTAACGGCGGCCCTTGTCTGGGCCCGGGACCTTACCCTTACCGCCGCAGTTTTTTTGGGAGACGGTGCAGATGACCTGGCCGCCGCTTCCGCTCAGGCGGGCTTTGCGATCCCCTGGTACAAAGTCAGAGGCAATGGGGACTTTAATTTTTCCATCTCCGATTCTCTGGTACTGGAAATTTCCGGCCCGGGAGAAGTTGTCTGCGGGCCCGGCAATAGGCTGACTACGGCGGTTGTGAATCCTTCTTCGCGTAAAATATTTCTGGCCCACGGCAATCGTTTTGGAGTGGGAGCGAGAGGGGGAAACATCGCCGCCGCTGCCGGAGCTGTCGGAGCGGAAGCGGCCTTTTTCGGCCACACCCATATTCCTTTCCAGTCCATGGAGAATGGGATATTCCTCCTTAATCCCGGAAGCATAGGCCGGTCCCGCAGCGATGCGGGCCCTACCTTCGCCGTTCTGGAATGCCCCAAAAAGGGTCCTCTTTCCGCCCGCTTTTTCTGTCTGAAACACAAGGGCAGAAAAATTGAAGTGCAAGAATTGCATACTGCATAAAATCATGAAGGCCCCCCGGAGACTTTCCGCCAGAGATTATCAGAAAGATGCCGTTACCCTGGCCCCCTGGCTGCTGGGAAAACTGCTTTGTAGAAAAGTTGGAAAACAAATCATAAAACTGCGAATTACCGAGACGGAAGCCTATTACGGCGAAGAAGATACCGCCTGCCATGCTCACAGGGGAAAAACAGAGCGCACCGCCATCATGTACGAAAATGGCGGTCATGCCTATGTCTACCTTTGTTACGGCGTACATTGGCTCTTAAATGTGGTCAGCGGCAAGGCGGGGTTTCCCGAAGCGGTATTGATCCGGGGTGCCGAAGAATTCAGCGGCCCCGGAAAACTTACCAAGCAATTACAAATAGATAAATCTCTTAACAAGGAAAACCTGGTAGAATCAAAGCGGTTGTGGATCGAAGACGACAGAAAGCGGCCTGATATTTTGGCGGCAAAACGAATCGGGATTGACTATGCCTCGGAACAGGACAAAAACAAGCTCTGGCGGTTTAAGGTAGAAAAAAACTAATTCGTTGATCCTTTCATAAAAAGCCGTTAGGGTATGATTATGCCGAAATATATACTTTCTTTGGATCAGGGAACCACAAGTTCCCGGGCCATTTTGTTCGACAAGGAACAGAATATAATAGCAGTGGAGCAAAAAGAGTTTACTCAGCTTTATCCAAAAGAAGGCTGGGTTGAACATGACCCCATGGAAATCTACTCCTCTCAGTATACCGTGATGATGCAATTAATGGTCCGCAATAATATCCGCCCGGGTGATATCGCCGCCATCGGCGTAACCAACCAGCGGGAAACTACGATCCTCTGGGATAAAAAAACAGGACAGCCCATTTACAACGCTATCGTATGGCAATGCCGGCGCAGTTCTTCCATTGTTGATTCCCTAAAAAATCAGGGCCTGGAAGAGTACATAAAAAAAACTACGGGCCTGGTACCGGACGCGTATTTTTCCGGGACCAAGATTAAGTGGATACTGGACCAGGTGGAAGGAGCAAGAGAACGGGCAAAAAAAGGGGAAATTCTTTTCGGTACCGTGGACACTTGGCTTATCTGGAAACTTTCGGACGGCGCTGCCCATGTTACCGATTACACCAACGCTAGCCGCACCATGATCTTCGACATTCATAAACTTGATTGGGATGACCGGCTCCTGGAAGCGCTGGACATTCCCCGTTCGATGCTGCCGGAAGTAATGCCTTCCAGCGCTGTATATGCCGCTGCCGCCATCCAGGGTGAAAAAATTCCCGTTGCGGCCAGCGCCGGAGATCAGCAGGCTGCTCTTTTTGGCCAATGCTGTTTTGAAAAAGGCCAGGCCAAGTGTACCTACGGTACAGGGTGTTTTTTACTGATGAATTCAGGGAACAAGGCTCCGGAAAGCAAAAACGGCCTCCTAACCACTATCGCAGCGGGGCCTTCGAATAACATACAGTACGCCCTGGAAGGATCAGTCTTTACCGGCGGATCGGTGATCCAGTGGCTGCGGGACGAGATGCGGTTTATCACCGAAAGTGCAGATTCGGAATATTATGCCGGAAAAGCTGCCGATACCGGCGGAGTCTACCTGGTCCCGGCATTTACCGGCTTGGGCGCTCCCTACTGGGATATGCACGCCCGGGGCTGCATTGTGGGTATCACCAGGGGCACCAAACGATATCACATAATCAGGGCCGCTCAGGAATCAATAGCGTATCAAGTGACGGATCTTCTGCGGGCCATGGAAAAAGACTCATGTCTTAGCATGGCCGAACTGCGGGCTGACGGCGGTGCCAGCAGGGACAAATTTCTTATGCAGTTTCAGGCTGATATGTGCGGCGTCAACATTGTCCGGCCCGTGGTGCGGGAAACCACTGCCCTGGGCGCAGCCTGTCTTGCGGGGCTTGCCGTTGGTTTTTGGAAGGATTTGGGGGAAATAAAAAAAAGCTGGAAACAGGATGTGCTGTTCAAACCCGGGATGGATCCTTCCCGGCGGGAGAAGCTTATCTCGGGCTGGCACAGGGCTGTAGAAAGAAGCCGTTATTGGACTCTGGATGAATAATTCTCCCCGTTTAACTTTAGTTTTAATAATCCTATGCCGGTGCATACTCAAGGGTCCGCAAAAAATTGGAGGCCACCGTGGCGGCAATGTGAAAGTCCGGCTCATCATCGTTAAAGGAAGCCCTGACATTTTCGTACCAGTTGACCAGTTTATCCAGTTCTTCGATGGTAAAGGCATTGATATTCAGGTTGGTGTTGTAGAGCTTTTCCGGGACTTTTTGCCGTATTTCATACAGGATATGCTGAATCAGCCCCTTATTGTAACCCGAACTGTGGGGATAGCAAAAATAATCGCAGATATAGTGGGTTAAAACGCCCAGGTGAAAAGAGAAAAACAGAGGCTTTTTTTCCAACGAAATCAGTTTTTTCCGGACATACTCGCGGGAATGCGGGTACTCATGACGGCGCCAGATATATGATTGGATCAAGTCAGGAAAGAGGTTTCCCAGCAAAAATAATTTTTCGTGGATATGGCAGCCCAGTTCCTTTAATTCGGCCCAGACTTTTTTGCCAATTCTGTGATGAATCGCCATTCTCATTCTGTCCTCCTCACTAGTATTTACGGTATCTTGTAAACGGTTTGTGTCAGGGGAACATGAAATCTCCGTTAAAAATACGTTAAAAAAGGCCGATATAATGGGTATGAAAAGGATAATATTTGTCATTGTTAGCGGCTTTGTTCTGAGCAGCTTGTGTTTTACTCAAGTCCGGACCGGAGAAATCGAACGGGGGATTTTTCTCCAGGAGGGAATAGCTTCCTGGTACGGCGCGGATTTTAACGGCAAGCCCACCGCGTCGGGAGAAATATTCAACGATTCCCTGTTTACTGCGGCTCATCCCATACTCCCCTTCGGAACCATGCTGAAGGTGACCAGCCGGCATAATAACAAAACCGTGACAGTGCGGGTTAATGACCGGGGGCCCTTTGTGGCGGCCCGGATCATCGATCTGTCCCGGGCGGCAGCTCAGCAGTTGGACATGATCAGTACCGGTACCGCTCCGGTGATCGTAGAAAGCCTGCACGAGGTAAGTCTTCCAGCACGGCCTTTCCAAAATACCCCGGTTGCTGCGGCCTCTCCAGTGGCAGCCTATCCTGCTCCAGTCCAGGCAGCGGCCCCGGTGCAGCCAATTTCTGCGCCGGAAACCTATTCCTACACTGGCGTACCGGGCGATGCGGTCCAAGTAAAACCCGCATCGGTGGAACCATCCCCCAGTGGAGGCATTTCCGGTCAAGCCCAAAATTGGAATCAGGGACAGCCGCAGGTTGTACAGCCCTGGGAACAGACCCTAGGGGTCCGGTTTCAGCCTTCGATACCTCTACTCCCCACGGGAAAACAATACCGGGTTCAGGTAGGAGCCTATAGGGAGCCCCAGTATGCGATCGAAACCTTTGAAAAACTAAAAAATGCGGGGCTGAATCCTGCCTATGAAAGATATGGCGAGTACTACCGGGTGGTTCTGGGAGGCCTAAAGCAGGAAGAGCTTAAATCGGTGTCGGATCGGCTTGGCCTTGCAGGTTTTAAGGAAGTCCTGCTCAGGGAAGAAAAGTAAATTCCGGTGTCAGTTAAATAACTGACACCTTTTTTATCATCCAGGTCTTTTCCGGAAATTCAGTTTTTGGAAAAGACTTATCCTTAATATATGCATTATATATTCATTTTCAGCGATTCAAGAAAAATCCCTGCGATTTGTGAAGCAATACAGCCTTCCATAGAGTTGAAATAATTGGATTTTGACGTTATTCTGCATATAGTATGAACAACCAAAAAATATTTACCGTTCTGGATTTAATCGACATTGACCTAAAGGAACACAATTCCCTGAATCTCCGCTGTATCGGCGGCAGGAAGGGACTGGGCAGGGTTATCACCGTACCTAATCTGAACCGGCCCGGACTGGCGATAATGGGTTTTTATGATTCTTTTGCCTATGAAAGGATCCAGATCTTTGGCCGCGGGGAAGCTGCGGCTGTTAAAAAACTTGCCGGCGAAAAACAATTTGATTCTATAGTGCAGCTTTTTTCTTATGAGATTCCCTGTTGTATTTTTACCCACAATCTTAGCCCGGAACGGGATTTTTTTGACGAAGCGGAAAAAGCCGAATGTCCCCTGCTCCAGACCGATCTGGAAACATCAGAATTTGTCGTCCGCCTTACCCGGATCATGGCAAACATCTTTGCGCCCAAGAAAAGCATTCACGGGGTATTGGTGGAAGTGTATGGTTTAGGTATTCTTATTTTGGGCAGCTCAGGGGTAGGAAAGAGCGAAACCGCCATGGAATTAATCGAACGGGGCCACCGGCTGGTAGCGGACGATGTGGTAGAAATTCATTGTGTAAATGGTAATGTTTTAATGGGGGAGGGGGCCAATAAAATAATCGGCCACCACATGGAAATCCGGGGTCTGGGGATCATCAACATTACCCATCTTTTTGGGGTAAGGGCAATCCGGGATCGTAAGGCAATACAGCTGGTGGTGATGCTGGAAGAATGGGATGCCGCAAAAAATTACGACCGGCTGGGCAGCGAAGAAAAGTACATGGAATTCTTGGGTGTTAGTATCCCCAAACTGGAAGTCCCGGTAAAGCCCGGACGGAACATCCCCAGCATTATTGAAGTTGCGGCAATGAATGAGAGGCTAAAAAAGATGGGGTATAACTCATCTCAGGAATTTAATCAAAATATTTTAAAATGGATCGAAAGCAATCAGGCCCGGTCGGTCTATTACGGATCGGAGGATGTGATCTAGGAATGTACGAAAAAACGGTAATGGTGATAAACAGGGCGGGAATCCATGCCCGGCCTGCCGCCCTGCTGGTTCAGACCGCCAAGGATTTTCCCTGCGAAATTTTATTAGAACGGGGCGACGACCGGATTAATGGAAAATCGATTATGGGTATCATCACCCTGGGGGCGGCCTATGGTTCGGAGATCAACATCATCGCCAATGGCAGGGATGAAGAAAAGGCCGTAGAAGCCCTGGTCCGGCTTTTTGAAACCAAATTTGAAGAAGAGTAGAGACTCCAGAATGGGGCTTGCACAAACGGCAACTCCATTATATACTGTACGAAATACCGGAATCTGGCAAGGAAAGGACATACCGATGAAAGAGCCCACCAAGCGTCAAAGGGAAGTGCTGACTTTTATCATCGACTTTATACATTCCCACGCATATCCTCCTTCAGTACGGGAAGTGGCGGATTATTTTTCCATTTCGGTCAAGGGTGCTTTCGACCATCTAACGGCCCTTAAACGAAAAGGCAAGATTAACTATAAGGACAGGCAGTCCAGAACCATAGAAGTGATCGGGATCAGTAATGAAAGGAGATACAGCAATTTGGAAAATGTCCCCATCCTGGGAGTGGTGGCAGCGGGCCGCCCCATTCTGGCAGAAGAAAATTGGGACGGTGTCTTACCGATTCATACTTCGTTCCTTAAGAAGAACCGCCAGTACTTTGCCCTGTCAGTTCGGGGCGACTCCATGAAGGATGCCGGGATCTTAGAGAAGGATATGGCGGTGATTCAAAAACAGAATACCGCAAAAAATGGTGATATTGTGGTGGCCGTGGTGGACGACAAAGTAACCATTAAGCGCTTCTTTAAAGAAACCAACCGCGTCCGGCTTCAGCCGGAAAATCCCAGCCATCATCCCATCTACAGCCAGGATGTGCGGGTACTGGGAAAACTGGCCTACATTATCCGCACCTGTTAGATGAGCGGAAACAGCTTTCTTTTTCTGGGCCCCGAAGTGGGAGAAAAACTCGACTCCCTAAATGCCCTTCGGGCAAAGATTTGCAGAGAAGCGGGACTTCAGGCAGAAGCCGGCATAGAAGAAACCAGTTTTTACGCTGGAGAAACTCCATTACAGGATATTGTTTCGTTCCTTAAAAACGGCAGCCTTTTTGCCGAAGCGCGGCTTATCATTATTAAAAACGCCAATCTCATTAAAAAAAAAGATGAAGTAGCACTTCTTGTCTCTTGCATAAAAAAACTTGAGGGCAACACGACCTTGGTTTTTATTTCCGAAGAAACCCGGCTGGATAAACAGATTGAAGAAGCAGTTCCACGGGCAAACAAAACCGTTTTTTGGGAATTATTTGAAAACAAAAAAAGTGAATGGCTGACGGCTTTTTTCCGGCGCAGCGAGTGCCGTATCGACGAAAGCGGAATCAGGACGATCCTGGAAATGGTGGAAAACAACACCGATGCGCTAAGCAGGGAATGTTCCCGGCTTATCCTTTTTTGGGGGAAAGGCAAAACCATTACCGGAGCGGATGTGGATCACTGTCTTTCCCATACCCGGGAAGAATCGGCCTTTACCTTATTTGCCGCCATTGCCCGGGGGAATCTTCTTTTAAGCCTGGAGATTCTCCGTTCCCTGACTGCTTCCAAACAAAGTTTCCAGGCCATCACCGCAAGTCTTGTTTGGTGTTTCCGCAAGCTCAGGAATTATCTTGCCCTGGACACTGAAAACGACCTGGAACTAAAAAAAATCGGCATATCAACATCCAGATCTCGTTCCGACTATGCCGAAGCGGCCCGGCGCTGGCCAAGGTCCGATGGTGCCCTGGCCCTGTTGGGCGAATACGAATATCTTCTCCGTTCTTCCGGCGCCGCCTGGGAAGAGATACTCCTGGACCGGCTGATTTTCCATCTTGCGCGGGGTATGGTTTCGAACTAAAATATGCATATGCGGCCAATAAAACATTACTCATTTTTGTTATTTGTATTTCTTGTTCTCTTTGCCTCCTGCCAGAAAAAGGTCATTGGCTGGGGAGTCCTGTTGTGGGCTATTGGCGATCCGGCAATTCCATCGGGGACCGTACTTCCCGTTCAGGTCCGTTCCAATATTGAGCAGGCATGGATTACGGGTATACCGGATGCTTACAAAACCGGAGATCGGGACCTTGTCATGGTTCCCCTGCCTCATTTGGAATTTTTCAGTTCCAAGGGAGGGGCGGAAAGGTTTGCATCCGCCTTTGCCGAATATGCCGTCTCCTATGCGGAAACCATACAGGACGGGCTTCCCATCCGGGACAAGCCGGAAAACAGTGCAAAACGCACCTACCGTCTTAAAGAAGGGGAGATCATTAAAATCCTCGCCAAGACAGAAGGAGTGGCGGCGGTCAGCACCACAGGAGTTCCCCTGGAAGGAAACTGGTTCAAGGTGCTGACCCATGGCGGCAGTACGGGCTATTGTTTTTCCTACCGCCTGCGAATCTTTGAACACACCACAGGGCCTCTGGGGGATGCGCCGGTTCAGGCAGATACAAGCGATGACCGGGAACTGGAGCTGGTCTTGAGCCGCACATGGTATCCAGAATCCTATGGGAAGATGATCAGTTCAGGCCGGTTGGATTTGGATGCCCTGTCCAGGAACCACTACTTTACCGCGGGAATTGCCACCGGCAGGGCAATAATTCATCTGGAAAAAGATGCGGTATTTCTTTACCGGAAGATAAATAAAACCGGGAACCGTTCCTGGAACTTCGATGGTACAACGCTGAATGTAAGGCTCCAGTCAGAATCGGCGCTGGAAATTGAATGGGAAAATGATAACAAAGCCAAACAGACAGCGGTTTTTGTTACCTTGCCGGCATCGGTAGAAAATATCGTAAGCCAGGAAAAAGAACGGCGGCAAAATAAAATACAGGCCCTCTACAACCAAGGACCGCGGTATGTCAGCGCCAACTACGGAACATTTTCCGTCACCGCCGCTGGTAATTTTAACTGGGACGAGATCAATTCCCTTCCCGAAGAAATCCTTTCTGATACTGTACTGGGGAACGGAAGCATCGACATGGATTATGGCCTTTCCGGCGAAATGGCGGAGCGGTACACAGGAGCCTTGGCCCTGAGGCCCAACACGGTAAGCGGAAGCCGTACCGCCCTGGTCTTTGCCTATACGCTGGACAATCAGGGGCTGAGGATGGAATATATACCTTCAATTTATGCACCGGATCGTTCCATAAACCGCCGTTCATCTTCGCCCTTTGTGATCTATTTCAGCCCGGCAAATTAACCGGTTAAAGGCCGGATATGCGGGTACAGTGCAGCAAAATCTCCGCCGCCTTTGGAGACAGGGACGTTCTTGACAAGGTAAACATACTCCTTAGCTCCGGCGGGAATTCCGCTTCGGGGATAAAGGTTCCCCCTTCCCGGGCGGCCCTGACGGGGATTAATGGTTCGGGTAAATCCACCCTGATGCAGATCATCGCCGGCCTTAAACGGCCCGACTCGGGGGAGGTATCCGCCGATCCAGACTGCAGGGTTTCCTATCTTCCCCAGTCGGGTTTGGTCTTTGCGGGGCGTACCCTGCGGCAGGAGGCGGAAACTGCCTGGCAGAACATAGCCGCCCTGCTTGCCTCCATGGAAGAACTAGGGAGGCGGCTGGAGCAAAAATCAAAGGATGATAAAACCACCAGAGCTCTGGTAGAAGAACACCACCGCCTTGCCCAGTTAGTGGAAGATTCGGGCTTCTACCGGAGGGAAGAAACGGCGGAACAGGTTCTTTCCGGTCTGGGTTTTTCCCGTTCCGATCTGGACAGGGAATGCAGTGAATTTTCCGGCGGCTGGCAGATGCGGATCGCTCTGGCAAAAGTGCTGCTAGAAAATCCTGATATCATGCTGCTCGACGAGCCCACCAACTACCTGGACATCGAAGCCAGGACCTGGCTCTTGGCTTACCTTAAACGTTTTTCCGGCGGTTATCTTTTGGTGTCCCACGACCGGTATTTTCTGGATACTACTGTCAGCGAGGTATACGAAATTTTTCAGGGCCGCCTGAAACGGTATGCGGGAAATTACAGCACCTGCGAAAAAATCCGGGAAGCGGAGCTGGAAAACCTTATAAAACGCTATGCGGAACAGCAGGAAGAAATAGCCAAATCCGAGGCGCTGATTCATCGCTTCCGTTATAAGGCAAGCAAGGCCGCCATGGTTCAGGATCGGATCAAAAAACTGGAAAAGATGGATCGTATAGTTGTTCCCGAATCGCTTAAAAAAATCCGCATCACCTTTCCGCCGCCGCCCCGTTCGGGCCGCATCGCCCTTAACCTGAAACAAATCGGAAAGCACTATGGAGACAGAACGATTCTTTCCGGTCTGGACCTAACCATCGAATCGGGGGAGCGGCTCATCGTGGCGGGAAAAAACGGATCGGGCAAAACTACCCTTTTGCGGATCATTGCCGGAGCGGATCACAGCTACCAGGGATTGGTCAGTTATGGGAACGGTGTTACGACGGGGTATTTTTCCCAGGATTCCTTCGGGATCGATTCGGAAAAAGATCTGAACGACGGCGAATCGATCCTTGCCTGCATAGAAAACTCCGCCCCCACCGCCCTTATTCCTAAAGTGCGGGATATGCTGGGGGCCTTTTTGTTCCGGGGAGATGATGTATACAAATCTCTTCCGGTTCTTTCGGGCGGTGAAAAGAGCCGCCTTACCCTGCTCAGACTTCTTCTAAGGCCCGTCAACCTTCTTGTTCTGGATGAACCCACCAATCACCTGGATATTCACTCCAAAGATGTGCTGCTCGATGCTCTCCGAGCCTTTACAGGGACAATTATCTTTGTATCTCACGACCGGGCCTTTATGGATGCCCTTTCCACCAAAACTCTGGAACTCCGGGTGCCGGAATGTGGATCAGCCGGTTCCTATGGCCCTTCGGCGGCGCGGCTTTTTTACGGAAATTATGCCTACTATTTAGATCGTCTAAATGCGGAAAAGGATGTATCCGCTGCGGGAAGTCCTGCCGCCGCAAATTTTACTGCTCCTGCATCCACGACGGCGGTTTTTTCTAATTCTGGCCCGGACTCCATGTCCCCCAATGTCTCTGATCAGGATTTGCCGGAAAAGGCCTCCACCCTGGAACCGATAATTTTGATAAAGGCCGGTCAAAGCCGTCCCCTCAGTGCGGGAGAACAGCGGGAGCGGACAAAACAACGGCAGACTCTTCTGCGCCGGCTGGAGCGGGAAGAAGGGGAAATTCTTGCGGTGCTGGAAAAACTGGAAAAAGAAAAAACCGTCCTGGAAACAGAGCTGGCAAAACCGGAGATATATTCCAACGGGGAAAAATCAAAAACCGTGAAGCAAAAAATCGATGCCATTACCGGGGAACTAGAAACAAAAGCCGCTGAGTGGGAAGCAAAGGCGGCGGAACTGGAAAAGGTTCGGGGTCTGTAAAACACTCAAGCTGAAAGTGCGCCGGGGCGTTCGGCGGCGGAAGCCAAATCAATGCAGCATCACCTGGCCGCCGGTAACCGGTACGGCCTGACCGGTCTCGTATTCCTGTTCGACGATATAGTAGATTGCCCGCATTACATCGGGACCTTCGCAGCCCCGTTTCATGGGAACCTTTGCTTCATAATAGGCTCTTACATCCGCTATGGTCCGGGCGCCGGCAACTTTGCCTGTCTTCAGGTACTGTACAAAGAGTCCCTTTTCCGGATCCGACCAAAGGGGGCCATCGAAAAAATTTCCCGGGCAGATTGAATTAACCTTGATGTTGTATTTTACCAATTCCAGGGCAAAGCTGGCGGTTAACCCCACGCCGCCGAATTTGCTTCCCGCATAGGCGCCGTTTTTATCGGATCCTTCCAGGCCCGATTTTGAATTGATCTGGATGATATCGGTTTTCCACCGGGGAGCCCCAAGGTATTGGAGGCGCAGCAGGCGGCTTGCATATTTTGCAATGACAAAATATCCCACATAGTTGACATCGGTGGTGAACTTGAATGATTCTAATTCCTGGTCCATCACGCTTCCTGCCTGGAGTACTCCGGCGTTGCTTATACAAAGATCCAGACCTCCCGCTTCTTTTGCAATGGTATCAAAAAGAGTTTTCGCCGATTCTTCATTGGTTACATCCGCCTTTAGGGCTATGGCGGCGGTTTTTCCCTGGGCGCCGTTGATTTTTTTTGCAAGTTCCTTTGCGCCGACAAGGTTAATGTCTGCGATGAACACCAGGGCTCCCGATGCGGCAAGCCCCAGGCTGATCTGTTCGCCGAACCCCTGGGCACCTCCGGTAACTACGGCTACCCGGTTTTTTACCACATTGGAACGGGCCGCAGAAGTAAGGCCCGGTAAGGCTGTATTCAGGGGGGAACACTGATCGTGACTGACTTCGGCGGAGGACTCGGGAGAAACAAATTCTTCGATAAATGAATCGTCTCCTTTTTCCCTCCGGCGGCGGACAGCGTCAATGTCCTGGTCAATCCAAAACCCCCCCAGAGTATTTTCTCCTCGTTTGAGAACGATGGACGCGGGATGTTTTTTTACTGTTTCACTGCGGCCCGATCCGGCGGGAACAGTTTCGAATTCCCAGGCGGCGTATGCTTCGCTTAATGCTTTTGCCGCCGCTTCCTCGTTGAATGTTTCACCGCCGGCATCATCTGTTTTGTAGGCTGATTCCAGATCAATGGAAAGAGCGTTTTTTGAGGCAATACCGTTTCCGGCAATGACGATACGGGGGGCGGCGGCGGCGTTAATGCAAAGGCCTCGGACCAGGGGGGCTAAAACAGAAATCATCTGTGCAACTCCATTCATGTTTTTTGGCTATGCAAACCTCTTTAGCCCTTCCAAAAGACTATGAGCCGATGCTTCAGGGTGATGCAAATCCAGAGTTTTTCCAGCCTTTGCATAAAGTATAATTCTTTTTTGCAGAGAAAGCGAATGTAGCGGATTACGGGGGGAAAAAAGTCCCCATGTGCTGTTAATCGATGCAAGCCGTTCATGGGCGATAAGAGCCCAGGTGGTGTCCAGAAGATGGCGGCAACGGGGGTCAAGAACCTCCGGACAGTTAAAGGATTGACGGCTGGAGTTGATGTCTACCCCGGATATTTCCATTAAATTCCCTTCGGCGCAAAACCGTTGAATCCGCTCAATTTGCGGACGGGTATTCCGGGGAGGCATATATGCCGCCGCCAGAAATCCCAGGCGTTTTATCTCTTCAAAAAGTTCGGGAAGAAAATCATCTTCGAATTTTTCCGCTTTTTTATCTCCCGTGGGCGATTCCTCCACATCCCCCAGATAAGAATAGGCGGGAACGGCGTTTATGGAAAGAGCAAAGTCTACCGCCAGAGAGGCATCAATACATTCGTTTTCATTGGGCTGAATAAAACAACGGGGCAGCAGTCCTGTTTTAAGAATTCCCAAAAGATCGTAAAGGTAGTGAGGGTTGTTTTGATCGGCCAAAAGTTTTTCTAGTTTTGGTCCGGGGTCAATATTGAAGTTTTTTTTCAGACCCCCCGCCAGTTCCGGTCCCCGGCCAAAGCGGCCCACGATCCTTTCCGCCGCCGCCGCCATAAGGTGCCGTTCGGTAATTTCTCCGCCCCGCCGGTACTGGGATTTTTGGATCACCCCGGTTTCAAAGTCAATGCTTTCCAGCCCTGCGTCCAAAAGAATTTCATTTGTTTTTTCGATCATCTTCTGGTTTCGATCAAACCGCGCTGCACGGATTGGTTTAAGGAAGGACGCTGTTTTTTCCAGTGCAGTGGAGGGAATTCCCTGGATGGTAATGTAGGCGGACCCAAAGGAGTCGGGATTATTTAGTTTCCGTTCTGCAAAAAAAGCGCCCTCCGGCCCGCGGGTAAAATCGACCCGTAATTCAATACCGCTGCATCCTCCCATGCCCAGCACGGCGCAGGCAGCGATCATTTCCTGAGAGGCCGCTTCGGAATCGTGATCCACCGAACCTGCCGCTTCCAGCCCCGCTTCCCATGCCATAAGGGCCGCCATGGCCGGCGTGTAGGGACTAAAGCTGTAGATGGTGTGGATGTGGTTGTTGATCTCTCCGCTGCGGGAAATATTTTTTTTGGGATCGCCGCCATTTTTGCCGCCGCTGTTTTGAACGTACCATTTATTCAAAGCATCAAGACGTTCCCCGCTTTCAAGGAAGGGATCATTGATCACCTTTGTCAAATCGTTCACTGTCTATAACTATATTTTTTCCAGCCACAAGGGGCAATACCTCTTCTTTTGATTGAGAAAGTGTCCATTGACGATTTTTGATTTTCGGTAGAAAATCAATCCTATGCCGCAGCAGAGAGTTGGTTTATTTGGTATAGGGCTGGACACATACTGGGATCAGTTTGAAGGCCTTTTGGGCCGGCTTAAGGGATATCAAAAAACCATTGCCGGACGGCTTGGCACAACGGGGCTTCAGGTGATCGATGCGGGGATGGTGGACAATCCCGGCAAGGCCCGGGCGGCGGCGGCTTTTTTTGGCGAACAACGGGTAGAGGCTGTCTTTTTGTACATCTCCACATATGCCCTTTCCCACACCGTTCTTCCAGTAGCGCAAAACCTAAAAGTACCGGTGATTGTTCTGAACCTTCAGCCGGCGGCGGCCATTGATTACGATGCTTTTAACAAAATGGAAGGCCGGGGAAAGATGACCGGTGAATGGCTTGCCCATTGTCAGGCCTGCTCGGTGCCGGAAATAGCCAATGTTTTTAATAACGCCGGACTACAATACGATATTGTAACCGGCTGGATCGATGATAAAGAAGCCTGGAATGAAATTGAAGACTGGTGTACCGCCATCCGGACAAGAGCGGAACTTAGGGATACCCGGATCGGAATTTTGGGACACTACTACTGCGGTATGCTGGATGTATATACCGATGTTACCCGTCTTGCGGCGGAATTTGGAAGTCACTTTGAACTATTGGAAATTGATGAACTAAAAGCACTGCGGGACGGGATAAGCGGGCAGCAAATCACAGAAAAGCGAAATCAGTTTGAACGGGAATTTGAAGTGTCTCCTGGATGTGAAGAAGAAGAGCTTAGCAGGGCGGCCCATACTTCCTGTGCCCTGGATTCTCTTGTCGAAAAAAAACAGCTAGGGGCTATGGCCTATTATTATGAGGGCTGGGCGGGAAACGATCATGAAAATATCGTTACCTCGATGATAGCGGGCAACACCCTTCTTACCGCCCATCAGGTGCCTGTGGCCGGGGAATGTGAAATAAAAAATGTGGTGGCCATGAAGATTTTGGACATCATGGGCGCCGGAGGGTCCTTTTCTGAATTTTATTGCATGGACTTTAACGACGACGTGGTTCTCTGGGGCCATGACGGTCCGGCCCATGCGGTTATTGCCGAAGGAAAAGCAGCCCTCGTGCCCCTGCCGGTTTATCATGGCAAGCCGGGCAAGGGGCTTTCGATACAGATGAGCGTAAAGCATGGACCAGTAACTTTGTTGGCGGTGGTACAGGGTCCCGGGGGCGGAACCTTCTTCCTTTGCGCCGAGGGCCAATCGGTACCGGGACCGGTACTGCAGATTGGAAATACCAACAGCCGGTATCGCTTCAGCATTAGGGCAAAGGAATTTGTTAACCGCTGGTCCAAGGCGGGCCCGGCTCATCACTGTGCCATCGGTATTGGGTCCCTGGCGGAAAAATTGGAAAAACTGGCAAAACTGTTGAAAATTCCCCTGATCCGGATTTGCTGATAAAGAGGTAAATCGTGGAGTGTGTTCTGGAGCTAAAGCATATTTCAAAGACTTTTCCCGGTGTCATTGCCCTGAACGATGTTCACTTTGAATTAAGGAGAAGTGAAATTCACGCCTTGATGGGCGAAAATGGCGCAGGCAAATCAACCTTTATAAAGATCATCACCGGGGTACACATTCCCGATGGAGGAGAGATACTGATGGATGGCAGGGCGGCGGGCATAAAGACTCCCCTGGATGCCCAGGCAATGGGAATTGCCGCCATTTATCAGCATGTTACCTGCTTCCCCGATCTTTCAGTGGCGGAAAATATTTTTATGGGTCATGAAAAAACCACCTCATCCTTTAGGCGGATGGATTGGAAAACCATGAACAGGAAGGCCCAGGAATTGCTGGATCAGCTGGGTGTCAATTTTGATGCCCGATCAATTATGGATTCCCTGTCGGTGGCCCAGCAGCAAATTGTAGAAATAGCCAAGGCTCTTTCCGTTAATGCCCGGATCATTATCATGGATGAGCCCACGGCGGCTCTTTCCAGCAGGGAATGCGAGGACCTTTACCGTATTACCCGAAGACTAAAGGCAAATGGGAATTCAGTTATTTTTATTTCCCACCGTTTTGAGGATATGTATAACCTGGCGGACAGGGTAACGGTATTCCGGGACGGCAATTATGTGAACACCTGGAATGTTTCCGAAGTGGATGATCATAAAATGGTTGTCGCCATGGTGGGCCGGGAAATAACTCAGTTTTTCCCCAGGCGGACCACCGTGCCCGGGGAAGAAATTTTCCGGGTAGGAAGCTTTTCCCGGACGGGTTACTTTCGGGATGTGGGCTTTTCCCTAAGGAAAGGAGAAATCCTGGCCCTGACGGGGCTGGTGGGGGCTGGCCGGACCGAAGTATGCGAGGCGATCTTTGGCATTACCTCCTACGATTCGGGAACTATCACACTGGAAGGAGAAACGCTGGATCATCCCACGCCGGCGGCAGCCCTGAAAAAGGGTATCGGTTATCTGCCGGAAGACCGCCTTAAGCAGGGCCTGGTTCTCCGCTGGGAGATTGCCAAAAATATTACCCTGCCGGCATTAAACCGCTTTCTTAAGTTTTACTGGGTTGACCGGAAAAAGGAAAATGAAACCGCCCGGGAACTTTCTCAAAAACTTGACATCAAGGCGCAAAGCGTTCACGACAAGGTTTCTATCCTTTCTGGAGGAAACCAGCAAAAAGTGATTGTGGCCAAACTCCTTACAGCGGATATGAAGGTAATCATCCTGGATGAACCGACCAAGGGCGTAGACGTGGGAGCTAAGGGGGCGATTTATTCCATCATGAATGATCTCGTGGCTGCCGGATACGGCATTGTTATGGTATCATCAGAAATGCCCGAAGTGCTGGGGATGAGCGACCGCATTGTGGTAATGCGGGACGGCAGGGTATCGGCTTCCCTGGAAACCAGGGGGACTACCCAGGAACAGATTCTTCATGCGGCGATGCGGGAGTAGGAATGCAGCTAAAGAAAACATCGTACGGCGAAAAATTCAGGGAACTGGGACTGGTCTTTTTTATCATCCTGATATGCATCATCATACAATTCCGCAACCGGGAATTCCTTACCATCGCCAACATCAACAATATACTTACCAATACGGCGATTCTCAGCATCCTTGCGGCGGGGATGATGATGGTCCTCTTAACCGGCGGCATCGATCTTTCCATCGGGGCTGTTATCGCCTTTTCCGGCATGGTAACAGCCCTGACGGTGCGGGAAAAAATCCCCCTTCCTGTACCCCTGCTTATTGCTGAAAGCATTACCGTAGGCGCCCTTTTGGGACTTATCACCGGAACCCTTATTGCCCGGTTTTCTATACTGCCTATCATTGCCAGTCTGGGGATGATGAATGTGATCCGGGGGCTTACCTACATTGTCAGCAAGGGAGCCTGGGTCAGCGCCTACCAGATGAGTCCGGAATTTAAGGCCCTGGGTACCGGTAAAGTCCTGGTGCTTAACAACCTCATTATTTTTGCCCTGGTGATCTATGTTGCTTTTTATTATTTTATAAACTTTAGCAGAACCGGACGGCGGATCTATGCGGTGGGTTCCAACCCCGAAGCGGCGGAAGTGATCGGCCTTCCCCGGAAACGGATCATCACCCTGGTTTATGTATTTATGGGCGCCCTGTCGGGTTTGGCAGGCGTTCTCTGGGTCAGCAAGTTTGCCTCTGCCCAGGGAGATACCGCCGTTGGTTACGAATTGAATGTAATCGCCGCCTGCGTTCTGGGCGGCGTAAGTGTTTCGGGGGGCCGGGGCAAAGTGTTGGGCCTTTTCCTGGGGGTGATCCTCTTCGGCATCCTGGCCAATGCTTTGCCCCTGATAAAGGTATCTCCCTTCTGGCAGCAGGCAATCCAGGGCTTTGTAATTTTAACGGCGATAATCACCAATGTTTTGATAAAACGGAATAACGACAGGCTTACTCTGCGGAAGCGGGCCATTTAGGAGCGGATGTGAGCAAGATCATCAGCGCTACGGCATCCTGGAATGCCAGAAAATTTTTCTTCCAGTGGGAATGGCTTTTGGCGGTGATCTTTTTGCTGATCCATCTGATCAATAGTTTAATTTCCCCCTGGTATTTTAATATGAATACCTTTCTTTCCGCTCCCATGAGCTTTTTGGACAAGGCCTTTATCGTCCTTCCCATGATGATGGTGATCATCCTGGGCAATATCGATATTTCCGTGGCATCCATGGTGGCCCTTACTTCGGTACTGATGGCGGTGATCTTCAATGCCGGCATTCCCATGCCCCTGGCCCTTGTTTCGGCTCTTTTCATTGGGACGATCCTGGGAGGAATTAACGGGCTATTGCTTGTAAAATTCAGGGAACTTCCCGCCATGATCGTAACGCTGGCCACCATGACAATCTACCGGGGCGCGGCCTATGTGATCCTGGAAGACCGGGCTGCCGGAGGTTTTCCTCCCTGGTTTTCCTTTTTTTCCTGGGGTCATGTGGGGCCCTTTCCCTTTATCATGATTGTTTTTGCGGCGGCGGCGGCGGTTTTTGGGATATTGCTCCACAAAACAGGATTTGGCCGGATCGTTTATGGCATGGGAAGTAACCGCACGGCCTGTATCTATTCAGGGGTAAAAACCGGGCGAGTCCTTGTTATCGTGGGACTCTTGACGGGGCTTATGTCGGCGGTGTGCGCCATATTTCTTACTTCTCGAATGGGTAGTACCCGGCCCAATGTAGCCCTGGGGTATGAACTGGATGTGATTGCCATGGTAGTCCTGGGCGGGGTTAGCACATCCGGCGGTACGGGCCGTATCGCCGGCCCCATTCTAGCGGTTTTTATCATCGGCTTTCTTAACTATGGCCTGGGTCTTATCAATGTTTCTGCTCAGGTATTGCTTATTATTTTAGGACTTCTTCTGGTTCTTTCAGTATTGGTTATGAATTTGAGGACAGACAAACGGGGTAAAAAAACCCGCATGGGGCGGGTTTAATTATAATTGCATTTTAGGAGGAAAAGATGAAACTGGTAAAGAAAGTGTTACTGCTTTCGCTGGTTCTGGCCGCGGCTATGGTGTCCTGCGGCGGTGGAGGCGGAGGAGCCAATGCCCACGCCATAGTGTTCAAAAACACCGGCAATCCCTATGGGGAACGGCAGATGGGAGGCTTTGAAAACGGCATCAAGGAACAGGGCTATACTGCCATACTCCGGGCGCCGGATCAACCCACCGCAGAAGCCCAGATACAGATGATCGAACAGCTCATTGCCCAAAAAGTTGCTTCGATTTGTATCGTGGGCAACGACTACGATGCCCTTCAGCCCGTCCTTACCAAAGCCATGGATGCGGGGATCAAAGTATACTCTCTGGATTCGTCGGTTAATCCTGTCAGCCGGGCAACCCATGTGAATCAGGCCGATACCATTGCAATCGGGGAAACCCTGGTAGAAGCGGCCTTTGATCAAGCCGGAGGCGGCGGACAAATTGCGATCCTTTCTGCCACTAGTCAGGCATCGAACCAAAATGCCTGGATTGCGGTGATGCAGGAAACGCTGAAGCAGCCCAAGTATGCCGACCTTGACCTGGTAAAGATCGCCTATGGCGATGATCTTCGGGATAAGTCTACTTCCGAAACCGAGGCACTGCTTTTAAGTTATCCTAACCTTAAGGTAATTATTGCTCCCACCACCGTGGGTATCGCTGCGGCATCCAAAGTAATTACCGACAAGGGTTTGATTGGACAGGTAAAAGTAACCGGTTTGGGCCTTCCCTCGGAAATGGCGGAATATATTGATAATGGTGCCTGCCCCTACATGTTTTTGTGGAATCCCATTGATGTGGGTTACCTGGGTGCCTATACTGCCACCGCCCTTACTTCCGGCAAGATCACCGGCGCCGCTGGCGAAAGCTTCAATGCTGGACGGCTGGGATTATATACCATTACCGAGGCTCCCGACAACGGAACCGAAGTACTCCTGGGCCCCCCGTTTAAGTTTGAACCTTCCAACATCAACGACTGGAAAGATGTGTATTAAGCAAAACCTTTATTGAACAATTCTGGTGACTCCCGTTGTATGGACGGGAGTCATTTTTTGTTTTTTTTGAAGCAAGGAGCAATTATGAAACGGAATGCCTTTGTCATGCATCTCTATCCGGGCTGCGAAGCGGAATACAAAAAACGACACGACGAAATATGGCCCGAGCTAAAGGCAGAACTCCGTAAAGCCGGTGTTTTGGATTATACCATTTACCTGGAACCCAAAACAAATTATCTTTTTGCCTTTCAGCATTTGGCTGACGATGCTGCGGACGGAGAACTGGCGGACAAGGAAATTGTAAAAAAATGGTGGCACATGATGAAGGACATCATGGATACCAATCCGGATGAATCTCCGCTTTGCGATGAACTAAAAGAAGTTTTTCACATGGATTAACAAAATTATGAATGCAATGACCGGACAAGATAACAGTGTTTCGCTGGAACAGTTGGCGGCTGTTTCACAATTTTTCGGATCCGACCCGGACTATGTAATCGCCGGGGGCGGCAATACTTCGTTTAAGGATAAGGAGACACTCTGGATTAAAGGTTCAGGTGTTTCACTAGGAAAGATAGAACCCGCCGATTTTGTCGCCATGGACCGTGCAAAACTTGCCGTTCTTTGGAATCATTCCGGAACTGCCCATGATACGGCGGAACGGGAGAAAGCCGTCCTGGAAGGATTGATGGCCGCCCGTCGTCCCGGAGAAGAAGAAAAACGGCCCAGTGTGGAAACCCTACTCCACGATCTTTTGCCCTTTGCCTTTGTTGTCCACACCCATCCTGCTTTGATTAACGGACTTACCTGTTCCCGGGAAGCGGATACGGCGGCCCGCTCCCTTTTTGGCGATGATGTGATATGGATCCCCATTTCTGATCCGGGTTTTTCCCTTGCTGATGCGGTGAAAAAAACCATTGCCGGGCGGAGGCCGCCGTCTTTTTTCTTTTTACAGAACCATGGTGTCTTTGTGGGCGCCGATACAACGGAAGAAATAAAATCCATTTACCGGCAGGTCATTTCCTCCATAGCAGGCCAGATTAAACGGCAGCCCGATTTGGGCGGAGAATCTTCTAATGGACCGGAAGAAGCGGAGGCCCTTTTTAAGGAACTATCCGGCGGAATGGTGTGCTTTTCCAGAAACAACGAGATTGCCGGCCTTGTAAAAAACCGAGCCGCCTTTATCCCGGCGGCATCGGCCTTTACGCCGGATCATATTGTGTATGCAGGAAGCGATCCCCTCTTTATTGAAAAGGGAGAAGACATCAAAGAGGCCTGGGTTGCTCATGAAAAAAAAATCGGCAGACCTCCGAAAATTGCCGCCCTGCAGGGGACAGGAATTTTCGGCCTGGGTCAATCAGAAAAAGCCGCCGCTCTGGCACTGGAACTGTTTAACGACGCTGTAAAGGTGGCGGTCTATGCGGAAAGTTTTGGAGGTCACCGTTTTATGACGGAAGAAAAAATTACCTTTATCAATAACTGGGAAGCGGAACAGTACCGGTTAAAAAAACTTGGTTAGTACATAACCAGAGGGAAGAAACCATGAAAACAACCCTTACCAATGACAAAATTGAAAACATGTATGCCGCTGCCAAGGAAGCCTATGCCGCCCTGGGAGTTTCTTCTGACAGGGCGATCAGGGACACTTTGGCCATACCCCTTTCGATCCACTGCTGGCAGGGAGACGATGTGGTGGGTTTTGAAGGAGCCGGAGCCTTGTCGGGAGGAGGTATCCTTACCACGGGGAATTATCCTGGCCGGGCCCGAAATGGCAATGAACTCCGGACCGATGCGGAATTTGCTTTTTCCCTGATACCGGGGAAAAAGCGTTTTAGCATTCACTCATTTTATGCCGAAGTAAACGGCAAAAAAACGGGCCGCGACAAAATTGAGCCGGAACATTTTGCCGGCTGGATGAACTGGTCCAAAAAGAAAAAAATCCCCCTGGATTTTAACCCCTCTTTTTTTGCCCATCCCATGGCCGATTCGGGTTACACCCTTGCCAGCGCCGATCCAAAGATACGGAAATTTTGGCTTGATCATATCAAGGCATGCCGCCGTATCGCCAGTGCCTTTGGTGAAAACCAGGGGAGTCCTGCCGTAAACAATATCTGGCTTGCCGACGGTTCCAAGGATTACCCTGCCGACAGACTTTCTCCCAGGGAGCGTCTCCGGGATGCCCTGGACGAGGCTCTTTCGGTAAAACTTTCCCCTGGAACAATCACCGACACGGTGGAGTCCAAGCTATTCGGCATAGGCAGCGAAGCGTATGTGGTGGGCTCCCATGAATTTTACATGGGTTATGCAGCGCAAAAAAAGATCAATGTCTGTCTTGATACGGGACATTTTCACCCCACCGAAACCATCGCCGACAAGATCAGCGCCATGTTGCTTTTTATACCGGGGCTTTTAATTCACTTTAGCCGGGGTCTCCGCTGGGATTCGGATCATGTGGCAACTTTCTCCGATGAGATGCGGTCCGCCTGCCAGGAGATCAAGCGGACCGGTGCAATCAACAGGATTGATTTTGCCCTGGATTATTTTGACGCTTCGATAAACCGTATCGCCGCCTGGACTATCGGCGCCCGGAGTCTCCGCAAGGGCCTGCTGGAAGCGCATCTGGAGCCGGCCAGGCTTCTGGTGGAAGCAGAAAAGAAAGGGAAAAACCATGAGCGGCTTGCCCTGCTGGAAGAATGCAAGACACTTCCCTTTTCTGCTGTGTGGGACAAACTGTGCCTGAATGCGGGAGCGCCGGTAAGTACCGCCTGGATGGATGAAGTAAATAAGTACGAAGAAAAGGTCTTATGCAAACGCCGATAGTTATTTGAAAGTCAGGTTATCCACTCCACCGTCCCATTCCTTATCGGATGGAGGAGTTTTAAGGTATTGTTCACAGCGTTCCATGTACAGCCGGGCTGTCAGGTCATTGTTGTTTTTCAGGTAAATTGTCTTAAAGCCCTCCAGGGCTTTAGAAAAATCCCGGCCTTCGTAAGCGGGGAATACCGATCCCCAGTTTTTGATCATTTCCAGCACTTCCGCGGATGCGCTTTCCCTTAAATCCAAAAGCTCATAAAGCCGTACCGGGGTGCTAATACCTACTACCCGGACCCGGCTAAGGGGTCTTGATACAAATTCATCATCTCCAATTTTTTCTTTCGTGTATTCACTAAAAAGTATTCCTCCGGTATCGTATTGTTTGTTTACCCCCTCAAGGCGGGCGGCCAGATTAACCGCATTTCCCATAATGGTATAGTTCATCTTGCTGGGAGTACCCATGTTACCTACCACCATTTCTCCGGAGTTAATTCCTATCCGGGTGTAAAGGGGGTGATCCCCCCGAATCGCTTTTTTTTCTATCAACTCGTTCAACACAGGGTAAAAGCGGCCCTGTTTATCCATAATCCGGCTGGTCATAGCGTCCTCCGCTTTCTTCATTTGTACCGCCGAACGGCATGCCAGAGCTGCGTGGCGTTCCGTGGGGATGGGGGCGCCGAAGAAGGCGATAATGGCATCGCCTTCAAATTTGTCTATGGTACCTTGATTAGCCAGAACGATATTGCTCATTTCTGTCAGGTAGAGGTTGAGTAAATTAACCAGTTCCCTGGGGCCGTCTTTTCCATAGGTTTTTTGCAATCCTTCGGAGATGGAAGAAAAACGCTGTATGTCGGTAAAGATGGCAGACATATCCAGACTCTTGCCTCCCAGTTCAAGGTTTGAAGGATCGGCAATAATTTGATCAATAACAGCGGGGCTTAAGTACTGGCTAAAGGCGGATTTGATAAACCGTCTTTGGCTGCCTTCGGTGGCATAGTTGTAAATGGTACAGGTAAGGAAAGAAATCAGGAGAGCTGCCAGGGGCATAACCATGGGGAACCACAGACAAAATTTGTCGTAGGCGGTTAAAGCCCCGGCCACAATGGCCGCGGCAATTAACAAAGTGCCGCCGATGGTAAATTGCAGCTTGCTGCTAAAAAGGGTCAGTGCCGTGGTTAAGAGGACAATTACAAAAAGGATTGCCAAGTCCGCCCAGATGGACGTTTCCCTGACAAAGTCGCCGCTAAGAATGTTGTCCAGCATGGTGATGTGAATTCCCATGCCGGGGTAGACCGATTCCAGGGGATTGCTGCAAATATCAAATAGTCCCGGCGCGTAAAAACCAAAGAATACATATTTGTCTTTGAAATCTTCGGGGAATAATAACGGTTCATCCCCTTTTTCCAGAGCTTCAGCGCTTTGTAAAACAGCCGAAGCCTTGTAAGGCATATAGCGGTTAAGGTCTCCTCTAAAACGGAGTATGCTCTTTCCCTCTCTGTCTAACGGAATGACGTAGTCATCCCATTCAATCTGCCGTTTTTTTTCGTTGTAAAAAATAGTATTGCCGGAGCCTGAAACAAGGAGGGATGCGGCGGAAAGACCCGGTACAGCCCTGCCGTCGAAGTTAATAAAAAGCCTTGCCCGGCGGTTAATGCCGTCAGAATCTTCTGCGTTGGTTACATTTCCCAGGGCACCAGCGGCGGTCTTCAGATCCGGTATGGGGAATTGGGCCCCCAGGCGTCCATCGGTTAATGTATAGCTGGAGATGATTGCCTCAAAGCCTTCGGGATTAAAGAGGGGTTTTTGTAAATCATAGGGCCAGGTGTCAGTATTTCCCGTTTGGGTGCTGAAAAATACGGTCTGCACCACCCGTCCGTAGTTTTTTTCCGCCTGGGCAAAGACATCGTCATCGGCGCTGAGATAAACGGAAGGTTCGGAGAACAACACGTCGAAGGCCGTCGATTTTGCTTCTGCTAGATTCATATAATCCACAATATCCGCGTAGGCCTTGCGGGGCCATGGCCAGCCCCAGTCCCGCTCCTGGTTGGCCCAGTCTATGCTGTCCTGATCCAGCAGGATCACCACGATGTCATCGGAGGGTTTATAATTGCCGGCAAAGAGTTTAACCCGGAAATCATAGGCTTTAAATTCAAGGTAATCGAAGATGTGAAAGAAATGCAGCGTCCCAAGACCGGCAAACAAAATGACAATCATCAGGGCGGCGGTTTTGTTCTTTTTATTTTTTTTCATGCATACGCCGTCCCCTGGCGGCGAATTATACCCGTCTCCTAGCGGCGAATATCGGTATACCGTTTGGTTCGGAAAGAACGGGTGTCTTCTACTTTGTATTTGCCAAGATTTTTGTTTACATTGGCGATCCGGGCGTCCGGAGTGGGGTGGGTTTTACCGAAACCTTGCCCGCCCTGCTGTTTCTCTTTTAAAACCTGGAGCATTTCCACAAGCCCCGATGGCTGGTATCCCGCAGAAGCCAGCAGTGACAGGGCGGCAGTATCGGCCTCCAGTTCCTGGCTTGAAGAAAAGCCATTTACCACCAGCGTGGTGATCACTTCGTTTACCGAGTCTCCCATAATACCGGCCAGTTCCTTGGTATTTCCGCTGTCACCGATCCCGGCCAAAGCTCCCGATATTGCCGCATTGACATACCGGGCGTTACGGATGGATGTCAGAGCGTGGCGAAGCTGAATGTGGGCAATTTCATGGGCAATTACCGCTGCCAGAGCGTCTTCGCTGGAAGCGCAGGCGATAAGTCCCCGGGTAACAAAAATATGTCCTCCGGGGGTGGCAAACGCGTTGATCTCATCGGTATCCAGGATAGCTACATGGTAGCCATTGTATAGATCCGGTTTTGGCGAATTGATTACAATGGTATAGCAAATTTTGTTCAGGTAGTTTTGAAGGGCCGCATTATTGTATATTTTGTACGTTCCTGCGATATTGGCCGCCACTGCCCGGCCCAAATAGTATTCGTTTTCCGGAGTCAGGTTATTCGCCGCCCGGGCGGCATCGGCGGCAGATGCCACGGCTATGGCACGATCGACTTTGTCACCGTCAATGCCAAGGGCGCCCGCTGCAGATCTGGCGGCGTCTCCCAGTCTTCCAAATTGTGAATAAGCGGATGAAAACCCGGTAAACAACAAAATCATAATGACTAAAATTCTTTTCATTTTTCTTCTCCTTAATATATCCCCTGTTAGCGGAGAATAGCTTTGTATCGTTTATCCCGGTAGGAGCGGGTGTCTGCCACTTTGTACTTTCCAAGATACCTTCTCACATTGGCGATCCGGACGTCCGGAGTGGGGTGGGTTTTACCGAAACCTTGCCCGCCCTGCTGTTTCTCTTTTAAAACATCGAGCATTTCCACAAGCCCCGATGGCTGATATCCCGCAGAAGCCAGCAATTCCAGGGCGGTAATATCGGCCTCCAATTCCTGATTTGAAGAAAAACCGTTTACCACCATTGTGGTAATCATCTCATTTACCGAATCCTTCATGATGCTGGTTTTCTCTTTGGTAGTCCCTCCGATACTTTCGCCGACCCCTGTCAAAATTCCAGAAATAGCCGCATTGACATACCGGGCGTTTCGGATAGAAGTCAGAGCATGGCGAAGCTGGATGTGGGCGACTTCGTGGGCAATTACCGACGCCAGAGCGTCTTCGCTGGAAGCACAGGCGATAAGCCCCCGGGTAACAAAAATATGCCCGCCGGGGGTGGCAAAGGCATTGATCTCATTGGTATTAAGGATCGCCACATGGTAGCCATTGTAGATATTCGGCTTGGGTGAGTTAATCGTGATGGTACTGCAAATTTTGTTTAAGTAATTTTGAAGGGCCGCGTTATTGTAGAGGGGGTATGTACCTGCGATATTGGCGGCCACGGCCCGGCCCAGATAGTATTCATCTGCTGGAGTCAGAGAATTTGCCGCCTTAATGGCATCGGAGGCGGTTACCCAGCCTGTTTTAGCTGCTCCTGCGATCCTGGCCGGTCCTTCGGTGATTTTGCCCAGTGATTCACAGGTAAGGAGACTGAATAAAAATACAGGGACTCCCAGCAAAAGAATGATTTTTTTCATTCTGTTCCTTCTCTGGCTATTCCCCTTTTGCCAGACGCCCTTCTTCTATAAAGGCAAGCAGTTCTCTTTGGGCAATGGATACCCTTTCCATGGCGTCCACCGCAGCATAATTAATCTTTCCCCCGTCTTTCTTGTACTCCGATTCCACTGAGGGGGAAAACCCTTTTCCTGCCAGGGCAATTTCCCTGGCCGAGGCATTGGCGCTTCCCTGAGCAGCCATCCGTTTGCTGGTTAAACTGGCGGATGCAATCCAGCCGGTTTTATTGCCCGCCGTGGTACGTACCTGGACCCATTTTCCATTTACCGCTAGGACTTTGACCTCGTCGGTGTACTTTACCGTACCGGTGGTGGAGGCAAAAAACCCGGTGGACGATTTTAGTTCGGCGGACTGGACGCTTACATAAAGGGTATCCCCCGCCTTTTGAGCAAAAAGCCCCGCCGCACTCAGGCAAAACAGAACAATGAATATCATTTGCTTCATAGGATATACCTCCGGAAATTGTCTTTCCTAAATGTACCATACATTAAATTATTTCGAAAGTCCTGGAAACGATAAATTTGCTCAAAATCCACCGGCTAACGTCACGCTTGTTGAATCGCATCATTTTGATACACTTATAAGGCCAAAATCGTCCATTTTGGGGAATTTTGACTTTCAAGGTTGTTTTTTGCGCAAAATTTGATTTTTTTATTTTATACAAAGGCCCGGAGGTCCGTAGGTTTAAGATTTTTTTGTAAATTTTGAGCTATTTTCTGTGTTTTTATGCCCCGGTGAGAATATGGGGAATTATTTTCAGGAAAAACAATCGTTTTTCCTGAAAAATATACAGATCCTTTGTCTTCCCGGTGAACTTGGCATAATTCTTGCTTGATTATAAGCAGGAAACTTCGTATGAAGATCCAAAAACAAGTAATAATGTTTGGAGGTTTATTATGAAAACTGTATCCCTTTACCGGCCCATGGATGTGATGGATCACCTGCTGGAATCGTTCTTTGATTCTTCCCTGGTTCCCTTTCGGGGCAATCCGGTTCTGAGCAAACTCCCCCTGGTGGATGTTCAGGAAACCGCCGATGCCTATCTTGTGGAAGCGGAACTGCCAGGTTTTGATGAAAAACAGATCAAAGTACAGATGGAAGGAGGCAAACTTACCATCGAATCCGCCAGGGATGAGGAAAAAAAGGAAGAAAAGAATTTTCTTATCCGGGAGCGCCGGAATGTTTCCTTTTGCCGGTCCTTTACTCTGCCGGAAAATGCAGACACTGAAACGGTATCAGCGGTTTTTAAGAACGGGGTCCTTTTGCTGGAAATAAAAAAAAGGACCGAAAACGCACGGCGGCTGATCGAGATTAATGCCCAGTAAGTGATTGGATTTACAAAAAAGGCTGCCCGAATCCGGCAGCCTTTTTTGTATTAAATATTCCCGCCCCTTCATTATCAAAAAGCGATTTTCCCGCCATTGCGAAAGGCCTCTTCTTTCAGCAGCCCCTGCACCGAATCCAAGGTTCAAGCCGGAATTGGAATATTCCGGAACTGGAATATTAATATTATTATAGAACATTTACACCAGGGTGAATAGGAAAAGCATGTATTACCGGCAGCAGCAGAAACAGTTTGGTATAAAAATTTCTCATACTTCCCCCTCGTTTCATTATATCATACTATGATAATGCGGAGGTGTTTTTGTGCATCCTTTTGCAGTGACTGCTCCCTTTAGTCCCGCCGGCGATCAGGAAGAGGCGATTTCCGCTCTGGCCGCGGGGATCAGGGCCGGGGACCGATTCCAGACCCTTAGGGGCGTTACCGGTTCGGGGAAGACATTTACCATGGCCAAGATCATCGAGGCGGTGCAGAAACCAACCTTGGTGATAAGTCACAACAAAACTCTGGCGGCCCAGCTTTTCAGGGAATTCAGGGGATTTTTTCCCCGCAACGCGGTGGAATATTTTGTTTCTTATTACGATTACTACCAGCCTGAAGCCTATGTGGCCAGCCGGGATCTTTACATAGAAAAAGACGCTTCCATAAACGACGAGATTGAACGGCTCCGGCTCAGCGCTACCAGGAGTCTTATGGAACGGGAAGATGTGATCATTGTAGCAACGGTCTCCTGTATTTACGGCCTGGCCACCCCGGAAATATACCGGAAGATGACGGTTCAGTTCGATCTGGGAGATACACTGGATCCCGACACCTTGATGCGGCGCTTTGTGGAGCTTCAGTACGAGAGGAACGATGCGGTGCTGGAACGGGGCCGGTTTCGCCGCCGGGGGGATACGCTGGAAGTTTATCCCGCCTACCTCGAAGAAGCTTACCGCGTGGATCTGGATTGGGACAAAGTAACACGGATCCGCCGTTTTGATCCCCTTTCTGGCATGGTTTTGGAAGACTTGGACCGGGCAGTTATCTATCCCGCCAAACAATTTGTCCTCCCCGAAGAAATGGTACATTCCGCCCTTTCTTCCATCAGGGAAGAACTGGCGGATCGTTATAAGGTGCTGAAGAAAACCGGAAAAAATATAGAAGCGGAACGGCTTAAGACCAGGGTGGAGTACGATCTGGAAATGCTCAACGAAATGGGCTACTGTCCGGGGATCGAAAACTATTCGGCCCCCCTGGCGGGACGGAAGCCGGGGGAACCGCCTGATACCCTAATCGACTACCTTCCAAAAAATTCCGATGGTACCCCGGCCCATCTGACCTTTATCGACGAAAGCCATGTAACTTTGCCGCAGGTTGGGGGTATGTACGCCGGGGATCGTTCCCGAAAACAGAATCTGGTGGATTTTGGTTTCCGCCTGCCTTGTGCCCTGGACAACAGACCGCTGCGTTTTGATGAATTTGAAAAACGGCTTGGAGCGACGATCTATGTTTCCGCCACCCCAGGAGAGGAGGAAACAAAAAAATCAAAACGGGTGGTGGAACAGATGATCCGGCCCACGGGTCTTCTGGACCCGGAGATCGAGGTCCGCCCCAGCGAAGGCCAGATGGAAGACATCTATGGAGAGGTTCAAAAACAGATCAAGGCCGGGGGACGATCCCTGATCCTGACCCTTACAAAAAAAATGGCCGAAGACTTAACCGATTACCTTTCCGGCCTGGGTCTGCGGGTGCGGTACATCCACAGCGAAGTGGAAACCATTGAACGGGTGGAGATCCTCACCGCTCTTCGTTCCGGGGATTTTGATATTCTGGTGGGGATCAATCTGCTCAGGGAAGGGATAGATCTGCCGGAAGTTTCGTTCATCGCCATCCTCGATGCTGACAAGATTGGTTTTCTCCGATCCCTTACCAGTCTGGTTCAGATCATAGGCAGAGCCGCCCGGAATGCATCGGGAAAGGTGATCATGTATGCCGACAGAATGAGCAGTGCCATGGAAGCGGCCATCGCTGAAACCAGGAGGCGCCGGGAAATTCAGCACGATTACAATAAAAAACACGGCATAACCCCGGCCACGGTAAAAAAAGCGGTGGCCGCCATCCTGGAACGGCATGCCGAGGAAGCAGCGGTCGCTGCTGCCGCCTCTATCGAGGTGCTAAAAAATTCCTTTAATATGCTTATCCCAGCCCAGCGCAAACAACTCCTTAAGGCGCTGGAACACGAAATGTTGGAACACGCAAAAAACCTGGAATTTGAAGAAGCCGCCGCCATCCGGGACGAAATCCAGCGGATCAACGATCTGGGAAAAAAATAATTGCACCGTCCGTCCGCCAGCTTTATTCGCAGCGGAAAATATGATAAAATCCTTGGGACACCAAAAATACTGGAGGAAAAATTGAAAAGAATTGTAATTGTGTTAATGTGTGTACTGTTTGCTGCAATCTTTTTTGCATGCGGAGGGCAGGGCGCCTCAGGCGGACCGGATAATTCTCTTGCAAAAATAATGGAAGGACAAAAACTCGTCATGGGCCTTGACGATTCCTTCCCGCCCATGGGTTTCCGCAGCGAAAGTAACGAGATCGTAGGCTACGATGTGGATCTGGCCAAAGAAGTGGCAAAACGAATGGGTGTAGAGCTTGTGTTGCAGCCCATTGAATGGACCGCCAAGGAGCAGGAACTCAATACCAATCAGATTGACTGCATCTGGAACGGTTTTACAATCACCGATGAGCGGAAACAAAATGTACTCTTTACACCCCCCTATCTTCGAAACGCCCAGGTTATTGTGGTAAAAGAAAATTCGCAGGTACGAACCCTGGCGGACTTGACAGGTAAAACCGTTGGAACCCAGGCAAGTTCCGCTTCGATTAAAGCGATTGACAAGGTCCCCCAGTTCAAAACAAATTTGAAAGACATTATCCAATATAAAGACTTTCTGATGGCGCTGATGGATTTGGATGCTGACGGGATCGATGCGGTTGTTATCGACTTGGTGGTTGCCAAGGATAACATCGACCGTTCCGGCAAACCCTTCCGGATGATTACGGAAACGCTTGGCGATGAAGAATTTGGCATCGGCTTCCGTTTGAACGACAAAGCTCTGGCGGACAAGGTTTGGGATACCCTCTTGGAAATGGCTGCGGACGGTACGGTCGCCGGAATAGCGACTCAATGGCTGGGCGGAGATTTTTCCATAATCGGAAAGTAACCAAGGCGCCGCAGACGACGTCCGAAGAGCCGTAGACGCCAATGGAGCCAAGGACCGAAGGTATCTGTAAATAATGCAGCAATTATTGGGCATCATGCTCAAAGGGGCAGGGGTTTCTCTTGAAATTTTTTTTCTTACCCTGCTTTTCTCTCTGCCCCTGGCGCTGTTTGTCGCCTTCGGACGGATGTCGCAAAATTGGATGGTCCGCGGCGTTTTCAAGCTTTATATTTTGATTATGCGCGGGACGCCCCTTATTTTGCAGATTATTTTTATCTATTTTGGGCCCAAGCATCTCTACGCATTTTTGCACCGCACTCTTTCGTCAGCGATCATGTCGCCTGGTTTCTGGAATAGTCTGCGGTTTATCCTTTCCTACAATCGGTTTGCTGCGGTGATCATCGCCTTTGTGCTGAACTATGCCGCCTATTTTGCGGAAATTTACCGGGGCGGCATTGAATCCATCTCCAGGGGACAATACGAAGCGGCGAAAGTTTTGGGTTTTACCGGCTCCCAAACCTTCAGCAGAATCATCCTGCCTCAAGTGGTTAAACGGATCCTTCCCGCCACAGGGAACGAAGTGATCACCCTGGTTAAGGATTCTGCTTTGGCGCAGGTAATTGGCGTGGCTGAATTATTTCATGCTGCCCAGACTGCTTCGGCCAGAGAATTTTCCACTACGCCGATATTCATAGCCGGACTTTTCTACCTTGTTATGAATTGGGTGGTCACAATTGTTTTGAGCCGTTGTGAAAAAAGCCTTTCGTATTATAGATAGGGATAAAGCAAAAAGATGGAAATAATCAGGGTCCAGGACCTTTCAAAATCATTCGGCGCCCTGAAAGTACTAAAAAACATTTCCTTTGCCGTAAACCAGGGCGAGGTGGTGGCGATCATCGGCCCCTCCGGATCAGGAAAGTCCACCCTGCTTCGCTGTATTACCCACCTGGAGAATGTGGACGGCGGCAGTATCACCCTAACCGGCAGGGACATGATTAAGGACGGAGTGTACGCTCCCGTTGAGGCGCTGCGGGAAATTTGCCTTAAGGTGGGACTGGTCTTTCAAAACTTTAATCTCTTTCCCCATTTTTCGGCGGAACGAAACATCACCGAAGCTCAGGTCCATGTTCTGCGAAGAACCAGGGCGGATGCCGCAGAGCGGACTGCGGCTTTGTTGGAAAAAATGGGGCTTTCCGGCAAAGCCCGGTCCTATCCATTTGAGCTTTCCGGCGGACAGCAGCAGCGGGTTTCTATTGCCCGGGCCCTTGCCCTGGATCCTCATGTTCTTTTTTTTGATGAACCCACCAGCGCCCTGGACCCGGAATTAACCGGAGACATTCTAAAGGTCATACGAGACCTTGCATCAGAAAAAATGACCATGGTAATTGTTACCCATGAAATTCCTTTTGCCCGGGAAGTGGCGGACCGGGTCCTATTCATGGACGGCGGCGTGTTTATCGAGGAAGGCTCCGCGGCAGAGCTTATCGACAATCCCCGGCTGGAACGCACTAAAACGTTTCTGTCCCGCCTTTCGCGGCTTGGTATAGAAGCCCCTTAATACAACCTGCCTTTTCTTGACCACCCCCATAAAAAAAAGTATACTTCCGTATATTTTTGCGCTTTTTAAGGAGAAAGAGGATGAAACAAAAAAAAGCCGCCCTGCTGTGTGCGGCATTGGTTCTGGCCTTAATGGCCTCCTGCAAGCCTGCCGAATCGGGAGAACTCACCATGAAAAAGGGTGTCCTGATGATTGGCATGGAAATCGGATATCCCCCCATGGAATACTTTGACGCAAGCGGAACCCCCATTGGTTTTGATGTGGAGATGGGCAAGGCTATTGCAGATAAACTGGGACTTGACCCGGAGTTTATTGATACCGCCTGGGAAGGAATTTTTTCCGGGGTTGATACGAAAAAATACGATTGTATCATGTCTTCGGTAACGATCAACCCGGCCCGGCAGGCTGTTCACAATTTTAGCAAACCCTATGTCTCTAATACCCTTGCCATGGTGGTGCTTAAAGGCACAACGGTTACGGCCCGGACTCCCATAGAATGTACCGGTCTTGATGTGGCGTTTCAGTCAGATACCACCTCTGACTTTTACATGGAAAAGCTTGCTGCCGGCGGTCTAAAATACACCCCCCGCAGATATGAAAAGGTAATGTACTGTTTTGACGAACTCAAGCTGAAAAGAGTAGACGTGATCGTTACCGATCTTTTAGTCGCCATCGACTATATCGCCGATCCGAACGGCCCCTTTGAAATCGTATGGAAAAGCACCGAAGATGAAAGATTCGGCATCTGTTTGAAAAAAGGGAACGACGCCCTGACCAATGCGATTAATAATGCCCTGGACGAGCTCTTTGAAGAAGGAACCATGCTAAAGATTTCCAATGATACTTTCGGCATGGACCTTGTATCGGCAGCACGCCAATAACAGCCGGGAATGAACCCGAAGGGGTTCATAGCAAAGTATAGGCGGCAGCATTTGGCTGATTTCCAGGCTACCATCCTCAAAATGATCTCATGGATTCCCACCCTCCTGGCTGGTGCACGAATCACCATATCCCTGACGATCCTCGCCGTTTCGGCGGGATTGATTCTGAGCCTCTTTATTGCCCTGGGGAAGATGTCGAAAAATATTATCATCAACAAGGCTTGCAGCGCATATGTTTTCTTTTTTCGGGGTACACCCCTGTTGATGCAGCTTTACTTTATCTACTACGCCCTGCCCATGATCTCCGAAGTTTTTCTTATCCAGACAGGGCAGGCCGAGGTGGATCGTTTTATCTATGCCTTTATTGCCTACAGTTTGAATTGCGCCGCTTACTGCGCTGAGATCATCCGGGCGGCGATTCAGAGCATCGACAAGGGCCAGTTCGAAGCTTCCCGCGCTCTGGGCCTGTCCTACGCTCAGACCATGCGGCTGGTGATCATTCCTCAGTCAATCAGGCGGCTTATCCCCCCGGTTGGCAACGAATTTATTATGATGCTAAAAGACGCCTCACTGGTGTCAATGATTGCTTTGGTAGATATTACCAAGGCTACCCGGAATATCGAAGGCTCCACCCGTTCGGCGCTGGTGTATATCCCGGCGATGATCCTCTACCTGATCATCACCGCTGTTTTTTCTTTTTTCTTTCACAAGATGGAAAAAAAATATTCGGTGTACGAGTGAGATTGATATGGCCATGATAAAAACAGCCGGGGTATGCAAAACTTTTCAGGGCGGCAACGGCAGGGGTCCCCTTGATGTGCTGAAAAATGTATCTCTTACCGTTGAGCAAAAAGAAGTGTTCTGTATTATCGGACCTTCGGGGGCGGGTAAGTCGACGTATTTGCGTACCCTGAACAGGCTGGAAACCATTGACGAAGGCCAAATCTACATAGAAGACAAACTGCTTTTTGACTGCCATCACGGTATTAACAACGTAAAGATGCAACATGATGAACGTAACAGAATCCTGCTTGAAGTGGGTATGGTATTCCAGAACTTTAACATCTTCCCCCACAAGACGGCCATGGAAAACGTAATGCTCGCCCCGGTCCATGTCCGCAGGCTTTCTGTGGAAGAAGCCCGGGAACGGTCAAAAAAAATTCTTGAACGGGTGGGCCTGGAAGATAAATTCGATGCCTATCCTGCCCAGCTTTCTGGCGGTCAACAGCAGCGGGTGGCCATTGCCCGAGCCCTTGCCATGGAGCCCAAGATCATGCTCTTTGACGAGCCCACCAGCGCCTTGGATCCCGAACTGGTGGGGGAAGTTCTCTCGGTAATGAAGGGTTTGGCTCAAGCGGGGATGACCATGCTGGTGGTAACCCACGAAATGGGGTTTGCCCGGGAAGTGGCGGATAAGGTGGTGGTAATGTTCGGAGGCTCGATCCTGGAAATGGACAAACCGGAAAAGATATTTTCCAGCCCCTCTCATGAACGGACGCGCCAGTTTCTTCAAAGTGTGCTGTAGCTGGTCCTTATTTGTGTTGATGGGTTGTTGATTGTTATTGCAATCTCATTGCCCAATCGTGTTTCTTTCCTTATAATGACCCAGGTATATCTATGGATATTTTTTCTTGGTTGAGCGACTATGTTCAATTTTATCCCCTGGCCGCTCTAGCGGGGCTTCTCCTGGCGGGTCTGAACATCCCTATATCGGAAGATCTGGTGATCATAACCGGTGCCCTGCTAAATCAGGAAAGAGTGCTGGACCATGTCGCAGGAGCCAGGGGGATGCTTATCCCAAGTTTACTTGCGATCTATATGGGAGTTATTGCCAGCGATTTTATATCTTATTATCTGGGGACCCTGGTACGAAAGGGAACCTTTAGGGCAAAGTTTGCCGATACCCTGCTTACGCCTAAAAACCTGGATCGATTTAACAGACACCTGAATGAACATGGCTTTCTTACCTTTATTATCTGCCGCTTCATTCCCTTCGGCGCCCGGAATACCCTCTTTATGACATCGGGTTTTCTGAACCTTCCCCTGCGCCGCTTTGCCCTCTACGACATTACCGCCGCGCTGATCAGTACTAACACCTTGTTCTTTCTGGTGTACAACTTCGGGGATGAAATACGGAGTCCCATCAAGGTGGCGGGCATTATCCTTTTTATCCTGTTGGTTTTGACCGTTCTGTTTCTGATAATCCGCTTTCTGATGCGAAATCCCCTGACTCTCTGGGGTCTTCCTCAGGTGGCGGTTTTCCCTGCCCTCATTGCAGCGGGAATGGCCGCCCTTTTTGTATACTGTCGTCAATACTTTTGGATCGTTCCTGTCGAGACAGCGTTGTTTTTGATTTTCTTCTGGATGCTGGCTTTTTTCCGGAATCCTCCCAGAAAAATTGTGACTGATGAATTGATTCTCTATGCTCCGGCGGACGGCAAGGTAACAGATATTTCCGAAGTGGAAGATGAAGAACATGGACCTCTTTTGCGGATTGGTATTTTCCTTAGTATTTTTAACGTCCACCTAAACCGCGCTCCCTGTTCTGCCAGAATAGAACGGATCACCTATAAAAAGGGAATGTTTAAGGATGCCCGGGACCCGGACTCCAGCCGGGTAAACGAATCTAATGAATTACTGCTCACCCGCCTTGCCGAACCAAAGGATCGCCTGCTGGTCCGGCAGATCAGCGGAGCCATCGCCCGGCGTATAGTTTGCAAGGCAAAGGAGAAAGAAGAACTGTCGCAGGGAGCGCTCTTCGGCATGATCAAATTCGGGTCCCGTACGGAATTGTACCTTCCTGCCCGGAATGACGGGAAATATGAAATAGCGGTGAAATTAGGTGATTCCGTTCATGCCGGGATCACCCCCCTTGTAAGGTACACCGGTGACTAAAGGAATGGAAAAACCTTCCCCTTCCCGCCAAAAACGGAAAAAAGAAAGAACTCCGGCGGTCGCTGCTTTATCGAAACGGAGGCGGCTTAAATATATTGCCGTGCTTCCCACGGGTGTAACCCTCATTAACGCTCTTTGCGGCTTCCTTTCCATTATTTACGCCAGCCGGGGGGCGGGGGTCTTCTTGGATGCGTTCCTGCTTCACAAGACAGGAATTTCCTTTTTTGCTATGTCCGGTTATCTGATTGTCGTTGCCATGATCGCTGATGTACTTGACGGTCAGGTAGCCCGATGGAGCGGAACTGCTTCCGGTTTTGGAGGCCAGCTGGACAGCCTTTCCGACGTTTTGAGTTTTGGCGCCGCTCCGGCGTTTCTAATGTTTAAAGTGATGGAAGCCAACCTGGTCCTTGAATCCTTCGTTCAGAATTTTTTTCCCCCGATATCTCATTGGAAAGTTTTTCCCCAGATAAATCCCCAGATGATTCAAATGGCGGGCCGGTGGATCCTGTTTGTTGCGCTCTTTTATGTACTCTGTACGGTTATCAGGCTTGCCCGGTTTAATGTGGAAAACGACACAAACCTTTCCCACCACCAAAGTTTTGCCGGTCTTCCTTCTCCGGCAGCAGCAGGGGTAGTGATAAGCCTTGTAATCTTTCAGGAAGATTTTATTCCCATCATAGCAGACCGCCTGCCTGAGTTTTCTTCCGCCCTGATGGATATTACCATCCGGCTTCTGCCTTTATCAGCTCTTTTTTGCGGAATTTTAATGGTAAGCAGAGTGCAGTATTCCCACCTGGCAAATAAGCTGTTTAGGAGGAAGAAAAATTTTTTTACTGTACTTCTGGTTTTGCTTGCGGGTTTCCTGGCGGTGTGGAACATCCAGCTTGCCCTGGTCCTGGGTTTCTGGGGTTTTGCCCTTTATGGTTTTGCCCGGGGTATTTTTAACGAAATCCGTACCCGGATCAAACAAAAAGTGTCCGCAGAATGAATTGTGCCGGGGCTTTGCATTGACGGTAGATTCTGGTATACTGTCAATATTAGTCCTTTTCTTTCAAAACTTAACTAGAAAAAAGGAAATTTTTTGCCATTCAACCTGCAATCATAATGGAGGAAAACATGAAGAAGTTTTTTTTGTTTTGTTTAATGATACTGGCGGTATTGCTGGTCTCAGGCTGTAATCGTAACGCCGAGTCTGCCGGGTTTGCGGCAGCATCAGGTGAAGTTACCTGCCGGCTTCTTACCGACGCCAGCGGCATTGATGATAAATCCTTTAATGCGGCGGCATGGCGGGGTATGCTCCAGTACTACGGTGATACCTGGGACCATGCTTCGGGAAGAGGCAGACTGTACGATGTGGTTACTGCCCAAACCCAGGATCAGTATATTCCCAATATACAGTTGGCTACCGATGAACAGTACGACCTGATTATCACCACGGGATTTACCTTTGCCGATGCTCTAACCGAGGTAGCATCAAGAAATCCCAGTCAAAAATACATGATCGTCGATGTGGGTTGGCTGGATCATCCCAATGTACTCCAGGCTACTTTTGCAGAACATGAAGGTTCCTACCTGGTGGGAGTTGCTTCTGCCCTTAAAGCGATAGAAGACAATATCCCCAATCCCCGGTTTGGTTTTATCGGCGGTATTGCCGATCCTACTATCACTAAATTTGAAGTGGGATTTGTTCAAGGTATTCTGTCGGTACTCCCCAATGCTCAAATCATCGATTATTATGTGGGCAGCTGGGATGATCCCGGTTCTGCCAAGTCCCAGGCAAAAAACTGGTATGATTCGGGGGTGTACATTATTTATTCCGCCGCAGGGGCATCCGGCAATGGTACCATTGCCCAGGCCAAGGAATACCGGGCCCAAAACAGAAATGTCTGGGCCATCGGGGTTGATTCGGATCAATTTGAGGAAGGGCTTTACAATGACAACGAATCGGCGGTCTATACCTCTATGCTCAAGCGGGTAGAGTCGGCTACTTTCTACGCGCTCAGGGCGGTAAAGAACGGCAATTTCCGCGGCGAGGTAATTACCTTCGACCTCAAGGCCGAAGGGGTAGGCTTTTCCGTTACCAACCCCGCCATGTCCGCCGATATTAAAGCAAAAGTAAACGAAACGGCACAGAAAATAGTGAACAGTGAAATCAATGTGGCTCCCACCAATGCCGCCGCAAGACGGCTTTCCGGATTCCCTCAAAATTTAAGTGCGAAGGATTAAAAAAATGAGAGTGAATGAAGAGTTAGGATTTACTCCTTTCTCTTCACTTCATTTTGCGTTTTCTTTTGTCTTTTGATAAAGGAGTTTCCGTGTTAAAGCCGCCCGCAATCCAGATGATTGGGGTTACTAAAGTATTCCCCGGGGTTGTGGCCAATGACAAGGTGAACCTTGAAGTATTCGATGGCGAAATCCACGCCCTTCTCGGAGAGAACGGCGCAGGTAAGTCAACACTTGTGTCAATCCTCTTCGGGTTTTATGAAAAAGACGAGGGTGTCATAAAAATCCGGGATAAAACGGTCCGCATTAAAGGTCCCAATGATGCAACCGCCCTGGGGATAGGCATGGTGCATCAGCACTTTAAGCTGGTCCCTAATTTTTCTGTTACAGAAAATATTGTCCTAGGCCTGGAACCTCGTATTCCTTTTTGGGGAAATCTGGATTTAAAAGCCGCCGAAGACAGGGTGGCAAAACTTTCAGCGGCCTATGGTCTCGCTGTGGATCCCGGGGCGAAAATCGAAACTATTACTGTAGCTATGCAGCAACGGGTGGAGATCCTTAAGATACTCTACCGTAATGCGGATATTCTTATTTTTGATGAGCCTACGGCGGTGCTTACCCCCCAGGAAATTGATGAACTCTTGGCGATCTTTTACCGTCTTAAGGCGGAAGGGAAAACCATTGTATTTATTACCCACAAACTGCGGGAAATAAAGGCTGCCGCAGATCGTTGTACAGTGTTGAGGCGAGGAAAGCATGTAGGAACGGTGAATGTCAAGGACACGGACGAACAAAAACTGGCGGAAATGATGGTAGGCCGGAAAGTGATCTTTTCCATTGACAAAAAACCGTCTAATTCCAGAGAAGTGATCCTAAAAATAGAAAATCTTTTCGTCGTTGGTTCCAAGGGAACGACAGCGGTGAACAACCTTTCGCTGGAGGTTCGTTCCGGTGAAATTGTAGGAGTTGCCGGAGTGGACGGCAACGGTCAAATTGAACTGGCGGCGGCCATTTCAGGATTAACGCCGGTCAAGTCGGGCCGGATACTTCTAAAGGGCCGGGATATTTCCAAAGATACCATCAGGCAGCGAAATGAATCCGGTGTTGGGTTTGTGCCGGAGGACCGGCAAAAATACGGACTTATCCTTGCCTTCCGCCTGGACGAAAACCTTATCCTGAAAAGCTACCGGAACGATTCCTATTCAAGTTCCCTTGGTTTTCTTCGTTTTCCCGTCATCGCCAAATATGCGGACACCCTGATCAGCGAATTTGACATCCGGGCGGGAAATGGGCCGGCTACCTATGTTTCGGGTATGTCCGGGGGCAACCAGCAAAAGGTGGTAATAGCCCGGGAGATCGATCTTTCCCCGGATTTGCTTATTGTGTCCCAGCCAACCCGGGGACTAGATGTGGGGGCCATCGAATACATTCACCGCCGTATTGTTGAAGAACGGGACAAGGGGAGGGCAGTGCTTTTGGTTTCCTTTGAGTTGGACGAAATTATGGCCCTCTGCGATCGAATAGCCGCTATTTCAAAAGGCCAGGTGATTGGCGTGGTTTCCGCAGAAGAAGTGGATGAGCGGCGTATCGGTGCCATGATGGCAGGATTGGCATGAATCAAAAGCATAATATGAGACAGAATGTTAGGAACAGGATCCTGGGAGCCTTTACTCAGTCTAATGGCCTTGTGTCAGCGGCAGTGGTGATCCTGGGATTTCTAGTGGCGACAATTCTGATCCTGGCGGTGGGGAGAAACCCTGCAGGTATGTACTCGGCCATTGTCCAGGTGGTCAGCGGTTTTGATCTTCGCCGCTTTACCTGGAATGCCCGCTATATCGGAGAATGGCTTGTCGTAACCATGCCCCTTATTCTCTGTGGCCTTTCCATGGGTTTTGCTGCAAGGACGGGGCTTTTTAACATAGGTGCGGAAGGGCAGTACATTGCAGGTGTTACCGCTGCCCAGGTATTGGCCGTTTTTGGCCCGCAAGTTCCGGTACTACACTGGCTAATTGCAATACTGGGCGCCCTGGCCGCCGGAGCGGTCTGGGGCGGCGTAGTGGGCTGGTTTAAGGCGCGGTTCAGCGTATCCGAAGTGGTGGCCACCATTATGATGAACTACATAGCCCTTTATGGTTCCCGGCTTATTATCCTCAACATCCCTGGCGCCAATACCTACCGGACCCCGGTTTTCCCCAAAACCGCCCTGCTCCATAGTTCCCTTTTGGAAAGAATCACCAACGGTTCCCGGCTTAACCACGGTCTTTGGCTAACCCTGGCGGCGGTGATCTTTTTTTGGATTGTGATGGGAAAAACCCGGTTCGGTTATTCACTGCGGGCTACAGGGTTAAACAAGGATGCGGCCAGATATGGGGGGATCAATGTAAACAGGAATATCACTGCGTCCATGGCCATTGCCGGTGCCTTTGCGGGTTTGGCAGGAGCGGTGGTCGCCCTGGGTTCTTTTAATTATGGGCGAGTTTTGCTGCCCGGTCAGGACGGTTACGGCTTTGAGGGAATTGCTGTAGCCCTGGTGGGGAACAGTACCGCCTGGGGTACAGCCCTGGCGGGACTGCTCTTTGGCATGCTCAAATCCGCCCAGCCCCTGATGCAGTCCCGGCAGATTCCAAAAGAAATTACCAGTATTATCATAGGACTGGTGGTGGTTTTTATCTCCCTTAGGGCGGGGGTACAGATTATTCTGAACTGGCGGCTAAAAGAAAAGACCAGAAAAGGCGAGGCAGCAAAATGATAGACTTTTTTGGCATGCTTCCTTCCATTTTAATGATCGTGGCACCAATCCTTATTGCAGCAATAGGAGGAATGATCTGCGAACGGGCCGGAGTGGTGAATATCGCTCTGGAAGGACTTATGGCCTTTGGAGCCTTTACTGCCGCTGCTAGTCACCGGCTTTTGGAAATACCCCTCGGCGGTTTTTCTGTTTCTTTTGCCCTGCTTATGGCTGCTCTGATGGGCGGAATTATTTCCCTGATACATGCGTTTGCTTCTATCACTCTCAAGGCAGATCAAATTATTTCCGGTACCGGTATTAATCTCCTTTCTATGGGGGTAACAGTATTTCTTTGTCAGATCATCTTCCAGCAGGAGCGAACACAGCCCTTTAGGCTGGGGATGATGCCCATCCGCGCCCTGGGCGGGATTTACCCCACGGTTTGGATAGCTTTGGCGGTACTCCTTGTTTTCAGGTTTGTGTTGTACAAACGGCCCTGGGGACTCAGGCTCCGTGCTTGTGGTGAACACCCACAGGCAGCGGCTTCTGCAGGGGTTGACGTGATCCGCATACGGTATACTGCTGTCCTTATATCAGGAATTCTCGCCGGACTTGCCGGGGGCTGCCTGGTTTTGACGCAGACTATTCAGTACACGGTTACTACCATTAATGGAAAGGGCTTTATCGCCCTGGCGGCGGTTTCCTTTGGACGCTGGCTGCCCATGGGAGTCTTGGGCTCGTCCCTGTTATTCGGAACTTCTGCGGCCCTGGCGGTGTACATCATCAATATTCAGTCCCTTAAATTCCTGCCTCCGGAGTTTTTTAACCTGCTGCCCTATGCGATTACTTTAATTACCCTGGTATTCTTTAGCGGCAAAGATTATGCCCCCCGTGCTTCCGGGCAGCCTTATGAAAAAGGATGACAAAATGATTGATATCCGCAGCGACACTGTTACAGTTCCCACCTCCGCCATGCGAAAGGCCATGGCAGAAGCGGAAATGGGGGACGATGTTTACGGTGATGACACCACAATAAATAGACTGGAAAAAACCGGAGCGGAACTTCTTGGCAAAGAGGCGGCCCTGTTTGTACCCTCCGGTACCTTTGGGAATCAGTTGGCTCTTTTTACCTGGTGTCCCCGGGGCACAGAAGTTCTTTTGGGGGAAGAGTGCCACATTATCCAGCATGAAGCAGGGGCGGCTTCGATCATCGCGGGAGTGCAAACCCGGACCATCTCTGCTCCGGACGGAGTCCTGACTCCAGAGGCCCTGCAAAGGCGGCTGCGGCGACGGGATCTCCATGCTCCAGCCAGTTCTTTGATCTGTATGGAAAATGCCCACTCCCTGGGAAAGGCTGTGCCTCTTCCGGTTATGGAGGAAGCAAAGAAAATAGCCGATGAATGGAAACTGCCCGTTCATCTGGACGGTGCCCGGATTTTCAATGCCGCCGCAGCTCTGGGTTGCAACGCCGCCGGTATAGCCCGCTGTTGTGATTCGGTAATGTTTTGCCTTTCCAAGGGGCTTTGCGCCCCCGTCGGCTCCCTCCTGGTAGGTTCCAGGGATTTTATCGAAGAAGCTCGGCATAAACGGAAGATCATGGGCGGCGGTATGCGGCAGGCGGGAATCCTCGCTGCGGCGGGACTTGTGGCTTTGGCGGAACATCCTTCCCTGTTGGATGAAGATCACTGGCGGGCCAGGGAACTGGAAAAAGCCCTGGCGGAAATTCCAGGGATCACCGTGGAACAGGGAGATATCAACATGGTCTTTTTTCATTGCAATCTTCAAGATGCAAAAGACAATCAATCCTGGACTCAAACGATAACCGGAACCTTCCGCCGCCGGGGAATCATCATCAATCCCCCTGAAATGATCCGGCAACAAAACGGTACTGCTGTACATTTCCGTTTTGTTACTCATCACTGGATTGGTGATAAAGAACTGGGAGCAATTGTAGAAGCGGCCCGCTCGATCTTTGGTTCCGCGGAATAGTTATGATCCAAAAGCAGAATATTTACAAAAGCCGGCAGGGACAGGTTTATGACTGGATGGCCCGGGAAGGGATCAGCCTCCTCTTGATTGAAGATACGGAAGGCCGTAGAGATTCAAATCTTCGCTGGCTTTCGGGGATGCCCGCGGATGCCCTGCTCTTTCTTTCGGTGGAACGGAAAACACTCCTTGTTCCCTGGGATATAAACCTGGCAAAACTTTACGGTCAAGTGGATCATATCCGCGCCTATGCCGAGTTTGACCGTCTGCCCGTCAAGGCCTGTATCAAAGCGGCGGCGCTGCTAAAAATACCCCATGGTTCACGGATAGAAATCCCCGGCGGTACATCTTATCCGCGGTTTCTTCGCTTTATTGAAGCCCTGACAGATTTTGATATCATCTGCCGGGACGAGGGGGGTGCCGGCACCGTTCTGGAACAACTGCGGGCAGTTAAGGATGTTGAGGAGATCCGAATATACCGCCGGGCCGCAGAGATTACCAACGAGATTATTGATCTTCTGGAAAAACAGCTTAGGGCAGGAAAGATAAAAACCGAATATGATGCGGCCCAGCTTATTCAAGGTGAATGCAGAAAGCGGGGCTGCGAAGGAACAGGTTTTGAAACTCTGGCTGCGGGTCCGGTGCGGAGCATGATGATTCATTCTTTTCCTTCCTACACCGCTTCCCCCTTTGGAACGCCTGGGCTTTCTATCTTGGATTTTGGCGTTAAATACCGGGGCTATACCACCGATGTTACCCTGACAGCAGTAATGGAGCCGGTCAAAGCCCAGGAACGGCTGATTGCATTGACAGAAAAAGCCTACAAGCTTGCCCTTGGGATGGTCCGGCCGTGGACTGCGGCGGCGGACATTGCCGCTGCGGTGGATGCGTTTTTTGCCAAATCAGGCAAGGCCATGCCCCATGCTCTGGGCCACGGTGTTGGCCTGGATTCCCACGAAGGGCCGGCTCTTCGTAACCGGGAGGATAACAACTGGATTCTCCAGCCGGGCATGGTGATTACCCTGGAACCAGGGCTGTACGATCCCCGGCTGGGAGGCTGCCGGCTGGAAAACGATGTGCTGGTAACAGAAGAGGGCGGGGAAACATTAACCGCCTCCAGGATCATACGGCTGTAACGGCTGCATATTGATAGTACTATTCATTTCGAATAAAATGAAATATCCCAATCGTCAAATATGATAATCCTAGGGGGCGAAAAAATGGCTGTATCATTGTCCGGAATAAAAACATTGTGCAAAAAAAATGCGGTAAAAATGGCTGATTTTATGATGATCGATTTGAACGGACGCTGGCGGCATCTTACCATGCCTATCGAAAGACTAACAGAAGATACTCTGAAAAACGGCGTTGGTTTCGACGGATCCAATTATGGCTTTGCACCGGTGGAAAAAAGCGATATGGTTTTTATTCCCGATTTGGCCAGCGCCTATATGGATCCCTTTGCGGAGGTTCCCACCCTTTCCATGATTGGCGATGTGTATGTCATAGAACTGCCGGACAACCGGCGTTTTGACCAGGACCCCCGCAATGTGGCGATTCATGCGGAAGAATATCTGCGTTCCACAGGCATTGCAGACGAGATGCGCATAGGCCCGGAGTTTGAGTTCCATGTATTTGACCATGTAAACTATTCTGTCGAGGGGCATTCTTCCAAGTTCAGGGTTGATACCGCCCAGGCGGAATGGAATTCCGGACTGGAAGGCGAAAATTTGGCTTACAAGGTACCCCATAAGGGAGGTTACCATGCGGCCCCGCCCTTTGACAGGCTTAGCGGATTCAGAAGCAGAGTAACCATGTTAATGGAAAGCCGGGGAATCCTGGTAAAGTATCATCACCACGAGGTGGGGGGCCCGGGCCAGGTTGAAATAGAAGTGGAATTCGGCGGGATGCGGGAAATGGCCGACAAAACCATGATGACAAAATATATTCTTAAAAACGCCGCCATGGCCGAGGGAAAAACCGTTACGTTTATGCCCAAGCCGATTTTTGGAGAGGCCGGAAACGGACTGCATGTACACATGCACCTGTTTAAAAAAGGCAGCCCCTTGTTTTACGATTCAAACGGCTATTCACAGCTCAGCCAGACGGCGCTTTATTTTATGGGAGGAATCCTTAAACACGTCCGGGCCCTCTGCGGTTTTACCAACCCCAGCACTAACTCTTACAAAAGGCTTGTTCCCGGTTACGAAGCGCCGGTTACCATTGGCTTTGCTACTTCAAACCGCAGTTCAGTGATCCGTATTCCGGCCTATGCAAAGGACCCCGATAAAAAACGGTTTGAACTTAGAAGTCCGGACGGAACCTGCAATCCATATTATGCCTATTCCGCTATTTTGATGGCGGGCATTGACGGCATCAAAAACAAAATTGATCCTCAAAAAGAAGGGTACGGCCCATACGACATGAACCTCTACACCCTTTCAAAAGAAGAGCAGGGCAGGATCCAATTTTTGCCCCAAAGCCTGGACGAAGCCCTGGACGCGCTGGCTGGGGACCATGGCTTTTTAACCCAGGGGGGAGTTTTCCCGAAGCGATTGATTGAAATCTGGATCGAAAATAAAAGGAAGGATGGTTCCCGTTACAAACAACTGCCCCATCCTGTGGAATATGAAATGTACTTTGATCTATAGGATACCATCCGCCGGCTTTTAACAATCAGAGGGTGTCAGCGCTTCTGCGACAGCGCCGGCGCTGCGGTCGGTCTCTACCGCCACTTCTGTTTTTGTATTATTGATACAGCAACGGATAACCAGCACCGGGTGTGAGGGAGTTATAAGTTTTTTCCACCAGCGTTTTTCCAGCACTAATTCCACGGCACTTATGGATTCCCGGGGGATAAAAAAGGTTTTTTCCCTGGGGGCATCGCCGCCGGCGGTAGCTCTGGACATGGCCATGAGCCATCCTTCATGGGGAAAATGATGAAACCGGAAGCCCCCCGAAGTAGCGATGGCCAGCCCCCAAAGGGGCTGACTGTATTCGGCCCAGCCCCTTAGATATTGTCCCAGGGATTTGGCCAGCACCTTTTCGCCCGTAGACGCTTCATAGTCCTGCCAGAATTTTTTGGCATTGACCTCTTCTTTTTTTTTAAGAAACATGGCGCCTCCCGGAAAATTTTTACTGCTGCACCTGTTCGGTAAATTCTCCCATGACACGGAACCGGCTGTACCGTTTGGCGGGCAGTGCGGCGGGATCTTCTGCACAAAGCCGGGAAAGCGTTTCAGCAAGATAACGCCGCAGGTTTGCCGCAGTGCCTTCCACACCGGCGTCTTCGGCAATGACGGCATCGCATATACCTGCGGCTTTCAGTTCTTCCGCGCTGATCTTCATCAATTCTGCCGCTTCTTTTTCTCTGCTTGGATCTTTCCAGAGTATGGACGCAAAGCCCCGGGGATTGATCACCGAATACAGGGTGTTTTCCAGCATTGCTAAATTGTCGCAAACTCCCAGAGCCAGAGCGCCGCCGGATCCGCCTTCACCCAAAACCACCGATATTACCGGCGTTTGCAGTTCCATAAAGATCATCAAATTCCGGGCAATGGCTTCACCTTGACCCCGTTCTTCCGCTTCCACCCCGCAAAATGCACCGGGGGTATCAATAAAGCAGATCACCGGCCGTCGGAATTTTTCCGCTTGCCGGGCAAGGCGCAAGGCTTTGCGGTAGCCTTCGGGATGGGGCATGGAAAAGTTGGTCCGCTTGAGTTCTTCTATGTCCGCTCCCTTGGGCTGGGCTATGACCGTTACGGGCATTCCCTGGAAAAGGGCAAGGCCCCCAACCACGGCAGGATCATCTCCAAAATACCGATCCCCGTGTAGTTCGGTAAATTCATCAAAAAGCAGGGAGATAAAGTTAAAAGCACTGGGACGGTTAAGACCCCGGAGCCGCTCCAGCTTTTGTACGACATTGAGTTTTAACGTCCCTGATCCATCGCCGGATGATGCGGATAGGCCGGATCCGGAAAATGCGGGACTTCCAGAAAGACGGTGATGGCGAAGTAGTCTTGCCAGAATGGATTTAATAGTTTCCCGGGGACAAAGCATATCCGCAAAGCCATGCTCAAGGATGAATTCCGATGTTTGAAAATGATCCGGCAGGGAATGGCCTATGCTGTCTTGGATTACCCTTCTGCCGGCAAAACCCACCGTTGCTCCGGGTTCGGCGAGGATAATGTCTCCCAGGGAGGCAAACGAAGCATCGACGCCGCCGGTAGTTGGATCGCAGATCACGGTGATATAGAGGAGCCCCGCCTTGTTAAGAAGGGCTACCGCTCCGGAAGTTTTCGCCATCTGCATCAGCGAGTAGGTTCCTTCCTGCATACGGGCCCCGCCGGAGGCGGTAAAGATAACCACCGGGAGCTTTTGCTCCACTCCGTATTCAAGGAGGCGGGTAACTTTTTCTCCCACGGCGCTGCCCATGCTGGCCATCATAAAACGGCTGTCCATGATACCGATCAGGACCGCTTCTCCGCCGATGGTGCAGCGGCCGGTGATTACCGCTTCTTTCGTACCGGTTTCTTTTTGAAGGGCGACGATCTTTTCTTCATATCCCGGATAGTTTATGGGATTGCAGGAAGTAAGGGACGCGTCAAATTCGGTAAAACTCCCTTCGTCGGCGGTAAGGGCAAGGCGTTCCTGCCAGCTAAGTCGCAAATTCATAGTAACACTCCTGGTACTTCGGCAGGATCAAAACCATCCATGCGGTAGCCTTTTTCCTGCAAAATTAAAATTATCTCTTCCACTACGGAAGGGATCCAACTGCGGTAAAATTTTCCTTCGGGATTTCGGGCAAGCTGTTTTTCCATGGTAGTGTATGCACCTCTGCCGTCATGGAGTAGAATAATGCCGCCGCCTCTTTTCTCAATTTTTCCGATAACCTGAGCCACGGCCTTGTCCCTGTTACTGCCGGAGAGAACCGCATCATAGATACGGATCGTACAGGGAGCCATGCAGAAACCTTGCTGTTCCCAAAACTGCCGCTGTCCTTTTTTGTAATAGCCGCCGTGGGGCCGGTAAATCGGAACCCCAAAAGTTGATTGTATCGGGTCATCCAGTGCAGCATCAATCGCTCCCTGCCCCGCAAGAAGATTGGCACTGAACGATTCATCATTTAAAAAGAGCGCCCACTTTTCTCCATAGCCGTGGTTGATGATCCGGTGGCCCCCGGCGGCGATACGCCGTACCAGATCAGGGTTCTGATCAGCGTTTATTCCCAAAAGGGAAAAACAGCCGCGGATTCCGTACTTTTCCAAGACCTCCAAAAGCCTGAGGGTGGTATCGCCGTATACATTGGGGCCGTCATCAAAGCTAAAAACCACAATGCCGCCGGGAAAATCGCGGGGGTTTGCATTAATGCTTTTGCAGCCCCCAAAGTTCAGGCAGAAAGGGAAGAAAACAAGTATAAAAAGGATATGATAAACTCTTTGCATTTTAATACCCGGTGATTCAAAGAATAATACAATTTACCTCATTTGGGGAAGCACACTGCGCCTGTTTGACAAACCAGTTCATTGGTGCCATGCTGAAATGAAAAGATCATGGCTGAGTATAATAACGAAAGTTTTTCGGCAGACAAAATTAGAGCCGTCGATGCAAAATTCGAAGCTCAAAAAATCGCCTTTTCCCCCCTTGTTTTTCAGGCTGTAAGGGCTATGCTGGAACTGGGCCTTTTAAAAGCAATTTCTGATTCCGGTGAAAAAGGGCTTGGTCTGGACGATGCCGCGGAAAAGACCGGCATTTCTCCTTATGGCATAAAGGTTCTTCTGGAGGCCGCCCTGGGGGTGAACATTGTTAAGACGATTCCCGAAACAAAAGAGGATCGTTTTGTCCTTGGGAAAACAGGCTGGTTCCTTTTGGAAGACGAAATGACCAGGGTGAATTTTAGTTTTGTAAATGATGTGTGTTACAAGGGGGCCTTTGAACTTGCCCAGTCGGTAAAGTCTGGGAAACCCCTGGGCCTTGAGGTCTTTGGATCCGAAGGGAAAACCCCGGGCGGAACAACTATTTATGAGGTTCTGTCGTCCCTGCCGGAACAGGTAAAAAAAAGCTGGTTCGCCTTTGATCATTATTATTCTGATATTGCTTTTGAAGAAGCCCTCCGTATTGTTTTTTCCGGGAGTCCGAAAAAAATTATTGACCTGGGCGGGAATACCGCCAAGTGGGCTCTTTGCTGCTGTCGCCATGATCCCCATGTGGAGGTGCTTATTGTAGACCTGCCGGGGCAATGTGCGGCGGCGGAACAAAATATAGCCCATGCCGGTTTTTCCGGCAGAATTAAAACCTTTGCCTGCAATGTATTGAATAGGGAAACGGCTATTCCTTCCGGGGCGGATGTTATTTGGATGAGCCAGTTTCTGGATTGTTTTTCCCTTGAGGAAGTTACCCGTATCATGGAAAAAGTGCGGACCGCAGCGGTACCTTCGGTTGATGTCTTTATTCTTGAACCCTTTTGGGATAAACAGCGTTTCGAAGCTGCCGCTTACTCCCTTCAGGCTACTTCCCTTTATTTTACCTGCATGGCCAATGGAAACAGCAAAATGTACCGTTATCGAGAGCTTGCCGCTGCTGTAGAAGATGCCGGTTTTGAAATTGCTGATGCCTGGCACAATTTGGGCTCTGCCGATTATTCTCTTCTTCGATGCAGGGCAAGGTCATGAACGGAGGAGAACTATACGTCACCCGGCTTTCCGCATGGGCTCCCGGAATAGGAAGTTCCGGCGAATGGGACGAATGGGCCTTGGATATGCGGAACATATCCTCCTGCGCGAAGGGGCCTGATATTTCCTTTACCGATCCCTTGTTCCACCGGCGGCTGAGTCAAATTTCTAAAATGACCATACAGGTTATTCATGATCTCCTGCCTCTGGAGGAGAATACAAAACTTTTCTTTCTTTCTTTCCGGGGGGAACTTTCAAGGCAGTATCAGATTAACAAGATGTTGATAAAAGAAGACACCATAATGCCGGCTGCTTTTTCTCTTTCAGTTTTTAATGCCCCTGTGGCGCTGGCCTCCATCGCCCTTGGACTTAAGGGGGGATACTCGGCGCTTTATCCGGGAAGTAATTCTTTTGCCGCAGGTCTTGCTGCTGCTGCTGCTGCGGTTCTTTTTTCCGGTACGGCGGAAGAACTTGCTTTTGTTTATGCCGATGAGCAGCCGCCGCCGGAATACAGGTGCTTTTTTCGGGAGTGTCCTCCCCCTCTGGCCTTTGGACTTATCCTGTCCCGCGCTCCCCGGTCTTTTTCTGTTCCCCTTTCATTGTTCAAGGAAAGAGGCGATCCGCTTGTTTTTCTTAAGGATCTCCTTCTTTGCGGAGAAATCCATGTTTCCTCCTGATCTGTCTCCCGTATCAAACAAACCGCTCTATGTATACCGGGTTCTGGCAAAATGGTTTTCATTCTTCTTCTTCGGCCTGAGTACGCTGATTTTGGGAATAATAATTTTTCCGTTTATGAGGCTTGTTTTTCACCCCAAAGAACGGTTCAAAAAATACGGAAGGCGTTTTGTTTCTTCGTCCATGGGTTTTTTTGTTTCCTTTATGCATTTCCTTAGAGTTGTAGACCTGGAGACTGATAATCGGGAACAGTTCCGGCGCCTTTCGTCAAAAATCATAGTTGCCAATCACCCGTCCCTTCTTGATGTGGTGATGCTTCTTTCTCTCATTCCCAACGCCGATTGTATTGTGAATTCAGCGCTGAACCACAATGTTGTAAGAGGAGTGATACGCCAGCTTTATATACTCAATTCCCTTGACTTTGAAGGCCTCCTCCAGTCCTGCGCCGGGTCTTTAAGGCAGGGGAACTGCCTGATCATTTTTCCCGAAGGAACCAGGACTCCAAGATCGGGCTATGCAGCTATCAAAAAAGGAGCTGCACGGATAGCTTTGACTTTGGGTTGTAGTATTGTACCGGTACGAATAGGAGGCACCGATAAATTCGGCCTGGGTAAGAAAGATCCCTGGACGGGCTTTAATCCCCGGGAACGCTATGTCTATAACATCAGCATGGAACCTGAAATTGACACGTCAAAATACCGGGTCTTCTCCAATCCCAAAGCGGTGCGGGTTCTGACCAGGAATATTTCAGAATCCCTGTTTCCAGCAGACGCTTGATAAAACCCGCCAGATTGAGGTATCATGGGAAGCAGTCTATTTTAGCATCGGAAACGGAGTTTTTCTTGGATAAGAATGCTGTCTACATAATATTAAAGGAAATCATGGTCTCGGAATTTGAAATTGAAACCGATTCAATCAGACTTGAGAATCGATTGTATGATGATCTAAAACTGGACTCGCTGGATATGGTTGATCTGATACTCAATTTAAAAAATCATACTGATAAAAAGATCGACCCTGCCCTGTTTAAGAATGCCTGTACTGTGCAGGATCTAGTTGACCTAATCCACCCCGTTTGGGGGTAATTGCGTAATTCCCGCTTTGCTTAAGCCTTCGGCAAAAATGAAAGCACTCTCCGGATCACTTCCATTCCACCAATTCATTTAGTTCTTTTCTTTTTTTTGGAGACGGGTCTTCGTCAGGGTAACCCAGTGCTATTGCTGCGGCAATCTGCCTGTCGGTTTGCAGCCATTCACCTATTTCCCTAACCGTATAATAAATATCGCCAATCCATAAACTGCCAATACCATATTCATGAGAAGCCAATAACATATTTTCTACAGCAGCTCCAATTGATAGTATGTTTGCCATTTCTACATATTTTTTTACCAGGGTTTTTCCATAATCCTGTTTATTCTCCGTATTTATAACAAATATGATAACGGGTGCATCTTTCATAATTTTTAAAGTAGTTTCGGCAGAATAAAGAAAATTTTTTGCATCAAGCAGCAGTCCGAAGCTGGATTTTATATCCTCAATTCCTTTTTCAATGACCTTTATTAATTGCTGTTTGCTTTCTTTTATAACAAAAAATTTCCAGGGCTGGTTATTTTTTGGAGACGGCGCATTAATTCCAGCTTTTAAAATATTTCGAATGGTATTTTGATCAATATCATTGCCGGAAAATTTTCTTGTACTTCTTCTGTTTTCAATGGCTGTAATAGTGTTCATAGTACCTTTTGCTCCATTGGTGACAAATCAGTTTCACTGCATATTCCTGAAAATAAGCGAAGAATTGATGCCTCCAAAGGCAAAGTTGTTGGACATGATGTATTCGGTATCAATTTCCCGTCCGTTCCCGGTGATATAATCCAGAGGCCCGCAGCGGGGATCAAGCTCATCAAGGTTAAGGTTGGGGCAGAACCATTTTTCTTTCATCATTTTAATGGATAGCCACGCTTCAATGGTGCCGCAGGCCCCCAGGGTGTGGCCTAGGTAGCTTTTTAAAGTGCTTGCCGGGACAGGTCTTTGAAAAATATCCGCGGTGGCCCAGCTTTCAGCCACATCCCCTGTTTCGGTGGCAGTCCCATGGGTATTAACATAACCTATGGAGGCAGGATCCAGCCGCGAATCTTCCAGGGCCAGCTTCATGGCGATACCCATGGTATAACGGTTCGGCTGGGTAATGTGAGATCCGTCGGCATTGGTTCCAAAACCGGCAATTTCGGCGATTATGTTTGCTCCTCGTTTTTTTGCATATTCATATTCTTCCAAAATCAAGGTTCCCGATCCTTCACCGACAACAAGGCCGTCCCGGTTTTTATCGTAGGCGGCGGGAGTTTTTTCAGGCGTATCGTTTTTGCAGCTGGCGGCAAAAAGGGTATCAAAGACCGCTGCATTGGCGGGGCTCATTTCTTCAGCGCCTCCCGCCAGCATAATATCCTGAGCGCCCCTTGCTATGGTCTCATAGGCAAAGCCTATGGCCTGCGAACTTGACGTGCATGCCGTGTTTGCCGTAATTATCCTTCCGGTAATGCCGAAAAATACGCCAATATTTGCGGCGCAGGTCTGGGGCATGGCTTTTATATAGGTGGTGGCGCTTATTTTTTTTACATCACCCAGAACGAGCATGCTGTAGAAGTCAAGGAGAGGCTCTATACTTCCCATAGAAGAACCGTAGGCAACGCCTGCGCGGCCATTTTTTAGCTGAGGATCGTCCGGGTTTATGCCTGCATCTGCCAATGCTTTTTCTGCAGAAACCAGGGCAAGCTGGGCAACTTTGCCAAGGCTGCGGATTTTTTTCCGGGGGTAGCCGGGCGGGGTAAAATCTATGGGTGCGGCAAGCATTGTATTCATGCCGGTATATTTTTCCCAGTCTTTCATATAGCGGACACAATTTTTCCCTGCCCTCAGAGACTTAAGTATATCCAGCCATTCATTACCCAGGGCGCTGACTACCGCTCCACCTGTGATGACCACACGTTTCCTCACTATAATAACCTCTGTTCCGCGCTGCACCCTATGTGCCGGGCATTACAACCGGATACAAAATACAGTTTCATATCATGCCTCCGTTTACCGAGATTACCTGACGCGTGATATACGATGCCTGTTCGGAAAGAAGGAATACCGCCAGAGCGGCCACTTCTTCGGGTTTACCTATTCGGCCCATGGGTATGGATGGAAGTATTTTATCTATCGGCACGTCCCGTATCATTTTTGTATCTATGATCCCCGGGGCGATGCAGTTTACGGTTATGGAACGGCTGGCAAGTTCCGCTGCGAGGGCTTTGGTGGCTCCGATAATGCCTGCCTTGGCAGCACTGTAATTTACCTGGCCGCGGTTTCCTGCTATTCCCGATACCGATGAAAGGGTAATGATCCGGCCTCGTTTTTTGCGGCAGATAGGCATCATAAGGGGGTGAAGGACATTGTAAAAACTGTCAAGATCGGTGCGAAGAACAGTATCCCAATCTTCTTCGCTCATGCCAGGGAAAGAGTCATCGGCGGAGATTCCAGCATTGCAGATAATTCCCCAGAAGGCGCTTTCGCAGGAGGCGCTGCAATTTTCTTCCGTCCATTTTTCAAGTTTTTTCCGGCATTCTTCCCGGTTACTCACATCAAACTGAAGGAGCTCTATTTTTCCGCCCCTTTGAGTGATTTCCTTTTCCAGGGATTCGGCCTCTTCTTTTCCCTTATTATAGTGGGCCGTTACTTCGTACCCCGCTTCGGATACAGCCAGTGCAATAGAGCGGCCTATGCCCCTGCCTGCCCCGGTAATGAGCACTTTTTTTTCACTCAACAGCATGGTAATCCTTTTTCATGGCCTGGGCTTGTTCATGCTCTATTTCCATAACCGTTAGTTTTCCTTCAAGAATTTTTCTACCTTCAAGTAAAATTTCACCTTCAAAAGTGCAGGCCAAATCCATGCGTCCAATTTCCTTTGTTTTTATCTCTACGGTACTTCCGGTCTTAAAGAAGGGAAGGCCTATCCGCATTGACGAAACACTCAGAATGAATCCCATTTTTGGGGGGATGCCGTTTTCACGATCCCTGATGCCAGAAAAAGCGGAGATCGCCTGGGCTATAAATTCAAAGCCTGCCCAGGCGGGGACACCCGCCGCTGCGGGATCGTAAAAGAGGCAGTCTTCGGTAATATGATATTCCGCCTCGATAGTTCGTTCTTCGAGATTATACTCTTTGATTCTGCTGAGGAGCAACATTTTGTTCCTGTGGGGTACAATGGAAAGAAGGTTTTCTTTTTCAGTCAAGCAGTATTTCCTCCCATTGTAGAAGCAGGGTAAACCGGCTATGATACATTCAGGCTCCGGAATAGATGTCATATTACATAGGTTTATCAATTCTGTCAAACAACTCTGAAGGCCAGTGTAAAAGAGCGGAACGCCAAAAATTTTTAAGCGCCGAAGCAAAGTGTATAGTATCCCGGCTTGCAGACAAAGCTTTTTCCGAAGATGATATAGCCAGAGAGAGACAGGGACGGCCCTTTTTTTTAGGGCCTGATCTGGATTTTAGCATTTCCCATTCCGGAACGCTGGCCGCTGTTTCTTTTGTTCGGGGCGCAAACCTGCGCACCGGCTGTGATGTTGAGCTTGTAAGACCCCGGGTAAGAGCAAAAGAAATAGCGGAAGAAAATTTTTCTGCCCCTGAAAGGGATTACATTTTTTCCTCCGGCTGTTTTGACGAAACAAAATTTTATTCGATATGGACCTTGAAGGAATGCTATCTTAAACTCCGGGGGCTGCAGGTATTTGATATGCCCGGCGTACCGTCCTTTATTGACGGCGAAGATCCATGCAGGGGGAATTTTGTTTTTTGTACTGCTGTTCCTTCTTTGCTATTGTTTAGACTTTACGAACTATCGGTTGTAACCGGTGAACGTTATATGCTGGCAACAGTCATTGAAGGGATGGAACTGGATCCTGAAATTCGCTGGTTTTCTCAGGCATCAACCGAGGCTTTTTCGCCGATAAGAGCTTCAACTTTGTCAGCCAAAATTTTTGGACAAACAAAGCAGGAATCCCCGGCTTTAATATCATAGGCCATTTGGGTGCTTACTCCTTTGGTGGCAAGAAGTCCGGTTTGGGCATGGCGAATTTCGTATTTTATCCTAAGGCGGTTTTCGTACTCCATTAGAATGGCTTTTATCCGCGCCCGGTCTCTGTACCGGAGGGACCCCAGATATTTTGCGGAAATTTCAATTACCGGAAAAGCATAGCCGGATTGTTCCATTTCGGAATAATTGTAGCCGATTTTTTCCAGAAGCGCCCGCCGGCCGATTTCAAAATAGTTTATATAATTTCCGTGCCATACAACTTGCATAGGATCGAGATCAAAAAATTCAACGGTAATTTCCGCTTCCGCAAAAAGACCGTAGGGTCCGTTATTCTCCCGGGATTCCATGGTCATGCCCCTTTTTGCCAAAAATTAAAAAAATTATACCATTGAAAAGGATATTTTTTGCAATAACCTTCCAGAAACGCTGCAAAAGAATGGGCCATCTCGGAACTCCGCAAGGCCCGTTCCTTTCTGGTACAATCAAAGGAAAGCGGACTTTTATGTACATGCATGCCGTACTCCGGTTTTAGCGACAAATCACCCCGGCGCAGGGCAAAAACAAAATAAACCGGCGCCTTTAACAAAGAGGCTAAGTAAAAAGCTCCCGGTGAAAAAGGCGCATCTTCTCCAAGGAAAGGAATCAGGAAGTTTTTTTCTGCGGATCCAGCGGATGTCCTGTCGCCGGCAATTACCACCAATTCCCCGGCGGTAATTTTTTCTTCAAGAAGAAGGGCGGTACCAGGGCCAATTTCATTGGCGTCAATAATATCCAGTCCGGACTGCGGGTTTAGTTCTTTAAGCATCCGGGTAAAATTCGCAGTAACATGCCTATCAACGATGGTAGTAACCGGTACCCGCCTGGATACTCCTGTCTGGTTAAAATTCGCAAGACCCCTGAGCAGTTCGGTGTTTCCCAGATGGGAACAAATAAGAAAAGCGCCCTTACCTTTTTCCAGATTCCGGATAAGCTCTTCTATGTCATCATCCTGAAAATGAATATCCTTAAAGGGAAATTTTCCGCCCCAGGATTGGAGTTTTTCCACCAGCGCGAGGGAAAAAGAAATAATATGCCGCATGGGCCCCAGCCAGGAACGGCATTTCTTCGCTGTCCCGGGTTTTTCGGCAAATGGGGCGGCTTTTTGCAGAAATCGTCTTGATTCAATCCGGCCATTTTTTGAAAGAAGGAAATAGAAAAACCCTACGGGAAATGCAAAAACGCGCAGGATAATCATCGGAAAAAATCTGAATAAAATAAGCATTAGTTTTACATGCCAATACCCTCCGGCCTGTTCTCTGTGCAGCGACCAGTGGAGGGGCTCTGATTTTTTCATCGTTTTTCTTTTCCGTGTTTTATTTTTTGGGTGATGAGCAGAGGCAGGCGAAACAGCATGCCAAAAAAAAGCCGGCAAAAAGTCCAGCTAATGCGGATATTATCTCTGACCATGCGGAAGTTGGAGATACCGTCTTCCGGATAACTTATTTTTACCGGGAAAAACACAGGGAACACTTTTTTCCAGTAGAGACGGACAAGTATTTCCGCATCAAAGCCCATGCGCCGGTCTACAAAAGAAAATTTTGTTATCCGCAGCGACGGTTCCACAGGGTATACTCTAAAACCGCAAAGCACATCCTTTAATTCCAGCGAAAGGGTAACGATAGCAGCCCAGAAGGTGGAAATTTTTCGTCCCGTTACCCTGCTTTTGGGAGCGGTCTCATCAAATTCCGGGTATCCGCAGATAATCATATCAGGATGTTTGGCGGACTTTTCCAGAAAAAAAACGGCCTTTCCGGCATCATGCTGGCCATCGGCATCTATCTGGAGTACATGGGTCAGTCCTAACTCCGCCGCTTTTTTTAGCCCCTGAATAACAGCTCCTCCCTTGCCCATGTTTTTTTCCAGGCGCACTAAAGCAGTCCCCTGCGTTTTTGCGGCGTATTCGGCAAGATAATAGCGTGTTTCAGCGTCGTTTCCGTCATCCGCCAGAATTACCGGCAGCCCCGAAGAGGTGAACCGTTCCGCCAGGAGGCACGCGGTTTTGCCGTGCCTGTATACAGGGATAAGGACTCCTTGCTTCACAAGTGTTTCCTTGGAAATCCGTTCTCTTCTTCCAGAATCATTAATGTACCCGCCGAATAGACAATTTCTTTTTCCAAAGGGGAACCCGGTTTTTCTGAAACGGCGTTCTTTTGCACCCCGGCGGAAGATGCAGGAGAACTCATCTTAAAGGAAATGATTTTTCCTTTTTTTTCCAGTTTTAGGTGGAGGGGCGTAAAAGGCCGGATAAGGTTTGAAAATTTTATCCTCCGTATTTCCGAAATCCCAATGCCGGTTCCCAGATATCTTGACGCTAGGCGGAGTATCAATTCCACTTGAGCCACTGCCGGAAGAATAGGGAATTCAGGAAAATGCCCCTCAAAATATGGGCTGGAATTAGGAATAGAAAATTCAAGGCTGATGGCATTTTCGGTTTTTTCAATTATTTTTTCTTTGTCCAGACTGCCAAAACCGATACTTTCCGCCGGGTTTTTTTGATTGGAAAAAAGAAGTACAATTTCTTCTTTCTTTTTTTTCCCCTGGATATCCGAGGGCAGGACTTGGGGGTAGCGCCATTTTTTTGGAATCACGATATTTTCAAAATATTGAATAAGGTATTCCCGCCAAAATTTGTTTATTTGGTGTTTTTCAAGTCCAGAAAACCGCTCCTTCCCTTTGCTATTAAAAACCACTGCGGCGGCAAGGTATTGGCGTTTGTCTTCCAGAAATATCACGCATACATCGGCGGCAAGGCCGGATTGTAAAATGCGGTTTTCTATTTCCGGAAGGGAGATTCGCTTTTCCTCGATTTTTACCACCGAATCAATCCGCCCCTTCAGTAAAAACCGGCCGTCTTCCAGTATTTCCACCAGGTCTGCGGTTTCAAAGCCCGCCGGATCTTTTATATAGGGCGAGCGGATAACAAGACAGCCATCCTGGTTTTGGTCAAGCTTTGCATTTTTAAAGGCCGTCCACTCCAAACCTTGAGCCGACTGCCTCCAGGCAACGCCTGAGGTTTCCGTACTGCCGTAGACTTCCACTGGCCAGAAACCAAATATCTTGCAGGTTTTTTCGGCAATCCCAGGATCCAGGACTCCTCCGGAAGTAAAAATCCAGGGCGATGTAAGACTAAGGTCGGCGAGCTTCTCTATTTCCGCAGCGCGCTTGAGGAAGGCCGGAACCGTAATGATCATGTATTTCGTATCGGAGAGTTTTTCCAGTTCTTCGGGAAACTCTATTCTTTTTCTTTTAAAAGGAACTCCCGCAGTAAAGGGGAGGAGTATTGAAAAAAGAAGGCCGTAAATATGGTGCTGGCTTACGGTGGAACATACCTTGCGTTTGAGGAATTCTTCTCCCCATTTGGAAAGGACAAAGCGGTTGTCGTTTTCGAATTCTGTCAGCCGCTGTTTTATCGCTTTGGGTTTTCCGGTACTTCCCGATGTATACATGATGATGGATGTTTCATCAGCGTTTATCACCGGTCCTTCTTCTGTCGGGGCAGCTGTTTTTATTATTTTCTGAAACAGGGAGGGGATGTGGAAAGTGTTTGCCGGATAGTCTTCTTTTGGATAATCCTGATCGGTAAGGAAAGGTGCGGCGTTACGGATTTCTGCAATATAGGAGGGACTTATATTGGCGCTGAGGAGTATCTCTTTTTTGCATTGAAGCAAAGCTGTAAAGGCCAGGAGAAAATACCAGCAGTCCTCGCAGTGGAGAAGCCATTTCCTGCCGCCTGCAGCGTTTATCTGCCGCCGCAGTCTGGCAGTACCTTCAAGAAAATCGCCCCACGTTTTGTAGACCGATGCGCCCCAGTATCCTTCGTAGCAGAGAACTGTGGAAAGAGGCCGGGAATTATGCTTAAATACTGACAGAGGAACGGCCCTGGGCATCTTTTTCTGCATCATCTTCCTTGCAATATATTCCCCGGCAAAGAGGGCACCCATTAGTATATAGGAAACCCCGCCGTTATAAGCAGACCATAGCACATCAGAACCGGAAAAAATGGTATATGCGGCCATGCTTCCGTTTAGGACAAAAAAAATGCACCATATCAGGGTTATTTTGCGGCAGTAGGCGTTGATTTTTTTTTCGTTCAAGGAACCTTGAATGGACTTATCCTGCATTACGGCAAAACGGAAGACCATGGCGGGAGGAAAAAAAAGAGTGCTGCTAAATGCCGCAAGAAACAAAACATTCATTAGCAGGGGATATAATTTTAAGATAACAACAGAGTTAACAATAAGGCATAAAGCTCCCAGGCCGAACAGTAGCAGAAAATTCCAAAAAAAGGACAATCCCTGTTTTTTCTTGTTCTTTGACGTTCCGGCGATAAAGGCAAGGAGGGCAAAAGCCATGACAAAAAGAGAAAACATTCTAAGATCAATTTTTTGGATCACCAGAAAATAAAAAATCAACCCCGGATAAAATACAGCGGCGGTAACAATGAGAACTATGGCAATGCCCCTAAGCTTGAGGGGCATCATGTTTTTTGAACCAGGGGATAGAGGATATCTACCACATCCTGAACAGTAATAGCCTTTTTGAATAATTCTGGGTCAATTTTTCCCGGTATAAATTCTTTCATTTTTACCATAAGATCCACCGCATCAATAGAATCCAATTCCAGATCATCATAGAGCTTTGCTTTAGGTGCAATGGCTTCCCTTTCAATTTCAAATTCTACGGCTAAGATGTCCTGTATTCTCTGTAGAATTTCTTCCCTGGTCATACTGTTCCTCCCACGACCTCAATATAGGCCGCCAGGGCATCTACAGATGCAAAATGCTTCTTGTTGTCCGCATTTTCCGCAGAGAATTTAACGCCGAATTTCTTTTTCAGCGCCACTCCCAGCTCCAGGGCATCAATGGAATCAAGGCCCAATCCTTCTCCAAAAAGGGGTTCCGAATCAATAATATTTTCCGGTCGTATATCTTCCAGTTCCAGGGCGCTGATTATTAGTTCTTTGATTTGCTGTTTTATATTGTCCATAAGTAACCCTTTTAACCGCAAAAATAATCATGTATAATATAGATCATCTAAAAAAGAAAAGCAAGGGATCGGGAAACTCTTGTCAACAGCAGAGGGGGTGCATATAATTAATTGAACTATGGATAATAAGTATTTTCGGTTTATTATAAACCCGATCCTTTGCGCCATTTTTCTGGCTATGCCCCTTGTACTTGCCGCTCAGACAGATGATCCCATTTGGCGTCATCCTCTTAGTGCTGAAACCCGGCCCCGTTTTGATCGGGTCTGTAAAACCATGACGCAGCACAAAATAATAAAGGGTGAGTTTGTTCAGACCAACAGTTTAAACCGGCTGGGCCGTTCCCTGGTTTCCAGGGGATATTTTACGGTGGACGCCGGACTGGGGGTTATCTTGGATACCCGGTCCCCCTTTCCTTCGATAACAGCGGTGGGCCGGGGTTATATCTTACAGAGCAGCGGCGGCAGGACCACCCGGATGGATGCATCGGGAAACGAAATTTTTATCCGCATTTCACAAGCCATGAGCGCGGTTTTTTCCGGGGATTCAAAGGCGCTTATCGATGTTTTTGAAGTGCATTTTTCCGAAACAGGCGAAACCTGGACTCTCGGACTCCTACCCAGGGACAGTACAACAAAAACCTTTGTTAAGGCAATTATTATGCGGGGCGATAGTGTTTTGCGGGAGTTCACCTTCCATGAACAAAACAACGGCACGATCCGTTACGAATTGTCCGGCCATTCCTATCCCGTCGAATTAAGCTCCAATGAAAAAACCCTCTTTGCCCATTAGCCTGTGGATTATTCTCCATGCCGGGCTGGTTTTGGTCCTGGGCCTTTCAATTCTTGCAGGTTTTTCCCCTCCCTCCGTGGATACGGATCTGCTGGGTATGCTTCCCCCGTCATCGGGAAACCATAATCTGGCGGAGGCGGATCGCCTTTTAACCCAGCGGCACAATCGGGACTTTGTGATCCTCTTAGGGGACGAAGATTTTTCCAGGGCTAGGGAACGGGCGGAAATCCTTTACCGGAGATTGGATCAGCATTTGGCGGAGGCCAACCCAGGGCAGGCACTTTTTGAAGAGCTTTCTTTTTTTATTGACGAAAATTCCATGGCCGGTTTTTCTGACTATCTTTTTGAATACCGTTATTTCCTGCTGGATCCCCAAAGTACGGCCCTGCTGGAAAGGGGGGAAGCAAAAACTGCAGCAGATGAAGCCCTGGCCTGGGCCTACGGTGCTTTTAGTTTTGCCGGCATGGATCATTTGGATGCTGATCCCTTTCTTCTTACCGAACGGATCCTGCGGTACTTTTTGAGGTCTTCCCTTTTAACAAGGGGCTTAACTCCGCGGGACGGTGTTTTAAGCGGGGAATTTGAGGGTAAAAATTATGTGTTACTCCGGGGCAGGCTCAGCGAAGCAGGGGCTTCTATCAGTACGGGAAACGGCGTCCGGGAAATCTACCGCATTACCAGAGAACTGGCTGACGAAGCGCAGCATGAGATAAAGTTTATTTTTTCCGGCGTACCTTTTCATAGTTACGAAAGTTCCACCAGTGCTCAGCGGGAAATTACCCTGATCGGCGCAATTACCATGCTGTTCCTTCTGGTGCTGTTTCTGCGGGTTTTCCGTTCCCCCCTGCCGGCGCTGGCAATTGTCCTTACCGCCGCCGTTTCGATCTTCACAGGCCTTTGTGCGGTTCTTCTGGTATTCAGATCAATCCATATCCTTACCTTTAATTTGGGAGCTTCCCTTATCGGACTCAGTGTGGATTATTCGATTCACTTTTTTATTCGCAGGAAAAACGGCATGGAAGGTTCTGCTGTCAGGCGTTCTCTTTTCAGGGGGGTATCCCTTAGTTTTGTTTCTTCGTTTATTTGTTTTTTGATTTTTCTTTTTGCGCCCTTCGGCATCCTGCGGCAATTCGCCCTCTTTTCCGCAGCGGGGCTTTTAAGCTCCTATGTGACGGTGCTTTGTCTTTACCCCTGCATCCTGCCGGCGATCTATATAAAAACGGCAAATCAGGATTTGGGATCGAATCCTAATCAAAAGCGGGATCTTTCGCAAAATGCAAGAAAAGCACTGCTTGCCGGCCTAGGAATTATTTTTCTGGTTTTGATCCTAGTAAGCCAGGTTACCCCGGAAGGGAAAAATAGATTAAGGATAAAAAACGATATTCGAAACCTTTACTCTGTTTCGCCGGATCTTTTTGAATCGGAACAGATAGCCTCATCGATACTTGGCTACAATTCAGGGGAATGGTTTCTCGTTTCCGGCGACACCCTGCAGGAACTGTTGGAACACGAAGAGATCCTGCTTGATCAGTTAAACGAAAAAGGTAATTTTTTTGGGATTTCCAGTTTTATTCCGCCGATAAAAACGCAAAAACTGCGATACCATTCTGCGGCGGCGCTGCTTCCCCTGGCGGAAGCCCAGTACGAAGCATTGGGATTTCCGCCGGAATATGCCCAGATGTTTTGGGACGATTATGCTGCCCGGGCGGATGATTATGTTCTGCCGTCCTTCGCTCCTCCATTTATGGAAGCGATTCTTTCCAATCTGCTCATAGGGCAGAGTACCGGAATGGAAAAACCCGGCGGACAGTGGTATTCTGCAATCATGCCCCTGGGTACAGTTACGGACCCAGAGGTAAAAAACAATTTAATTTTTATAGCGGATCAGTACGAATGGGCCGCCGCTCTGAACAAGGCGGAAATGGTTTCTGCGGAATTGGATAGGCTTACCGCAGCCATGATACGGCTATTTGGTATCGCTTACGGTATCATTGTACTGGGAATATTGTGTTACTACCGGAATATTTCGCGAACCCTGAAGGTTGCCGCCATTCCAATTTTTGCAGCCCTGGCAAACCTGGCCGTTTATGCCCAGTCCGGTCTTTCCCTTTCGTTTTTTAGCGTATCGGGATTTATCATGGTTCTGGGACTGGGGCTGGACTATATGTTCTACCTAGGCGAAAACTCCGCCGTCCCGCAAAGAGACGATGTCAATTTGGCGGTTATCCTTTCCTATGTCACCACCGCCATTTCCTTTGGTGCCCTTATCTTCAGTTCCTTTATGCCGGTCCATCTGCTGGCCCTGTCGGTTTTCCCCGGGCTAAGCGCCGCCTTTGCCTGGGCTATGCTGGTAAAGAATTAACATGGCCGCAGATCCAGTCATCATTGAGCAGGATAAAAGCGTACCCTTGCTTGTATTATCTTGCGTTATATGGAAAGATAAAAATATAAAATGAACAACCCCTTGAAGCCATGCGTTAATTTTTTGCTTTTGTTTTTACCGGTATTCTTTTTTGCTTGTGCAAAAAACCCGCCGGAAAATCATATTCCTGTTTCTGTTTCCAATACAGTATCGTTTGTGCTTCTGGCCCCTGAATACATCGAAAAAAATATTGATGTGTTTCAGCGGATCAGCGGCGGCTATGAAAAAAATCACTTTACGGCAAACGCATGGGTTAATGCGGATAAAACAGAAATCCCCATGAAATTGTTTAACGGCATGGGAACCAGTTTGGGAACATTGATTTTTACCGGTAAGAATTTAAAATTTATTTCATCCTATATTCCCCGAAATTTAAGGACCGAATATGGGGCGGAGGATTTTCAATTCTGCTTTTATCATGCCGAAGCGATCCTCTCTGCCCGCACTCTCCAGGGAATTTTTTTGTGATCCCGGTTTATCTTTCGAAACCCGGCCTAGTATGCTGTGCCGGATCGTCTTTTGCGAATTTCTTTTCAGCGGCCCTCAGCGGCGACAGAACTGGTATAGTTCCGGTCGAAGTAGGCAATATGGCGCAGAAATTTTTGGCAGGGCGGATCGCTGGAACGAACCGTTCTGGCCCGGAATCTGGCTTCTCCAGCTTGTCTGGACGGCCCGGCACAACCCGGCTGCTGGATATCTGTGCTGCTGCCCTGGATCAGCTTCGGTCCCTGATGGAAAAGGCCCTAAGCCGCTGTGGGCCGGATCGGATAGGCCTTTGCCTTGGTTCCTGCGACAACGGAACCGAATTATCCATTCCAGCCCACGGGTTTTTTTTTAAAGACCATACTTTTCCTCATGATTATGATCTTGTTTTTCAAAGCGCTGCCGCTCCCGCCGAATATTCTGCTCAATTTTTCGGCATCAAAGGGCCGATCCTCGCTTTGGCCACGGCCTGCGCTTCCGGCGCCACTGCCATTGTCCGAGGGGCTGAATTAATTCGTTCCGGCATCTGTGATGCGGTCATTGCCGGCGGGGCGGATATTGCTTCCGATACGGCAATCCTGGGTTTTTCCGCCCTGGAAGCAATATCCCCAGAATTGAGTAATCCCTTCAGCAAAAACCGCAGGGGAATCAACCTGGGAGAAGGGGCGGCTTTTTTTGTCCTGTCCCGGGAAATGATTGATGAGCAGGCGGTGATATTGGCCGGCTGCGGTGAAAGTTCCGATGCTCACCACATGACTGCTCCCCATCCTGAGGGAAAAGGAGCGGCGGCGGCGATGAATGCTGCCCTTAACGATGCGGGGATAAAACCCGGCAGTATCGGTTATGTCAACCTCCATGGGACCGGAACTGTCCTGAACGACAAGGCGGAAGCGGCAGCGATGCATGCTGTCTTTGGCGGCAATCAGCCGCCGGCGAGTTCCACCAAACCCATTACCGGCCATACCCTTGGAGCGGCGGGAGCGCTGGAACTGGCTCTGTGCTGGGGCGTGTTGGAAACCGGCGCTGTTCCGGTTCACTGCTGGGACGGCATTCTGGATGAAGAACTGCCGTTTTTGAATTTGGTTAATTGTCCCAAAACAGGATCCGGCGGGTCTGCCGCAGGTTTACAAACAGAAAAAATTCTTTTCTGTATGAGTAATTCTTTTGCCTTCGGGGGCTGCAACGTCAGCCTTATCATTGGCAGAACGGATTTCTGCGGCGGTAAATGAAACGATAGATTTCTGCCATCTGATACCGGTTACTTTCCGCTGCAAAACAAACCCCCAAAAAAACAGCTCCCCGTTCTTTCATTCAAAGTTTGTCTATTAACATGGAGCATTTTCCCGAAGGAATGGGAAGGGTCTTCTTTTTCTTTCCCAGGATGTTGATTGTAAAGTAATAAAGTTTTTCGCTTTCCATGTGGATTTCCCAGCCCCTGCCGCTCTTGTTGGAAAGGATGGTGATCATGTTCTTTTTAAGGGAAAGGTTTTCTATGCCCATTATTTCCAGGTTGGGGATGATCCAGTCCACTGTCTTCCGGGGAAGGGAAATAAAAAGCCCCACGATATTTTCGATGGTAAGGCAAATGGTGGAAAGGGCATCGAAGGCCAGATACTGGGACCGGGGAAATTCAGGATTTTTCTGCCATTGGGCGGGGCCTTCTTTAAGGGGGAGGTAAGCTTCCCAGAGTTTTCCCTTGTGGTGATTCCCGTCGGGGTTCATGGAATCCAGTACAAAATACAGATGCCGGATGGCGCATTCCCGTGCAAGGTCCCAGCGTTGGTATTTTTCCAGGCCCTTGATCACCATAAAAGTCAGGTGGGGAAAAACCGAACCCCGGAAACCGCCGCCGTTTTCATCGAAGGCTTTCTCGTTGACAGCCAGCGAAGGAAAAGGGTGGGGTGCGCCGAACATTTTTGGGTCCTGGAGTTTACTGATAATCCGTTCGGCTTTTTCATCGCTGGGAATCTCCGCCAGTAAAGGCCAGTAGCCTGCCAGGGTTTTTACCTTGATTTGTTTTTCGGTTTTGTCGATGTCGTAATAAAAACCGTCTTCATTGTCCCACATCAAGGAGTTGATCCTGGTCTTAAGGGAAAAATAACGGCGCTTGTACTGAAAACTTGTTTCCTTGTCATTCAGTATGTCCGCTAGGGCCGACATATACAAGGCATTAATCGCCATGCAGGTGTTAAAATCCACAGGGTACGCGGTATTTTCCCGCGGAGAATTGCCCATTTCGGTGGCCGCCAGCGGAACTCCGTAAAGGCCGTTTTCCCTTTTGTACACCGAATCGATCCATTCGGTGTAGCGGCGGAGTATGGGAATCACATCTTTGATCCGTTTTTTGTTGGCCGATTTATGGTATAGGTTGAATTCAGCCCAGGCAAAAATGGGAAGGCTTAATCCCTCGGGGTTGTTTTTTTCTACCAAGGGCAGGCCGGATTTTACCGAATAGGCGGATCGGATCGCTCCGGAAGGCTCCTGGCGGCTGTAAAACAGGTCTAAAGTGGGCGAAGCCTGAAAAATTCGGTTGGAATAGACAAGAAAAAAAGAGGAAAGAACGGTATCAAGCTGTTTTATGGCCGTGGAATCCGGATAAGTGAAAAATTTTCCATCAATTGCTTCCGATTCGCTCCCATTATTCCAATAATCCTGTATCCATGCCCATGTTTTGTCGTAAATATCCACAAAGTCCTGGTCATAAAAGTGAATTTTGGGGAAATCCCTCTTGATCACGCAATCTCCTGCAACGAATGTACTCTATCGATCCCGAAAAGTCAAACAAAATAAGTAAAAAAAAGATACACTAGTAAGTAATGGTAATCCGTTCCACAGGCAAACGGTGGCGGATCTTGACGAGCAGGGTTTGTTCAGCCGTCGAATAGGCCCAGCCTGAACTATCGTACCTTTCAAACTGGTTGTCCTGGTTATAGGTGTATCCGCTGATTTGCAGGCTTGTAATGGGCTTTATACCCCGGAGGATCATGTAGTGGGTTTCTCCGGCGCTGAAGTTTACCAAAATATCCAGCCCGTTTGCGGAGGCGCTTCCGATAATGGAAGATGCCGCCGTCCATGCCCAAAGACCGGGACCTGCGGCCTGGGCCCTGGCATAGTTTTCCCCCATAAAACAGATCCGATAAATTCGCTGCGATTTCAGCCGTTCACTGCCGCCGGCAAAGTTTCTTTGAATTTTACGGGGGACGTCGCCTGCGTTGTTTGCCAGGGAAAGAACAGAAAGGATCAGCGTTCTTCCCAGGGCAATTCTTGTTTCATCCTCGTACTGCATCAGGGCGCTTCCCAGCCTTAGGTTAAGTTCAGCATCTGCTTCTTCGGCTGAACCGGTTTTGGTAAACACCAGCGCACTGTCGTTCCGGCGGCTTTTTTGCAGGCTTCCGGTGATAACAAACAGGGCCTGATCAACAAAGCGATCAAAGGGATTGTGCCTGTCTGGACGATAACGGACCCAGTCCAGGCGGCATTCCAGAAGTCCCGCAGCCTGTTCGGCGGTCATGCCAGCGGGATCAAAGGTTCGCAGGATTCCCACCGCATCATCTATTAGATTATCGTAACCCCGGACAGCCAGGAATTCAATGACGTGGAATTCCTTAAGAAAGTCCGTTGATTTTTCATTAAAGAGCCGGGACAGCCGGGTGGATCGTTCCCTTTCTGCTGCAGAAAGGGAACGCAGGGCCGCATCGATCCGGCCCACATAGGCAGAGGCCTCATAAAAAACATTATCAGGATTCCAGGAAGCGGAAACAGCGGCGGCGGCGGCCCTGTAGGTTCCTCGTTTTAGGGCCTCGTTCATATAGGAACAGATCAATTCCCCATTTATCGCCGTTCCGGAACCGGCAGCGGAACGGTTCCACAATAGATAGGATTGATCCAGCCACAGGCCCAGGGCTGCTTCGTATGCACCGCTGTCCAAAGCGGCGGGGATTATAAATTCGCCGGGACCTATTGTTTCTTTGTCCGGCAGAATCCGATAACTGATAGCCGGATTATGGTCTTCCAGCACGACGCTGTCCGTTCCGGTGTTCCGGCTAAAGGTATAATTTATTCCTTCTGTGCTGATCAAATTTCTCTGGTCCCTTTCTATAACCGCACTGGTACGGATGGGTTTAAAAGGAATTGTCAGGGAATTGTATTTCGGTTCTATACCGGCGGATACGCCGGCGTCCAACTCATTGGTATTAAAACCGGAAAAATCTGCGCGGATTACCAGTTCTATGGCTCCTCCCGTGTACTGGGTGGTGAAGATCAGTGCTGTGCCCTGGTCAAGGTGAAAAAATACTTCGTCATCCGCGACCGTCATCCGCTCGGGCCGGCAGGGGTTATTTATGGAGCGGTTTTGCAGGCTAGTGATCAAAAGTCCGTCTCCTAGGATGAATTCTATCCCTCCAAAGAAAACGCTGGTCGTGCCGGAAAGGGGGTATATGTTGGGCGTTTGCTTGGACGGAGCGCCGTAATTTCCCTGGATTACCAGGTTTCCGGTCCGCATGGTTAAGAGGGTGTTTTTGGAAAACTGAAACTGAACCAGGAGAATAAATATTGCCGCATATAGGATCAACAGCAGCAAAAACCGGGGGACTATGGGTTTTCTCATCCTAAAACTAACGCTCTTTTTCGTCTATACGGAGCAAGACTTTTTCCGCCAGTACCTTAAAACGAGGCGGCAGATACTGCCCTCGTTCTTCGCTGTACAAAGCCAATAAATTTTCAAACCCCCGGCGGGCCTCGGCATATCGTTTCTGCTTGTAGCGGATAAAAGAAATTTCATATTCAGCGGTACAATAGTATTCGCCAATGTCGCCGTACCGTTCCTGCAGAATCTGGTAATACTCAACCGCTAATGGGTATTTATTTGTATCCATTGCTTCCTGAGCTCTCTGGATAATCTTTGTCGGAGGCGTATCTTCAGGAATATCTGCCGGAGCGGTCGTACAGGAAAAAATCGGAAAAAACAGGGCTATGAACAGGGGATACAGTTTCATATAGTATATTATACTACATTTCCGCAATAAGGAAAAGCTCAAAAATCAAGCTACGGGCCACAGCCAGTCCTTGGTATCCGGCAGGAGGCCGTATTGGATACCCTTTAGGGTTTTTTGCAGTTCCGATCCTAGTTCACCGGGATTATCAAAGGAAACTTTTTTGTCTTTCCAGGTTATTGAAGAAAGGGGGGTAGCCCCGGCGGCGGTTCCGCTGACAAAACATTCCTTTGCTTCCGAAAAAATTTCTTCGATAGGAATTTTTCGCTCCGTCACTTTTATTCCCATGTCCCTGGCAAGTTCAATCAGGCTTAAGCGGGTGATCCCAGGGAGTATGGTATCTCCCAACTCAGGGGTTATCAGCTCACCGGACTTGAGGTAAAAGAAAATATTGCAGGACGATCCTTCTTCAATGTATTTGTGGTTTTCCGCATCAAGGAATATACACTCCATGTAACCCTGTTCCATCGCTTCGTGTTTGGCCAGGGCGGCGATCACATAGTTAGAATTTGCCTTAATCCAGCCGGTTCCCTTGGGGTTGGCCCGGATCCGATCTGTGACCAGCGCATCGGATTTACCCTCGGCAAAGTAGGAGCTAACTGGTGTGGCGATCATCATCACCCAGGGTTTCCGGGAAAGATTTACCCCGATTCCTCCTTCGGCATAGGTAAAGGGCCGCAGGTAGATGGAATCGGCACTTACAAAAGAATTCTTTTCCCACTCAGTTTTATAGACAGGGCAAAAACCCAGTTCAACATTGCGGCGAACCATCTCTGTTAATGCCTTTAAAAAGGTTTCCGGAGGGAAGGGAGGCATATAAAGACCCTTCATGGAATCGTGGAACCGCCGGCCATTGTCGTTGGGCCGGAACATAGCATAACCGCCGTTTTTTTGGGGCAGGGCTTTAAGCCCTTCAAAACATCCCAGACCGTACTGGGTGGTATAGTTAACCAAGGGCATATCACTATAGAAGTTGCGGGAATTCGCTAGATCCGCTGCGTCCGCCGGAAGAAGCTGGTTTTCTTCTTCAGGGGTTTTGTGGAGTTTTTCAAGAAATTCTTCCGTCCATTTTCCGCTTTCCGAATATTGTGCCCGGTAGCTTATTGGGTAACAGTTCAAGGTAAAGGCCATGGTTAATACTCTCCATACCTTGGAATTTTGTCAAGTAAACAATAGGATGGGTTACGATGAATTCAATTAAAAAAGGCATTTTCTACGCAGTTTTTTCCTACACTTTTTGGGGTATTATGCCCCTTTTCTGGCATTTTCTTGATTTTGCCGATCCTCTGCGCATTCTGGGAAGCAGGATTTGTTTTGCACTGGTCTTTACCGTCCTGGTCCTGTTTGTCCGGGGGAACAGAACATGGCTCGCACTGTTTTCCAGCTCCGGTAAGCGGTGGACTACGATTCTTTCGGGCCTAATGATATCCCTTAATTGGGGTATCTACATTTGGGCAGTAAACAGGGGTCACACCATAGAAGCTTCTTTGGGGTACTATATTAATCCCCTGGTCTCGATTCTGTTGGCCATGATTTTTCTCCAGGAACGGCTTGGCATTCTGCAATGGGTGGCCTTTGGTTTTTCAGCCCTGGGTGTTTTGCTGGCGGCGATTTTTTCCGGTGTCTTTCCCTGGATTTCTCTGACCCTGGCCGTCACCTTTGGGTTTTACGGCCTTATAAAAAAGAAAAACAAAGCTGGTTCCCTGGAAGCCCTGGGGGCAGAAACCTTGGCCGTCCTGCCCCTGGGTCTGGTTCTTCTGATTTTTCCCCCCAAGGGTCTCCTGGCGGTTAATACTCCCCTGCAATGGCTGCTACTCATGGCCGCCGGTGTTTTTACGGCCCTGCCCCTGTATACCTTTGCCAAGGGCGCAAAACTCCTTCCCCTGTCTCTGATAGGTTTTTTGCAGTTTATTACCCCCACAATTCTCTTTTTCTTGGGAGTCTTTGCCTTTGGTGAAGATTTTTTTCCAAAAATGCTGTGGGCCTTTGGCTGTATCTGGCTGGCGGTAGGGTTATACTGCCTTTCGCTGCGAAAAGATAGAACGGCATGACTTCCGGCAGAGAAAATAGCTTTATCCTTTCTTTTATATTTTCATCTGCAATTTATGCGGTGATTACCCCCTTTCTTTCTATTCTTCTTCGGGATCTGGGGTACAGCATTTTTCAGGTGGGAATTCTGCTTGTTATCTTTGAAGCGGCGGGTATTGCCGGGCCTTTTCTGTTCGGCCGATGGGCAGATAGAAAAGGCAATTACCGTCTTTTACTGGCCGTTTCCTGCATTCTTTCTGCTCTGGCTTCTTTACCCCTGGCGCTGCTGGTTCATCCCGTACTAAGCGCCATGCTATTGGCCCTGCTGGCCTTTGGTTTCCGTTCCAATACCTCCCTTCTGGATGCGGCTACCACAATCCAAATTGGCGAAACCGGCAATTACGGAAAAATCCGGGTATGGGGATCGATCAGTTTTGTTGTGGTTACCCTGTTCCTCCAATGGACACCCATACTGAAGCCCAATAGCGCCGGAAACATTGCCCTGTGGATTACCCTGGTTTCCATAGTTACAATTGTGCCAATACTTATGCTGCCCGGGGCTGATACGGAGGATTTCGGGGAGGGCAGAATAAAACCTGCAAACACTGCCGAAAGCCAGGCTGCTCCGGCAAGGGACAGGGCCGGCTATTTAATCTGTGGTTTTACGATTATCTTTCTTGGCCGTTTTGCCATGACGGCGATCTATACTTATTTCCCCCTATATCTGACCGAGGTAATGCAATGGGATGCGGTGGGGATGATGTTTGCCATAGCGACGGCAACGGAGGTACCCACCATGGTTTTTTCCAGCGTGCTAATTCGCCGTTTTGGCCCCCTCCCCCTGCTGGCCCTTTCCGCCACAGCAATCGCCGTAAGGCTCCTCATCTTGGCGGTCTTTCCCTTTAAACTCAGCATCATCTCTGCTCAGCTGCTTCATTCCCTGTGTTTCGGCATCTTCCATCCTTCGGCAGTGAATTTTATCGCCGCCGTTTTTCCGCCGGAAAAACGGGGGATAGGGATGTCGTTGTACATGGCTCTGGGCTCAGGGCTGCCGACACTGGCCGGTAATATGGCGGGGGGAGCCATTGCGGAAGCCGCAGGGTACCAGCCGCTCTTTTTGGTTTATGCCATCGCCGCCGCTGCCGCTGCGCTTTTGTACGCCGTGCTGGGTAAAAGAAAAAAGTAACGTTGTGGTTTCAGTAAAATTATGGTATATTATTATTGAATGAATGAACAGAAACACAAGAGCAGAATAGCAGCTCGCTCCCGCAATATGAACACGATTCTGCTTGTTCTGATTCTTCTTTTGATGATGGTCACCGCAGGGGTATTTGTCGATGGCATTAACAGCGATGCCGCCGCTAATCTTGTCCGCGCTCATTCGATTGAAGCGGCGGAAAAGTTTTATGCATATATCAGCCAGGATCTTGCCCTGGTGCAAAAGGCGGCCCGGTCAAAGGCGGTAACCAGCTGGTTTGCCGCCGAAAAAGACGAGGAAAAAAAGGCCGAAGCCTTTTACGAGATGATGGACTATGCCGGCGTACTGCAGGGTGTCCATATGTATTTGGGCATCAACGCTACTTTAAATGAATACACAGTCGATGGAACAACAGCCATTGCGGATATTGTTCCCTTTGACCAACTCAGTCAGACGAATCCCAGTGATGAATGGTATTTTGAATGTGCCTTCTCCGAAAATGATTATGTTCTGAAAATTGACGAAGAAAAACTAACCAATACATGGTGGCTGTGGATCAATCACAAGGTCATGGAAGGCGGAAATTTTGTGGGAGTATTCTGTTCCGGAATACGTATTCCTGATATATTTCATGAAGTATTTGTCAACTATGATGAAAAAAAGGTCAGAGGATATATCATCGATAGGCATGGCATAGTCCAATCGGCCAGCACCGCTATCGGCATTTATATAGAGGGCAGCGAAAACCACATTCGGGAAGAAAGCACTGATCCCGCATTTGCCGCTGCCCTCTCTGCGTATGAAAATCGTATTAACGGGTTTTTCGGCTTTGATTCACTGCCGGAAATTGTTAGGCTTACCAAAGGCCCCTTCGGATATGCTGCCATTGAGCCGATCCGCAAAACGGATTGGTCTATCGTTGTTTTCTTTAACAATTATTCACTGGCTGGCGTTATTAATCTTCTCCCGCTCTTGATCGTCATGCTGTCTGCGATGCTTGTTTATGTGGTGAGCAGAAACGCCATAATGAATTACCTTATTTTTTCACCCCTTAATCATCTGACCCAAAGCGTGTCGAAAGGAGAAATAGATTTTTTCGGCAGCGGACGCGATGACGAAATCGGAGAACTGGCGCGGACAATACAGGAGATGCGGGATGAACGGCAGCGCCAGGAGCAGCTTCTGCATGCGGTAAATAGCACGGCAACGGTACTGCTTGCCCCCATGGACGATTCAAATTTTGAAGCCCTGATCCTGGATGGCATGGAGCACATAGGTCAAAACATGGATGTTGATCGGATCAACATTTGGCGGAACGAAACAATTGACGGGGTCTTTTGCTATGTCAATCAGTTTCAGTGGTTAAGGAACGATGCCGTCCGAAAGGGAAAACCTGCGGTTGCAATGCGCCCTTACAGCGAAAACCCCGAATGGGAAAGAAAATTCCTCCTGAATGAATACATAAACGGTCCGGTTTCCGGACGAACTCAGCAGGAACAGTTTATAATGGGACCTCAGGGCGTAAAAACCATTTTGGCAATTCCATTGTTTTGGAACAAAGAGCTCTATGGTTTTTTCAGCTTCGATGACTTCTATGAGGAGCGTACCTTTACCGAAGATGAAGTCAACATCATGCGTTCCGCTGGGCTGATGATGATCAATGCACTGATCCGCAATACACAGGCGGCACATCTTCGTCAGGCACATCAATATACGCAGGTTTTGCTGGACACAATGCCGCTCGCTTGTAATCTTTTTCATAATGATGCCAAAATTTTTGACTGTAATGAAAAAGCAGTATCGGTGTTTAATACAAAGAACAAACAAGAATATCTTGACAGGTTTTGGGATCTTAGTCCGGAATATCAGATCGGCGGCCAAAAGTCATTTGAAAAAGCTAGAATGCATATCAATAAAGCATTTGACGAAGGCAAGGATGTCTTTGAATGGCTGCACCAGTCACTGGATGGTATGTTACTGCCCATGGAAGTAACGCTGGTCCGCGTCAAAATCGGAGACGAGTTTATTGTCGCCGGCTACGCCCGGGATCTGCGTGAGTATAAACAAATGATGAATGAAATTGAACAGGGCGCCAATCTTCTAAATACAGTGAATCAGGCGGCTACTATTCTTCTTCAGTCGGGGATCGATGAGTTTAAAAGCGATTTACATCGTTGTATGGGCATGATAGCCGGGGCAGTAAATGTTGATCGCGTAACTATATGGAAAAATCACACCAGGAACGAAAAGTTATGCTGCACCCAAATTTATGAGTGGGTGGGCAATGCGGAATCGCAGATAAACAGCGAAATAACCATTGATATGTCCTGCGGAGAAAGCATGTTCGGCTGGGAAGAAATTTTGTCGCAGGGGAAATGCATCAACAAGGTAATATGCGATATGCCCCCGGCGGAACAGACGCAGTTATCAAGGCGGGGCATATTGTCGATTTTTGTGGCGCCGGTATTTGTGCATGATACATTTTGGGGTTTTGTTAGTTTTGATGATTGCCACAGCGAAACATTGTTTTCTGAAAACGAAGAGTCTACTTTGCATTCCGGAAGCCTTTTAATAGCCGCCGCCTTGCTGCGCAACGAAATAATGTTGAATCTTCAAACCACAGCGGCCAAGCTGGAGGCTGTGATAGCCAACTATGCGGGTATTATTTGGTCAGTAGATCAAAATAATGTAATTACACTGTTCAATGGCTTATATCTCAACGAGCTTGGCAGCTCCCCTGAATTTTTTGAGGGAAAAAAACTTAATGATGCCTTGCAGGACAAGAGGTTTTTAGGAATTCCTTTGGGGGTACAAAAGACTTTTACCGATGGCCCCCAGGATTTGAGCGCAGAAGTCGAAGACAAGATGTACAGAACGCGTACAACACCCATCTATGACAATAACGGCAGCGTTATTAACGTGGTGGGCAGCTTCGATGATATTACGGAAAGAACCCGTCTTCAGAAGCAACTCAAGGCAGCACTGAGTGAGGCTCAGAAAGCCAGCCGCGCCAAATCCAGTTTTTTGGCCAACATGAGCCATGAAATGCGCACGCCCCTTAATGCCGTTATCGGCCTCTCCGAACTGACACTGGAAACCGCCAAATTATCCGAGGAAGCCGGCATAAATTTGGAAAAAATATATAATGCCGGATCGACACTCCTTTCCACGGTCAACGACATCCTAGATATTTCCAAGATAGAAGCGGGCAGACTTGAGCTTGTGCCGGTTGAATACGATGTCCCCAGTTTAATAAACGATGCAATTACCCAGAGCATTATGCGTATTGGGGAAAAGCCCGTCAAATTCGTCCTGGATGTCGATGAAAACCTGCCCACTCGACTTTATGGCGATGATCTGCGAATCAAGCAAATTTTAAATAATCTTCTGTCCAACGCATTCAAATATACCAAGGACGGGACAGTAAAACTGGATGTAAGCTGCGAACAGGAAGGAGAAATGGTCTGGCTGATCGCCCGGGTCAGCGATACCGGTATGGGCATACGGAGCGGCGACTTAGAAAATCTGTTTAATGATTATTCTCAGGTTGACGCTGTATCCAACCGCAAAATAGAGGGAACCGGTCTGGGGCTTTCCATTACCAAAAAAGTTGCTGAATTGATGGGCGGTTCTATCGGCGTGAAAAGTGAATATGGAAAAGGCAGCGTTTTTACCGTAAAGGTTCGGCAGCAATTTGTTACCAGTACCGTAATCGGAGCGGAAGCGGTAAGGAGTCTGAAAAACCTACAATATTCAGACAACAAGCGCAGCCAAAATTTACGGTTAACCCGTATCAAACTGCCTTACGCACGGGTGCTGATAGTAGACGACGTGGTGACCAACCTTGATGTGGCCAAGGGAATGATGAAGCCCTATGGCCTGCAAATCGACTGCGTAACCAGCGGCCAGGAAGCCGTTGGAATTATTCGCGATGAAAAAGTCCGCTACAATGCCGTATTTATGGATCACATGATGCCGGATATGGATGGGATCGAAACAACCAAAATTATCCGGGAGGAAATAGGTACCGAATATGCCAGGACGGTACCTATTATCGCCCTGACGGCCAATGCCATCGTGGGGAACGAGGCGATGTTTTTAAGCAAGGGTTTCCAGGCTTTTTTGCCCAAGCCCATAGAAATAGCCCGACTGGACGCTGTAATTCGAGAATGGGTGCGCGACAAGGAAATGGAAAAGAATCTGGATCAGATCAGCGTGGACGGAGAAACGATTCCAGATGCCCGAAGCGGAGAAGACAGAAGAATTGGAATTGACCGGCGAACCTTGGGAAAAAAAATAAACGGGATAGATATAGGCAAGGGAATAGAACGGTTTGGCGGCGACGAAGAGTCATATTTACAAGTCTTGTATTCTTTTGTTATCAACACTCCGCCCCTGCTTGAAAAAGTCAAGGAGGTTGCTAAAGAAAGCCTGGCGGACTATGGTATTCTCGTTCACGGATTAAAAAGCTCAAGCCAGGGTATTTGCGCTGACCTGTTGGGAGCAAGGGCGGAAGCCCTGGAAAAGGCGGCCAGAGAAGGTGATTATGACTTTGTGCTTTCTCATAATGATGGTTTTATAGAAGCCGCCGAAAAACTTATCAGCGTTTTGGATAATATGATCCGGCAAATGGCTTCTGACAAGCCCAGGCCAAAAAAAGACAAACCGGACAATGGGGTGCTTTTAAAACTTCTTGCCGCCTGCAAGGATTATGATATGGATAGTGTTGATGCTGCTATGCTGGAGCTTGGAGGCTTTGAATACGAATCCGATGACGGGCTTGCGGTATGGCTTCGGGAAAATGTGGAGCAAATGAATTTCGAGCAGGTTAAAAAAAAGCTTTCGGACATGGCGGATTAAAGGAGAATTTATGTCGTTGCGTGTAAAGGCCGCATTTATAATCATGTCGATTGTTTTTGTTATAACGGCGGCTTACTTTTTTTTAAGTTTATCCTTTACCTATGAAAACCTTATCAAAACCCTGGAACTGAATTTATCCCTGGCCAGAGACATAGCGGATGATTTGGTCAGTACGACAATCCGCCTTTTAAAATCAGATACCGCCACTGTGGCCGAGAGGCTTCTTAAGGCTGGATCAAATGAAGAAATGATGGAAATCATGGATTCGCAGATGGAAGAATTCCCAAGGTTTACATCATTAACGGTTTATAGCCGGGACGGTATTGTCGTCAATGGCGGCGAATCTGTCTATCATGACGTTATGCACCACAACTATTTACAGATAGCCTTTGCCAGAGGAACCATCATATCCACTACGCATTATAACGGCATAGGATCGTTCATCATGCATGTGTTTGTTCCCATGGGAGAGGACTTGGTTTTATCTGCGACCTTTTCGGGAATGCTTTTTGCGGATCTTCTTTCGGATTACCGGCTCTTGCAGACCGGGAACATTTTCATGCTTGATGAGACGGGGGCCATAATTGCCCATTACCGCCCCGAACTGGTTCTGGAACGGCACAATTACGTTATGGATATGGTAACAAACAAAGAATTGGCGAAATTAGGTACTTTTTTTAAAAACATAATTGCTGACGACACAGGTGTGGGAACTTATTTTTTCGAAGGGAAAGAACGTTTTTGTTCCTATAAACGTGTTTCCGGATCAATAGCGGGCTGGCACATCGTTGTGTCGATTGCATTAAGTGAAAGTCCTCTGGCCAATTTGCAAATGGGGCTGCTGTTTTCAGCTCTTTGTTTTTTGGCTGCGGGCCTAATAACCGCAATCTTTTTCTCATCTGTTGTAGCACGGCCCTTTTATAGAATTGAAGAGCAAAACCGGAATCTGGCGGAACTTAACAAGAAAGTTCTCTCCGCTTCGGAAGCCAAATCCAATTTTCTAGCCAATATGAGCCATGAAATACGCACCCCCCTTAATGCCATTATCGGCTTCTCCGAACTGGCCCTTGGTGAATCAGAAGGAAGAAATAATGCATACCTCGAAAAAATAAGCAATGCCGGCATGATCCTCCTAAGTACGGTCAACGATATTTTGGACATTTCCAAAATAGAATCGGGGAAATTTGAGCTTATCCCTGTAGAATATGACACTCCGAGCCTCTTAAACGATACCATTACCCAAAGTGTCATACGTAAAGGGGAAAAGCCAATTCAGTTTTTATTAAACATTAACGAAGACATCCCTCTAAACCTTTACGGTGATGATCTCCGGATTAAACAAGTCCTGAATAACCTTCTGTCCAATGCTTTTAAATATACCGATGAGGGAACGGTGGAACTGAGTTTGAGCTGCGAGCGCACCGTCCGCCAGATGGACACAGGCGACGCTGTCTGGCTGGTTGCCAGCGTCCGGGATACCGGCAGGGGTATACGGGACGAAGACTTAGGTAAGTTGTTTACCAATTATACCCAAATGGATACAAAATCCAACCGATCCATAGAAGGAACAGGGCTTGGCCTTTCCATAACAAAAAAACTGATCGAGATGATGGACGGCACGATTTCGGTGGAAAGTGAATATGGAAAGGGCAGTGTTTTTACGGTAAGATTTCGGCAGCAATTCGTAACTGGCGGCGTTATCGGGGCGGAAATGGTGAAAAGCCTCAAGGGTTTCAATTATTCCGACAAGATGCGCAGAAAGGGCATTCAATTGACGAGGACAAGACTTCCCTATGCAAAGGTACTGGTGGTAGACGATGTGGCGACCAATCTTGATGTGGCCAGAGGCATGATGAAGCCTTATGGGATGCAGATTGACTGCGTAACAAGCGGACCTGAGGCCATAGACGCGATTCGCTCTGAAAAAGTCCGTTACAATGCCGTATTTATGGATCATATGATGCCCGGAATGAATGGCATCGAAGCCGCCAGGATTATTCGGGAGGAAATCGGGACCGACTATGCAAAAAACATACCGATAATTGCCCTGACGGCCAATGCCATCGTGGGTACCGAGGAAATGTTTTTGACAAAGGGGTTTCAGGCTTTTATTGCCAAACCAATTGAAGTTGCCCGGCTTGATGCGGTTATTCGGGAATGGGTTCGGGATAAGAAGATGGAAAAGAGCCTGGGGCAAATAAACGTGAAGGGAGAAATATTTCTGGATGTTCGAAGCGGCAATGACAGGCGCTGGACTGACAGGAGAATTGGAATCGACCGGCGGACCTTTGACAAAGGAGTGATCGGAGTAGATCTGGACAGAGGACTTGAACGGTTTGGCGGCGATGAGGATTCTTTTCTGCAAGTGTTGCACTCTTACGTCATTAATACCCCGCCGCTGCTTGAAAAAGCCCGAGGTGTTACCGAAGAGAATTTGGCGGATTATGCCATTATCGTTCACGGTATAAAAAGTTCCAGCCAGGGTATTTGTGCAGAAATGGCAGGAAACAGGGCGGAAGCTCTTGAGGAAGCGGCCAAGGAAGGGAATTATGATTTTGTAATGGCCAACAATAAAACTTTTATTGAATCCGTTGAACTGCTTATTGGTGATTTGGATGATATGCTCAGGCAGTTGGCCTCCGGTAATACAAAACCCGTAAGGGACAAGCCGGAAAATGAAGCGCTTCGCAGGCTGCTAACAGCCTGCGAAGCTTATGATATGGACGGCGTGGATGATGCCATGGAAGAAATTGAAAGTTTTGAATACGAATCCGGTGAAGAACTTGCGATTTGGCTGAGAGAAAATGTGAATCAGATGAATCTCAAGCAAATTTCCGAAAAACTTTCGGTACTGGTAAGTTAAGCGGGGATGGATATGCCGATACGTGTAAAAACCGCCATGGTTATCATGTCGATTGTCTTTATCATCACAGTGGCATACTTTTTTTTAAGCCTGTCCTTTACCAGACAAAATCTTGTCAAAACCATAGAACAGGATTTGTCCCTGTCTATAGATATAGCCAATGATTTGGTCGCAACGAAAATCGCTCTCTTAAAATCTGACGCCAACACGGTGGCGGAACGGCTTCTTAAGGCCGGATCAGCCGGAGAAATGACGGAGCTCATGGAATTTCAAATAGAAGAATTTCCGGAGTTTATATCGCTCACTGTTTATGACCGGCATTCCATTGTTATCAACTGCGGCGAGCCCGTCTCTCATGACGTTTTCCAGACCGAGAATAGTTATATACAAGTGGCGTTTAACGGGGACCGTATTATTTCCAGCGCACATTATAACAACATTTCCGGATCTTTTGTCATGCATGTATTCGTGCCCATGGGACAGGACCGAGTGTTGTCAGCGACCTTTCCGGGATTGCTTTTTACAGACCTTGTTACGGAATACAGACTGTGGCAGACCGGCAATATTTTCATAATCGACGGAACAGGCTCCTCTATTGCCGATCACCAGCGTGAACTGGTGGAAGGACGGCGCAATTTTATCAAAGAACCAGGGGAATCCGGAACGGGCAGAGAAAATGCGGGACTGAGTGATTTTATACAAAACATGATTTTAACGGAAGAAGGCATGGGGACATATTATTACGGAGGGATAGAACGCCTTTGTATATACAGGCATATTACCGGTTCAAGAGCGGGCTGGCGCGTTGCTGTGGCGGCTCCCCTGAGTGAAAGCCCCCTGTTAACGCTGCAGAATGATTTGCTTTATTCTGCCATTTGTTTTTTGGCTGCAGGGGTGCTCATTTCAATCATTGTCTCTGGATTTGTCTCCCGGCCCTTTTATAAAATTGCAGAACAAAACCGAAGTTTGTCGGATCTTAACGGAAAAGTTATAGCCGCTTCCGAGGCGAAGTCCAGTTTTCTTGCCAGAATGAGTCATGAAATGCGCACTCCCCTTAATGCCGTTATTGGCCTGTCCGAACTGACTTTGGGCTCAAGAGATCTGGATGATGAAAGTTTCTCAAATTTGGAGAAGATAAGCAATGCAGGCATAACTCTGCTCAACACGGTCAATGATATTCTGGATATTTCCAAAATTGAGTCAGGAAAATTTGAACTTATTCCAGTTGATTACGACACCCCGAGCCTCTTAAACGATACCATTACCCAAAACATCATGAGGATCGGAGAAAAGCCCATTCAATTTATTTTAAACATCGATGAAAATCTGCCGGTTCGCCTTTACGGTGATGATCTCCGGATTAAGCAAATTCTTAACAACCTTCTGTCCAATGCTTTTAAATATACCAAGGAGGGGTCGGTGGAATTGATGGTGAACTGTGAATACTCAGGCCGCCATCTGACCGCGGGCGATGAGATCTGGCTAAATGCCAGTGTCCGGGACACCGGTATGGGGATCCGCAGCGGAGACATGGATAACTTGTTTGAAAATTTTGTTCAGGTGGATACAAAATCCCACCGTAAAATAGAGGGAACGGGTCTTGGTCTGTCTATTACCAAAAAAATGGCCGAGATGATGGACGGTTCAATCACCGTGGAAAGTGAATATGGAAAAGGCAGTGTTTTTACAGTAAGACTCCGGCAGCAATTTGTAACCGGTGATGTTATCGGGGTGAAAATAGTAAATAGCTTGAAAAACTTCCAGTATTCCGACCACAAACGCCGCCAGAACTCCCGGCTGATTCATATCAGCCTGCCCTACGCCCGGGTACTGGTGGTGGATGATGTGGTAACTAACCTTGATGTTGCAAAGGGCATGATGAAGCCTTACGGCATACAAATTGACTGTGTAACCAGCGGACCTGAGGCCATAGACGCGATTCGTGCTGAAAAAGTCCGTTACAATGCCGTGTTCATGGATCATATGATGCCCGGGATGGATGGGATCGAAGCCGCTAAAATTATCCGCGGGGAAATTGGAACCGAATATGCAAAAACCGTACCGATAATCGCCTTTACAGCCAATGCCATTGTAGGGAACGAGGAAATGTTTTTAAACAATGGATTTCAGGCTTTTATATCCAAACCCATTGAAATAGCCCGCCTTGATGCCGTAATTCGGGAATGGGTGCGGGATAAGGATATGGAAGAAAAAATTGGGTCCCTGGATGGACAGAAGTTTCAAGGCGTTCGGCGCAGAAATAAGAAGCGGCCCTTTGACAGAAAAATAAACGGACTGGATGTGGATAAGGGGCTGGAACGGTTTGGCGGCGATGAGGCATTATACCTGCAAGTCCTGCATTCATACGCTATCAACACTCCGCCTTTGATCGAAGCGATCAAAGGGGTTACCAAAGAAAAATTGGCAGATTATGCTATTATCATTCACGGGTTAAAAAGCTCCAGCCGGGGCATTGGCGCTAATCTGGCGGGGGCCCATGCGGAAGCTTTGGAAAAAGCGGCAAAAGAAGGGAATTATGATTTTGTAATTTCTCATAACAGTGATTTTATTGAAAATGCAGGGAAACTTGTTGGCGCTTTGAATGCCATATTCAGGCAGACTGTTTCTGACAGCCCAAAACCCAGAAAAAAAAAGCCAGACCGCAGGATATTGTCAAAACTTCTTGCCGCCAGCGAAGTTTACAATATGGAAGGAGTGAATGCTGCTATGATGGAACTGGAGAGCTTCGAATACGAGTCCGATAAAGGGCTTGCAGCATGGCTCCGGGAGAACGTAGATCAAATGAATTTTTTGCAAATAACAGAAAAACTTTCCGTTATGGATATTAACTAGGAGGGCATGAATGGAGAACAACCGTCATAAAATTATTTTGGTTGACGATAATTTGACAAATCTGACAATGGGCCGAAACCTGCTTAAAACATTTTACGAAGTTTATCCAGCCCCTTCCGCCGCAAAGCTTTTTGAAATTCTTGAAAAGATCATTCCCGACCTGGTTCTTTTGGATGTTGAAATGCCGGAGATGAACGGTTACGAGGCCATAAAAAAGATGAGAACCGATTCAAGGTTTATGAATACTCCTGTTATCTTCCTTACGGCAAGAAATGATGAATCGAGTGAACTCGAAGGCTTTGACCTGGGTGCGGCGGACTACATATCCAAGCCTTTTTCCGGGCCCTTGCTTCTCAAACGCATCGAGAACCAGCTTTTGATCGTGCAGCAAAAAAAAGAACTCCTGGCCAGTCAGGCGGCACTGGCGGATTATGCTGACAATTTGGAAATCAAGGTCCGCGAAAAGACTAGAGAAGTGATCAACCTGCAAAATGCCGTGCTTGCCACCGTTGCTGATTTGGTAGAATTCCGGGACAAACTCACCGGCGGCCATATCAGCCGTACCCAGCTTTACCTGAAAGCCCTGATCAGTGAACTTATCCGTGAAAAAATATACGCCGGTGAAATAGCGAAATGGGACATGGATTTTTTTCTGCCTTCGGCGCAGCTGCATGATGTAGGAAAAATAGCAATCAGTGATCTTATTTTGAACAAACCCGGAAAACTCACCCCGGAGGAATTTGATATTATGAAAACACATGTATCGGTGGGGGTTGATGCCATTGAAAAAATAATGGCAAATGCCGAGGAGCATGCTTTTTTGCGCCATGCCCTCTTAATAGCGGGAGCCCATCATGAAAAATGGGACGGGTCAGGCTACCCCTCGGGACTCAAGGGCGATAATATCCCCCTGGAAGGACGCCTCATGGCGATTGCAGACGTATACGATGCGCTGATTACCGTCCGTCCGTACAAGAGAGCGTTTACCCACGAAGAGGCGTGTAAAATTATCGAGGATGGGATGGGAACTCATTTTGACCCTGCTTTGGTAGAAGTGTTCAGGACTGTTGCAGATGAATTTAAAAGAGTGCTGAAAAAAACCGGAGAATAGGATGGCAAATTCTGAATTGGTACGGATTATGGATTATATTCTAAACCGGTGTGATGAAAAATCTATTGATGCGGTGGCAGCCGCAGTGGTGCGCCGCCGCCGGGAACTGTCCATGTTTGGATCCAATCTGCCGGATCCAAAAAAACTGGCCCGTGAGCTTTCCGGCCAAATTAACACAGGGGCCAGTATCGAAGGCATGCGGGAAACGATACGGAACATGGCGGCCCGGATCATTCGGCAGGAAGCGCCGGAACTGACCGATGCACAGATTGCCGATCTGACCGCCGCTTGGATTCCGGAGAGAGGCCATTCCGCCGGGAATGGCCCGGATCTTCCCCCTGATATGCTTCTGGAAATGATTGATCAGTTTGTAAGTTTTTCTACAGGCGGCATGAACGATGCCGATGAAAAAAAAATCAGAAATGAAATGGGAGCCTGGCCGCAGCGGTATTGGAAAGCCTTTCCCGAAGTGATCAAGCTTATTATCAAAGATTATTTAAATGGCGAAATAAACGAAAAGGCGTTCCGCTCAAAAATAGCGGCCGCCCTTTCGTTTGAAGAGTAACCCGTCTTGGGAATTTCAGGAGGCTAAAAACCCATCTTGATCGTTTCCCAGGCAGCATTGTACATTTCCAGTTCTTCCCCCAAGTCGTTCTTTAACTCGGTGTTTAAGATTTCTTCCACCGTATACATTGGCGGTTTATTTTTATGAACACCGGCTTTAGAATTGGCGGAGGCAGGGAAATCAAAGTAGTCGGCAAACTCCGCATATATTTCCGGACGGTGGATAAAGTCAATAAACTTGTGGGCCAAGTCTATATTTTTTGCTCCCTTAAGGATACACATATAGTCGATATAGGCGGATCCTCCCTCGGGGGGGATAAAGAACACGGTATTTCTTCGAAGCTCTTCGTCGCCTTCGATTTCATCATAAACCACTTCCGGATAACCGTGGACCACCCAGAAGTCCCCCTGGGCATAACCCTTGCCAAAGGCTTCGGCATCAAATTTAACCAGGTTCGGTTTCCAGGAATTGTTTACCAGGTCCCGGGCTTCCGCAAGCTGGACGGGGTCTTTTGTATTAACTGAATATCCCAGATAGGCCAGGGCGTTTCCCAGAATTTCCCGCATATCGTCCAGCATGGTCATACGGCCCTTTAGATCGGTCCGGGCAAAGATGGACCAGCTCTTTTCATAAACCGGAACTTTGGCGGTGTTTACTAAAATCCCGGCGGCGCCCCAATAATAGGGCACAGAATAATTCATATCGGGATCAAAGGTGGTTTTCTCCAGCACCTCGGGGGATATGTTGCCAAGGTTAGGTATAAGAGATTTGTCGATTTGTTCCAGCAGGCCCAGCTCAATCATGATCGACACATAATCTCCGGAAGGAAAAATAATGTCATAACCGGAAGCTCCGGCCTGAAGTTTGGTGAACATTTCTTCATTGGAAGCAAATTCATCGTAGATAACCTTTACTCCGTATTCCGCTTCGAATTTTTCAATCACTGAAGGGGGAGTGTAGTAGGTCCAGTTGTAAACATACAGCTTAGGTTTCCCCGCGCAGCCGCTTGTAAGACTGACTGCAATGCCAGTTATAAGGCAGATAATAACGGCTGCTCCCAACGCAGGTATTTTTTTTTGTTTTTTCATGTTAATCTCCTTGTCCTTTGATAAAACCCGCACAACGTACGGTTATTTTGCGGCAATATATTTTAGAAAGTTTCTGAGCAAAAAGGTCAATAGCACCGTGCCCAGAATCATCACTACCGACAGTGCATTGATCACCGGAGAGACTCCAAAACGGATGGCGGAATAAATATATATAGGCAGGGTGGAAGATCCGGGGCCGGTAACAAAGTAGGTGATTACAAAGTCTTCCAGCGAGATAGTAACGGCGGTTAAAAAACCTGAAACAATGCCGGGCATACAGACCGGAATTGTTATTTTAAGGAGGGTTTGAATTTCACTGGCTCCCAAATCGTGGGCCGCTTCGATAATCGAAAAATCAAACTCATCCAGCCGGGCCATGACCATAAGAAACACGAAGGGGAGATTAAAGCTGATGTGGGCAATCAGGATCGTGATAAGTCCCAGATGTAGCCCGATTCCCGCAAAAAAAATGGAAAGGGAAACTCCAATAATAATCTCCGGTAGGATCATGGGGAGGAATGAAATGGTCTGCACATAATTGCGCAGCTTAAAACGATACCAGTTGATCCCAATGGCTCCCATGGTGCCGATAACCGTGGCACTTGCCGCCGATGCAAGGGCGATAAAAATACTGTGCCAGAAGGCCCGCCAAAGATCCCTGGACCGGAAAAAAAGCTGTTCATACCAAACCAGGGAAAAGCCTGTCCATGCCATTCCCTTGGAAGCGTTAAAAGAATAGAGGATAAGGACAAAGAGGGGAAGAAACAAAAAAACGATAACGGCGATGAACACAGTCTGGGAAAAAGATAACTGTCTTCGGTATGCCCGGCGGGCGTGGCGGGCCGCTTCTCCCGTCGGGGGAGATTTAAGAGAAGTCACGGCGTTAATGATCACGCTTTTGACGTTCACGTTATTCCCCTGTTTACCGCGTCTGCTGTGGAAATTCTTGTTTCGGCGTTTTCTGTTTCGTATATCCCCGGCATATCGATCTTGTTTTTTGCTTCCCGCCGCTGGAGGTACATCATCATAATCACCCCGGCGGTGGTGATTACCGTCAGCGCCAGGGAAAAGGCAGAAGAGAGGGGCCAGTTTCTGGCCTTGGTAAGCTGGTCGGCTATAACATTCCCCAGCATATAGGAATCCTTGCCTCCCACCAAAAGGGGTACAGCATATGCTCCGAAGATCGGAATAAAGGTAAAAAGCACCGCCGTGTAGATGCCGCTTTTAATGCTGGGAAGCAGCACCTTGTTTATGGCTCCAAGCTTCGTGGCCCCCAAATCCCTGGCCGCTTCCAGAAGGGAAAAATCAAATTTGTCGATGGTAGAAAAGAGAGGCAATATGGCATAGGGCAGGTACATATATACCAGCACCAGGATTACCGATTTTTGATCGTAAAGAAAAGAGATGTGATTATTGATAAGGCCGAGCCGCATTAATATATCGTTAAGAAAGCCATTATTCCCTAGGATGTTCATCCATGCAAATACCCGGATAAGAAAATTTGTCCAGAATGGGACAATGATAAGGAGAAGCAAAAAAGTCTGATACTTACTGCGGGCCATGTAATAACCGCAGGGCAGGGCAATAAGGATTGTAATCAGCGTAGCAATTCCCGAGGTAACCAGCGTCCTCAAGGTGATGATGAGGAAGTTGGGATTGGCCAGGCTTTGATAGGCTGAGAAGGAAAATTCCGGCAACACTCCGCCATACAGTCCTTTTTTAAGAAAGCTGTACACCACAATGATGATAAGAGGGGCAAGGAAGAAAATCGTAAACCACGCCGTCATGGGGAAGGAATAGATGGGACCGTAATTGCGTTTTTTTACCGAGGTTTCTGCGGTCTCCCCATATTCCGGGTTGGTCATTTCCGTTCTCCAGAAATCTCTTGGATTCCCAGGATATAGCCGTCGTCGGCGCTCCAAGATAGGTATACCGAATCCTTCCATACAATATCGGGGCCTTCGTCAGAATAATTCGAGTGCTGTTTAATCACCCGGATTAGGGTATTGTCGTTTACCTTGACATAAAATTTGGTCTGAAACCCGGAATAAATCGGCTCATCTACAATGCCCTGGAAATGATTAATGTCTTCCCGCTTGCTTGCGGGTTTGTCAGTGCTAATCATGATCTTTTCCGGGCGGACGGTAAAACTTACCCTTTGGCCAATTTCGATTTCGTCCACTGTGGTTACCTTTACCCTGCCCAGTTCGGCAATGTCCAGTTCTACCATGTATTCAGTTTCAGGCCTCTCCATCAGTTTTTTGCTCAGTACCGTACCGTCATAGAGGTTTGTTTCTCCGATAAAGCGGGCCACAAAGCTTGTGGCGGGGCTTTCGTAAATTTCATTGGGGGTTCCTACCTGAAGAACATTTCCCTGATCCATGACGGCGATGTGATCTGAAACTGACAGAGCTTCCTGCTGGTCGTGGGTTACATAGATAAAGGTAATGCCAATTTTGTCGTGGATATCATCCAGTTCAATCAGCATATGCTGGCGGAGTTTGGCGTCCAGGGCGGAAAGAGGTTCATCCAGCAGGAGTACCCGCGGTTCGTTGATCAGTGCCCTGGCGATGGCAACCCGCTGTTTCTGGCCCCCGGAGAGCTGGTTGGGTTTTTTGTTGGCATGGGTTTCCAACTGAACCAGTTTTAGATAATCCTTGACCTGGGAATTGATTTGGGTTTTGGATTTTTTTTGGAGCCGGAGAGAAAAGGCCACATTTTCAAAAACCGTCAGATGGGGAAACAGAGCATAGTTTTGAAAGACCGTATTGGCCGGTCTCCGGTTGGGGGGAAGGCCGAGGACATCGGCTCCGTCAAAAGTAACAGCGCCGCTGTCGGGGTTTTCAAAACCAGCGATGATCCGCAGCAGAGTCGTTTTTCCGCACCCCGATGGTCCCAGAAGGGAAAAGAATTCACCTTTTTTTATGGCAAGGCTTACTTTGTTCAAAACCCTAAAGTCACCGAAGGATTTAGAAACTCCTTCGATGGCAACATCGCTTCCTTTCAATTTTGCCCTTCGACCTCCTGTCGGTAAACAGCGGATTAAATTTCGTCCTAGCGTACAATGGGATTTTTATTGGATAATGTCAACCCGCAAAAAAACCGCCTTTTGACGGTTTTTTTGGCTGGGGAGACTGCCGCAAATTGGGCTTCTTTAAGCTGTATCTTTTACGGTATTTTCTTCAGGGCATCCTGGGCCAGTTTTTGGACGGTGCTAGTCCAGTCCTCCTGAAGCACCCTTCGGAGGGCATTCCGCGCCAGGGGCCGTCCGGTATTGCCTAAGGCGGGGATAATAACCCGGACCAGACGTTCATCTTCCCTGGTAAGGGTTCCCCGGGCCTGACGGGTATTGATGTCGTTAAGAAATACAGAAAGGAGACGGGCGGAATCATCTGTGGCCAATGCAGAAAGGGCCTGGATAACGGCAATTTGTTCATCTTCATCCGATCCTTCACGGTAGGACCTTTCCATCAGGGGATACACATTGGCATCTTCGGTGCCATAGCGGCGGATCATATTTAAGGAAAGTTTGCGGGTGTTAACCAGAATGGTCCTTTGGGTAACCACATTGGTACTGCTCCTCCAGGCTTCGGAGAGGGACGCCACCGCGCCTTGTGATTTCTGTTGGGTAGTTACTTCCGATGCTTCCAAGGTCTGAAGGGCGCCGTATTTTGTAGCGTAATTGTAGGAACTGCTCCTGATCACCGAAAGCAATGGTTCGGTAGGATTGTCCATAATATTGGGCAGCGCTTCTCTGGCTTTGTTTTTAACACGATCCGAATACCATCCTACGGATGCCAGAAAAACCGGAAGATAGCCGTCGCTGTCTTTATATTCCTCCAGGCCGATAACCGCCCCGTAGGCAACTTGTTCCCGGCTTATGGGGTCTTGCCCCGGTTCAAGGTTCAGGTCAGAAAGAAGCTGGATTACCTGGGGGAAAAAATCAACAGCCTGGACTTTGCCCATGGAAGCAAGAGCTTCGGCTCGAACCAGGGGGTTGGTAAAGGTGTCTACGACCCTCCACAAATTGCGGCCCGAGGCGGTATGCTGGGCTTCTCCCAGTTTTGCCGAAAGGAACAGGGCTAGATCATCCGCAGCCTTGGTCTCGTTGGCACTCTGTACATTGGGAAAGTATGTTAAAACAGTATCCAGGGCATGGGCAAAAAAATCGGTGCCGACTCCATCGGCGGCGGCATTTTGTACAACCCTAAGCCTGCCTGTCATGGTTTCCTGGGCGTTAAATTGCCCGGTAAAAAAATCCGGCTCCTGTTGATCCTGAGCGATAAGAACTCCCGAAATAACCGCAAAAACCGTTATGAGTGTTATTATTCTTTTCATACTATGATAATACGCCATTATATAAGAAAGTTACAACCCTATTTTTTAGCCCGTTTCAACGCCATGATCCGGTTCCAGCTTTCTTCAATCCGGGCCGGGGATATTTTGCCTTCTTTGACAAGGGTGTAGATAGCATTCAGCGTCCTTTGGGCCAGGGCAGGATCGTACTGGCCGCCGTTATTGGAAAGGCAAAGCAAATCGACCCCGGCATTGATCGTTTTTTCCAGGATTTCTTCAAAACCATAATTTGCCCTGATAGCCTCCATGTCCAGGTCGTCGGAAACAATCACTCCTTTAAATCCAAGCTGATTCCGCAGTATCCCCGTAAGGATCGCTTCGGATAGGGTTGCGGGATTCCGGGGGTCCAGGTCCGCATTAAACACATGGCTGGTCATTACCATTAGGGCATCCTTTTGGGAGCCAATTAACCGGCGGTATGGGATTAGTTCCGTTTTCTGCCATTGGCCGGTAACATCTACCCAGCCCTGGTGGGTATCGCCGGAAGAACTACCATGGCCGGGGAAATGCTTGATGCAAGAAATGATGCCCCGCCGGCGGTGAGCATCGATCCAAATGGAAGCGTGTTGTACCACCGCTGCCGGGTCTGCGGAAAAACTGCGTCCCCAGGCGCCGATGACGGGATTTTCGGGATTCAGGTCAAGATCCACGCAGGGGGCAAAATTCAGATTAATCCCCATGGCGGACAGGAGGGCCGCCGTTTCTTCTGCCTGGGCTCTGGTAAGATCCTTGCCGGCGGCCATTTCCTTTGCGCCCAGGCTGGGAGGAAAACCGTATTCGCTGCGGAGCCGGTTAACCCGGCCCCCTTCTTGATCAATGGCAATAAACAGTTTAACAGGAGCGGCCTTTTGCAGATCCCCCGCAAGACGGCCCAACTGTTCCTGAGACAGGATATTCCGGGGACGGATCTGGGAAGGTACGTCGTAATCAAAGAGCAGTACTCCGCCGATGCCCAGTTCTGTTATATCCCGGTAAATAGAAGAATCCTCGGTCAGTTCCGTACCCCGGAATCCCAAAAGGAGCATCTGGGCGATTTTTCGCTTTTGCAGTTCTTCCGTATTTCCGGCAAACCAGTCATTTGGGGAGGATGGGACGGTGCAGTGAGCAAGAAGGAGGATAGCGCAGGCGGCGATCCCCAGGGGTTTAATGGTATTCACCGTTCCAGTACTCTTACCCGGACCACCCCGTCAATGGCGATTAGCCTTTCCAGTTGTTCCTGGGGGATGGGCTGATCCGTATCGATGATATTGTAGGCATAGTCGTTCTGGTGATGGTTAATCAGGTCCGTAATGTTGATCGCCGCCTCCGCTAGAATCGTGGTGATCTGTCCCACCATGTTGGGAATATTCCTGTTTGCCACCAGGAGCCGGTGGGAGGACTGGAATTCCAGTTTGCATCGGGGATAGTTTACCGAATTTTTTATGGTCCCGTATTCAAGGAAATTCATTAACTGCTTTGCCGCCATAATTGCGCAGTTATCCTCCGCCTCCGGGGTAGAAGCCCCCAGGTGGGGGATGCAGATTGCCCCCGGACATTGACAGGAAAGGAGTTCTGCGGTGGGAAAATCCGTCACATAGGCGGCAAGCTTTTCGCTTTTCAGGGCGCTTATAATATCCGCCTCGTTTACCAGCCCCCCCCGGGCCAGGTTAATGATCCGGGCACCTTTCTTCATGATCCTAAATTTTTCCGCGTCCAGTAATCCCCGGGTGGCGTCATTTAAGGGGAGATGGAGCGATATGTAGTCAGCTTTTGCCAAGAGCCCTTCCAGGGTATCGGCCCGTTCCACCGAATGGGAAAGGTTCCAGGCGGCATCCACAGAAATGTAGGGATCAAAGCCTATGACCCTCATTCCCAAAGACAGAGCGCTGTTGGCCACCATTACCCCAATGGCCCCCAGGCCCATTACACCCAGGGTTTTGCCCCGCAGTTCCGGCCCCTCAAAACGGGTTTTTCCTTTTTCCACCAGTTCCGGCACTTCATCGGAGCGGTCCGCAAGGCCGGCACCCCATGACCAGCCCCCTAGGATGTTTCGGGAAGCCAGCAGCAGCGCCGCCAGGGCCAGTTCCTTGACGGCATTGGCGTTGCCGCCGGGGGTGTTGAACACCACCACTCCCCGGTCGCTGCATTTGGGGATGGGGATGTTGTTAACCCCCGCTCCGGCCCTGGCCACCGCCAGTACCGAATCGGGGATTGCGGCCGAATGAAGATCAGCACTGCGAACCAGAATGGCATGGGGGTGGGGGATTTCACTGGCCACTTCGTATCTGTCCCGGGGAAAGAGTTCCAGCCCCAGGGGGGAAATTTTGTTCATCGTCTGTATGCGAAACATAACGGCTCCTTACTTTGCTTCTTTTTCAAATTTTTCCATAAAGGCAAGGAGAGCCTTTACTCCTTCTATGGGCATAGCGTTGTAGATACTGGCCCGCATACCTCCCACCAGCCGGTGGCCCGCCAGATTTACCAGCCCCGCTGCCGCCGCTTCAGCTACAAATCGTTTTTCAATGGCAGCCTTTCGGTCAGGATCGGTTTCCCGGGGTACAAAGGGAATATTCATCAGGCTTCGGCAATTTTTTTCTACCGGCGAATAAAAAGTTTTGTTTGCTTCCAGGTAATTGTAGAGCAGCGCCGCCTTGTTACAGTTGATTTTGCCCAGGGCTTCCATTCCGCCCAGGCCTTTTAACCATTCCAGCACAAGACCGATGATGTAAATCCCATAACAGGGGGGAGTGTTGTACATCGACGATTCCTTGTTGTGGATATCGTAGCGGAGCATCGCCGGAATCCTCTCAGGGATGGATCGGTTTAACAAATCGTCCCGAATGATAACCACCGTAACCCCCGCGGGTCCCAGGTTTTTCTGAGCCCCCGCATAAAGCAGCGCAAAACGGGATACATCCAGGGGCTCGGAAAGGATGGCGCTGGAAAGATCCGTTACCAGAGGAATCGATCCGGTATCGGGAATGGCGGGCCATTTTGTTCCTACGATGGTGTTATTCCAGGTGATGTGATAATATGCATCATCCGTGCCGGGGGCCGGGGCTGCGGGTATGTAGGTGTAGGCCCTGTCCTTGGAAGAAGCGGCAATATTTACTTCCGTATATTTGGAAGCCTCATCGGCAGCCTTCTTTGCCCAAATGCCCGTGTCAATAAGAGTGATTCGCCTTCTTTGCCCCGGCAGTTCTGGGGCTGCCAGATTAAGGGGGACCATGGCAAACTGGAGGGACGCTCCCCCTTGAAGAAAAAGCACCTGGTAATTGGAGGGGATGCTCATCAATTCCCGGAGCAGGGTTTCGGTTTTTTCGATGATGGGCTTATAATCCCCGGACCGGTGACTCATCTCCATCACCGACTGGCCTGTTCCGTTGGCATCGGTCATCTCGGCTGCCGCCCTTTCCAGTACCGGCAGGGGCAGCATGGAAGGTCCCGGAGAAAAGTTGTACACGCGCATTATTGTCTCCTAAGTCATTTTTATAGAAAGAGCCAAAAGCTCATCCCTTACATAGACATTTCGAACTGTTATTTCCGGAGGAACGGTTATTATCGCTGGAGCAAAATTCAATATACCCCGGATACCTGCGGCGGCGAGTTTTTCCGCTGCCCCCTGGGCAGTTTCGGCGGGAACACAAAGCAGGGCCATCTCGATATCCAAACGGCGGATCACTTCTCCCATCTTATGAGCCGGATACAGGGGAGCCTGGGATTTTAGAATTTCCACCCGGTTCACATTGGTGTCAAATCCCGCTGCCAGTATAAATTCACCCAGGGCGGCAGAATCAAGGTTCAGGTACGCTGAGCCCAGCCGGCCCAGGCCCGCGACGCAGAATTTACGGCGCCGGTCCAGACACAGGGCTTCTCTGATCAGGGGAACGAGGGTCCGGGGGGCATATCCGGAGGAGGTTCCCGCTGAAAACCGCCCGGTATCAACAGTTTCGTCGTCTTCGGTTTTTGGCAGGAAGGATATGTCCTTTCTGATGGTATGGCTGGGCCAACCGGTCAATGTTTCCAATTCAGCGGAGGTAAATTCCCTTTCTTCTCCTTCGAGGATTCGTAAAATTTGAAGAAGCCGCTCTTTTGCTGGGGCGCCAAGCACCGTTACCTCCAAATGGCATTACCATTACTGTGAAATATTTCACAGTAATGGTAATGCCATACATCAAATGCTTCAAGTCAGGTTTTTTTACTTGAATATTGTTAGTTCTCGCTCATACTAATTAAAATGAAGCTCACCATTCTGGGTTCCGGGACTTCTCACGGGATCCCTGTAATTGGCTGTTTCTGTCCGGTCTGTACGGCTTCCGAAGGCAAGGACAAACGTCTGAGGTGTTCCCTGTATGTTGAAGGTTCTAACGGGGAACGGGCAGTAATCGATACCGGGCCGGAATTCCGGCTGCAAGCTTTGCAAGCAGGGATAAAAAACCTGGATGCGGTTTTCCTTACCCATGCCCATGCAGATCATATTCATGGATTGGACGATTTGCGGCCCCTCTCCTGGAAAAAAGCAATACCAATTTATGGAAATAACCCTACCATGGATGAATTTTTGGAACGCTTTTCCTATATTTTTAGGAAAACCCAGACCGGAGGGGGAAAACCTCACGTTAACCCCATAATTGTCACCGGACCGGTACAACTTGGCGGCCTTATTTTTATCCCTATCCCGGTAAAACACGGCACCCTTGATATTTTGGGCTGGAAGATTATCGAAACAGCGGCGTATGACAGATCAGGCAGGATCATCTCGGGTGCAGTCTATCTTACTGATGGCAGCCATATTGATGAGGAATCATATCGTCTAATTACAGAAGGCGGTTCGCCGGCATGTGCAATTATCGGGGGACTCCGGGCCCGGAGCCATGAAACGCACTTTTCTTTTGAAGAAGCCATTATGGCCGGTGTCCAAATGAATGCGGAAAGGGTTTTCCTGACCCACATCTGTCATGATCATTCGCATCGGGAAATTGAGGACTACTGCAGGAATTTTGTGAACAAACAAAACCTGCCCATTTCGGCAGGGCCTGCCTGGGATGGATTGGAACTGGAACTATAGGTTCCTATGCCGGAAATTACACTTTTTTGGTGATATAGTCGGTTTTTAGGCACCGGGCGCAGATTTTAAGGGTAACCGTGGTACCGTCTATTTCGGCCTTTAGCTTCTTTAAATTTGGCTTCCAGACCCGCCGGGTACGGTTTTTGGCATGGCTTACAGAATTACCGGTGATGGTATGTTTTCCGCAAATATCGCAGGTCCGTGACATAAGATCCTTCCTTAATCAACAAGAACATTCTGAACTTCAATATACTGAAAAAGAAAAATAATGTAAATATACCGGAGCCCTATCTGGCAAACCATTTTTCCAGAAAAACGGCAACCCCGTCTTCACTATTGGACGGAATTTGAAACATCGCTGCGTTTAGGACGGTTTCTGCTGCGTTGGCCGGAGCGGCGGAAAAGCCAGCTGTTTTAAACAGGGAAAGGTCGTTTTCTTCATCCCCAAAGGCTATGGTTTCTTCCGGCTTTAGGTTTACGTATTCCAGGACATGGGCAAGGCCGGAACCCTTAGAAACCCCGGCAGCCAGGGTCTCCAAAAAAACCGGAGAAGACTGTACCACGCAAACGGAATCTCCGAATTGTTCCTGCAGTATGGGACGGATTTTTTTTGTATTTTCCTCAAGGGTGATAAACATCCCCTTTATTACCGCCGGAGTCCTGACAAGCTGTTCCTCCAAATCTCCGGCAAAAACTTCGATGCTGGTGGACTTTCGGTAGAAGTGGGCTTCTTCGGTGATACGATCCGCCATTAGGATTTCACCGGCAGTACCGGTGGAAAAATACACTTGATAATAAAGGCCCATTTGCCTTGCCAGGTGTACGCAAAACAGTATCGGCGGCGGATCAATAAATTGAGTGTGGATGATCCTTCCTGCGCTCATGTCCGCCACTTTTGCGCCGTTAAAATAAATCTGGGGCCCCCTTATGCCCATTTGTTCCCGGTATCTTTCGCCGGAAACAAGAGAACGCCCCGTAGCAATGATTAGCCTCATCCCTTTTTCCATACAGGAGTGAAGCACTCGAAGAGTTTTCCCGCTCAAAGTTTTATCGGGCCGGAGCAGGGTACCATCCAGATCAAATACGGCAGCCCTTATGGCTCCAGTGTCAAAGTTTTTTTTTGCCATCTTTAAATGGAATTGTTCGACAACCCGGTTAGCTGTCTTACAAGCCCTGCATTTTTCCGGCTAAGGGATTGCCATGACAATCTCTTAGCCGGAAAAATGCGTTTTTTAGCGGTACTTGTCCGGAAACTGAGGTTTCCGAACAACTCAATAAAGAAAAGCCGGTTACTGGGCGATACTGGATTTGAACCAGTGACTTCTACCGTGTGAAGGTAGCACTCTCGCCACTGAGTTAATCGCCCGATAACTGGCTATGTTTGTAGTATCGCCCAGCAGGCCGGGGCTAGTCAAGTCTGGGCATCTTGCGGCCCATGATGGCCCGGGCTGCCTTGATGATGGCCCGGACAGGAAGGGGCTCCATCCGCCGCCGGACCTGTTTAAGGTTTTCGATGATTGGAATATTCTGAGGACACCGGCTTTGGCATGAACCGCAGCTGGTACAGTTGACTGGGCCGGATCGTTTTACCGAAACAATACCGGTATTCATAATGTACTGTTTGATTCCCGCAGACCAGCCCATGCTGTATGAAGTATTATAGGCGGCAAAGCAGCCGGCGATGTTTATCTCCCTGGGACAGGGCATACAGTATGCACAGCCGGTACAGTGAATTTTATAGGCTTTGTTAAAAACTTCCCGCACCCTGCCGTAGATTTCCAGTTCTTCCGCTGTCAGGGAACCGGCGGGACAGGCATCGGCCAGGGCGGCGTTTTCGATAACCTGGGCGGGAGTTGTCATCCCCGAAAGCACCACCGCCGCTTCACTTTGATTCCAGACCCAGCGCAGTCCCCAGGCTGCGGGACTATCGTCATGACGGTCCGCAGTACGGAAGATGTTCTGGGCCTCCGGCGGCAGATTCCCGGCAAGTTTTCCTCCCAGCAGAGGTTCCATAATAATTACCGGCATGGTTTCCGCGGCCTTTTTAAGGCCCCTCACTCCGGCCTGATAATTCTCATCGCTGTAGTTGTACTGGATCTGGGTAAATTCCCAGGGATAGGCGGCGAGGATTTTTAAAAATTCCCCGGCGGTGCCGTGGAACGAAAAACCAATCTGTTTTATTTGGCCGTTTTTCTTTTTTGCGGCAATCCATGGTTCAATTCCTAATTTGACCAAGTATTCCCAGGAAATAAAGTCTGGCAGGTTGTGAATCAAATAATAATCAACATGATCCGTCCGCAGATGGTTTAATTCTTCGCTAAAAAAACGATCAAGGTCTTCAGTTTTTTTAACCATCATGGAAGGAAGTTTAGTGGCAATATAAATTTTGTTCCGGCTCCGGTTTTTTTCCAGCACCGTTCCCAGGGCTTCTTCACTTCCCGGATACATCCAGGCAGTGTCAAAGTAATTGATACCCTGTTCAATAGAGGTCATGATGATTGATTCGGCCTTTTTCATATCAATGGCACCCAGGCTGCGGGGAAAACGCATGCACCCCAGACCCAGAACGGAAAGTTTTTGGCCTGATTTTTTGTCAATACGGTACTGCATAATTTGTTTTGCCCTCCACCGAAGAATACGCCGGTTTTTCCGGGAGAAAGCCAGCCGGCAACGTTCCTGAATAGTTGGAATACTTGATTCCTGTACATTCATGATCTAATATATTATCTGAATATGGCTGGTATTAAACTAGGGGCAAAACCCTTTCAAATTAAAAAAATTGCCGTCCGGGAACGTAACCTGAACATAATCCTGCTTGGCATGGTTCTTGTTTTTATATTAGCAGCCGCAACTTTGTTTGTCGTAAAAATCAGCGGCAATGCTTCCATGGATCTTGCCCTTTCCTATTCGATAGAAGCGGCAGAAAAATTTCATTTGTTTATAGTCCGGGAGCTTGTTCTTGTGCAAAAAACAGCCCGCTCAAATGCCCTGGTCAGCTGGTTTATTGATGAGGGAGATGAGGCGAAAAGAACAGCAGCTTACCATGAGGTAAAGGACTATGCAAAAGTATTCGATCATGCACATCTGTATTTCGGCATCAATAACAGTCTGAACGAATACTCCATCAACGACGGAACCGGAATGACTTTTGAGGAATTTGCTTCCTTTGATCAGATCAACCCTTTGAATCCTGACGATTCCTGGTATTTTGACTGCGTCAACGCTCCCAGTGATTATATCCTGAAAATTGGTACCGATAAAGACACCAAGGACAAATGGCAGCTGTGGATACACCATAAGGTTATGTCAGAACAAGGCATGGCAGGGGTATTTGGTTCGGGACTGCCGGTTCAAAGCATTATTGACGAAATGTTCTCCCGCTATTATGGCAAAGACCTTATAGGATATGTTGTTGACAAAAACGGACATATTCTGATGGACAGCGCGTATACTGGCCTTTACAGCGGGGAAGACAGGATACATATCCATGATGTAGATAATGACCCCGTGCTGGGTGCAGCTATGGAAGAACATCTTAAGGATATTGACGGCCATTTTGAAGGTCATTTTGAAGGCGGCAAGAGGGCAAAAGCTGTTCAATTGGTACGGGGCGTGTATGAACACGCTGCTATTGCACCAATAACTCACTCGGATTGGTCAGTTGTTATTTTTTACAAGAATAAATTGTTGAACGGTGGTACTGATATTGTTAACCTCCTGCCGCTTCTGGCAGCTACGGTGCTGGCGTTATTGTTTTATGTAGCGGGCAGAAATCTCCTGATGAGGCAGCTTATTTATGTACCGCTCTCCAGGCTGATCCAAAGCGTATCGGATTCCGAAGCATGCGATATTGTTATTTATGGCAGCGGACGGGATGATGAGATCGGCGATCTTGCCCGGACAATACAAAAAACGCGAAATTCTCTTAGAGACTATATATCGGATTTGAGCAGGGCCACGGAAGAACTGAAGCACCGCGACGGTCTTTTGAATACGGTGAACCGCATCGCTGCCATCCTGCAGCGATCAGAAATTGACGAATTTGAAAATGACCTGTGGCACTGTATGGGGATGATTGCCGAAACTGCCGCCGTTGACCGTGTATATATTTGGAAAAATTTTTTCGTTGACAGCAAGCTCCGGTACAGGCAGATTTGCGAATGGCCCGGCAGAGTTGAGCTCCAGCAGGACAAGGATTTTACGATTGATACATCGTACAGCGATACATTCCCAAGGTGGGAAGAAATACTGTCCCAGGGGGATTGCATCAGCAGTATTGTCCATGATATGCCCTCCGAAGAGCAGGCACATTTACTTCCTCAGAAAATATTATCCATTTTTGTTATGCCCGTATTTGTACGGGAAGAATTCTGGGGGTTAATCGGTTATGACGATTGTCACAACAAACGGGTATTTTCGGAAAACGAACAAGCCATTCTGCGCTCGGGCGGGGCAATAATCACCAGCGCTATACAACGCCGGGAAATCACGATGAACCTTCAAACAACCGCAGGCCAGCTGAAATCGGCCCTCGAAAGGGCCGGGGACGCTAATCGCGCCAAAAGCGAATTTCTGGCCAACATGAGCCACGAAATGCGTACTCCTCTTAACGCTATTCTTGGTTTTTCCGAACTGACCCTTAGGACCGGCGGAATGAATAAGGCGGCAAATGAAAACCTTGAAAAGATATACAATGCCGGAACTACCCTCCTCTCCACAGTCAACGACATTTTGGATATTTCCAAAATAGAAGCGGGCAAACTCGAACTTGTGCTTGTTGAGTACGGTGTCCCCGGCCTGATAAACGATACCGTTACTCAAAACATCCTGCGTATAGGGGAAAAGCCCATTCAATTTGTTTTGAACATCGAAGAGAACCTTCCCTTGTCTCTTTACGGCGACGAACTCCGGGTTAAGCAGATTCTTAATAACCTTTTATCCAACGCTTTTAAATATACCAGGGAAGGAACAGTAGAGTTGGACATGCACTGTAAACGGGCGGACAAAATAGTTTGGATGTACATCAGCGTTCGGGACACCGGCATAGGTATCTGTCAGGAGGATCTGGACAATTTATTTATGGATTATTCCCAGATGAACGTGGAATCCCACCGCATGATAGAAGGAACCGGCCTTGGCCTTTCCATTACCAAAAGATTGGCCGAGTTGATGGGTGGTTCGATAACTGTGGAAAGTGAATGTGGAAAGGGAAGCGTTTTTTCGGTAAAGCTCCGCCAGGAAATGGTTACCGGCGAGATAATTGGTCCGGATGTGGCGGACAGTCTGCAGAAATTTCGGTTTTCCGGCAATAAACATGAACAGAATTCCCGGCTGAAACGTATCAGTCTGCCCTATGCCCGGGTATTGGTGGTGGATGACAATATTACTAACCTTGATGTGGCAAAAGGACTGTTAAAGCTCTACGGAATGAAAGTCGACTGTGTGACCAGCGGGCAGGATGCCATTGATGCAATCCGTTTGGAAAAACAGCGGTATAATGCGGTTTTCATGGATCACATGATGCCGGAAATGGATGGTATAGAAGCCGCCGGAATTATACGGAACATAGGTACGGAGTATGCTAAAAATGTTCCAATCATTGCCCTGACAGCCAATGCCATTATAGGGAACGAAGAAATGTTTTTAAGCAAGGGATTTCAATCATTTGTATCCAAACCCATTGAAACATCCCGCCTTGACGATGTTGTTTGGGAATGGGTGCGGGACAAGAACAGGGAAAATACACTCACAAAGATCAGCATAGGAGGGCAGGCGTTTCCGGATATCCGCAGCGGACAGGAACGGCGCGACGCTTCGGACAGGCGGGAAGGAATCGATCGGCGAACAAAGAAATGGGAAATCGTAGAACTGGACATACAAAAGGGAATTAACCGCTTCGATGGCAACGAGGAATTATTCTTTAATATTTTGCGATCCTATGCGGTAAATACCCTGCCCCTTCTCGAGACGATAAAAGGGGTAAATCAAGACAATTTGGCCGATTATGCCATAACTGTTCACGGAATAAAAGGTTCCAGCCATGGTATATATGCGGATGCCATAGGAGCCATGGCGGAGGCTCTGGAAAAAGCAGCCAAGGCAGGGGACTTTGATTTTGTGAACGCCAATAATCCTGCCTTCCTGGAGGCTCTCCGGAAACTTGTGGCGGACATTACGGAAGCGCTCAGTGATGATGCTGCAATGGAAGGCAGGCAAAAAAAAGACAAGCCCGGCTTGGAGTTGTTATCCAGGCTTCTTGGGGCCTGCAAAAATTATGATATAGAAAAATTAAATGCAGTTATGGCGGAGATCGAAAGCTTTGAATATGAATCTGATGATGGGCTGGCGGCCTGGCTGCGGGAGAATGTGGATCATTTGAATTATGAACAAATTATTGACAAGCTTTCGACCTTGACCGGAAAAACATAAAGTGGGTATATCTGTAGGAAAAGAAACGGAGGCTATATATGAAGATCAAGTTCAAGCTGAGCCTTTTGATGATCGCCGTTGTAGCGGTCATTGCAGCGGGACTCGCCATGCTGCTTCTGCGCGAAGCTTCAAAAATAAGCATGGACTTGAGCCTCCGGAGCATCGAAAACCTGGCTGGTGAACAGGCCGTGTATTTGCAGGGCCGGGAAGACGGCCACATCAGGGCTCTGCGTACCTTGTCGGAAGTAATGGAGGATTATGAATATTTACCTGCGGAAATAAGGCGGGATCAGTATGACCATATATTACAAAGTGTACTGGCCTCCAACCCCAGCTGGGAACTGATATATTCAATTTGGAAACCCAATGCCCTTGACGGCATGGACGCCCAATACATCGGCCGCCCGGGATCCACCCCTACCGGGCAGTATGCGGCGACTTTTTCACGGGCAACGGGCGAGATTGTACTCCGGGCCAGCGCAGACATTCCGGACACTATGGCCTGGTGGGCCGGTCCTGACGCACGAAAAGACCGCGTAACCAACCCCATTCCCCGGATAATAAACGGAGAGAATACACATTCTATCATTATGATGGTCCCCATTATTAACCCCCACACCGACGAAATAGTAGGCGGCATCGGCTGCCTTTTAATGCTTAATGCATTACAGCCCATTGTAGAAGAAGCAATAGGCAGGTACGAAGAAATTGCTGGGATGGTGCTTTATTCCAGGAACGGAATGATACTGGCACATGGGGCAGTTCCGGACCGGATAGGAAAATTTTTGCTGGATGTCGATACATTTTATGAATCTCACATAGAGGAAGCAAACCATGCTGTACAAAATGGAAAGGAGTATCTGTGCAGTACCTATTCCCCGGTGCTTGATACAAGTGTAAGGGTTTTTTTACAGCCTTTTCAAATAGGCAATTCTGATCAATCCTGGACGGTAACAGTTTTACTAACGGATGAATATGTATTAACCGAGGTAAAAAGAATAACCCGGTTTACCATTTCTCTGGCTGTGGGAGCTGTCCTGGGAGGGGCATTAATCGTTTACCTTGTTTTAAGCAGTGTTACAAAGCCAATCGTTAATGTAACCGAAACCTTAAAGGATATTGCCCAGGGCGAAGGGGATCTTACCCGGACCATCAATGTCAGTGCAAAAGACGAAACAGGCGATCTGGCCCATTATTTTAACCAGACCCTGAAAAAAATAAAAAACCTTGTCATTGCTATCAAAAAGCAGACGGGAACATTGTCCGACATCGGCAGTGATCTTGCCAGTCACATGACAGAAACAGCAGCGGCGATCAATGAGATCACCGCTAATATCCAGAGCATCAAGGGCCGTATTATTAACCAGAGCGCCAGCGTTACCGAAACAAACGCCACCATGGAGCAGATAACCATCAACATTGACAAACTTAACGAGCATGTTGATATCCAGGGTGAGAGTGTGGCCCGTTCATCTTCGGCCATAGAGGAGATGCTGGCCAATATTCAATCGGTAACACAAACCCTCTACAAAAACAGCCAAAACGTAAAGGAGCTTACCGGGGCATCCGAGGTGGGCCGGACGGGACTACAGGAAGTGGCGGAGGACATCCAGGAAATTGCCCGGGAATCGGAGGGACTTTTGGAAATCAATGCAGTAATGGAAAATATCGCCAGTCAGACAAATCTTCTTTCGATGAACGCCGCCATAGAAGCGGCTCATGCGGGGGAAGCAGGGAAAGGTTTTGCCGTAGTAGCCGATGAGATCCGCAAGCTGGCGGAGGGGTCCAGCGAACAATCCAAGACGATCAGTACGGTGCTGGTAAAGATAAAAGAATCCATCGACAAAATCATCAAATCCACGGATAATGTACTCCAAAAATTTGAAGCCATTGATACTAGAGTTAAAACTGTGGCAGAACAGGAGGAAAACATCCGTAATGCCATGGAAGAGCAGGGAACGGGGAGCAAGCAGATACTGGAAGCCATAGGCGAGGTAAACGGGATTACCCAGGAGGTAAAAGACGGATCTACGGAAATGCTCCAGGGTTCCAACGAAGTTATTCGGGAAAGCAAAAATCTTGAAAAGGCAACCCAGGAAATTTCTGGGGGCATAAATGAAATGGCATCAGGGGCGGATCAGATCAATTCTGCGGTACACCAGGTAAATGATCTGTGCGGCAAGAACCGTGAAAATATTGATATTTTGGTAGAGGAAGTTTCGCGGTTTAAAGTTGAATGACACCCCAATTTACCCTTGGCAGCGTTTCGTTGACAGGCCGCCGGCACGGTGGTATCATAAAAAAAGAAAGCCATGTGGGGCAGAATAATTGTACTACTGATATTGATCCTCGTCCTTGCCGGCGGAGGCATTGTTTGGTTCGACTATCTTAACGTAATCGACGCCAAGGCCGTGCTGGCCCCTCTGTACCGCTTTATCGGCAGGGAGCCCCAGACCGGATTACCCGTAGGGCCCGATGATTTTATTAACCTTGATGCAGAACGGCTGGCGGTTATTATAGAAACGTATGCCCTGAAAGACCTCGATCTGGACCGGCGGGAAGCGGAAATACTGGTTAAATTGGCCGAACTGGAACAGTTGTCAGAACAGCTTGACCAGGACCGGAAAGCGCTGGAAGAAATGCAGAATTCAATCAATCAATACCTGGAAAACGCCGAAATTTTAGACAGAAACGTTGAAGGTATTTCCCGACAGCTTACCAATATGCCGCCGGAGCGAGCGGTGGCGATTATTGCGGAGATGACCGACCAAGTTGCCATCAGCGTACTCCGGAAGACCGAAGAGATAGCCCGGCGGGACGGTACCACCAATATCGTTCCTTATTGGATGTCCCTGCTGGAACCCCAGCGGGCGGCGGAGATCCAGCGTAAAATGATGTTGGACTCCCCCTAAGACACGGCCGTTCCGGAATTCCGGGAAACAATGTTTCCCAAAAAGGAGGTCTGGGCGGCGATGTTAACAGCAATCAATCCCACCCATGTTGAAACGCCTCATCCTGAAAAGGAACCCTTTGGGGGAGAGTTCCGGCTTGACGGAGTAACCCGAAAAAAGGGCCGCAAAAACAGCGGTGCCGGGGTCTTTGCCAAGCTGCTCGCAGGGCTGGTCAACAAAAAAACACTAAGGCAGCCGGGGGTTGCTTTGGGAATCCTGGATTCAACAGAAACCGGAATTTCCATGGAAACCGCCGGAGGCGGGAAAAAAGCTGGTTTAAAAGCGGCTTTTCCGCCGGCGGAAGGAAAGGGGCCGAAAAACTTCAAGGAAACCCTTTTTTTAAAGAAGGAAAGGCCCAAAGAAACGATCCTGGACCAAAACCGGGGCGAATTTGAGTTTTTGAACTTTGGATTCTTCCAACAATCTGGGGCCGAAGATCCGCTAAAAAAAAGTCAATCCTTTATCCCAGAAACGGTATCCCTTAAAAACGAGTATTCCGTACCGGTAAAAGAGACTTCGGAACGCAAGGTTCCTTTTAAAAAAGGGGAAACAACGGAAGATTTCGTTCAGGGAGAAGCCCGGAATGCGGTTTTGCAATTTAGAGGAGAAGCAAAACCCCTGAACCTGGATGGTCCGGACAACAGGGGCGAAACAAAAAAAACCGGCCGGAAACGAAATTTGGCGGCTCTGGAAATCCATGATCTGCGTTCCTCATCCGGGGCGGAGACCGGAACTCTCACCGAACGGGGCCTTAAAGGCGCCGAAGAAATCAGAAATGGCCCGGTGGAAGAAATTACCCTGGATCTCAGGCCTGAATCCCGGCAGGGAGAACGGAGCGAGGGACAAAAAACCACCTCCGCTGGGCAAAGTTTTGAACAGCTTTTGGCCCGGGAACTTCAAGGGGATCTTTCAGCAGACATCGTCAAACAGGCGGCGGTAATACTCCGGGACGGCGGAGAGGGTACAATCAGGCTTTCCCTTAAACCAGAAACCCTGGGGAAGGTAAAGATACACCTGGAAATGGCCGAAAACAGGATATCGGGGCATATTTTCGTGGAAAGCGAGGAAGCCCTGCGGGCCTTTGAACGGGAAATTCATACCCTGGAGCAGTCCTTCAGGGATTCCGGCTTTGAGGCATCATTAAATGCGGCCCTTGATTACAAGAACGATGGGCAGCGATGGAAAGAAAAAGAAGTACAACCCTTCTTTTCGGAACGTCTGGCTGCTTCGTACGAAGAATCAAGTACGGCGGAATTTTCCGGCAATGGTTCCGGTTTTGAATTCGCCGTTAATGTGTTTGCATAACCTAATAGAGGAGTAGTGTAATGTCATCAGTAGAAAGCCCATGGCGGATGGATCCGCAGGAAAAAGCTCTGGTGGACATGGAAGTCAATAAAATTAATTATGAAATCTTTGAAAAGGACAAAGAAAACGGCAGGGTACCTAAACAATCCCTGGGAAAAGACGATTTTCTTCAGCTCCTGTTGAAACAGCTTGCTTATCAGGATCCGCTATCCCCCATGGAAAACACGGAATTTATCGCACAGATGGCCCAATTTTCCAGTCTGGAGCAAATGACCGCCATGTCACAAAGTTTTGCCAGCCTTTCGAGCAGTTTAAGCCGTGATTTTTCCCGGATAGCTGAACTGATCTCCGGAACAGAAGCTGCTTCCGCTCTGGGCAAACAGGTAGTATTGTCCGTGGGGGACGATAGGACAGTAGAGGGCGTGGTTCGTTCGGTAACCAAGGGAGGCGATCCTAGGATTATGGTCAACGGTTTCTACTACAACTGGAATCAGGTAGTAGAAGTGTTTGAGGAATAGGAGGTACCAATTATGATGCGTTCATTGTTTGCCGGCGTTTCGGGACTTCAAAACCACCAGACCCGCATGGATGTGGTGGGAAACAATATCGCCAATGTTAATACCACGGGCTTTAAAAAGGGCCGGGTAAATTTTCAGGATATGCTCTACCAGCAGATAGCCGGAGCGGCCCGTCCTACCGAAGACTTGGGCGGTATTAACCCAAAAGAAGTGGGTCTTGGAATGTCCATTGCTTCTATAGACACGATCCACATTCAAGGGGCTCTTCAAAGCACCGGAGTTGAGACAGATCTGGCCCTGGTGGGGACGGGCTTCTTTGTAATGCAAAGCGGAGACCAGACTTTCTATACCCGGGCGGGAAATTTCGGCCTGGATAAAGATGGAACCCTGGTTAATCCCGGCAACGGCATGAGGGTTCAAGGCTGGATGGCCCGGGATCAACTCTTGGATGTTTCCCGGGATGTGGAGGACCTGGTAATCCCCGTGGGTTCCAAGGATCCCGCCAGGGCCACTACTTTTGTAAATTTTGCCTGTAACATTGATAAACGGATTCCCGAACTTCCGGAAAACCCAACCCCCGCCCAGGTCATAGCCAGCACCTGGAGATCTTCCATAAAGGTCTTTGATAGCTTTGGCGACACCCATACCCTCCAGGTTGATTTTGTCCGGGTGCCGGGGACCAACAACACCTGGAATGCCACGGTAGTGGTGGATCCCGAAAGCGACCCGCCCACTAATGCGGCCATTGGGCTGGGAGAAGATGCCCCCGCAGTGGGCGGCCCCAACGTATTTACCGTCAACTTTGACAACAACGGACTTCTCCTTTCCGCCCAGGATGGAGCGGGAAATGAATCCGGCGGTACAGGACAGGTGGTGATGAATGTTGCCTTTGATGTACTGAGTACCACCCCCGGCGATGACGGCGCTCCTGTCCGGCAGGTTTTTGCCCTGGACTTGGGAACCGTGGGCGGCTATGATCGAAACATAACTCAGTATGCCAAGGAAAGTTCAACCAAGATGGTGGAACAGGACGGCTATACCATGGGATATTTGGACAATTTCAAAATTGACCAGAACGGAATTATCACCGGAGTATTCAGCAACGGCACCAACAGGGTCCTGGGCCAGGTAGCCCTGGCAAGTTTCCCCAACCAGGGAGGATTGGAAAAAGCAGGGGAAAATATGTTTGTCCAGTCTACCAACTCAGGTATTGCCAACATAGGTCCAGCCCGGGTTGCCGGCAAGGGAAAAATTATTGCCGGTACCCTGGAAATGTCTAATGTTGATTTAGCCGATCAATTTGTGGACATGATCGTAACCCAGCGTGGTTTCCAGGCCAATTCCCGGACTATACAGACCGCAGATCAGATGCTGCAGGAACTATTAACGCTGAAACGCTAGTAAAGGGAGAGTGAAGGAGTGAAGACAGGGAAGGATAAGGGGTTAAAAGCTCTTTATCCTTCCGCTTCACAACACACTTGTTCAAAACGATGATTAAAGTAACCAGATTGAACGAAAAAGAATACTACATCAATCCTCATCAGATTGAATCCATTGAAGTGCATCCCGATACAACTTTGCTGATGCTGTCTGGAAAGCATGTAGTGGTTCGGGAAAGCGTGGATGAATTGATTAACCGGATTGTGGAATACCGCCGGCAGATTGGCGCCTTTAAAAACGAGGAGTAGGTACTATGGAACTAGGAACCATAATCGGCCTGGCCGGTTGTTTTGCCATGATTGGACTCGGTATTATTACCGGCGGTTCCGGTCTTCTTACCTTTGTGGATATTCCTTCGGTATTGATCGTAGTGCTGGGTTCATGGTTTGCCCTCTTTACCTTTAGCGGCATGAGTGGCGCTCTTGGAATTTTCAATATTCTGGGTTTGGCCCTGAAAGTAACCACCTATGATGAAAAGGGGATCATTACCAAGCTGATGGGTATGTCTGAAAAGGCCCGCCGCGAAGGGCTTCTGGCTCTGGAAGAAGAATTGGAAGACCTGGAAGATGAATTTATGAAAAAGGGCCTCAGGCTCGTGGTAGACGGTACGGATGCGGAAGTTATCCGTACCCTTATGGAAAACGAACTAAGCCAGCTGCAGGGCCGTCATGCAGCAAAAATTGGCGCCGTTAATATGTGGGCCACTCTGGCGCCCGGTCTTGGAATGTTGGGTACCGTTATCGGTCTTATTGGTATGTTAAAAAACCTGGAAGACAAAAGTGCCCTGGGACCCAACATGGCTGTGGCCCTTATCACCACTTTATACGGCTCAATGATGGCCAACTTAATTTTAATCCCCATATCGGGAAAGCTTTCGACCAAGGATGCTGATGAAACTCTGGTCAAGGAAATGCAGATAGAAGGGGTTCTTTCCATTCAGGCCGGAGATAATCCCCGGATTCTGGCGATGAAACTTCTTTCCTATCTGGAACCGGAGGGGCGTAAAGCTGTAGAAGCGGAAGTCTTAAAAGACTAGGTAGAGGAATGGCAAAAAAGGCAAAAAAAGAAGCTAAAAAAGCATCAGGTGACTGGATTGTAACCTATTCAGACATGGTTACCCTTATGCTTTGCTTCTTTGTGGCCCTCTTTAACCCTGACGATGCGGATCCTACAGTGCTCCAACAAATGATCTCCGCATTTAACGCCATTGGCATGGGGGCTTCCACCGGCGGCAATACCATCACCACGGGAAAAAGCGCCGATCTGGGCAATACCATAATGGAACTGCCGTCCCTGGACCGGGGCCGTAATCTGGGTACCGCCGTCAGGCGGGCCATGAGCCTCTTTCAGGTAGAAGTAAAATCCAACAAAGTCCGGATTACCCACGATGAACGGGGGGTAATTATCAGCCTGGCATCGGATATTTTCTTTGCCCCCGCCAGTGCGGAGATCAATTACGAAGACAGCCGGGATATTCTGCTCCGACTTGCCACCCTTCTTAATTCCCAGGAAGTGGCGGGCAGGCGTTTCCGTATAGAAGGCCATACCGACAGTTCCGACACAGATCCCGCGATGTGGCCTTCCAACTGGGAACTTTCTTCTGCCCGGTCCCTGGCGGTACTGCACTATCTAGCTGACATCGGGGTCGAAGAAAGCCGTTTTCAGGCCGCGGCCTTTGCCGCCACCATGCCCATCAGCCGGGACGATACGGCCGAGGGACGGATGAACAACCGCCGGGTGGATATTGTTATCCTGGACGGAGCGCACCTGTAACGATTGAATAAACAACGGTTTTAGTGTAGTTTTTTTTTGTGAACAGCACCCTTTCAAATCTAAAAGAACGGGGTTTTCTTTCCCAGTGTACGAATACGGCAAATCTTTCTGCGGCCATGGATTCAGGGCCGGTTACCTTTTATGTGGGCTGTGATCCTACCGGGCCCAGCCTCCACATCGGCCACATGGTTCCTTTTTTTGCGTTTCGCCATTTGATAACAGCGGGGCACAAAGGCATTGCCCTGATTGGCGCCGGAACTGCAAGGATCGGCGATCCTTCGGGAAAAACCGAGATGCGGAAAATTTTAAGTTATGAATCCCTGGATGCCAACGCCGCTGCCATCTCTGCCCAGTTAAGCCGTTTTTTTGGTGCCGCCGCCGGCTCATTTACATTTGCCAATAACAAGGACTGGCTTGCGGATCTCAATTACATCGACTTTCTCCGGGAAATAGGGAGCCACTTTTCGGTTAACCGCATGCTGAGTTTCGAAGCCTACAAACTCAGACTGGAAACAGGTCTTTCCTTTCTTGAATTCAACTACCAGCTTTTGCAAAGTTATGATTTTCTTGAACTGTACCGCCGTTACGGAAATATGCTTCAGATTGGCGGAGACGATCAATGGGGAAATATCGTCGCCGGTGCGGATCTGATCCGCCGTATCGAAGGAGTGGAAGCCTTTGGGCTGACCTTTCCCCTGATAAGCACATCGGACGGCAAAAAAATGGGCAAGACCGAGAGGGGAGCTCTCTTTCTTGACCCGTCAATGACCAGTCCCTATGATTTTTTCCAGTACTGGCGCAATGTTCAGGATGCCGATGTTAGGCGATTTCTTTTGATGTTCACCTTTCTTTCTGCGGAGGAATGTGAAAATCTTGCCGGGAAGAACCCAAATGAAGCAAAAGAAAGGTTAGCCTGGGAAGTAACCGCCTTAATCCACGGCAGGGAAGAAGCTGACAAGGCACTGGCAGGGGCGAAGGCTGCCTTTGGCGGGGGAGGCGACCGGGGTGCCATGCCCACGATTACGTTAAGCAGGGCTAAGTTTAATTCAGGCTATAGCATCGTGGATCTTTTTACCGATACAAAACTTGCTGTTACCAAAAGCGAAGCCCGCCGTCTGGTGGAACAGGGCGGAGCCTTTGTTGGTTCAGCGTCCGCTGCAGCAAGCGCAGCGGCAGATGATCCGGCTGGGCTTCTTCCGATCACCGATGTAAGGGCGGCAATAAAAGCGGATTCTCTTGATGCGGCGGGGGAGCTTATTCTAAGGGCAGGAAAAAAACGCTACTGCCGGATATTAGCAGTTGAGCCTTTTACAAAATTCAGTTAATAGAACCTTTTCCAAAATCTGAAGTTTTGGAATATATCATATGGATCAATAGCCGTCGGACATGGCGCGGTTCAGATCCCGCTGGTAGAGGTCCTGGTAGGTATAACTGCGGCCACGGAGTTTGTCTTTTATGGGCTGAGCAAAGGGAACGTGACGCCAGAAAATGCCGCGGACTTCTTTATCAAGTTTTTGGATAGCTTCGCTTTCCTTGGTCATCCATGTAATATAGTCGTCGATAAAGGTTTCTTTTAGATCACCTTTGAGCTTCATTTTCTGAAACCACTGGTAGTAGTTTCCCGTTAAACCTTCTTCCATCCAGTAATAGGATGCCTTTTCCTTGGCAACCTGCCATCGCAGATCCGCCACAGCCGCGAGGATTGCAATAAAAAGATTTTTTGGATATAGGGGCAGAGCAATACGGCCCCGGCTGGTGGCCCGGTTAAAACGATCAAAAGGTTCCCAGCAAACTCCATAATCTCCGTAACTGGGGACAAGGACAATATAGGGGACAATACGGTTAAGCCGGTTTTTGTAGGAACGGCAAAATGCTTCGGGGTCGATGCTTTCGATTTTTGCCAGGATGCTTATTACATTTTCCCGGTAACCTACATCGTTGGGGCCGCAGCGGAAATACTCGCCGCTTAATATGGGGAAGTGGTTTCCCTGACGGCCTATGGTCATCTTGGCCATCTGCCGGACCGTATTAAACTCCGTATCCACCGCCCCCATATCAACCTGGACGCCGCCCCCCTCTTCGGCAATTTTTCCTTCCAGGGTTCTTACATCGGCTTCCGCCTGGTAGAAATCCCTAAGGTACATGTCCAGGTCGTGATCGTTCCTAAGGAGGTTTTTGAGCATTTCATGAATTTCGTTAAACATCTTCTTTTGGGTATCCGAATAACAGGCATTGACATCCGGCAGTCCGTCCAGGGGATAATGTTCTGTCAAATTCTTAATCCGCTCCCTAAGGGCCCTTTCCATGTTGATCCGTTCCTCATCCTTGGCCTTTAGGAGGCTCCGGGCGCCGTCCCGCTTGCCGTTAGCCTTATCAAGAAGAGACTGAAGTTTGGAGGAGGCACTAGTCCTGGAAACCCGCACCTCGTCGGTGGCGGAATTTCTGATCTTCCCGGTTCCTACCGCTTTAAACCATTCATCAAGATAGTAAACCGGCTGATTGAGTTCATTTTCCAGTACCAGTTTGGCAAAAAAATCCCGGTGCTCGGGGGTAAGAAAGGTAGGATGAAGAATAAAAAACCGTAATAGGAGCTTCTTTGTGTCCGGCAGGGTTCCTGGCGCTTTGCGGGCTATATGGCCCATAAAATCCCAAAAGGCGGTGGTTGCCTGCTGCCGGTATACGCCCCGGTCCTTGGGATCCTTGGTTCCCACATATTTCTGCAGAATATTGTGAACCCGCTGAGCGCCGTCTCCTTCACCGGAAAGAGCCGCTTTGTAAAAATTAGGATCCGCCAGTGTTGGATTAGGGGCAGTCTCAAAACGTTTAGTAATTTCCGGAAAACCTTCCGCATTAAGATCAACTTCCGATTCCGCGGATTTTTTGTCATCCAGTTCAAGGGGCTCGTTAAACAGAGTGGAATAGTCCGGCGGCGGTGCAGAAGCGGTGGAAGTACCTGCCCCAAGAAGGGCGGCAATTTCCGGGTCCATCTCCCCTTGAAACATATTTGCCATAATCCCTTATAATACACAAAAAAGCCGGGTTTTGCAACCCGGCTTTACTATTTTCTGGAGGTGAGGGGAATTGAACCCCTGACCTCTTGAATGCCATTCAAACGCTCTAGCCAACTGAGCTACACCCCCAGAATGGTATTACCGTACTGATTTACGGCATTTGTGTCAATTCCTTTTTCGGTATAATGGGCCTACAGTTCCAGGCTGCGGGTGCTGATTTTTTCTGTCAGGTAGGCGGCAAAATCTGCTACCTTCATCGGATCAAGCTGCCTGCCGTCCCTAAGGCGGATCGATACGGTTCCTTCATCGGCTTCCCGCTGGCCTGCCACCAGCATATAAGGAATTTTCCGGTTTTGACATTCCCGTATCTTTGCATTAAGCCGGCCATCGTCCAGTTCTGCGCTTACCCGCAGGTCCCGCTTTACCAGTTCCTCCTGTACTTTTTTTGCATAGCCGTTAAAGCCTTCTGCCACGGGGATTACCGCGGCCTGTTCCGGGGCGATCCATGGAGGGAAGGCCCCGCCAAAGTGTTCTATAAGCACACCGAAAAACCGTTCCAGGGAACCAAGCAGGGCCCGGTGAATCATGTAGGGCCGTTTGTGCTGGCCATCGGTATCCACAAAGGTCATGCCAAACCGTTCCGGTTCGTTAAAGTCAAACTGAATGGTAGTCATCTGCCATTCCCTGCCCAGGGCGTCCTTGACTTTTAAGTCAATCTTGGGGCCGTAGAAAGCACCGCCCCCTTCGTCAATTTCGTAGGCCAGCCCTTCGGCGTTGACGGCTTTACGGAGACTTTCCAGGGCGGCATCCCAGCGGCTCTGTTCGCCCACCGATTCGGCGGGCTTGGTGGCCAGGTAGGCTTTGATTTCCTTAAAACCAAAAACCTTCCAAATCCACAGGCTGAACCGCAGCACTTCCAGAATTTCATCTTCCATCTGTGCGGGGGTACAAAAGATATGGGCATCGTCCTGGGTAAAACCCCGGACCCGGAGCAGGCCGTGGAGGACGCCGCTTCGTTCATACCGGTATACCGTACCCAGTTCAGCCCACCGCAGGGGCAGATCCCGGTAACTGCGTTGTTTATTTTTATAGATCATAATATGGAAGGGACAGTTCATGGGTTTTATGATGTAGTCCTGATTATCGATTTCCATGGGGCTGTACATATTGGCCCGGTAAAAACCCAGGTGGCCCGATGTTTCCCAAAGCCAGCTTTTTCCAATGTGGGGGGTGTAGAGAATTTCATAGCCGCTGCGGTAGTGTTCGGTCCGCCAGAAATCTTCGATGGCCACCCTCATGCGGCCCCCGTTGGGGTGCCAGTAAATAAGTCCCGCTCCGGCCTCTTCGTGGGTTGAAAAGAGATCCAATTCCCTGCCGACCCGGCGATGGTCCCGTTTTTCCACTTCTTCCAAAAATGCCAGATGCGCCTTTAGGTCCTTGGGGTTTTCCCAGGCGGTTCCATAGATGCGGGTAAGCATGGGTCGTTTTTCGTCCCCCCGCCAGTAGGCCCCGGCAATGCTTTGCAGCTTAAATGCCCCTGAGTGAATTTCCCTGGTATTGCTTACATGGGGGCCTCGGCACAGATCCACCCAGGAGCCAGTTTCGTTGTCCTCGCCGGTTCCCCGGTTTTCATAGACAGAAATAATTTCTCCTCCGGGCAGTTCGTTGATCAGCTCAGTCTTAAATGGTTCATCGGCAAAACGTTTAAGGGCTTCTTCCCTGGAAAGCTCGACCCGGACAAAATCCTGCCTGGAATCGATGATTATTTTCATCTCTTCCTCGATTGGGGGAAGGTCTTCGTTGGTTATCTGTTTGGGCAGTTGGAAATCATAATAAAAACCATTTTCTATGGATGGGCCAATGGCAACTTTGGTTCCCGGAAAGAGCCTGGTTACCGCCTGGGCCATGATATGGCTTACCGAATGGCGGATTAGGGCCAATCGTTGTTCCGCCGGAAGCGCAGCGGGTTTCTCGAAGGTGGACATAAATATAGGGTGGTTGAATTCAATATCTTGGTCAAGGGCCGGTAAATTTTTTCTTGACGGCGATTCGAAATCGTTGTATAGTTATAGTATCTGATAGGCGATTTAGCGTATGGCTCTTTGTTAGAGCACTATCAGCCCTCCCAGGTTTCTTCACCTCCTTTTCCTGGGAGGTTTTTTTATCTTTCGAACTTTACCTTGATTAAAGTAGAAAGGAGATGCCTGATACTACACCTGCAATTCACCGTCCTGTTCGATTATTACGACGGTTCCGTCTGTCATAACGGCGGTAATGGTGGGATCCTTGACCAGTCCGTCCAGATGGATAAGGGAAGGAGCGTCATCATCGTAGTTGTGTCCCACCGCAAAGTGGCAGGTATGGAAGGCTTTTTCGTCTTCCAGCATGTTCCCGGTGATCCGGGCTTTTGGATTTAGACCTATGCCCAGTTCGCCCAGATTCCGGGCATTTTTCGCATACACCGTTCCCTGATCCTGGGGCAGCCGCCCGGCCTTTTCATGATCCAAAGCATCCCGTTCGGCCATGGTTATTGTTTCCTCCAGGGCTCTTGCCTCCGGGCCGCCGGAAATATCCTTAATAAAACCGCCCTCTACCCGGCAGCGGATGGGATCATTGATAATAATGTCTCCCTTGTAAAGGCTGATAGAGCCGTCAAAAACAATGGTCCCATAGGCAGTGCCGTTTTCCGGGCTGATAAAACTTTCTCCCGCCGGAAGGTTTCCTCCCTTTCCGGGAGTAGAAAAATTCCCGTCGTCGGCCCTTGCTTCCCTGCCTCTAAGTCCTGCGGTAATATCGGTTCCTCCCGGAGCGGTAACATGAATGGATTCCGCCGCGCTGAGGATCCGGCTGACGATGCTACACCGCAGGTCCAATTCGGCATAGTCGATGGGGACGGTCCGGGTAAAGGATTCCAGGGTAGTACTGGGGGACCAGAAGGATCGGCAGCTTTTTTCACCGTAGAGCAATAAATGGAAAATATGATCGTATTTGTCTTTTCCGTATTTATAAGGGTTTGCAATGCCCTGCCTGTCCTTGCCCAGTTTTTCTGTGCTTATAGAAATAACCGCCTGGGGCCGGGCCTGAAAAGCGGCAATGATCGCTTCTTCGGCAAAATCAAACTGGGTTTTGACAGGCTGCAGTATCAGTACCGGGAAGGCGCCGCAGTCCAGGGCGGCCTCGTAGAGAGAACGGGCTATGATTTCCGTTTCTCCTCCGGGGTTGGTTATGACAAGAACCTGCTCGCCCGGCAGTAATTTAAGTACATCGGCGGCGGCAATGCGGACCGCCGTTTTTAATGTGTTGAACATAAAACAGTTACAGCTCCTTGGATCTTATTCCGGGCCGTTAACGTTACCGGCTTTTCAAAAGAGCGTCAAAGGCAGCAATAACCTTGGGATCATCCCAGCGGATACTCCCCACGATCATGGCGATAATCTTTCCTTCCCGGTCAATGATAAAGGAAGTGGGAATTGCGGTGATTCCATAGGGGGAACTGGCCGTTCTTTCCCTGTCCAGCAGGACCGGAAAAGTATAATGGTTGTTCCGGGTAAATTGCTGCACCGCTGCGGCGTCTTCGCCTATGTCAACGGCCAGGATTTCCAGGCCCTGGTTTTTTAAACGCTGGTACAAGGTTTCCATGGAGGGCATTTCGGCCCGGCAGGGAGGACACCAGGTGGCCCAAAAATTCAGGATAACCACCTTTCCTCTGTAAGATGAAAGGGCGGCGTTCCCTCCGTTAAGCAGGGGCAAGGTAAAATTGGCCGGTTCTTTTCGATCCTTAACGATGCGTATTTTTGCCTCAAGAAAAGCTCGCTCCGCTTCGGGGGAAACCTGGGCTTCCGCCAGTGGCGGAAGAAACGCAAGGGCCATAACGGCAATGAAAGCTGGGTTTTTCATGATATTAATATTATAACCCCTGGATCCAATTTAGCCAATCGGTGGCAGGGTGGCAACATTTAAGTATGTGAATTTCTTTCCCCGCAAGATAAAAGTTTGGAGGTTAACAAATATATAGTGTAATGAGAAAAAAACATTACAAAAGAATTAAATAATTATTATTTTTGTATTGACAGATAAATAGTTCTATCGTTT
>Ga0082212_10000105_pt1 | contig 122944 bp, 148 predicted proteins | sample TergutNt197P3_FD_71548 | JGI IMG/M metagenome (GOLD analysis project Ga0082212, IMG submission 71548) | Neocapritermes taracua P3 segment gut microbial communities from Petit-Saut dam, French Guiana - Nt197 P3 | ecosystem: Host-associated > Arthropoda: Insects > Digestive system > Gut ...
TTGTGTTAACTCCGGCACGGAAGGGGTCAGTCCCCCCACACCTAGTATCCATCGTTTACAGCGTGGACTACCAGGGTATCTAATCCTGTTTGCTCCCCACGCTTTCGCGCCTCAGCGTCAGTTAATGTCCAGCAGGCCGCCTTCGCCACTGGTGTTCCTCCGTATATCTACGCATTTCACCGCTACACACGGAATTCCGCCTGCCTCTCCATCACTCAAGAATCATAGTTTCCACCGCAGTTTAGGGGTTGAGCCCCTAGATTTCACGGCAGACTTATGATCCCGCCTACGCGCCCTTTACACCCAGTAAATCCGGACAACGCTCGCCACCTACGTATTACCGCGGCTGCTGGCACGTAGTTAGCCGTGGCTTATTCATCAGGTACCGTCATCTTCTTCCCTGATAAAAGAAGTTTACAACCCGAAGGCCTTCTTCCTTCACGCGGCGTTGCTGGGTCAGGGTTTCCCCCATTGCCCAATATTCCCCACTGCTGCCTCCCGTAGGAGTCTGGGCCGTGTCTCAGTCCCAATGTGGCCGGTCAACCTCTCAGTCCGGCTACCGATCGTCGACTTGGTGGGCCGTTACCCCGCCAACTATCTAATCGGACGCGAGCTCATCAAGGGGCGATAAATCTTTGATACAAGGGTGATGCCACCCTCGTACGTTATGCGGTATTAGCACCGGTTTCCCGGTGTTGTTCCCCACCCCTCGGCAGATTGCTCACGTGTTACTCACCCGTCCGCCACTAGCTGAACTTCAACACGCAGTGCTGAAGTTCAGCAGTTGATAGTTGACAGTTGATAGTTGATAGTTGTGGAGCCGCGCAATACGCGACTGTTTAACCATCGCGGTAAAACCGCGATTCCACTACTGTCCACTGTTCACTGTCCACTGTCCACTGCCGAACTTCGACACTCTGTGTCGAAGTTCAGCCCGTTCGACTTGCATGTGTTAGGCACGCCGCCAGCGTTCGTCCTGAGCCAGGATCAAACTCTCTGTCTTATGGCAGAAAAAGCTTGATTCCAAGCATTATTCTCAAATAATTGTTGAACTGCCCCAAGCATTAGAGCAGCTCCCCCGCTATTTCTTACTGGCATACACTCAGCTCTTTCGCTCTCAGACGCGTCGCCGCGCCCTTCGCTCGCTAAGTGCTTCTCGGTTACGTTATTTACTTGACAAGGTGCGTCTCCGCGCCAAGCATACGCTAGGCGAAAATGGAGGCTAGAGTAGTTTACCAAAATCGCGCAGAGCTGTCAAGACCTTTTTAGAGAATATTTTCCGCGCAAGAAAATATATCGTGCCGCTCGGAGAAAACTTTAGAAAAAAGTTTACCGTGTCCCCATCAGCCGCTCCACTTCCTCCAGCGACGGCGGATGATGCGGAAGCGGGAACTTGGTGCAGGCAGCGGCGGCGCAGGCCATCGAAAACCGTATGATCTCCCCGTCGCCCCATCCCTGCGCAAGACCGTAAACACATCCCGCCTTAAAGGTATCCCCCGCGCCCAATGTGCTGACAACGTCTGCCTTGTACGCTTCGGTCGTCTTGATTTCGCCCTTCCTGCCGTAAATCGTTGTGCCGCCCCCGCCTGTGAAGACAACAAGGGCTCCGGTATGCTCAGTATATGTCCGGTGGAGCCGGAGTTTCCCTTCTTCACTGTCAAACTCCGGCATATGGTCGCGGATCCAGTTGCTTGAAACCACGATCACCGACGCCGCCTCGCAGACCGGATGGTCAAACCGCTCGTCGATCGTCACAAACGGGACATTATGCTGTTGGCAATAACGCGCCGCCAAAACGGATTCCTCACCGAAAAAGGGGTCGATCCCGGCGGCTTTGACCCCTTTTATATCCTCTTCCCGCGGCGTGTTCCAGCGGATGATTTTCCGTTGATAATAATCCTCAAAGTAAGAGGCATACGGCCCGAATGTCGTACGGGTGTCCTTGTCGATGACAATGACCTCGTCGATCCCCGGGTAGGCCGGGTCGCAATGCAGGCGGGAGACGTCCACGCCGATGTTTTCGTAGAATTGCCGGGTCACGTCGTCGGTATAGACCCCCATGTGGTTGCCGTCCATCTTCACCTTGCACCCGAGGGCGGTGAGGATGACCGACGCCGTCCCCGTCTCGCCGCCCGGAAAACAATGCTTCTCCCGAATCTCACTGTAGCCGTCGGCTTGCGGGTATGCCCCGCGCAGCAGCAACGCCGTGGTGTAGGTGACCATGCCGTACAGGTAAATGTCGTGGTTCATGCCAAAGGCTCCTTTAATCATCTAAAGAGGTTTCAGATTTGAGACACAAAGCCCCTCTGCCGCACTGTTGATTGTATCGCAGAACGGTTAATCTGTCAATGAAATAAACCCCGGAATCGCATCATCCAAACACATCGGCAATCGTCGAATGATAAAGCAGCCTCTGATTTTCTTCCGATAAAAGATACACCGTAATATTGTCTTTGCTGTCTCTTGTAACATAGGAAATATAGTAACCGTCAGGGACATACGGAAACTCCGCGCTCTTTAACACGCCGGAATCCTTATCCATTAAATATATGGTACTTGTGTTTCGCTGAAAGAATAAGATTGACTGGTCGTAAGCAACAAGTTCTTTGGCGATGTTAAACTCATGCAGAATTTCGTTGTCTTGTGCGCTTGGTATCTCATGCAGCTTGACCCAAAAAGCTCGGTTGCTGAAATTTGAAATATACAGGTAATCTTCAAATACCTTTAAGTCCCCGGGAGGCGATGTGAAGATTTCACTGATATTGGATAAGTCAATCTTTTCGATATATTCCAAGTGTGAATCATAGATATAGATGAAATGTTCATATTTCTCATTTTCAAACTCTTCAACAAGAAGATAGAAGAAATTGTTATAGCTATCTATATTCCGAATCGTTTTCCTTGCGCTTTGCGTAAAGTCAATGTCAAACACGAGCAAGACGGTCTGCTTCTTTGTTTTTGGGTCATATTCCTCCAAATAGCTTACAGCCGTTTGGCCGTCGTCACTAAGGTCGCCCTTGAAAACGATTATCTTTTCGTCACGGACGATCATATAGTTGAATGTTTGAAATCTCTTTTCGGAGTATTCCAAAGTGAGTTTGTTGTTGGTTAAATCAATGGAGTATAGGTAGTTTACGCCTGCGCCTTCTTCCCGTTTTGTCACAAAGAAGTACAGTGTATCATCTATATAAGCGGTATTTGCAGTGCTGACAAAATGGTTTTCGACCTTCCCGATACGTATTTTTTTATCGGTATCAAAATAATATCGGTAATACACCGCCGCGCCTTCCTCATATTTCAGTAAAATCAAACTGTCGTCTGTTTGCGCTATAAGAGAATTATAATCATTGGGTTTTGACAGGGGTAACAATCTGGTTGATTCTTTTTCAATGTAACTAACTGTTTCGCCGCATCCGGCTGTGAACGCCAGTAAAATCATGATGATTGCGAATATCATTTTTTTCATAAATAATCCCTCCGTTTCAAAAAAGCGGAACCTCTGCCCGGTTTTCACCGGGCAGAGGTTCCTTAGCCTTTTAGTATAAATAACCTGCGCCGAAATTAACCATCGCTGTGTGGATAACAGACGATGGCCTTGAATAATAAGGATCCGGGAGTCCATAAAGGCCAATAATTGTATCTGCAATTTGAAATTCCGTTCTGTCATCGCGGCACGCATTGATCATGACAACATGACCGTCAGAATCATATCGCCATCCTTCGTCCTCCGATCCTATAAGTGTAACGATCGGCGGCACATTCCAAACAACTATATCAACCTGAAAATTACCCTCCATCTTCGTTTTCGACAAATCGGTGATATGGATGTAGTTGATCACTGATTGATTCCTGTTCAAATAAGGCCGCAGCTTGAGAAAATCTGTCCCGAACATGGTTGTCCCCAAATCTAAACCAATTTGGAATTGTGACGGCGGGGTGCTTTTATTTAGATAATGCAGGGTAGACTGAACGACCGCGGGGCCGCAATAATACTCTGTGATTTGCCCATAAAGGGTAAATGTGCCCGGCAGATGAGACCATGTTGTCGGTGCCCGGGCAGCTCGTATGCTGGAGGCAAGATATGCTTGTGTTATCGCTTCTCTCTCAGCGATAATGTTTAGTTCTTCCTCCGTCAAGCTGCTTAAATACTCTTCTACTCGTGCGGGGTCGTGCGGAAGAAGACCGCTGATTGTGTTCTCTTCGGCTGAGAACGCCGGTATGTAGGCCATCGCCATCATGGCGAGGCAAAGAGACAGGGAGATGACGCGTTTAATTGACTTTTTCATGGGTATCCTCCTTAGCAGATTATGATTTGATTTACGCGTAAGGTCTGCGCGGGGAAAGTGCTATATTGCAGAAGCAAGCAAAATCAAAACATCGGCGACGCACCCCCTTCATAAAAGGCAGTGACGAACGCCGATGTTGATTACTTTCGCATTGCTGTCACCTCAAAATGCAAGTATAAATTTTACCCCGGGATGACATCCGCCGCCATCAGCACATACCGCAGCAGGAAGAGCAGCGAGAAGACCCACAGGACAGGATGAATGTCTTTGGTCTTGCCGGTGAACACCTTGACCAGTACGTAGAAAATGAAGCCCAGCCCGATGCCGTGGGCGATGGAGTAGGTGAACGCCATCATCGCCATGATGACAAAGCAGGGCAAAGCGTCTTCAAATTCGCCCCATTTGATGTCTTTGAGCGACGACATCATCATCACGCCCACGATGATCAGAACAGGCGCGGTTGCCGAGGCGTGGATCAACCCGGTCACAGGCGCGAAGATCAGAGCAAGCGCAAAGAGGCAGCTGGTGAACACCGAGGTCAGCCCGGTTTTCCCGCCTTCGCTGATGCCCGCCGTGGACTCGATGTAGGTGGTAACGGTCGAGGTTCCCAAAACGGCTCCGGTTGTGGTGGTGAGGGCGTCGGCCATCATGGCTTTTCCCGCGCGGGGCAGATTGCCGTTTTTATCAAGGAAGCCGCCCTTTTCGGCACAGCCGACCAGCGTCCCAACGGTATCGAACATATCGGTCAGGAACATGACGATCATAACGGTCACAACGCTCACCAGCATGGCTCCCATGCCCTCTTCGGTGGAGAAAAGCTCACCGAACCCGGAGAAACATTGGCCGATCAAATCGCCGAACGCTTTGAACGAATCGCCGAACGAAGCGGTAAATCCGGGGGCGGACAGCGGCTGGGCAAACTCAATGTTGAAGCCGAACTGCATCAGCACGCCGACGGCCGCGGTGGCGATGATGCCGAGAAAGAGGCTTCCTTTCACTTTCATGCAGAGCAGCGCGATGATCATAACCAACCCGAAAACGGCCAGCAATGTTTCAGGACTGCTCAGGTTGCCGAGGCCGACGATGGTGCCGGACTGGAAGAGGAAAAGCCCTTCCTCGTTGGTAACCGCGTCATACCCCTTGACAAGCCCGGCGTTGGAAAGACCGATCAGGGCGATAAACAGCCCGATCCCGGCGGCAATGGCGCGTTTTAAGGTGAGCGGGATGGCGTTGACGATCATCTGCCGCAGCCCGGTGGCCGTGATGGCAATGAAAATGATCCCGGAAATAAAAACGGCGGCCAGCGCGGCTTTCCAAGAATACCCCATAACGCCGCAGACGGTGTAGGCAAAGAAGGCGTTAAGTCCCATGCCCGGTGCCTGCGCGAAGGGGTAATTGGACAGCAGGCCGGACAGAAGCGTCCCTAAAGCGGCGACAATGCAGGTGGCGACAAAGACCGCGCCGACATTCATCCCCGCGTCGCCCAAAATCTGCGGGTTGACAAAGATGATATAGGCCATGGTGAAGAAGGTTGTGACGCCCGCGAGCATCTCGGTTCTGACGGTGGTTCCGTTTTGTTTGAGCTTAAAGAGTTTTTCCATTACAAATGCACCTCTTTCTCCGTAAATAGGGGCAGCGGGGCAAGATAAACGATGTCTTCGCGTTCGATGGCGTCTCCTTCGGCTAAAACCGCAGCTCGTCCGGCAACCGTTCCCCCGGCCTGACCGATCAGTTTCTCCACCACCGCCATCGACCCGCCCGTTGAGATCACGTCGTCAACGATCAGGATGCGCTTCCCTTCGATCTTGGCGGCGTCGGCACCGTCTAGATAGAGGGTTTGGCGGACTTCGGTGGTGATCGACTGCACCTCCGCCGAGGAAATGTCGGTCATATAGAGCTTTTTCTGTTTCCGCGCGACAAGGTATGTATCATCGCCGTGCTGTTTGGCCATTTCATAGGCCAGCGGTACGCCCTTGCTCTCGGCGGTGATCAAGACGTCATATTCCGGGCAGAGCTTGAGCAGTTCTTCCGCGCAGCGCACCGTCAGCTCAATGTCCCCGAACATCACGAATCCCGCGATATACAGGCCGCTGCCCAGCGGGAAATAGCGAAGCCGGCGCGTCAGCCCCGCGACATGCAGCGTATAGGTGTTTTGCATGGCGTTCCCCCCTTTGTTTGTCCCGACGCGGGGATTATATCATTTCATATGTTTGCTGTCAATAATCCGCAAGGTGTTCCTTCAGGGCTTCTTGCAGCACACCGGAAAAGTTTATATGATGCTGTTCGGCCGCGGCGTTCAGCCAATAGGGGATGGAAAGTGTTTTCTTAACATACCGGGTCTGGCTTTTCATGTTTTCTATATCCCCTACGATCAGCATGACCCTGCCGCCGCTAAGCGTTTCTACATCAGATGGCTTTGGGAGCGTTTCGCCGCGCTCCAGCGCAACTTCGATCCGGCTCTCCAAAACGTCTTTTGCCATGATGGCCGCTTCTTCCAATGTCTTCCCTTCGGTATAACACGGCTGTATATCGGGAAAGTTTACAAACCAGCCGTTTCCTTCTTTCTCGAACACAGCCGGATAGGCAATTTTAGATTTCATAATGGGTTCCTCCTCACTTTATCCCCGCGTCTTTTATAATTGCGTTATACAATCCTCTGCCCAATTCACTGTGGTGGTGCGGAACGATGACATACATCCCGTCTTTCATCATGTGATAATGGCTCCCCTTGCTTACCTTTACCACTTTGAATCCTAATCTTTTCAGCTTTTTGATCATTTCTACGCCAGTCAAATCGACCCACCTCACTACCATTTATAACACGTAAGTTACGTATTGTCAAGTGTGAAAATATAGTTTGCATTTGTCTGTACAATCGCATATAATAGTCTCCCTCTTGCGTTTTGCGCGTTATTATGCTATAATTGTGTCATATTGAAAAAGAGAGTGATTCTATGCCGCAGATCAGACCGATAACCGATTTACGCAACACATCTGAAATATCAGAGCTGTGCCACAGCAAAACCGAACCCATTTTTATCACGAAAAACGGGTACGGCGATATGGTCATCATGAGTATGGAAACCTATGAGCGGAATATGGCTATGGCTGATATTTATGAAAAACTGGCCGTGGCCGAAAAGCAAATCCAAAACGGTGAGTTACTGGACGGCGAAGCTGTATTTGCCAAGCTGAGGGAGAAATATGGACGTCAAGTATAATCTCAAAGTCACCCCTGCCGCCGAAAATGATCTTGACGGAATTTATCTGCATATCTCCGAAACGTTAAAAGCACCTGTTGCGGCGCAAAACCTGATGGATAAACTCGAACGTCGCTTTTTTCTTTATGTGACACACCTTATCATGTCATTGATATTTAAGGACAAAAATAGAAACGCCTGTGATTGCAGGCGTTTCCGCACTTTTATGGTGTGTCGGCAATCTTGCAATATCCCTTAAATATTATAGTTCCCAACAAATCATTACTTGACAAAACAATCCGCAGGATTTATAATTGACTAAACATTTAGCCATAGGAGGTTATGCTATGCCACGAACAAAGGAAGCATTTGAGGCTATGCGCGAAAGCACACGAGGACAAATTGAGACTGCTGCTTTATCTCTATTTGCGCGAAAGGGATTAGCGGTGACTGTGGACGAAATTGCACGCGCGGCGGGTTTGAGTAAAGGGTTATTATACAACCATTACCCATCTAAAGAAGCATTGATTGCCGAGTTGGTCTGGCAAGCTACCGATACATCAAGTCGGAATTTCAAAGAAATTACACATAATAATGGGTCGGTTTCCGTAAAAATACAGCAGATTTCATCCATGATGTGCCAAATGTTTTCTGACCAACCTATAGGGATCGACTATTTTATGTTTATGGTGCAGGTCGGCATGAGCAGCTTTCAAGTGCCGGAGACAGCACGGCATACGGATGATATGCCCAATCCTATTGAGAGCCTCGCGCATATCATCGAACAAGGACAAACCGAGGGTTCGGTTGTAAGCGGCGATACACTACAGCTTTCCATCGTTTATTGGGCGGCGTTCCAAGGGCTGTGTTGTTACGCTATCACGGGAATGCCCTTAACTTTAGACCCCAAAATGCTGTCAAGAGTATTATTAAAGGAGAGTTATTTATGAGCAAGAATATGAAAATTACATTGATTCATGGGCAAAATCACAAAGGCAGTACATATTATGCAGCGAGAATGGTTGCGGAAAAAATCAGCGGCAATATTGACGAGTATTTTCTTCCAAAAGATTTTAGCGAAGAAGGGTGTTCGGGTTGTGGAGCGTGTTTGCATAACGGCAGAGATCATTGCCCGCACGCTAAGAAAGTGGAAGTTATATTTAACTCTATGCTTTCATCAGATATTATCATCATCGGCTCACCAACCTATGTTATGGAAATGACAGCGCACTTGAAAGCGTTCTTTGAACATTTATATACCGCATGGCTTGGGCACAGACCGGAAGACGCAATGTATTCAAAGACGGCCGTTGCCGTTTCCACAGGGGCGATAATTGGAATGAAGGGTGTCACAAAATCATTGGCAAGGCAGATGTTTTATTTGGGCGTACCTAAGACCTATAGGCTTTCCTTTGGGGTCATGGCAAATTCGTGGGATGGGGTCGATAGCAAGGTAAAAAAGCAAATTGCCGCTGCAACCGATAGAGTTGCCCGCAAAATTACTTCTCAAAAAGGACATCCGACTCCGGGGATAAAGGCTAGGTTTATGTTTTCGATGTTAAGAAGATTTCACAAAGGCAATGATTTACCGTTGTTTACCACTGACAAAAAATACTGGGTGGATAAAAAATGGCTTGATAATAATAGACCTTGGAAAAACAGCTAATACGCATTTTTTGAGTTAAACGAAAACTATACTATGAAGACCTGGGACGGCATACCCAGCCTTCCTGGGGTTTCTCATTAACCGCAAAGCAACTTGAATAAAAATTGAGGCTATGGTATACTAATCTCAGAAAGGGTTGGTCGCATTGCTGAGTATCGGCGATTTGCAAGAATTATGCCACGATAACAGTATGGCGGTTACGAAACACGCAAGAATCAGATTGGCGGAACGGGGCATTACCGTAAACGATCTTCAAAATGCCATACGAACGGGTGAAATCATCAAGCAATACGAAGACGACACCCCTTTCCCCAGTTGTTTAGTGTTAGGGCGTACGGAAAGGGGCGATCAACATGAAATGTATCTCTTGCGGGGCAAAAACCGCTTCTAGCACAACGACCGACGTCACCGAGTTGGGAGAGTGCCTTGTTATTATACGAAATGTGCCTTGCATCAAGTGTTCCGAATGCGACGAAATTATCTATACCGCCGATGTGGTTAAGCGTTTGGAAAGCATTACGTCCGCGGCAAAAACCGCGATGAATGAGATTGCTATTATTGATTACAACAGCAAGGTTGCTTAACCGGCAATAACAAAGCGCGGCGGTTGACTGAACCGCCGCGCTTCCTTTTATTACAGCACCGTATCATCCGGTTCGTGGAGGATCACTTCCTCTACCTTGCACCGCAGGACATTGCAAAGGTCGTTGATCGTTTCTGTCGATAACGGCTTGTTTTGCCGCATACGGTAAAGCGTGCCGTTTGAAATATTATGCTTATGCCGCAAAGCGTATGTTGAAACGCCTTTTTTCTTAATGGTTTCAAAGAACGGGGTATATTTTATCATAAAATATCCGCCTCCCTATTGACAGTGTAGCGGATGGCTGATAAAATGGTGATGGCTTATATATTAGTGATATAAGCTAAATACATAACTTGAAAGGAAGTCAAACATGAAACAGTTCCAAAAAGGAAAAGGATTTATCATCGGCGTTCTCATCGCAACTCTTGTTTTCGGCGTCGCGCTTCCGGCTCTCGGCGTAAACCTTGATGTCCTTCTGAACTTCGCCAACATTAAGCTAAACGGCGAAGTGGTGGCAAAAGAGGGGGAGAATTTCACACTGTACAACGGCGATGAAGTTCCCTACAGCATCATCTATAAGGGAACGACATACGTTCCGCTTGCCAATTTCGGCAGGATCATGGGGAAGGACGTCGGCTGGGACAATGATACAAAGACGGTTCTGATAAGCGATAAACAAATTACCGCGCCTTCCTCCATCTTGTTTGGAGCGGGGCAATACGTTGTCGGAGAAGATATTGCGGCGGGAACATATGACTGCAAGGCTGTTTCAGGATCGGGAAATTTCATCGGAGATGTTAAATCACTCGGCTTTATGGGATTGAATGAGATATTGGGAGCCCCCGGTACGTATTGGGAAGATACGCCCGCGTATAATGGGCTTAGACTGGGAAACGGGGACACTTTTACAATTCACGGTGATTTACAGATTGAGTTTGTAAAAAGATAAAACGTAACGCATAGTAAAAAGCCCGGGATGGCAACCCAGCCTTCCCGGGCTTTTTACATATATTTCCCATTATTTTACAGACGCTCCCCGATCCCTTGACAACCCCCGCATAATCCTATATGATATTCACAGTTTTTTCACCAATTTCAGGAAACGTTGTGGTATCGTGGTGTTCAACGGAGGGTTCTATGTATGATTGAAGTAAGCAATCTGTCCAAAAGCTATGGCAAGAGCCGCGGGATCGAGGATTTGACCTTCTCTATTCCCGAGGGTCAGATCGTCGGATTCCTCGGCCCCAACGGGGCGGGCAAAACCACCACCATGAATATCATCACCGGCTATCTCTCGGCCGGCGGCGGAACAGCCAAAATCGCCGGGATCGACGTCTTGGAAAACCCGCTGGAAGCCAAACGCCATATCGGTTATCTGCCTGAGCAGCCCCCCCTCTACCCGCAGATGACGGTGGAGGAATATTTGGATTTTGTCTACGAACTCAAAGGGGTCAAGTCGCCCGACCAGCAGAAACACATCGACAAGCTCTGCAAGACGGCCGGGCTGACCGACGTCTACAAACGGGTCATCGCCCATCTCTCTAAAGGATACCGCCAGCGCGTCGGTTTGGCGCAGGCCTTGATCGGCGACCCCGACGTCCTTATCCTCGACGAACCGACCGTCGGCCTCGACCCGCGCCAAATCGTGGAGATCCGCAACGTCATCAAGGAGATGGGCAAAAGCCGCACCATCATCCTCTCGACCCACATCCTGCCCGAAGTCTCGGCCGTCTGCGAACGGGTCTTGGTCATCGCCAACGGGCGCATCGTCGCCGACGACAAGCCGGAAAACCTCTCCGCCGCCGTCGCGGGCGAACGGAACCTTTTGGTGCGGGTCGCCGGGGCAAAAGACAATATCCAGCAGCTCCTCCGCTCGCTGGACGGCGTCAAAAGCGCGCAGTGTCTAGGCGAAATGGAAACAGGCAGTTTCGACTTTTTGGTGGAAAGCAAACCCAACATCGACATCCGCAAACCCCTGTTTTCGGCTTTGGCCAAAGCGGGAACCCCTATCCTGATGCTCCGCCCGCAGGACGCTTCTTTGGAGGACATTTTCCTAAAACTCACCGAGGAGGGCAAATGAATGCTTGCCATTTTCAAGCGCGATTTTAAAGCATATTTCACGTCACCCATCGGATATATCTACTTGGGTTCCTACATCCTCGTCCTCAACCTGATCTTCTACTTCTTCAACGCGCTGGGGGGTTCTTCCTCCCTCTCCGGCGTCTTCAGCTTCATGCTGCTGGTCATGATGTTCCTTACCCCCATCCTCACCATGCGCGTCTTTTCGGAGGAATACAAGCAAAAAACCGACCAGCTCCTCTTTACCTCCCCCGTCAAACTCTCCGGCATTGTTATGGGGAAATATCTCTCCTCGCTCGGCGTTTTCGTCTGCCTCTTGGTTCTTTCCCTCCTATGGCCGTTCACCATTTCGATCTTCGGCGTAAACAACATGGCCGAAGTCGCGGGTAATTACATCGCCATCCTTGCCCTCGGCGCGGCCTATATCGCCATGGGCGTTTTCATCTCCTCCCTGACCGAAAATCAGGTCATTGCCGCCGTCGGTTCGCTGGGGTTGTTTGTCGCGCTGTATATCTTAGAGCAGGTTTCGACCCTCTTTTACGAAAGCGGTGCCATGCCCGTTATCGTCATGCGGTTCCTGCGCTTCCTCTCGATATTCGGCCGGTTCGACGGGATCACGCGCGGCGTCTTTGCCGTGGACGACATCGTCTACTTCCTTTCGGTCACCGCCGTTTTCTTGTTCCTGACCGTGCGCGGTTTAGAGAAACGGAGGTGGTCGTAACCATGAATCGGAAAAAGCTCAAATACGGCGGGTTTTCCCTTCTCTACACCGCCCTCTTCCTCACCGGGATCATCCTGCTCAACGTCTTCGCCGGGATGCTGACCGAGCGTTACTTCCTCAAGTTCGACCTGACCGAACAGGGGCTGTATACCCTTGACCGGGACGCCGCGCAGTTTATGGGCAACATAGACGAAACGGTCGATGTGATCGTGCTGTCAGAGGAGTCGGTTTGGCTCTCCCATCCCGAAAGTGCCCGCCTGATCGATATTCTGCAAAACTACGCCGCCGTGTCAAACGGGCGCATCCGCGTCCAGTATGTCAATCCCGACCTCAACTCTTTCAGCGGTTCCAAGTACGACAACTCCCTCTCCAAGCTCAAAGAAGCCCATATCGAATTGAGCAGGCCGGAGCCGGAGAACCTGAGCCGGAACGACATCATCGTGTTAAGCTCACGCCGGGCGGCGCGCATCCCCGCGTCCAACATTTATGTCCCTTTGTACGACGCCGAAGGCCGGCAAGTCCCCTCCATCAACCTCGATCAGGAAATGGTCACCGCCATGCTCTATGTGCTGAACGAGAATGTGCCGAAAGTGGCGTTCCTCGAAGGCCACGGGGAAGATTCCGCGCAAAACCTGCAATACATCTTTGATCGGAGCGGCTATTCCTATATGTCTCTCAACCTCGCCCTGGAAGACATCTCCAAGGATACTGTTTTCGTCGTCTCCACGGCTCCGAAAACCGACTTTCTGCCCGCGGAGATCATCAAGTTGGAGAATTATCTTTCAACAGGCGGCAACGCCGTCATCCTCTATGATTTCAACACCCTCTCGCTGCCCAATCTCGATGAATTCCTCCGTTTGTGGGGCGTCTCTGTGGACAGCAAGCTGGTGTGCGACGCCTCGCAGAGCTACGGTCATCCCGCTTTGGTCGGCGCGCGGGTTATGGAAAACCCCTTCCCCTCGCTGTCCGCGGAGGACGCCATATCCATTCCGGTTCTGTCCTATTACGCCCGCCCCATCCGTCCTGAATGGTCGGGTTCCACAAGCGGCAGGCTGACCGCCTTCCCCCTCATTCAATCCTACGGCACATCCTATGCCAAGGATTACGGCAGCGGCGACATCACAACGTTTGAAAAGGAAGACGGCGACGAAACCGGGCCTTTCACCCTAGCATACGACATACGCCATCTGTCCTATGACGCCGGCAGCAATCAAGTCCATTCTCATCTGATCGTCAGCAGCATCGGTCTGCTGAACGATGAAGTCTTGGCTTTGGCGTCGCAATACCGCTTTAACAACCCGTTCATGATCGTTGACATTGCCAATGACCTCAACCCGTTTGGTCAGAGCGTTTATATTCAAGTCCCGCGCAAATTGCTCTCCAATGAGCCGATGGTGGTTTCTGCGGGTCAATCCCGCGCCGTCCTCTTCCTGATGGTCATCGTCCTGCCGCTGGCTATTTTAGCGATCGGCATATTTGTTTGGCGCAAACGGAGGCATCAGTAATGAACCGGCGTACCTTCATCATCTGTGCCGCCGCTATTGTTGTGCTGATCGGCGGGATCGTTTTCCTCATGCTGTCGGAAGACGACATTCCTCCTGATAACCCGAGCGGGCAAGACATTGAAACGTCCAATCCGCCCAGTACGCTGATACAGGAACGGGACGCGGCAGCCGTGACCGTCCGGCCGTCCGGCGGTTCGGCTTTCACCATCCTATATGACCCGGCGTCGGGGGAATACGAGCTGGACACGCCCAACGCCGTTTTCCCCGTCAGGCAGTCGTCTCTATATTTGACGCATTATTACGCAACATGGCTGACAAGCCTGACCTGCGTAACCGAAAACGCCGATGACCAACAGTTGGCTCTGTTCGGGCTGGACGATCCGATGCTGACATGGAGCGTCAAACTGCCCGACGGGACGTCGGCCGAGTTCGCGCTCGGCGGAGAGCAGGCGGCCGGAAACGGGAGCCGCTACGCCCGCAGGCAAAACAGCCGCGAGGTCTTTCTGCTCACCTCCACCCAAAGCGATGTTCTCACCCGCTCCCTCGAAGACCTTTACGATCTCACTTTCTTCCCCGGGCATGAAGAAGAAGGGGCATGGCTGTTTATTCAAAATGTAACGATCGGGAAAAAAGACGGTTCGGTCATCGAACTGAACAAACGGTCGGACGAGGAACTGGCGGCGGCCGAACTCGGCTCTTCGCGGTATCGGCTCATGCAGCCCGTTGTCAGCGAAACCCAGGAATACAACATTGAAGTCCTCGTCATGGTTCCCATCACCACCATCGTGCCGGAGAGCATCGAAGAGCTTCATCCGGCCGATCTCTCCCTCTACGGGCTGGACGCCCCCGATACGCTGACCTATATTGAGGAAGACGGCGAGAGCAAGACCTTGTTGATCGGACGTGCCGACCCCGAGCGGGGCGGACGCTATGTCATGATCGAAGGACACGACGCCGTCCTGTTCGACCCTAACGGGGACTACCGTTTCCTCGGCACGGAGGCCACCGAGCTGCGCACAAGGCAGATTTGGCTGAACAACATCAAAACGGTGGATTCTGTGGACTTTCATTTGGAAGGCGTCAGCCGCAAACTCACCTTTGAGCATACCTTTGACGATGAAGACGAAGATTTCCACGAGCTGCGCGGCTGGTTTGACGGGCTGGAGCTCAGCGAAAACAACGCGCGGAGGCTGTATTTAGCCGCTCTGCGCATCATGGCAACAGGCGGGACTGACGCCGCCGTGCCCGCCGCCGCGCCCGATTTCACCATCACCATGAATTTCACCGAAGGCGGGAGCGATACGATGGAACTGTATCAGCTCGGCGGCGCGCAGTATCTCATCGTCCTCAACGGCGTCAACCAGCAGTTTTATATCTCACGAATGAACCTGCAAAACGATTTTTTAGGCCGGATCGACATGCTCGACCGCGGCGAAGACCTGCCAAGATTGTAAAGGAGGGACGGTTTATGCAAACCATCGCAGCCCTTGCCACACCGCCGCTGTCCGGCGCGCTGGGCGTTATACGGATCAGCGGCGACAGGACGTTTGAGCTGGCGAGAACCGTCTTTACCGCCAAAAACGGTCTCCCCCCAGCGCAATGGCAGCCCCGCTCCCTTGTGATGGGCGGCGTTTTCGTCGATGGAACCTTGTTGGACGAGGGGTTGGCCGTCCGATTTGTCGCCCCCTATTCCTATACAGGCGAAGATATGGTCGAGCTTCACCTCCACGGCTCCATCCCCGCCCTGCGCGCCGTGCTGGAAGCCCTCTATAAAGCCGGAGCCGTTCCGGCCGCGCCGGGCGAGTTTACCCGCCGCGCTTTCCTCTACGGTAAAATGACCCTTTCGCAGGCCGAAGCGGTGGCCGATTTGGTGACGGCAGAAACGCGCGACGCCGCCCGCAACGCCGCGGGGCAGCTGGCTGGGGTCGCCGGGCAGGCTTTCTCCCAATGCTATGACGCGCTGGCCGACCTTTTGGCCAATTTTTACGCAACGGTGGATTATCCCGAAGAAGATATTGAGCCCGGAAAGCCTGCCGAAATATTGCAGGAAGTCTTAAACACATTGGAAACCCTGCTTGCCACGGCGGGAAAAGGGCTTCTCCTCCGCGAAGGGCTGCGCTGCTCCATCCTCGGAAAACCCAATGTGGGCAAAAGTTCGCTGCTCAACGCCTTTGTCGGGCATGAACGAGCCATTGTCTCCCCCCTGCCCGGGACAACCCGCGACACACTGGAGGAAACGGTCACAGCCGGCGGCGTCAAACTGCGCATCACCGACGGCGCGGGCATCCGCGAAACGCAGGACGCCGTGGAATCGGAAGGGGTAGACAGGGCGCGCGGCGCGGCAGAGGACGCCGAGCTTCTTTTTGTTGTGCTGGACGGTTCGGAACCAATGGACGGCGCCGACCGCGCCGTTTTGGATTTCGCGCGTGACCGCAACTGTTTAATTTTGATCAACAAAACCGACCTTCCGCAAAAGCTGGAACGGGAACCGCTCGAAGCCGCCTTTCTGCATGTCTTGCCCATATCGGCCAAGACCGGAGCCGGGTTGGAAACGGTATACAGCACCCTCCGCCGCCTCTACGAAGCAGGCGACACCCTCTACGACGGGTCGGTTCTGACCAACGAGCGGCAAGCCGATGCCATCCGCCGCGCCGCCGACGCCGTGCGCAACGCTCTCAAAGGGCTGCGGGAGGGTATCACCCCCGACGCCGTTTTGGCCGAGTTGGAACGCGCCCTGGCCGCCGCCGGGGAATTGACCGGACGGCGGGTTCGTGAAGAAATCATCAACGGGATTTTCGCCAAGTTTTGCGTGGGGAAGTAAGGGGGGGTGTTCACTATCAATGTATACCGATATATTTATCAAGGTATAATGAATTTGAAGTTTTGGAGGGATAATAAATGCGACTTTCGTTAAGCAATGTGGGTAAGATAAAATCTGCCGATATTGATATACACGGCATCGCCGTTATCGCAGGAGAGAATGCCTCTGGTAAAAGTACCGTGGGAAAGGCTTTGTTTTGCGTTTTAAATAGCCTTAATAGAATGAATGAGCAAATAGAAGGAAACCTCAAACAACGAGTGCATAGCGTCTTATATCAGCAATTGATTGAGGAGGATGAAGACTTAATAGATCCGATTTACTCAAATTTAGCGCATCTTTCATCGTCCTGTGTAAAAAACAAGCAATCTTTTGCGAATGATAAACAAGAGCTAAGCACTTTTATAAATAGTAAAATAGATGAGTTGGGGCTATCAAAGAAAATCCCATATGAAAAAAAAGAGAGTATTGCCGATAGGATATATGATATACTCATGATAACTAAGGAAGAAGCCTTATCCGCTGTTATGCGCAGCAGGTTCCAACTTGAATTTAAAATGAAATTAAATCATATCCGCCGTCCTTCAGAAGCAAGTAGCATAACCTTATCTGTAAGAGAGAAAGAAATCGTCGTCAGTATTACTGATAATGAGAAAGTCTCATTATCAGGTAATGCTTCTTTCGATGACGAGGCGATTTACATTGACAACCCCTTTGTTTTAAACAGAATCAACATCCCTAGAAACCGTTCACACACTCATGAAGGTCACTTATGTTCTTGCTTAAGCATTGAAACATCGCCTGAATCAGTAGAAACCGCAATCGACGGCATTTTAATCTCTAAACGACTTAAAAGGGTTTTTTCTAAGCTAAACACTGTATGTTCAGGTGAGATGTCACTATTTAAAGGTCGTATTGCGGTATATGAAGATGAGGAAGGGTATTCCTTTGATATGGTCAATGTTTCCACAGGCTTAAAAACATTTATTATTATCAAAACTCTATTGTCAAATGGTTCTCTAAAAGAGAATGGTGTATTAATATTGGATGAACCTGAAATCCATCTGCACCCGGAATGGCAGCTTGACTTTGCCGAACTAATTGTATTATTGCATAAAGAATATAATATACACATTCTCCTCACAACACATAGCCATTATTTTCTAGATGCTATTGACGTTTATTCTAAAAAGCATGAAATCATAGAAAAATGTAAATATTATATTGCTGAAAACGAAGGGAAAGATGCTGTAATCAATGATGCTACCGGCAACCTTGAATCGATTTTCTCTAAGTTCGCAAAGCCGTTGCGGTATTTAGAAGATACGAGGTATAATAATGATTGACATAAACAACTACGAAATCCTCATAAAAGCCCAATGTACATTAAGAGAGACTTCAATTAGCAGTCATAACGGACAATTTATGACAAATTCCACATTAAAAGTCATCGGATTTGATGAGGTGAAAAATCAGCATACAAAAAATTGGGGATTAGAGGGTCGAAAAGATATTGACAAACCTGCTTCTAATGATGCACTTTATATGAATTATAAAGGTGATATGTATTTTATTGAGTTTAGAAGCGGGAAGGTAGAAAAAACATTGCCTGACTTAAGACGAAAAATATTTGAAAGCATATTGATATTAACAGATATTATAGAGAAAGGTATAACAAGCATTCGACTCCATTTGAACTACATACTTGTATTCGATGATTCAAGAAGTGAGATATTAAATAAAATTGAAGAAAAAGGCAAGATCGATAAGTTAACATATTTTGAAGGTTTATACTTTAAAAAAGTCCACACTATTTCCAAATCCATATTTGAATCTAATTTCGTAAGTGTATGGGAATCCCAATCCACATAATAAGGAGAATAGTCAAGCCATGATGTCCATGCAAGACTTCATCCTCCGCCTCAACCCCCGGTTTTCCGAGGCCGATAAGGAGCAATGTATCCCCATCGTCAGCAAGATGATCACGCTGGCGCATATCGCCCGCAGGCAGGGTTTGCTGTCTCTGTCCAAAGAGATCGAGGAGGAAGAGCATCTCTTCTTCAAAACGGCGGTCGAAATGGTGCTGGACGGCCGGGAGCCGGAAATGGCCGGGCAGGTGTTGCAGTACCTCATTTTGGCCGACGGCTTTACAGGCGCGCTGCTGCTGGAACGGCTGATCATCAGCGAGGCCGTGCTGGGCATACAGCAAAACAGGAACCCCCATGACGCCGCGCTGGTGTTGGCGTCCATGCTCGGAGAGCGGTATCTGCCGCTGTTTAACCGTTTGTCGCATGAGGATTCCATGCGGAACAGCATCAAACTGATCGATTCGCTGCACGATAAAAAAGCGTGGCCGGAATACATGGTGTTTGAAAAAATGTTGTTAAAACAGCCTGTCGGATGTTTGCAGCGTATCCTGCGGAACATTGACCACCAAACGCTGGGCGTCGCCCTGCATGGCTGCGGGCATGAACTCATCCAAAAAGTCTTGCTGAACGGCGTTTCGCAAAACACCTGCAAACGCATCTGCGAGGATTTTGACTATTACGGGACGCTTTCCGGGGTGGTAACCATCAACGCGCAGACGGAAATCCTGAATGCCATCGATGAATTGGAAAAATCAGGGGAAATCATACCCATATAGGAGGAAGACTGTCATGGACAACACGCAAAAGAGCATGGAGAAACTGGTGGCGCTCTGCAAGGGGCGCGGCTTCATCTATCCCGGTTCGGAAATATACGGCGGGCTGGCCAATACATGGGACTACGGCCCTTTGGGCATTGAGTTGAAAAACAACATCAAGGCGGCTTGGTGGAAAAAGTTCGTCCGCGAAAGCCCTTATAACGTCGGGCTGGATTCCGGCATCCTGATGAATCCCGCCGTTTGGCAGGCTTCGGGGCATTTGAAAAACTTCAACGACCCATTGATGGATTGCCGCAAGTGTAAGAACCGCTATCGTGCCGATCATCTGATCGAAGCGGCGGGCGGCAGCCCCGCCGGGATGAGTTTTGACCAAATGAGCGGCTGGATGGCGGAAAACGGCGTCGTCTGCCCCGATTGCGGTTCTAAGGATTTCACCTCCATCCGCCAGTTCAACATGATGTTCAAAACCTTTCAGGGCGTCAACGAGGACACGGCGGCAACCATTTACCTCCGCCCGGAGACGGCGCAGGGCATCTTTGTGCAGTTTAAGAACATCCTGCGCACAACACGGAAAAAAATGCCGTTCGGCGTGGCGCAGATCGGCAAAAGTTTCCGCAACGAGATCACGCCGGGCAACTTCATCTTCCGCACCCGCGAGTTTGAACAGATGGAAATGGAATTTTTCTGCAAACCAGGCACCGACCTCGAATGGTTTGCCTACTGGAAGGAGTTTTGCAAAAACTGGCTCTTGGGGCTGGGAATGCGTGAGGAAAACCTCAAACTGCGTGACCACGAGGCGGAGGAATTGTCGCACTATTCCAATGCCACCACCGATTTTGAGTTCCTCTTCCCCTTCGGTTGGGGAGAGCTTTGGGGCGTCGCCGACCGCACCGACTTCGACCTGAAAAGCCATCAGGCCGAATCGGGTGAGAATATGGAATATTTCGACCCCGAAACGAATGAAAAATACATCCCCTATGTCATTGAACCCGCCCTCGGCGTCGACCGTATGTTTTTGGCCTTCTTGGTTGACGCATATGACGAAGAGGAGATCGCCGAGGGCGATGTGCGCACCGTCCTGCGCCTCCACCCGGCACTGGCTCCTGTTAAATGCGCCGTCCTGCCGCTCTCGAAAAAGCTGGGCGAAGAAGCGGCCAAACTCTATGCCAACCTGCAAAAGCATTTCAGCACTGAATACGACGAAACAGGCTCCATCGGCAAGCGGTACCGCCGCCAAGACGAGATCGGTACCCTCTTCTGCGTTACCTATGACTTCGACAGTCAGGAAGACAACTGCGTCACCGTCCGTGACCGCGACACCATGAAACAGGAACGCATCCCGGCCGAACGCGTGGCGGCGTATATCGGGGAACGGCTGGCGTATTGACCCTATAGCGTCTTTATGGTAAAATGCACCTAAGCGGAGGGATGCGCCCGACGCTTCACGGAAGAACCCCTGCCGGAGCGGTCTGCCGCAGCCCTGCCATAGAACGCTATGGAAAGGAGCGGATAGCCTATGAAGTTTGTCCAAGCGGTGAAAGAAATTCGCTTGTTGGTCTCCGAAGTTCGGAAACTCGCGATACTTATAACCCAACGGAAAAACGACAAAAGCAAAAAGCCCTCCCGATAGCTACCAACTGACGGAGGGCTTTTGCTTGAACGTTAAGCGGTAGACCGCCATAATCGGCGGTGCGGTTCTTCCGTGTACCCATTATATTCCTTATCAAATATATTGTCAAGCACTTTATAAAGAAAGGATGGTATCCATCTATGAACCAAAACCTACCCCTCCGCGCCGCCGAACTGCGGCTTGAAACCTTGCGCGTCTTCGAGGCGCGGGGCTTCGGGCATGTCGGCGGGGCGATGAGCGTCGTCGAGACGCTGGCCGTGCTGTACAACGGCGTCATGCGGATCCGCCCGGAGCAGCCCGATTGGCCGGAGCGTGACCGCCTTGTGTGCAGCAAAGGTCACGCCGGGCCCGCCGTTTATGCCGCTTTGGCGGCTCGCGGCTATTTTGGAAAAGACCTCTTGAAGACGCTGAACCGCCCCGGCACCACCTTGCCCAGCCACTGCGACATGAACAAGACCCCCGGCGTGGACATGACGACCGGCTCTTTGGGGCAGGGCGTCTCGACCGCCATCGGCCTCGCCATGGGGCAAAAACTGCGCGCCGGCGGGTCGCCGGAGACAATGTCCGCTTCGGCGGGGACGAGGGTTCCGAGAACCTTCCTCATCATCGGAGACGGCGAATGCAACGAGGGTCAGGTATGGGAAGGCTTGATGCTGGCCGCCCATCAAAAGCTGGACAACCTGATCGTCTTCTGCGACAACAACGGCCAGCAGCTGGACGGATACATCAAAAATGTCCTCGACACTGGCGACCTCGCCGAGAAATTCGCCGCTTTCGGATTCTTCACCCAATCGGTTGACGGACATGACGCCAACGCCATTGCGGAAGCAATTTCGTCTGCCGGCAAGGGGGATGCAACGTCACGTTGCCCCTCGATGATCGTGCTGAAGACCAAAAAGGGCTACGGCTGCACCTTCGCCGAGGATCAGGAGTTCAATCACCACATCGCTTTCACGCCGGAGCAGATGGCCGAAGCACTGGCCGCGGCGCAGAAAATGATCGGGGAGGTATCGGCATGAGCGTAACGATTAAAAATGTCCTCCAAGCCGAGGAGAAAATGATGCGCGACACCTATTGCCGCGTTTTGACCGAACTTGCCGGGAAAGATCAAAATATCATGGCTCTCGACGCCGACTTGATGAGTTCGTCCGGCATGAAACCGTTTATGAAAGCCTTCCCCGACCGCTTTGTCAACTGCGGCATCGCCGAGGCCAACATGGTGGGCGTCGCCGCCGGGTTGTCGGCGATGGGGTATGTGCCGTTCGCGCACACTTTCGGCACCTTCGCCACCCGCCGCGTCTGCGACCAAATCTTCATGTCGGCGGCCTATGCCAAACTCAACGTCCGCATCATCGGCACCGACCCCGGCGTTTGCGCCGCTTACAACGGCGGGACGCATATGCCGCTGGAAGACATGGCCGTCCTGCGCGCCATTCCCGAGATGATTTTGATCGAGCCGACCGACTCTGTCATGCTGGAAAACCTGCTGCCGCAAATCGCCGGTCAACGCGGCGTTTACTACATCCGCCTCAACCGCAAAAACGCCGTGGGCGTCTACGAGGCTGGCAGCGCGTTCACCATCGGCAAAGGTGCCGTTCTGCGCGACGGCAAAGACGTCACCCTCTTCGCCTCCGGCATCATGGTGGCCGAAACCCTGGAAGCGGTCAAACTGCTGGAAGAGCAGGGCGTTTCGGCGCGGGTCGTCAACTTGTTCACTTGGAAACCCATCGACGCCGAGCTGATCGTTGAGAGCGCGAAGCAAACCGGAGCCGTTGTCACCTGCGAGAACCACAACGTCGTCGGCGGGCTGGGCTCGGCCGTCGCCGAAGTCCTCGTCAAAAACCGTCCCGTCCCGGTCGAGATGATCGGCGTGCAGGATGAATTCGGCGAAGTCGGCCCGGAGGATTATTTACGCGGGAGATTTAATCTCACTGCCGTAGACATCGCCGCCGCCGCCATGCGGGCTGTAAAGCGTAAACCATAAGGAAGGGTCATTTTATGATAATAATAAAGAAATGCCTGCTGACTGTGCTTGCCGTTGTCTTGGTTATTTCTGCGTCAGGGTGCGGTCAAAGTAACAACACGCAAGAAAAGGACGAGGAGCAAAGCGCGGCTCCTTCCGGCAGGGATGTTTCGTTCTCTCCCGCCCCCGATTCGGACTTTGAGTTTACAACCAATAATGACAATAACGTTATAATCACCAAATACACAGGAGATGGCGGTAATGTCACAGTCCCGGATACGCTGGATGGTAAAACTGTGGTTTCCATCGGCGCGTTTTCGTTCAGAGGTCTTGAAACGCTGACAGGCGTCAAATTGCCCGACAGCGTCACGTCCATCGGCAATTACGCGTTTACCCCCATCCCCGAAGACGCAACCGGTACTTTCGTCACGGTAAACAGCTCATTAAGAACTATCGTCATGGGCGGCAACGTCACAACAATCGGCGAAGGCGCGTTTTACAGCTGCTTTATGCTTGAGAGCGTCAATATCCCCGACAGTGTCACTTTTATCGGCAAAGAAGCGTTCAGGGGATGCAGAGCATTGAAAAGTGTTAATATCCCGGATGGCCTTACAGAAATCGGATACGGCGTTTTTAACAGCTGCTCTTCGCTGGAAAGCGTCACCATCCCCGATAGCGTAACCAATATCGCCCAATACGCTTTTCATATCTGTACAGTGCTTAAAGAAATCAAAGTAGGCGCGGGGAATGATTTTTACACCGATATTGACGGTGTACTGTTCAGTAAAGACCAGAAAACGCTCCTGCATTATCCGGCGGCTAAACCAGGTACGGAATACGCAATACCCCAAACCGTAGTATCCATAGAAGAAAGCGCGTTTCAATATAACAGTTTCCTCACCGGGGTAACAATACCACAAAGCGTGACATTCATCGGATACAATGCGTTTTATGACACTAAATCGCTTTTAAGCATAACAATCCCCGACTCCGTGACGTCAATCGGCGGAAACGTTTTCGCAGGCGGCGAATCCCTTGAAAGCGTGACGGTAGGCAGCGGTATAACGGTGATTGATGACCGTATGTTTCAAGCGAATAAGTCGCTTGTCAGCGTAACATTGCCGGACGGTCTGACAAAAATAGGCGGTTATGTGTTCGGCTCGTGTAAGTTGTTAAAGGAAATTAACATACCAGCAAGCGTAACAGAAATCGCGGACGACGCGTTTGCGAACTGCGATTCGCTCCCCGGCGAAACAAGGCAAAGAATCCTGCAAATCAACCCCAACGCTGTGTTTGTGCAGTAAGTATATGATAAAAGTTCCGGTTTTTATCGCTTGCAAATGACACGATTCTTCTGTATGATAAAAGGGAAGGCTAAACAGGGGGGTTATATAATGTCTGAATATAAAATCAATCTACAATGGGATCAAGATGCTTCCGTGTGGATCGCCACCAGTGACAGTGTTCCCGGTCTTGTTTTAGAATCTGGCTCATTCGATCTTCTTTTAGAGCGTGTCCGTTATGCGGTTCCTGAGCTGTTGGAAATGAACGGCATAACCCGTTCTGATGTCCCATTATGCTTTATATCAGAACGCCATGAGAGAGCGTATGCGTAGTGGCGGAGTATGAAAAGAAGGTACGGCAAATTTTGAAAGAGAATGGTTGCCGATTTGAACGCAGAGGAAAAGGGGATCATGATATTTGGTACAGCCCCATCACAAACAGACCTGTAACGGTTGATAGCAAAATTAAATCCCGTCATACAGCAAATCATATCCTTAAGGAAAGCGGAATTTCTTATAAGTTCTAAACCATCCTAGGAGGCCGTGCCATGAACGAAGCCATCAATACCCGCCGTTCCGTCCGCAAATATAAGGCGGATCAACCGATCACAAAAGAGCAGCTCGACCGGCTGCTCCACGCTGCCATGCTCGCCCCTTCGGCCTGCAACTCCCGCCCGTGGGAGTTCATCGCCGTCACCAAGCGGGAGGTTTTGGACGAGATCGCGCGGGTGCATCCATACGCCAAAATGTGCGCGACGGCCACAGCGGCGATCATTGTCGTGGCTCTGCCGCAGAAAGGCGAGAGCAAGCCGGAAGGCTATTTCCCCCAAGATTGCGGAGCGGCAACGCAGAATGTTTTATTAGAGGCCGCAGTCATGGGACTGGGCACATGCTGGTGCGGGGTTTATCCGCGGGAAGCGCGCATGGCCGAGATGGCGGAGCTCTTCGGCATCCGCCAACCCAAGCTGCCGTTCTGCGTCATCGCCGTCGGCGTCCCGGACGAAACCCCGGCGCAAAGAGGTTTCTTTGAGGAAGACAAGGTGAGGTATGTCGTATGATGGCTAATCAGGACTTGGAGTAATCGCAGAGTAATCTAAAACCGGAACGGTGACCCCGTTCCGGTTTTAATTGCTTAATATTCTACCCGGCTTAGTTTGGCAAGTATTCTCAGCATTGTATCAAGATACTCCTGCAAGGCATCCGCGTCGTCCCACAATTCATCCTCAAACTCATCCGCTCGTTCCGTCCATTCTATGAGTTTCTCCATTTGCGCCAAATACTCGGACATAAGAGCCAAGTCTGCCGGATTGTCCTTATACTGATTGAGCAGGTTGATGTAACTGTCCACCCAATCCTCATACTCTTGAAGAAACTCCCGCCATTTGATGTTTCCCGGATTGCCGTCGTCCGGCGCAGCGGGATTATCAACTGGTTTATTTTTCGGCTCGTCGATTCTAATCCACATGGTGTCATTATCCTTATACGTTACTGAGATTTTATATCCAGCCTCATTGTTTGCGTGAAAATAATCATCTCCTTTTCTGTAATTTACCGTGAACCCCATACTCCTGCATTCATCGACATATGTATCGTATTGCTCTCTCGTTGTTTCGCCTACATCAATAACAAACCCATATGATGCTTCCCATGATACCTTCCCAATATTTGACTTTGGAATGGGCAACAGTTTGGCAATTTCACTGTCAGGCCATTTGAATTCGGAAAAGATAATTGTGGGTTCAACATCCTCCACTTTGTCTTTTTCCTTCTTTTCCTTCTCGCAATTGGATGAAAGAGCCGCGATTAGAACTACGCATAGTAGCAGAATCAGGATTGCGAATAAGACTTTCTTCATTTGGATGCCTCCTATAGTGTGTTTTGCATACAATATCATAACACCGTGGTATATGTCAAGGTGCTATATATCATTTTGTTATCCCGTCTTGTAAAATGAGGTCAGGGGTGTTGGTATGACGCATAAAATCCAGTTCGGGCTTCGGTTCGATGAAGAGACGCTGATCGAAATCAAAAAAATCGCGGAAGAGGAAAACCGCTCTTTGAATAACCTGATCGAGTATTTGGTGAAACAATATATCAAAGAAAAAAAGGGTGATGGCAACGATTAGTCTCACCCTGATATATGCAAACCAAAACCGGAACGGCTGCCGTTTCGGTTTTATTACTTGCAAAAACCCGAAACCTTCTATATGATAGACCTAACACAAACACTCGGGAGGGCTGCGTTATGGACAACCGCGTTTTCATCGCGCAATGCGATACTTACGATCAGGCCGAGGCCGCCGTTGGGCGCGTTTTAGACGCGTTCGGCGGGGCGGAGGCCATCCTCGGCGGGAAAAAGCGCGTCTTGGTCAAGCCCAACCTCATCATGCCCAAGAAGCCCGAATCGGCCGCGACGACCCACCCTGCCGTGATCGCGGCGATCTGCACCGCCTTTGTCAAGGAGGGAGCCGAGGTGACCATCATCGACTCGACCGGGGGACCGCATTCAAAACCTGTCTTAAAAATGCTGTACGGCAAGTGCGGCATGAAAGAAGCCGCCGCGCAGAGCGGGGCTGTTTTGAGTTTCAACACCAAAAACCGCACGGTGAAAATCCCGGACGGGCGGATCATCAAGAAGGCCAGCATCCTCGCCCCGGTGCTCGACGCCGAGCTGGTCATCACCGCCGCCAAAGCCAAGACGCACAGTATGCAAGCCATGACCGGCTGTATGAAAAACCTCTTCGGCTGTGTGCCGGGGATGGGCAAGCCTGTTTTACACGGCAAATACCCCAAACGCACCGACTTTGCCGGGATGCTGGTTGACCTTTGCGAGTTTATCAAGCCCGCTTTCTCCATCCTCGACGGGGTTTGGGGGATGGAAGGCGCGGGGCCGACCGGCGGCGAACCCAAGCATTTGCGCGTCATCGCCGGGGGGTTGAATCCTTACGCCGTCGATGTGGCGCAGTGCCACCTGATGGGTCTGCGGCTCGACAGCGTCTATTCCATCACCGAAGCCGCCAGCCGCGGCCTCGCGCCCAACGACCCGGCGCAGCTCGAATGGCTGGGCGACGATCCCGCCCCCCTGCGCCAGCAGTTCACCCCCGCCATCAAACATAAATCCGGCGCGGTTCCGAAGGTTTTGGATAACTGCATCCTCTGCGGCGACTGCGTGCGCATCTGCCCGCAGAAGTGCATGGCAGTCAAAGAGAAACAGATCGTTGTGGAAGAAAAAAAGTGCATCCGCTGCTATTGCTGCCATGAGTTCTGCCCGGCCAAAGCCATTTCGGTCGAATGACCATCCTGTGTGAAAAAGCCCCGGCCAAGATCAACCTCTCGCTGGACATCTTGGCCAAACGCGACGACGGTTACCACGATTTGCGGACGGTCATGGCGTCGGTGTCACTGTGCGACGAACTGACCGTAACCCTTGCCCCCTGCCAAGCGGGGGCGGAACGGTTTACCGCCGCCGCCGAGGGCGTAAAGGGTGAAAACCTCGCCGCCCGGGCGGCGGAGCTTTTCATGCGGAGCAACGGCATTTCCGGCTGGAGCGCGGACATTCAAATCGAGAAGCGCATCCCCGTGTCGGCCGGATTGGGCGGCGGTTCGAGCGACGCCGCCGCGGTTTTACGCGCCTTAAACGGTTGGCGGCCGATGCCGCCGGAAGGGCTGGCGGAGCTGGCTCTCAACCTCGGTTCCGATGTGCCGTACTGTCTGCGCGGAGGGGTTTGCCTTGCGCAGGGGCGAGGTGAAATTTTATCACCGCTGCCGCCATTGCCGGACTGTTGGATCGTCCTCATAACGCCGCCGGTCGCGGTTTCAACGGCGGAGGCATTTCAGCTGTGGGATACATTAAGCCCGTTTCATCAAGAAATGGCGCGGATGTCGGGCAATGTCTTTGAAGCGGTAATCAAACTCCCGGAAATAGAGCAAATCAAGCAAATCCTGCTGGAAGCGGGTGCGGCGGAAGCCATGATGAGCGGCTCCGGGTCAACCGTTTTCGGCGTTTTTACAGATGAAACAGAGGCCAACAAAGCATTTGAAACGCTTCACATTCACTTTCCAAAAACATTTTTAGCAACACCTGTATAAGCGAATCTGTCCTTGCCGATAATGATTATACGAGCTGCTCCATCGGCTCGCAGGAAGTGAAAATTCACTTTTCACTTCCGACCGCGAGACGCGCATGGAGCGTGACATTATCATTATGAAAGCAGGGAATTATTATGAACACAAATCGTTTCAAACCGTGGGAGATCGCCCTCTGCATCGGCCTTGTTGTCTCGCTTTTGGTTTCAACGGCCGCCGCTTGCGCAAACACAGACATTTCGGAAAAATTGATCCGGCTGCATGTCGTCGCCGCGTCGGACAGCGAAGAAGATCAAACCCTCAAACTGGCCGTGCGCGACGAAACGCTGGCGGCATTGAGCATCCCGCTGAACGGCGTCACCGACGTTAAAGACGCCGAACGCGTCATCACTGAGAACATACCCGCTCTCGAAGCCCGTCTGCGAGGTTTCTTGGAGGAGCAGGGGTCAACGCAATCGGTCACGGTTTCGCTCGGGCGGGAAGCCTTCCCAACAAGGGAATACAGCACTTTCGCCCTCCCCGCCGGCCCCTACACCTCGCTTCGGGTTACCCTTGACGGCGGCGGCGGCCAAAACTGGTGGTGCGTTGTCTTCCCGCCCCTTTGCGCCGCAACCGCTATGGAACGCCTGCCCGACGAAACCCGTGCCGCCGGATTGACCGAAAACGACATCGCGCTGATTACACAGGCCGACGAAACCTATGTCGTACGGTTTAAGCTGGCCGAATGGCTGGGAAGCATTAAGAATTGGTTCACGCGGAAGTAGATTGGATTAATTGCATAACAGATTGCCATTGAATGGTGGCAATCTGTTTTTCTTGTAAAATGAACTCTTACATGATAAAATAGAGACATCTATAGGAATATAGGAGGAATGTCATATGATGTATCCATTTATAACCCTTTCTGATGAAACTCTGATAACCCACTCCCATCTCATCGAAGCAGACGGAGAGAAGGTTGTTGAAGTTCACTTTGAACGCCCGATTTTTGGGGGATTCGATATGGCGCGATGTTCTTTACCGTCCTATGAGTGGATCATGAGAGATGGATACTCCGATGATGAGATCGCCGTTTTTGAACGTATGTGCCGGGAAGGCGCGCACATTTTCTATAAATACGCGGAGTTAGGGGGAGCCGACGTTGCCGACACTGTAATCGCCGAGAATATGGAAGCTCTGCGAGAACTTGCGAAATTATAGATTGGATCAACACTCATATTACAGTGCCGTAACTACCCCCTCGCAATCACAGCAACCCCCCGCCTGCGCCAAGCGTTTGCCTGGCCTCGGCGGGGGATTTTTCAAGCTGCTATGGTTTTTACTGAATCACCGGATTCATCAGATACAGGGAGCCATCCCCGGTGAAAACCGTAACGCCTTTTGCTTCAAAACTTAGTGCTGTGGCTCCCTTCAAATCAAACGCAAACCCGCCGGAAAACCCGTCCGGTATATCCGCTTCATATAAAATAACGCCGTCACGGCTGCCGTTGCGTATCGTCAGCATGGCTCCTGCGGTATCGTTTCCGCGGGTAAAATATACCCCGTCAAAAGACACTTTGGTTCCGGTCACATTTAACATAAGCGTATTGGCTTTTATCGCGCTGTTTATATCCCTGACTCTCAACGCCTGCGAGTACACATTCATTTCATTGCCGAAATCGTCTTTTGGTTGCGGGATACCGGCAACACCGTCCATACTCGACCACCACAAGGTTCTGTCCCACTCGCTGTTGTTGACCAAAGAGACGCCGTCGCGGATGGTGAAGCCGGGGGAGAAGATGCTCACGGTGTCGGTGCTGCCATCCCATGTCACTTCGCAGCCGAGCAGTTTGGAGATGGCCTTCAGCGGAACGAAAGTCGTGCCGTTATAGACGATGGGGGCGGTGGGGTTGCCCATGGAGTCGTTCAGCGATTGAACCTCGTTGTCCAGCTTGATGGTGAAGTCGGGGCGCATCACCGCGTTGATGTTCACGATCACGGGAGCCGCCGCGACGGCCAAAGGAATGAAGGAAACCACGAGAGCCAGCGCGAGGATGGACTTGACCGAGATTTTTGCGTTGAGGAACTTTTTCATTGTGAATCTCCTTTTTTTGTTTATTGGGAAAATATGTGCATCGTATTTGTTTCGCCGTCCCATTCGATATGGGTTCCGAGCCGCCTTGAGATGGCTTCCAGCGGAAGGTATATCGTATCCGCATAGACGATCGGGTTTATCTCACCGTTCATCGCGTCGCGGAAGTGCTGGATCTCGTTGTCCAGCAAGACGGTGTAATCCGGCCGCATGACCGCCTCGATGGTCAGCGGTTCGGCATCCGAACCTGTCATGATGACCCCGGCTGTGATACCTCCCGCCACGAGAAGGCTTCCCGCGATGGCGGCAGCTTTCGCTCCCAGCGAAAACCCCGCTGTTGCAGCGGTCACCGCCGAACCGCCGCTTATGCCCGCCGCGGCCGCGGCTGCGGCAATGCTTTCCCATAACCCCTCTATCAATTCCGGCGGCATTTCAAAGGTTTGCACGGGTGCTTTGAGGATGGGCGTTAAGGGCAGCGGCGCGGTGGCGTATAGCTTTGTCCCTTCCTCTTTGTTGAGCCGTTCCAGTTCTTTCCGAATTTTGTCCCGCGCCAGAAAGAGACGTTTTTTCACGGTGTTTTCGTTCGCGCCGAGGTATTCGGCCACCTGCGCAATGGTCAGCTGTTCGTAGTAGTAGTAATACACGCAAAGCCTTTGTTCATCGGGAAGGGCGTCTACAATCTCCACGATCATCCGGGATGTTTCGGCATTGTCAAGGGATCGATCGGGGAGAAGGACGGGATCGGTTTCTTCGGCAAAGCCGGTTTCTTCAACTTCTTCCGGCTCAGAAGCCGTTATTTGCCCTCTTTTCCGAAGGGCGTCCGTACATTTGTTGGCGGTTATGCGGTTGATCCAAAAACCAAACGCTTTCGGTTCTTGCAGCCCGGATATTTTCTCACATACGGTGATGAAGACGTCCTGTGTAATATCTTCGGCATCCTCTTTATCCCGCATGATTTTCAAAGCGAAATAATACACCTGCTTGGCATATTCCCGATACAACGCCTCAAAAGCTGCCTCTTCACCATTTTGCGCCGCCGCCACCATTTCGGCCAATTTGTTTTTTTCCAGTTGCTTTTCCAATTGTTTACCACCTCCACCCCCCTATTATAAAGGACGATTGAAAAACAGGCAAGGTTCCCTCCTTTGGGAATTTTTTCATAAAAAAGACTCCCCGCAAAGAAAAGCGGGAAGCCTTTGGGTTATCAATTCAATCGCCCAATCGCTTCACAAACACATCCAGCATCCGTCGGATGCAGCGGCTGAACCTGCCTTCCGGGGAGAGCCTTTGGGCAAGTTTGGGGCTGAACTTGTAGTACAGCTTAACGAACAACCGACCGGGACGGCTATGAATCAGCGATTCGTCACGGTAACGGCGCAGGCGGCAGACTTCGGGGGCTTCGATGTCCCCGTAAACGGCCGTTGCGATATAGCAATGCTTCATTTTCTTCGACGGTTCGCCGCTTTCATGGTTTTCGGCGATCGGTTTCATTTGGAAGGTGTTTTTCAGGTTTTCGCTCCTGGCGAAGCAGGGCATCGTCCTGCATTTCTCTATAAAGGCCACGGCACGGCCGTGGTTTGGGATTTTGTTCGGTTCGGTGCGCGAATAGAGAGCCGTCGGCAGGATGAGAATGTATTCATACACCGCCATCAGTCCCAGCACCGGAGAGCTTGCGTCTAAATGGAGGAAATCGCCCCCCAAGCCGGTGGCCGACGGGAAATGCCTTTGCTCCGCCGCCGTGACGCGGTTGTTTTCGTCAACCTTGATATACCGATAGTAATCATACCCGTTGACCGCCGTCCGGTAAGCCTCCATATGCGGCACACCCGCCGGGTTTTGGGTAAAACTGAGAACTTCGTTTTTCTGCGCGCCGGTGGTGAGTTTAAGCATCCATGTTCCCATCAGGCGCGAAAGGTCGCCGTTGCGAACCTCCGCCATATTGGCAAACCCCGATTGGAAATACTCCCGTATACGGCGGCAGCAGCTTTCGCAAAGCTCGTTGAACCCGTCCTGTTTGTCGGGCGGGAGGGCTTCGCTCATTTTCCTCCATTCGGTCAGCAGTTCCTTATCCAAAATGGGCTGGATGTTAAAGTCTTTGGAGATCGGATATAAAAAGGTGTTGCTGTTCGGATACCATTGGTAAATCTTGAGTTCCAAAAAGACACGCGGATCAACCGATTCCACCGACATCCGGCACGAACCGTCCAATGCTTCCCAATATGTTGCGCTCCACTCCGGCTCGATCGCGGCGTTTCCGGTATCAAACAAAGCCTTGGCTTCGGTATAAGCATAATCGTCCAAATTGCGGATGGCCGAATGTTTTAGATTGTGCGTCTTGGCCAAAATCGAGCCCCATTGGGCTTTCACATTGCCCGCTTCACCGGCCAGTATCTCACCGAAAAGTTTGTGGGCAAGGTCATATTTGCCGTTTCCCAGGGCTGCATTCGCTTCGGCAAAGGTGCTTTCCACCCCGTCCGGCGTTGTTGCGCTTACCGTTATATTTTGCTCCCGCTGGAGTTTTTCATAAGACAGCTTGGCTTCCTCCACGCCGATTTTGCTGCCGCAGAACGAACAGAAACCTACTTTCCCGGAGCCTTCAAGCTGTATGACTTGGTTACACCGCGAGCATCTTCCCGTGATCAGTGCCATGGCGCACCCCCTCCTTAGCGTATGATATACGGACCCCAAACAAAGACGGTTATGTCCGTTGTACATTTGATGTCGCGGCCGGCCGCCATGGTGACGGTATACAAATGATTGGGTGCCAATGTCCCGCCGTTGTCCAGCGTACCCGCGTCCGTCATATCAATCAGCCCGGGAGAGCTTGTTGCCGAAACGGTTCCGATTCCCAGCCGGAGCATGACCTGCGTCCCCTGCGGAATGTGCAATGTTTTGTCCTTACCGACTTCCAGCCGGGCAAAAGGCCACTCGGCTTCGCCAGACGAGGTTGTCTGCGCCATGATCCTTGCCACGATGTCGGCAATGAAAGCCTCGTTGTGGATCAGCTCGTCCACATTGACAGGGCTTGAGCCTCCGGGCATCGAAGCGATCTTGTCATATTGCTGCTGGATACGTTCGGCGATGTCCTGCATTTGCGCGTTGATTTTTTCCTCAACGGCGGATTCGATGTTGGCATTGATCTCCGGGAACATGGCTTCGAGGTAGCTGAGCGAGACGAGCGGGTCTTCTTTTCCGCCTATATCGGCTCCAATCGAAAAAAAGCCCACGGTCAGAGCCATCACAATGAAAAACGCCGCCGCGCCTATGACTGATTTCTTTTGTATCATGGGGCTGCCTCCCTGACTATGTATTGGGGGATAATCCCCCTATGCGTTCAATCCAAAGCTGACGGATAACGCCGAATCGACCCGGTGCATCAGAGACTCGTCCAGCCTCCCCATCCGTTCTTTGAGCCGTTTTTTGTCGATGGTTCGCACCTGCTCCAGCAAGACGACCGAATCGCGCGATAAACCATAGGTACGGGCAGACAGCTCAATATGGGTGGGCAGGCGTGCTTTGCCGATCTGGCTTGTGATCGCCGCCGCGATGACGGTGGGGCTGTGGCGGTTGCCGACGTTGTTCTGCACAATCAAAACCGGCCGTATGCCGCCCTGTTCGCTGCCCACAACCGGGCTGAGGTCGGCGTAATAGATGTCGCCCCGCTTGACAGGCTGCTCGGCCTGTTCAATCGCCGGAAGTGTCCCTAAGCGAATGCTTACGCTGGCGTCCATGGTTTCACCTCTCTGTGTTTCGCGTGTCACGCCGGTTGGCGTTTCCCGCTAGGATACTTCCATTTTCCCACAGAAAGACCGCGATTATACGCAACTAGGATTATATCACATGAATGTCCGGTTTGCAAGTCTTACTCAAACATTGCGTTCACCGTCATAAACCCGTTTACATACAGCTCGGCATTGACCGGGTTCAGCGTATCCGTGTCAAACCACGACCGAACTTCGATGATCGTATCCCCCTGCGTCAAGCGCGTCGTGACCGCCGCCAGCGAACGCCCGGCGCGCTTTTCTTTCCCTGTTTGGGTGATATAGCCCGATTTCCACTGATTGAGGATAAAGGGCAGGCTTTCCATCGGAGAAAATCCTGTCCCCGGCAGCGGCCCCATTTCCAAAATCATGCCGCCGTATGTAAGCGACGCCCCGCCCGCGCCGATCTCGGCTTCGATCCCCGCGATCAGCCCGGGGGAAAGAACCTTCATCCGTCCGCCGCCGTCCGGCCGATGGGTATACTCCACCCCGAAATCCAGCACACGGTCGCCGAAGTCGGTGCGCAGCGTCACAGTGTACACCGCTTCAACCGGCGCGGCGTAACGCTCACGGATCTGCTCGGCGATCTCCTGCCCGCCGCCCGAACCGCACCCCGCCGCCAGTATGGTCAATGTCATCAGTAAGCATAGTACCCGTATGCGCATTGTCATCCTCCTGTTAAAAGCAGGGCTTTCGGGAGTTTCCCCAGCACATCGCTTGCCGTCATGCCCCGCTCCCCGATCTCCTTCTCGCAAATGTCCCCGGCCAGCCCGTGGAGGTAGACGGCGGCGGACGCCGCGTCAAACGGGGAAAGCCCCTGCGCCATCATCGCCGCGATCAGCCCGGCCAGCACATCCCCGCTGCCGCCTTTGGCAAGCCCCGGCCCGCCCGTCGTATTTTTCCGGGGGGGTTCTCCGGGCTCGAATACCAGTGTTTCATGACCTTTGAGAACCAGCACACAGGGATATTTCTCTATATAAGCCAACCCGCCCGCTTCGCGCCCATGTGTGATAGCTCCGCCCATGCGGATAAATTCGCCTTCATGCGGGGTTTGGACAAGGGGACAGTTCAGTATATGCCCGGATCGATTGTTTATGCCGTCGGCGTCGAGCACCAGCGGGGTATCCCTTTCCATTAGCAAGGCAATCAGCCGCTGTAAATCAGGGCTTCTGCCCAGTCCCGGGCCGCAGACGCAGACGTCGGCTTTGGCCAGCTGGCGTTCGATCCACGGAAACGATTTTTCGTTCAGCCGTCCCTCTTCGTCACACGGCAGCGGAAAGCACATACACTCCCGCGCGCCGGAAGCCACCTGCCCCCATACACTCTCCGGCAGCCCGAGCGTCACCAACCCCGCCCCGCCCCGTACGGCGGCCAACCCGCAAAACCATGCCGCGCCGGAAAAGCCCGTGCTTCCGGCCAGCACCAAAACACGCCCGAAATCCCCCTTATGGGAGGTTTTCGGGCGCGGCGGCAGTAAGTTTCGCACAAAGCTGTGTGTGATGGTTTGCATCAGCTCTTGATTTTACTGCGGATGTATTTGCGGAAGGCTTCCAGCATTTTTTCACTCGGCTCAAAGATCAGGAGGGTGCGTTTGCCGTCTTTGGCGTTGTAAAGGGCAAACCACCGCCCCGGTGCTTCGGTGTGGCTGGATACGTCCACAACATTGGAAATGGTTTGCGATTCATACTCGTTTTTATATTCCGGCTTATATGGGGCTAAAATGTCAAAATTCCGGCAATCGACCGTAAACATACGCTTCCGCGTCCTGCGCCCCATGATCCTGTCCACATCCATCTCCCCGTTGGTGACGATGTATTCAAATTCCAAATTGAGGCGGCGGAAGAGGATGATCATCCCCCAGCCCGCGCCGACAATGGTAAACGGCAGAAGCATGGTCACATCCACCCCGGTCATGCCGGTGATGAAGATGGGAAGCAGCATGGCGATCACCGCCGCCGCCGAGAGGAAAAATTTCTGCGACCATATCTTTGCGGTGGGTTTCCGCGCCACCATATATTCTACAAATACATCGCCCATTAGGGGGTGACCTCCTTTGGGGGTTATTCAGTTTCTACCCCATTATAATACAGCTCATTACACTCCAAGTCAATCTCGTCATTCCAACTGATACCGTATCCTCCTGTGTCCACTTTTACCTGCTGGAATAATCCGTTTATCTCTTTAAGCGAGTTAAACGGCATCCATTTGCTGAACAATGGATTTATGTCATAGTTTCGCTTCTCACCATTTTGGAACTCTACATATATTGTATAATCTAAATACGGCGTCACATTTTTGACCTTATGAAACATTTCAAATCCCCCTATTCCAACGGCGGCAGTTGACGGAACAGTTGCGTGTTCCATATCTCCAGCAATTCTGCCTTATGATTTTTCATCCATTCAAGCACAAGGCTCAATGCTTTACTGGGCAAATCTCCCTCCAGCATTTCAAGGGTTTGTATGTCTATTACTCCTAGGTATTCTCCGTATATTACGTGAATATGCGGCGGGTTATGCTCGCTTTGCCGAAAATACATTTTAACGATAAGACCGTAAAACCTAGATATAACAGGCATAGCAGCACTCTCCTTTGCTTGTTTCTGTTATTATACCACCATCATACATTGATAGCAAGCGTTCTGCGCGCACAAAACAGAGCGGGGTTTCCCCCGCCCTGTGGTTGGTTTTGTTAGGGTAAGCGGCGTTTGAAGTATAATGTGTGCTCATACCTACTATTGCTAAGTGTAGCTGACACAAGTTCCCAACCCTCTGAGCCCAATGAATTAGCCTTTTCTATCATTTCGTCTAGAGTCCAATTATACTCAAGAGTGGTATACTCCCAACGCTCAATCCCCTTTGCATCCGATACGCCCGAGGGGTTGAGATTGGTCACGGGAAAATCGACGGCGGGTGGGTTGTCGGTTTCGTTGCTGCCGCCGGGTTGCTCGACGGACGTTTGATTGTCGTCCGGGGGAGCGGCGGATGTACAGGCGGCGAGGGAGAGCGCGAGGAGGAGGGCGACGGCGAGGGTGATTGAACGTTTCATGGGGGTTACCAGCCTTTCATTATAACATTGGATTTTTCTTGACAAGAGGGTAAATTGTATGCTACAATAAGAGTGTAGCAGGTATGTCTGCGGACGGTCTGCCAATAAGACGTTACAATGTAACCGTCAGCCTTGCAGGGGGGACGGTTACATTGCTTTATGCGACGTCAGTACCATGACCAGCAACCCAATCAGAAAACTGATTATGTAGCGAAGAATCACGAAGACGCGCTTTTTCACCCTGTAAACCACCTCCCTTACCATGACGTTCGATGGCAGGTAGGCAGGCCGTCCGCGCACACACCTAATACATAAATATAATGCCCTGTCTAATTAAACAGGGCATTATTTAATAGCCTACTCTCCCAAAATCTCCAGCACGGCCATTTCGGCGGCGTCGCCGCGTCTCGGGCCGATGCGGGTGACGCGGGTATACCCGCCGCTGCGGTTTTCAAAGCGGTGCGCCAGTTCTTCAAAGAGTTTCCGCACGGCGTCCTCTTTGGTGATGAACGACATGGCCTGACGGCGGGCGGCAAGGGTGCCGGTTTTACCGAGGGTAATCATCTTCTCCACCAGCGCGGCAACGTCTTTTGCCCGGGTGACGGTGGTTTCCAAGCGTTCCTTCTCTATAGCCGCCGTCACAAGACCCCGCAGCATTGACATGCGGTGAGCCGTCGGGCGGCTTAATTTACGTGTTCCGGGCATACCTATATTTCCTCCCTAAGAGACAGACCCATCGTCTGCAATTTGTTGATGACTTCCTCCAAGCTCTTCCGGCCGAGGTTGCGCACCTTCATCATATCGCTCTCGCTCTTGGCGACCAAGTCTTCCACGATGTTGATCCCGGCGCGTTTGAGACAGTTGAAGCTGCGGACGGACAGATCGAGTTCCTCGATGGTCATTTCGTACATTTTATCGCGCTGGGACTCCGGCTTGACGACGACCGTACTGCTCTTGCCCAGCTCCTCGCTCAGGTCGGTGAAGATCATCAGCAAGTCGGCTAAAATCTTCGCGCCCAGCGAAACGGCGTCGCGTGCCGAGAGGGTGGAATCAGTCCAAACTTCCAGCGTCAGCTTATCGAAGTCGGTCATGTTGCCGACGCGGGTGTTCTCGACCGAGAAATTGACTTTCAGCACCGGGGTATAGACGCTGTCAACCGGGATCAGCCCGATCACGGCCTGCGGCGGCTTGTTGCGCTCGGCCGGTATATACCCGCGCCCGTGGCTCATGGTCAGTTCCATGTCCAGCCGGCCGTCTTCGGCCAAAGTGGCAATATGCAATTCGGGATTGAGGATTTCCACGTCGCTGTCGGTGCGGATGTCGCCCGCTGTGACCTCACCCTCGCTATTGGCTTCGATGTAGACGGTTTTCACGCCGGGGGAATGTATTTTGGCGATGATGCCTTTGATGTTTAAGATCAGCTCGGTGACGTCTTCCTTAACCCCCGGAATGGTGGAAAACTCATGGTGGACGCCGGCGATCTTCACGGTTGTGACCGCCGTGCCGGGCAGAGACGATAACAGGATCCGGCGCAGGGAGTTGCCCAGCGTCGTCCCGTAACCGCGCTCCAGCGGCTCCACAATAAATTTTCCGTAAGAGCTGTCTTCATCCGTTCCAATACACTCAATACGCGGCTTCTCTATCTCAATCATGTGATCGCTCCTTCTTCATCGTGTATTTTAGGATCAGGAAACAGCGGTTATTTGGAATACAACTCGACGATCAGATGCTCTTCGATCGGCAAATCAATGTCCTCGCGTACCGGCAGGGCGACAATGGACGCTTGGGCGTTGTCGCGGTCAAGCGACAGCCACTGCGGGATGGGGCGGGAGGCATTGTTCTCCATGACCGTCTTGAATTTATCCAAGCCGCGGCTCTTGTTGGAAAGAGCCACCGTCATGCCGGGTTTGACAAGGAAGGACGGGATGTTGACACGCCGGCCGTTGACGGTTACGTGACCGTGGTTCACGGCTTGGCGGGCTTCGGCGCGGCTCATAGCAAAACCAAGGCGGTAGATCACGTTGTCGAGGCGGCGTTCGAGCAGGGAGAGCAGATTGTCGCCTGTTTGGCCGCTCATGCCGGTGGCCATATTGAAGTATAGCCCAAATTGCCGCTCCAGTACACCATAATGACGGCGGGCTTTTTGCTTTTCGCGGAGCTGGGTGCCGTATTCGCTGGGTTTCTTGCGTCCCTGACCGTGCTGCCCAGGGGCATAAGCGCGGCGGTCAACGGCGCATTTTTCCGAATAACAGCGGTCGCCTTTGAGGAACATTTTCAGCCCCTCGCGGCGGCATTGGCGGCACACCGCGTCGGTATATCTAGCCATATTACACTCTCCTCCGTTTCGGCGGACGGCAGCCGTTATGCGGGATGGGCGTCACGTCTTTGATCATGGTCACGTCCAAACCGACAGCCTGCAATGCGCGGATGGCGGCCTCACGACCCGAACCGGGGCCTTTGACATAAACCTCGACCGCTTTCAGCCCGTGCTCCATGGCCGCTTTGGCGGCGGTTTCGGCGGCGGTTTGGGCGGCAAACGGCGTTGATTTGCGGCTTCCGCGGAACCCCAGCCCGCCCGACGACGCCCACGAAAGGGCGTTGCCCTGCACGTCGGTAATGGTCACCATGGTATTGTTGAAAGAGGAACGGATATGCACCGTGCCCTTCTCAATATTCTTTTTCTCGCGGCGTTTTCTGCTGACGCCCCGTTTTGCCTTGGGTTGAGCCATTGTTCCGTTCCCTCCTTATTTCTTCTTGTTGGCGATGGTGCGCTTGGGCCCTTTGCGGGTTCGGGCATTGGTTTTGCTCCTCTGCCCCCGCACCGGCAACCCTCTGCGATGCCGCAGCCCGCGGTAACTGCCGATCTCGATCAAACGCTTGATGTCCAAAGCGACGTCACGGCGCAGGTCACCCTCCACTTTGAGGTCTTTTTCAATGACCTCGCGCAGTTTGGCAACCTCTTCCTCGGTCAGCTTCTTCACGCGTGTGTCGGGGCTGATGCCTGTTTGAGCGAGTATTTTGCTGGCGGTGGAACGGCCGATCCCAAAGATATAGGTCAGTCCGATCTCCACGCGCTTTTCATTCGGCAGGTCTACGCCGGCAATACGTGCCATATGATTTTCCTCCTATTTACCCTTGACGTTGTTTATGCTTGGGATTTACGCAGATGACCATCACACGCCCGTGGCGTTTGATGATCTTGCATTTTTCGCACATCGGCTTGACCGAAGGACGTACTTTCATGATCTACACCTCATTTTCTGTGTCGCGCTCCATGCGCGTCGTGCGGTCGGTCGGCTAAAGTGAATTTAGCCTTCCTGCACGCCGATGGAGCAGCTCTATTTGCTTCTCCATGTAATTCTCCCGCGGGTCAGGTCGTACGGTGACATTTGCATGGTCACTTTATCACCGGGCAGGATGCGGATGAAGTTCATGCGCAGTTTCCCGGAGATATGGGCGTGAACCAAATGCCCGCCGGGGATCTCCACCTTGAACTGCGCGTTGGGCAGCGCCTCGCGTACGACGCCCTCCACTTCGATCATATCGTCTTTCGGCACGCGGGCTCACCTCCCTGTTTTCAATCCGTTCCCTCAAGTTTTGTCAGAAGTTCCGGTTCCCCCGCCGTGACCAGCACGGTGTGCTCGTAATGAGCCGCGAGCGAGCCGTCTGTTGTGACCACCGTCCATCCGTCGCGCAAAACTTCGGTCTCCCCGCTGCCGGCCGCGATCATCGGCTCGATGGCCAGCGTCATACCGGGCAGCAGTTTGGCTCCGCGTTTGCCATCGAAGAAGTTTGACACCTCAGGGTCTTCATGGAGGCTCCGCCCCACGCCGTGCCCCGTCCAGTCCCGCACAATGCCGCAGCCGTTGCTTTGAGCGAACTCCTGAATGGCTTTGGATATTTCACTCACCCGCGCGCCCTGAACAGCTTGCGCCGCCCCTTTGTAAAAGCACTCGCGCGTGATTTCGATCAGCCGCCGGGCTTGCTCGGAGACAACCCCCACCGCGAAGGTCGCGGCGGTATCTCCGTGGAACCCTTCAAAACAGGCTCCGACATCGATGCTGATAATATCCCCTTCGCGTAAAACCTTCCGCCGGGATGGGATGCCGTGGATGACTTCCTCGTTGACCGAGGTGTTGGAGGAAGCGGGAAACTCCCGATACCCTAAAAAAGAGGGGGTGGCTCCGTTCCGCCGGATCAATCGCCGGATGGCGTCGTCGATCTGTTTTGTTGTGTTCCCCGGACGAACCAGCCTTCCGCCTTCGATCAGCGCCAGCGCGGCGATCCGCCCCGCTTTCCGCATCGATCCGATCTCGCGCGCGGATTTCACAAAAATCATGCCAAAGCGTCCATCACGCGCCGGTTTGTCTCTTCCACACTGCCCGAGCCGACAACGCATTTCAGGCGGCCCAGCCGTTCGTAAAAGCCTTTGAGCGGTTCGGACTGCTCATGGTAGATGCGCAGCCGCTCCCGGACTGTTTCGGGTTTATCGTCCGCCCGCTGGATGAGGGTGCAGCTACAGATGTCACAGACCCCTTCGGCTTTGGGCGGTTTGTGCGTCAGGTGGAAAACGGCTCCGCAGGCGCAGACACGCCGTCCGCCCATGCGGTGTTCAATATCGCTGTCCGGCACCTCAATCGAAAGGGCTGTTTGCGGGCTGATGCCCAGCTCTTCCAGCAGTTCGGCCTGCGGGATGGTGCGGGGAAATCCGTCGAGGATATATCCTCCGGCGCAGTCGCCGCCTTCCAGCCTTTGCCGGAGGGCTTCTGCGACGATCTCATCCGGCACCAGTTTGCCTTCGTCTACAAAGGATTTGGCTTTCACGCCGATGTCGGTTTTGTCCCGTATGGCCGCCCGCAGAATATCACCTGTTGAGATGACCGGCAGAGCCAGCTTTTGGGAAATCATCGCGGCCTGCGTCCCCTTGCCGGAGCCGGGCGCGCCTAAAAGTATCAGAACCATTTACAACACCGCACCTTCACTCTCCACTGTCCGCTTTCAACTGTCCGCTATTCAAGGAATCCTTTGTAGTGACGCATCATCATCTGCGATTCGATCGCCCGGACGGTTTCCAGCGCGACGCCGACGACGATCAGGAGGGATGTGCCGCCCATGGCCAAAGCCGGAACGGTCAGAACGCCGCTCATGATGATGGGCATAACGGCGATGACGCCTAGGAAGAGAGCTCCAAACAGGGTAATCCGGTTCAAAACCTTGCGGATGAAGTCGCTGGTGGGCTTCCCGGGACGGAACCCGGGGACAAAACCCCCGTTGTTTTTCAGGTTGTTGGCGATCTCAACCGGGTTGAACTGAATGGCTTGGTAGAAGTAACTGAAGGCAATGATCAGCAGTAGATAAACGGCGGCATACGGCCATGAACCGGGGCCGAAAAAGCGGGATACGATATTGCTGTTCGGGTCGCTTGCCGCAAAGGAGGCGATGGTGGCGGGGAAAGAAACGATGGAGGAAGCGAAGATGATGGGCATAACGCCCGACATATTGACTTTCAGCGGCAGGAAAGTGCTTTGCCCGCCGTAGAGTTTCCGCCCGACCATGCGTTTGGAGTATTGGATGGGGATGCGCCGTTCGGCCTGTGTGATATAGACGACAAAGGTTACCGCGAGCAGAATGACCACAAAGATGCAGACCAGCTCGATCCATTGATTCAACTGAGCCATAGCGATAACGCCCTGCACCATATCTGGCCCGCGCGATACGATGGACGCGAACAGGATGATGGAGATGCCGTTGCCCACGCCGAACTCGGTGATCTGTTCGCCCAGCCACATGATGAAGGAAGCACCGGCAGCCAGCGTCAAAACGATGACAAGACCTTCAATAAATTGACCGCTGTCTACAACGCCGTAATTCCGCAGGAGCACATAGTTGCCGAATCCCAAGAGGAGCCCCAAAACCACCGTTGCGTAACGGGTGATGGCCGCGATTTTCTTGCGGCCTTCTTCTCCGCCCTCTTTCTGAAGCCGTTCGAGAGCCGGAATGCCGACGGTGAGCAGGTTCATGATGATGGAGGCGTTGATATAGGGCTGAATGGAGAGCGAGAAGATAGACGCACTTGAAAAGGCACCGCCGCTCATCATGTTGACCAGCCCTAACGCTGTGCCGCCAAGCCCGGTTCCATCGGAGAATTGCTTTTTGAATTCATCCAGTGCTTCTTGATTGATAAACGGAACCAAAACCTGTGCGCCGAACCGATAGATAGCCAAGATAAACAGCGTAAAAAGAAGTTTTTTACGCAGTTCCTTAATCTTCCACGCGTTGCGCAGTGTCTCAATCATAGCGGTATTCTATCCTTTCGCGTACACATTCTCAGCTCTTTAGTTGGCACGTCCCGCCCGCGGCCTCGATTTTTTCTTTCGCCGAAGCGGAAAAACTGTCTGCCACGATGGTAAATGCAACCTTGATTTCCCCGTTCCCCAGCACTTTCAACCCGTGGGGGCATTTGCGCAGGATGCGTTTTTCCAGCAAGGTTTCCGCCGTGACGATCGCGCCTTTTTCAAAGCTCTCGAAGGCTTTCAGGTTGACCGCCGTCAGCGGCGCCGCGAAACGGTTGTTGAAGCCGCGTTTGGGGAGCCTGATCTTCATCGGCATTTGGCCGCCTTCAAAGCCGCGTTTCCGGCTGTAGCCGCTGCGGGACTTTTGGCCTTTATGCCCTCTGCCGGAGGTTTTACCGTTGCCCGACGCCGGCCCGCGCCCTACGCGGTAACCGTCTTCACGGCTTCCCGCCGCCGGAGCCAATTCATGCAGTTTCATTTCGTTTCCCCCTGCACCTTTACAAGGTAACCGATCTGCGCGATTTTTCCACGCGTAGCCTCGTTATCAGGTTGTTCTGTTGTATCGTTGATCCGCCGCAAGCCGAGGCTGTGCGCCGTGGCGATGTGTTTGTCATGGCGGCCGCTGAGGCTCTTGACCAGTTTTACTTTAAGCATGACGCACCCCCAGGATGGCTTCCGGGGATTTGCCGCGCACCCGGGCTACGTCGGCAATGCTTTTGAGTGATTTTAAGCCCTGCATGGTTGCGGTGACGACGTTCTGCGGATTGTTGGAACGCAGGCATTTGGTACGCACGTCGCGGATTCCGGCGGCTTCCATCACGGCGCGCACCGGCCCTCCGGCGATGACGCCGGTGCCGGGGGCGGCCGGTTTGAGCAAAACCCGCCCGGCTCCGAAAACACCGATCACTTCATGCGGGATGGTGGTTCCTTTGAGGTTGATCTTGACAAGGTTTTTCTTGGCGTCTTCAATCCCCTTGCGGATGGCGTCGGGAACCTCGCCCGCTTTGCCAAGCCCGAACCCCACTGTGCCGTTGCCGTCACCGACGACGACCAGCGCGGCGAACTTGAAGATACGACCGCCTTTGACGGTTTTGGAGACGCGGTTGAGGGAAATGACCTTTTCCTTCATATCGCTTTCGGCTGCGTCTCTTCTGTCTCTTTGTTGATAGGCCACTGGTTTCCCTCCTTAAAATTCTAATCCGGCTTCGCGGGCGCCTTCGGCCAGCTCTTTCACCCGTCCGTGGTAAAGATAGCCGCCGCGGTCAAAGACCACGTTTTTGCAACCCTTTTTCACGGCGCGTTTGGCGAGCAGTTTGCCGACTTCGCGCGCACCCTCTTTGTTGCCGCCGTTTTTCCCTTTGAACTCTTTATCCAGCGACGAGGCGGCGCACAGCGTTGTGCCCGTTCCGTCGTCGATGATCTGCGCGTAGATGTGGTTTAAGCTGCGGTATACGTTGAGGCGCGGACGGGAAGCCGTCCCTTCGATTTTACCGCGCACACGGCGGTGACGCCTTTTGCGCTGAGCCTCTGTGTCAGGCCGCTTGACCATGGCCAATATCCCCCTATCCTGTCGCGCTTCATGCGCGTGTCGCGGTCGGTCGTGGAAGTGAATTCCACTCCCTGCTCCCCGATGGAGCAGCTCTATTTCTTCTTGCCGCCGGCTTTACCCTCTTTGCGGCGGATAACTTCTCCGGCGTATTTGATGCCCTTGCCCTTATACGGTTCGGGCGGGCGTTTCTCGCGGATTTCGGCGGCCAGCTGGCCGACGCGCTGTTTGTCGCTTCCCGAAACGGTGATTTTATTTCCTTCCACCGCAATCGCTAAGCCTTCGGGCGGATCGACAAACACCTGATGGGAATATCCTACATTGAGGACAAGCTGTTTGCCCTGCATGGCGGCGCGGTAACCGACGCCGTTGACTTCCAGCTGCTTGGCAAAGCCTGTTGTGACGCCCACCACCATATTGTCGAGCAGGGTGCGCCCCAAGCCGTGCTGGCTGCGGTGCTCTTTGCTGTCGGACGGGCGGGTGGTGTTGATGACGCCTTCGCCCCGTTCGTAGGCAAGCATGGGCGGCAGCTGCTGTGTAAGCGTCCCTTTCGGCCCTTTGACGGTGGCAAAATTGGTTTCGCTGAAACTGACTTCCACACCGGCCGGTACAGGTATGGGTTTTCTTCCGATTCTTGACATATTAGTTTCCTCCCCCTACCAAACGAACGCAAGCACTTCGCCGCCAATATTGGCCGCGCGCGCTTTTTTGTCGGTCATAAGGCCTTTAGAGGTCGAAATGATGGCAATGCCAAGCCCCCGCAGCACTTGCGGCAATTCCTCCGAACCGGCGTAAATACGCAGGCCGGGTTTGGAAACGCGGCGCAGCCCGGTGATGGCCTTCTCTTTTGTAGGCAGATATTTCAAAGCGACGCGGATGACGCCCTGCCCTTTGTCTTCGATATTTTGGACATTCTTGATATACCCTTCTTCAAGAAGGATACCGGCGATCGACTTCTTCAGGTTGCTCGCCGGGATGTCCACGGTTTCATGCCGAGCGGCGTTCGCGTTGCGGATGCGCGTCAGCATATCGGCCACGGGATCGGTGATTTGCATGATTCTACCTCCTGTTATGTTGAGGTCAAAGGGATTCGGCGGTTCACCAAGATGCCTTCCGTACCCCGGGGATCTGCCCTTTATACGCGATTTCGCGGAAACAGATACGGCAGATGCCGTAGTTGCGCAGATAGGCGTGCGGACGCCCGCAGATCTTACAGCGGTTATAAGCCCTTGTGGGATATTTGGGGGGCTTCTGCTGTTTCAAAACCAATGCTTTCTTCGCCATGTTCGGGCAATCCTCCTTTAGGCTGTTCTAGCAAACGGAGCACCTAACAGTGTCAGCAGCTCCAAGGCTTCCTCGTCGGTGTTGGCGGTCGTGCAGATGACGATGTCCATCCCTCTGATCTTGTCGATCTTATCATAGACGATCTCGGGGAAGATCAGCTGCTCTTTCAGCCCCAGCGCGTAGTTGCCGCGTCCGTCGAAAGCCGAGGGGTTGATGCCGCGGAAGTCGCGCACGCGCGGCAGGGCGACATTGAGCAGACGGTCGAGAAATTCCCACATGCGAGCCCCGCGCAAGGTCACTTTCACGCCGACCGGCATTCCGGTACGCACCTTGAAGTTGGCGACCGATTTCCGCGCCTTTGTGACAACGGCTTTCTGCCCCGTGATTTGGGAGAGATCACCCGCAACGGCGTCGAGAACCTTGGAGTTGTCGCGCGCGTCGCCGCAGCCGACGTTGATGACGATCTTATCCAGCCGGGGTATTTGCATCACGCTTTTATACGAGAATTTCTTCATCATAGCGGGCGCGATCTCTTTTTGATAACGCTCTTTCATTCTGGGCATCGCTCTTGCCTCCTAGACCGTATCTCCGCACTGCTTACACAAGCGGCTCTTTGTGCCGTCCTCGGCAATGTGGTGGGCGGCTCTGGTTGGTTTTTGGCACTTTTGGCAGACACGCATCACTTTGGAGGCGTAGATGGGGCATTCCTTCTCGGTAATGCCGCCCGGATCGTTGCGTTTGCGGGGTTTGCGGTGTTTTTTAGCAACATTGATCCCTTCGACCAAAACCTTGTTATCCTTGGGCAGGGTGAGCAGCACTTTGCCTTTTCTGCCCTTTTCCTTGCCGGATAATACGACGACAACGTCATCTTTGCGGATCGATAAGCTGTTCATGGTTAAATTACCTCCGGGGCAAGGGACAATATTTTCATATAGTCCTTGTCGCGCAATTCACGGGCGACCGGGCCGAAGATACGCGTTCCGCGCGGATTCTTGTCCTCTTTGATCAGCACGCCCGCGTTGTCGTCAAAACGGACGTAGGAACCGTCCGGCCTGCGGACGGCGTGCGACGTGCGCACGATGACCGCTTTGACCACATCGCCTTTACGAACCGCGCTGGCCGGAGCCGCTTTGCGGACAGACGCGACCACAACGTCGCCGACGCCGCCGTATTTACGGCTGGAACCGCCCAAAACGCGGATGACTTTGATTTCCTTGGCGCCGGTGTTATCGGCAACCGTCAGATAGGATTCCTGTTGTACCATAGGGACTCACCCTCCTGTCACGCTCCATGCTCGTCTCGCCGACAGTGCTGGAATTGAATTCCATCACTTGCGAGCCGATGGAGCAGCTCTTTTATTACTTGGCTTTTTCAATAATCTCAACCAGTCTCCAGCGTTTTTCCTTCGACAGCGGGCGGGTTTCCATGATCTTCACCTTATCCCCGACGCCGCACTCGTTGTTTTGGTCATGCGCTTTGAGCCTGTATGTGCGCTTGATGATTTTTTTGTAAAGCGGGTGACGCTGATGCGTTTCGATGGCGACGACAACGGTTTTGTCCATCTTGTCGCTCACAACCACGCCGATGCGCGTCTTGCGGAAATTGCGCCCGCCCACGGCGGCGGTCTTCTCTTCCGCGATGACAGAGCTTTGTTCCTTCGCAGCAGGCTCCATTTCATCCGCGGCGGCGGGTTCGGTTTGATTCAGCATTTCGTCCGTCATCGTCCGGCCGCCTCCTTCAGTTCGTTTTCACGGATGAGCGTTTTCACACGCGCGATGTCTTTTTTCACGTCGCTGATGCGGATGGGATTGTCGAGCTGGTTGGTGGCGTGCTGCATACGCAGGTTGAAGAGGTCTTTTTTCAAATCAATCAGCTTGACGTCCAATTCACCGGTGCTGAGGTCGCGCAGTTCGTTGATCTTCATTCCGCCCCGCCCTCCGTTCCGGTCTGCTCGCGCAGGACAAACTTACATTTGATGGGCAGTTTGTGCATGGCCAAGCGCAGGGATTCCCGTGCCAAAGCCTCGTCTACACCGGCCACCTCGAACATGATCCGTCCAGGCTTGACCACCGCCACCCAATACTCGGGCGAACCTTTACCCGAACCCATCCGGGTCTCGGCGGGTTTGCTCGTCACCGGCTTATGCGGGAAGATTTTGATCCAAACCTTGCCGCCCCTCTTCATGTGGCGGGTCATCGCGATACGGGCCGCTTCGATTTGGTTGCCGGTGATCCAGCCCGGTTCCATGGCCATCAGGCCGTATTCACCGTTGGAAACGAAATTGCCCCGCGTGGCTTTGCCTTTCATCCGTCCGCGCTGTACGCGGCGGTACTTGACTCTTTTTGGTAACAACATGATTAGCTGCCTCCTTCACGGCGCGGCGGTGCGCCGCCCGGACGCGAGCCGCCTCCCGCGGGTCTTGGTCCGCCAAAACCGCCTCCGCCGCCCGGTCTGCCCGAGCCGCCGAATCCACCGCCCGGCCTTCCGCCGCCGCCCGGTCTGCCCGGGCCGCCCGGACGCCCGCCGTCACGGCGGCCGCCTCGGTCGTCTCTGCGGTCGCGCCTGTCGCGCCGGTCACGGTCGTCACGGATGCGGGGGGCTTCGATGGTGCGCGGCCCCATGCGGTTGCCCGCCGTGAGGACTTCGCCTTTGTAAATCCATACCTTGACGCCGATACGCCCGTAAGTGGTCGCCGCTTCGGCGAACCCGTAATCGATGTCGGCGCGCAGTGTTTGCAGAGGAATGGTGCCTTCGTGGTAGTGCTCATTCCGCGCGATCTCGGCTCCGCCCAAACGTCCCGAAACGGCCGTTTTGATGCCGCGGGCTCCGCCCCGCATTGAACGCATCATGGCTTGCTTCATGGCGCGGCGGAACGAAATACGTTTTTCGAGCTGCTGGGCGATGTTCTCGGCAACCAGCTGAGCGTTGAGGTCGGGCTGTTTGACTTCCACAATATTCAAAGCAACAGGCTTTTTGACCATTTTTTCGATCTCGGCGCGCAGTTTTTCAATGTCCTGACCGCCCCGCCCGATGACCATGCCAGGTTTGGCGCAATGGAGGAAGACGCGGACGCGTGTGCTGTCGCGCTCGATCTCAATGCGCGGGATGCCCGCCATGTGGAGTTTCTTTTTCAGAAACTCGCGGACGCGGTAATCTTCGACGATGAGGTCGCCGACTTTATCAGGCCTTGCGTACCAGCGGGAATCCCAGCCTTTGATGACGCCTACGCGCAAACCGTGCGGATTGACTTTCTGTCCCATATAGGCGATCCTCCTTAGCTTTCTTCGCCGTCGCGCTCGGCAACGGTGACGGTGATGTGACTGGTGCGTTTGAAGACGCGGAATCCGCGGCCTTTGGCGCGGGCGTGCATCCGCTTCATGATCGGTCCCGCGCCGACCAGCACCTGAGATACATAGAGCCCGTCGCGGTCGATGTCGAATTTGCTCTCGGCGTTGGCGCAGGCACTGTCCAGCACCTTGACCAAAAGCTCGCTCGCCGCTTTGGGGGTGTGCAGAAGGATGGCGCGGGCTTTTTTAACGTCTTTGCCCCTGATCAGTGCTCCCACAATGGATACCTTCCGCGGCGAAATGCGGGCGTATTTATGATGCGCTGTCGCTTGCATACTCGTTTACCTCCCGCTTGTCTTGCTTCCGGCATGACCCCGGAAGGTGCGCGTCGGGGCGAACTCGCCCAGTTTATGCCCGACCATGTCTTCGGTGATATAGACAGGCACATGCTTGCGTCCGTCATGGACGGCAAAGGTGTGCCCCACAAAGTCGGGGAATATGGTGGAGGCGCGGCTCCATGTCTTCAAGACCTTTTTCTCGTTCTTCTTGTTTAGCTCGTCTACCCGCTTTAACAGCTCGGGAGCGGCGAACGGGCCTTTTTTAATGCTTCTGCTCATGGATCCTCACCTCACCTACTTAACATTACGGCGTTTAACGATCAATTTATCGGTACGGTGCTTCTTCTTGCGGGTTTTATGCCCCAGTGTCGGCTTGCCCCACGGTGTGACCGGCCCCGGGCGTCCGATCGGGCTTTTGCCCTCGCCGCCGCCGTGCGGATGGTCGCAGGGATTCATGACCGAGCCGCGCACCGTCGGACGGATGCCCATATGGCGTTTGCGCCCGGCTTTGCCGATTTGGATGTTCTCATGGTCGAGGTTGCCGATTTGGCCGATGGTGGCTTTGCAATCCAAACGCACGATACGCACTTCGCCCGAAGGGAGCCTGATCTGCGCCGAAACGCCTTCTTTGGCCATCAGCTGAGCCGAAGCCCCCGCGCTGCGCACCATCTGCGCCCCGCGCCCGGGATAAAGCTCAATGTTGTGGATGACGGTGCCGAGCGGGATGTTGGCGATGGGCAGACAGTTGCCCGGCCGGATGTCGGCTCCCGCGCCCGAGATAACGGTGTTGCCGTCTTTGAGGCCGACGGGGGCGATGATATACCGCTTCTCGCCGTCTTGATATTCAACCAGCGCGATGTTGGCACTGCGGTTGGGGTCGTATTCAATGCCGATGACTTTGGCCGGCATATCGAGCTTGTCGCGTTTGAAGTCGATTTTGCGGTATTTGCGCTTCTCGCCGCCGCCGTGGTGGCGAACGGTGATGCGCCCGTAGCTGTTGCGGCCGGCCGTCTTCTTCATCGGCTCGAGCAGGGATTTTTCCGGGGTCTTTTTGGTGATCTCGGCAAAATCGCTGACCGTCATATGCCGCCGGGACGGGGTCGTAGGTCTAAACGTTTTAATTCCCATAATTTTCAGCCCTTCTAACTGTTAACCATTAACCATTGACCAAATTGTCAATTGTCAATTGTCAACTGTCAATTGACTTACACCATCCCCTCGAAGAATTCGATGCCCTTGCTTTCGGGTTTGAGCCGGACAATGGCTTTTTTGCGAGCCGAACGGCGTCCGATGTGAACGCCCATGCGTTTGACCTTGCCCTGCACGTTCATGGTATTGACCGATTGGACTTCCACGCCGAAAATGGTCTCCACCGCTTGGCGGATCTCGATCTTGTTGGCGTCGCGGGCGACCTCGAAAGCGTATATCTTGTCGCCGGCTTTTTCCATCGAACGTTCGGTGATGATGGGCTTGACGATAATGTCATACGGTGTTTTCATTTTCCGAACACCTCCCCGATGGTTTCCAGCGCGGCTTTGTCAACAATCAGCGTTCCGGCGTTGACGATGTCATAGACGCTCATCACGCCCGTGAAGGTTGTTTTCACACCCTGGATGTTGCGCGCCGATTTGACAATGTTCTCTTTTACGTCTTTTGTAACGACATAGCTCTTGCCTTCGACGCCCAGCGCGGCTAGGAAGGCGATGAATGCCTTTGTCTTGATCTCCGGCATGTCCAGCCCGTCGATCACCAGCACTTTGTTGTCGGCCGCTTTCTGCGACAGCGCGCTGCGCATGGCCAAACGGCGGGTCTTCTTGTTGATGCTCATGGTGTAGTCGCGCGGCTTGGGCGCGAAGGCCACGCCGCCGTGCGTCCATTGGGGGGAGCGGGTGCTGCCCTGACGGGCGCGGCCTGTTCCCTTTTGGCGGTACGGCTTGGCGCCGCCGCCCCGGACTTCGGCGCGGGTGAGAGCCGACTGCGTGCCTTGGCGGCAGGCGGCAAGATGGGCTTTGACAACGGAATGAACGGAAGCGGCCGACGGTTCGATCCCAAACACCGCGTCGGGAAGATCTACTTCGCCTTTTTGCTTGCCCTTCATATCATATACCTTGGCTTTTGGCATGAGGAAACCCTCCTTTTACGCGTTTTTGACCGAATTTCGGATATACACTATATTCCCGCGGGAGCCGGGGACGGCACCCCTGACCATGATAACGCCGTGCTCCGCGCTTGTCTTGACCACATCGAGATTGAGTACGGTGACCTGTTCGTCGCCCATGTGACCCGCCATTTTCTTGCCCGGCATGACACGGCTGGGGTCTGTACCCGAGCCTGTTGAGCCTAAGTGACGGTGAACCGGACCGCCGCCGTGGGACATGGACTTCCGGCCGTATCCGTGGCGTTTGATGGCACCCGCGTATCCCTTGCCTTTGGAAACACCGGTGACGTCTATCCGATCCCCGGCTTCAAAGACGGTTGCTTCGATAACGTCGCCCGTTTGGTACTCGCCTTCGAGCTGGAATTCTTTCAAGTGTTTTTTCAGCGAAACGCCCGCTTTATCGAAATGGCCGCGTTCGCCTTTGCTCAGTTTACGCTCTTTGGTGTCCATAAACCCGAGCTGGACTGCTTTATAGCCGTCGCGTTCCATTGTTTTGACCTGGGCGACGACACAAGGTCCGGCTTTGATGACGGTGACCGGGATGACTTTGCCGGCTTCGTCGAAAATCTGCGTCATGCCGACCTTTTGCCCGATAATGGCTTTCTGCATCATATTTCCTCCTGTTATTGGTTGGCTGCGCCAACTTGACAGTATTGCTCCCTCCGCCGCTTCGCGGCACCTCCCTCTGAGAGGGAGGCTGCAATCCCTTGGCTCCCTCTTTGAGGGGGCTCCCGCCGCAGGCGGGTGGGGGAGGTTACAGTTTGATCTCGATCTCGACGCCCGCGGGCAAATCTAAACCCATCAATGCCTCAACCGTTTTTTGGCTGGGTTTGATGATGTCGATCAGCCGTTTGTGCGTCCGGCGTTCAAACTGTTCGCGGCTGTCCTTATATTTATGGACGGCGCGCAGGATGGTGATGATCTCCTTATGGGTGGGAAGCGGAATCGGGCCGGATACGCGCGCGCCGTTCCGTTTAGCCGTCTCGACGATGCGCTCCGCGCTTTGGTCGATCAGCTGATGGTCGTAGGCCTTGAGGCGTATACGGATCTTTTCCTTGACCCTTGGGGCTTGCGCCGCGGTTGCAGCCATGTTTCGGTCTCCTCCCTTGCATCCAAGCGTTAGCTTGGTGCGGTACGGGAAATATTTCTCTATTCCCCGCCGTGTGTGTCATCATCGCAAAGACGCTTGAATAGTTTATCGCAAGCAAAATCCTTTGTCAAGCGTTTTTTCGCAAAAGTTTCAGAAAAATTTATAAGCCCTCCCGCGCTGTGCCAAAAGGCCTGAAAACTCAATCATCATTCTCAGCCTCCCTGCCCCAATCCCACCCGAGAGAAAATCCCGGTTCTGTTGACGCGGGCTAACGTCTGTGATATTCTATACATCCAGCAGTTGGGTGGTGTGTCGGCGGTCTTTGTCCCCCGAGAGGGGGTGATGCTATTGAGAATACTTACAGAGCTTCGCAAAACGATCCAAGCTCTGACCAATCTCATTAAGGCAATAAAAACAAAGTAACCGCCCCCGAGCTAAGGTTGGCGGTTACTTTGTAATCCACTAATTTCGAGGCGAAGACCGTATGGTGCGCCGCCCCTTCTGCTGGCAGTATAGCATAAATCACAACCCCTGTCAAGGGGAAAGAAAGGCTGGAATCATATGACGCTGTCCAAAGTCAAAGAGCTGCTGGGGGCGGAAATCCTCTGCGGTGAAAGCAACATGGAGCAAGAGATTCTTTCGGCCTGCGGCTCGGATATGATGAGCGATGTTTTGGCGTTTGTCAAGGAACAGTCGATGCTGCTGACCGGGCTTGTCAACCCGCAGGTGATGCGTACCGCCGAAATGATGGATATGCGCTGCATCGTCTTTGTGCGCGGCAAACGGCCAGACCAACCCATGCTTGACCTTGCCGAAAGCCACGGGATGGTCGTGATGAATACCCCTCTGCGTATGTACCCGTCCTGCGGGCGGTTGTATGAGGCCGGACTCAAGGGAGAGAACGCCTGATGGTCACCGAACGCTACATTGTCAAAGGCGATGATTTTCAGGCGGCAGGCAGCGCGTCGAGCGCGATGAAGCAGATGCTCCGCGGCGCGGGCGTACCGATGGAGGTCATTCGCCGCGCCGCCATTTGTATGTATGAAGGCGAAATCAACATGGTCATCCACGCCCGGGGCGGCGAGGCCGAGGTTTCGTTTGACGGCCAAGAGATCACCATGAAGCTGTCCGACAACGGCTCGGGCATTGAAAACCCCCAGCTTGCCCTGAAAGAGGGCTGGTCAACCGCCACCGACGAAATTCGCGGCCTCGGGTTCGGAGCCGGGATGGGGCTGCCCAATATGAAGCGCAATTCCGATGACCTGACCATCGAAAGCGTCCCCGGCAAAGGGACGACCATTGTGATGAAGATAAAGGTGTGACCGTATGACCGTCCAAGAACTTGTGAACGCCATCAACCTCACCATTCTCTCCGGCGACGGGGAAGCCCTGTCCCGCCCGGCGGAGGGCGGCTACTGCGGCGACCTTTTGAGTTGGGTGATGGGGCGCGCCCCGCGGAACGGGGTTTGGATCACCATCATGAGCAACCTCAACGTCGCGGCGGTGGCCGAGCTGGCCGACATTGCCTGCGTCATTTTGGCCGAAGGCGTCGCGCCCGATCCGCCGCTTTTGGAGCGGGCGAAAAACGACAACATCGCGCTGCTGCAAAGCAAAGAACCCGCTTTCGCGCTGGCGGGAAAAATCCACGCTTTGATTCATGGATAAATTTTACGACCTGCATATCCACTCCTGTCTCTCCCCCTGCGCCGAAGACGACATGACCCCGGGCAACATCTGCGCGATGGCCGCGCTGGCCGGGCTGGAGATCGCCGCGCTGACCGACCACAACTCCTGCGGCAATGTCCGTCCTTTTATCAAACGGGCTGAGGAAAACGGCTTGATCGGTGTGCCGGGGATGGAACTGACGACGCGGGAGGAAATCCATATCGTCTGCCTCTTCCCCGATTGCGGCGCGGCGGAGCGGTTTTCAGGCTATGTCTCCGAACGGCTGCCGGATATTCCGAACAGGCCGGACATATTTGGTCGTCAACTCTACATCGGAAATGACGATGAACCGCTTAGGGAAGAACCGCGCTTGCTGCTCAACGCCGCCGACATCGGCGTTTATGAAGCCGCCGCGCTTATAGAGGGGTACGGCGGAATCGCTTATCCGGCGCATATTGACCGCGACGCTTTTTCGCTGCTGACGGTTCTAGGAATATGGGACGACGCGCTGGGGTTTTCGCTCACCGAACGCACCGCCGAAGGGTTATCATTACCCTACATCATCAGTTCCGACGCGCATAGGCTGGAAGCCATCCCCGACCCGTCAAGGAAACTGAAAATTTCCGCCCCGACGGCGCAGGCCGTTATTGACGCGCTGAAATCGTTGTGATATACTGTTCGTTGAGTGTAAACAAGAGAGGATGATTCTTTTGCCAAATACCAAAACCGCCGTTCCGTTCTCCTCGACGCCCGAGCAAATGAAGGCGCTTGACGCCGTGATTGCCAAACACAAAGGGCAAGCCGGCGCGACCATGCCGGTATTGCAGGAGGCTCAGGAGATTTTCGGCTACCTGCCCGAGGAAGTGCAGCTGATCGTCGCCGAAGGCCTCGGTCTCAGCCTGAGCGAGGTTTACGGCGTTGTGAGCTTTTACACCCAGTTTTCCGTCAACCCCAAGGGGCAGAAGCAGATCGCCGTCTGCATGGGTACAGCTTGCTATGTCAAGGGAGCCAAAGAGATTTTAGAGAAAATTGAAAAAATCGTCGGCTGTAAGGCCGGCGGGATCACCCCGGACGGCATGTTCTCCATCGACGCTACCCGCTGCATCGGCGCCTGCGGTTTGGCTCCCGTCATCACCATCGACGGCGACGTCTACGGGCGGCTGGAGCTGGATCAGATCGACGGTATTTTAGCCAAATACATGAAATGAAGGATTTATCCCTCAGCATTCTCGACATTGTGATGAACAGCGTCAAGGCCGAAGCCTCGCTGATCGAAATCACCCTTGAAGACGACGGCAACCTCTTCTCGGTACATATCGCCGACAACGGCTGCGGTATGGACGAAGCCTTTTTGGCCCGGGTGACCGACCCCTTTACCACGACACGCACCACCCGAAACGTGGGGATGGGCGTCCCGCTCTTCAAGCTGGCCGCCGAACAGGCCGGGGGGACGTTCTCGATCACAAGCGAGCCGGGCAAGGGGACGGAACTGACCGCTTCCTTTGAGCAGAACCACTTGGACAAACCCCCGCTCGGCGATATGGCGGCAACCGTCACGACATTGATCCAAGGTTCGCCCGACGTAGACTTTTCCTACCGCCATGCAACGCCCAAAGGCGAAGCGTCGCTGGATACGCGGGAACTGCGGGAAACCTTAGACGGAGTCCCTCTAGATACCCCTGATGTTTTGAGTTGGATACAAGATAGTCTCTGTGAGGAAGAAAGGATGATCCAAACATGAAAAGCATAGAAGAACTCAAAAAGATACGCGAACAGACCTTAAAAACCATCAACCTGCGCAAGGAAGACGGCGAAGACGCCGTCCGCATCGTGGTCGGCATGGCAACCTGCGGCATCGCCGCCGGAGCCCGCCCAGTTTTGGCGGCCTGTTTAGACGAAGTGAGCAAACGCAACCTCGCCAACGTCTCGGTGACGCAGACCGGCTGCATCGGCGTCTGCCGCCTTGAACCCATCATCGAGGTCTATGTCCCGGGTCAGGAAAAGGTGACCTACGTCAGCATGGACGAGGATAAAGCACGGCGGGTCATCCACGAACACATCGTGAACAATAAGGTCGTCACCGAGCTGACGATAGGAGCGGAGGGAGCATAATGCAGTTGATCAGGTCGCATATCTTGGTCTGCGCCGGAACGGGCTGCCACGCGTCTAAAAGCGACGAAGTCATCGAAAGCCTCAACAAATGGCTGATCGAAGAGAAGATGGACAAAGAAGCCAAAGTCATCAAGACGGGCTGCTTTGGTCTGTGCGCGCTCGGCCCCATCGTCGTCGTCTATCCCGAAGGGGCTTTCTATTCCCATGTGAAGCCGTCCGACGCCGAGGTGATCGTCAAGGAGCATATCGTCAAAGGGCGTCTTGTCACCCGCCTTCTTCACGACGACCACAAACCGACCGGCGAAGTCGCGGCGTCGCTCAGCGACACCGATTTTTACCGGAGCCAGCTGCGCATCGCTTTGCGCAACTGCGGCATCATCAACCCCGAATCCATCGACGAATACATCGCTTTCGAGGGTTATTCGGCGTTGGCCAAAGCCCTGACCGAGCAGAAACCCGAGGAGATCATCGACATCATCCTCAAAAGCGGGCTGCGCGGGCGCGGCGGCGCGGGATTCCCCACCGGGCGCAAATGGCAATTCGCCGCGGGAGCCCCCGGTGACGTGAAATATGTTGTCTGCAACGCCGACGAAGGAGACCCGGGTGCCTTTATGGATCGTTCGGTTCTGGAAGGCGACCCGCACAGCCTCCTTGAAGCCATGACCATTGCCGGATACGCCGTCGGGGCGAATCAGGGTTATATTTACATACGCGCCGAATACCCCATTGCCGTCGAGCGGCTGCAAATTGCCATCCAACAGTCGAAAGAATACGGCTTTTTGGGGGATAATATCTTCGGCACAGGGTTCAAATTTGATTTGGAGATCCGTCTCGGCGCGGGAGCCTTCGTCTGCGGCGAGGAAACGGCTCTGCTCACCAGCATTGAGGGCAACCGCGGCGAACCCCGCCCCCGCCCGCCCTTCCCGGCGGTCAAGGGATTGTTCGGAAAACCGACCCTGCTCAGCAATGTTGAATCCTACGCCAATGTCCCGTGGATTCTGCAAAACGGCTGGGAAGCCTTTGATAAAATCGGCACGGCTACCTCTAAAGGAACGAAAATCTTCGCCCTCGGCGGCAAGATCACCAACACCGGCTTGGTCGAAGTCCCGATGGGAACCACCCTCCGCACCGTGGTGGAAGAGATCGGCGGCGGCTGCCCCGGCGGCAAGGCCTTCAAGGCGGCACAGACCGGCGGCCCTTCGGGCGGCTGTATCCCCGCTTCGCTGATCGATACCCCGATCGACTACGAATCCTTGACAGCCATCGGCTCGATGATGGGTTCGGGCGGACTGATCGTCATGGACGAGGACAACTGCATGGTGGACATTGCCCGCTACTTCCTCGATTTCACCGTGGACGAATCCTGCGGGAAATGCACCCCCTGCCGCATCGGCACCAAGCGGATGTGCCAAATCCTGGATAAGATCACCGAGGGCAACGGCACGATGGAAGACATCGAACTGCTGGAAGACCTGTGCAAGCACATTGCCAAAAACAGCCTGTGCGCCCTCGGCCAAACGGCTCCCAACCCGGTGCTTTCGACCCTGCGTTATTTCCGCGATGAATATGAAGCGCATGTGCGCGAGAAGAAATGCCCGGCCGGTATCTGCAAGCACCTGCTGACCTACACCATCAACGACAAGTGCATCGGCTGCACCGCCTGCGCCCGCGTCTGCCCCGCCGAAGCGATCTCGGGCAAGGTGAAGGAAAAGCATGTCATCGACCCGGCAAAATGTATCAAATGCAACGCTTGCATGGACAAATGCAAGTTCAGTGCCATAGAGAAAGGGTGAGCGGCGGCGCGCCGCGGCGAATGTTTATTGAGCGTAGAAAGGACGGATAGTCTGTATGGCTGATATAATCAAACTGAAAATCAACGGAATCGAGGTCGAGGCTCCGCAGGGCGCGACCATCCTCGAAGCCGCCCGGCTGGCCGGCATCGAGATCCCCACCCTCTGCTATATGAAGGAGATCAACGCCATCGGCTCCTGCCGCATCTGCGTGGTTGAGGTCAAGGGCGGGCGCGGCTTGGCCGCCGCCTGCGTCTTCCCGGCCGCCGACGGCATGGAGGTGTTTACCAACACCGAAGCCGTTGCCGATTCCCGGCGCGGGACGCTGGAACTGATGCTCTCCAACCACCGGATGGACTGCCTCACCTGCCTGCGCAGCCAAAGCTGCGAGCTTCAGAACCTGTCGAAAACCCTCGGCGTGGACAAAGTGCGGTATCCGCTCGACAACCAAGAACCCGAGCTGGAAACCTCGGCTCCGCATCTGACCCGCGACAACTCCAAGTGCATCCTCTGCCGCCGCTGCGTGGCCGTCTGCAAGAAGAATCAGGACGTCGCCGTCATCGGCCCCAACGACCGCGGTTTTGCCACCCATATCGGCTGTGCTTTTGACCGCGACCTGGCCGAATCACCCTGCGTCTCCTGCGGTCAGTGTATCGTCGCCTGCCCCACCGGGGCTTTGACCGAACGCGACCAAACGCAAGAGGTTTGGGACGCATTGGCCGACCCGGACAAACACGTTGTCGTCGGGGCCGCTCCGTCGGTTCGCGTCACGCTGGGCGAATGCTTCGGGATGCCGGTCGGTGAGAACACCGAAGGGAAGATGTTCGCCGCCCTCCGCCGCCTCGGATTCGATAAAGTCTTCGACGTCGACACGACCGCCGACCTCACCATCATGGAAGAGGCCAACGAGTTTATCGAGCGGGTTCAAAACAAAGGGAAGCTGCCGCTGATCACCTCCTGTTCGCCCGGCTGGGTGAGCTACTGCGAACGGTATTATCCCGAGTTTTTGGATAACCTTTCGACCTGCAAATCCCCGCAGCAGATGTTCGGGGCGATGGTCAAAACCTATTACGCGCAAAAAGCGGGCATTGACCCCAAAAACGTTTTCGTCGTCACCATCATGCCCTGCACGGCCAAGAAATACGAAATCCTCCACCGCGACTCCGCTATCAAAGGATTGCCCGACGTCGACGTCGCCCTGACCACCCGCGAACTCGGCCGCATGATCGAGCGCGCCGGATTGATGTATGCCGATCTGCCCGATGAGAAGCCCGACCCTGCCTTCAGCGAATATACCGGCGCGGGTGTCATCTTCGGCGCGACAGGCGGCGTGATGGAAGCGGCTCTGCGCACCGCCGCCGACACCCTGACCGGGCAGGAGCTGAAGAGCGTTGATTACAACGGCGTGCGCGGGCTGGAAGGCGTTAAGGAAGCGAGTGTAGACGTTGCGGGACTGAAAGTCAACGTCGCCGTCGCGTCCGGCACAGCCAACGCCAAAAAACTGCTCGACATGGTCAAGAGCGGCGAGAAAGACATCCATTTCATCGAGATCATGGGCTGCCCCGGCGGCTGCGTCAACGGCGGCGGCCAGCCTGTCCAGCCGATGGGGTTGAAAAACTTCACCGACGTCCGCGCCGCCCGCGCCAAATCCCTCTACGATATGGACAAAGGCAATCCGCTGCGCAAAAGCCATGACAGCCCGCTGATGAAGACGGTTTACAAAGACTTTCTAGGCGAGCCGGGCAGCCGCAAGGCGCACGACGTCCTGCACACCCATTATCACAAAACGGAGAAATACCCGGGCGTGAAGGTCTAATATGTCAGTATCCAGGCTGTTCAACCGGTCTTACCGCGATCATATCCGCGACAGCGAGACCCTCAGGCTGTTGAATATCATCATACTATCGGTGGCGGTGGGCATGTTTATGTTCACCGCCATTGGCGGCGCGGCGTTCACCGGGTATGCCTCGGCTCTCGGGGCGGGGGAGTTTACCTTCGGGCTGATCTCCGCCCTCCCGGTTTTGGCCAGCCTGCTCCAGCTTCCTGTCTCCTTCCTTGTCCAGCGGAACGGGAGATTCAAACAGTTTTTCATGGTTGGCGGCGTTGTTCAGCGTTGTTCATGGATTCTTGCGGCGTTTATCCCGGTGTTCTTCCCGATTGGGGATTCAAGGCTTTGGATGCTGATCGTTCTGGTTACATTGGCGGCGATGGGCGGCGCGTTTGTGTCTATCTCCCATATGTCGCTGATGGCTTCGGTCGTGCCGATCGACATCCGCGGGCGGTATATCACGACGAGGCAGCGGGTCTCGACCGCCAGCTCGCTGGTGGCCGGGCTGGGCATCGCGTTTGTGTTAGACCACGCCCCGGGTTTTATGGGGTATACCATCGTCTTTGCGGTGGGCGGCGTCTGCGGATTGATCGACATCCTAATGTACGCGCCCTATAAGTTCGATAAAATCCCGAAGGCGGTGGAGGGTTCTTCGTTCAGCAAAGGGCTGAAAGCCTGTTTCACCACGGCAAAATCCCGCAACTGGCTGCTCTTTTGGGTGTTTTGGAGTTTCACCGTCAACCTCAGCGCGCCCTTCTTCGGCAAATACGCCATTGATAAACTCTCTCTCTCCTACATAAGCATCATCCTCGCCGGGCAGATTGTGGCCAACTCGCTCACCCTGCTCGTCGTCTCCCGCTGGGGCGTCTTCCTCGACCGCTACGGCGGCACGGCAACCATGATGATCTCGGCCACCATGTCAACCATCTTCATCGGGGTATGGCTCTTTGCCGTCCCGGGCAGCATATGGCCGCTCTTCCTCTTCAACTTTTTCGGCGGCTTCTTTTGGTGCGCCAACGAGGCCTGTATGGTCAACATGCAGTTCTCGCACACACCCGAGAACGGACGCCCGATCGCCATCGCCGTCTACGCCGTCCTCACCTCAGTGGCGACGGCGGCGGCCTTTATCTGCGGCGGAGCTTTGCTGGAGGCGTTGGCTCCGTTGATGGAGAATGCCGGGCGGGTTTTCGCCGGGACGCCGTTTGACCATTATAAGCTGGTGTTCAGCGGCACGATGGTCTTGCGGCTGATCGTCATTGCCGTCTTTCTGCCCCGCGTTTGGAACGAAAAGGGGCTGACCCTCCGCGCCGCCTATGTCAAAGCGTTCAAACACGCCCACTCCAAGTGGTCGATAGAGATTTCCCGCCTGCGCATCTTCCACCGCAAACCAAAACGTTGACAGGGTGTGATACAATGGATTTCCGAAAAGCCAACAGCAGCGACGTCCCCGCTCTCATGCAATTCCGCAAGCAGCAACTGCTTGAAGAAGGACTGCCGCCCGGTACCGATCCTGCCGTTACGATAGACGGGGAACTGACGGAGTATTTCACTTCCGGCTTGGCCGACGGTTCGTTTATTGCGTGGCTTGCCGCCGATCAAGAAGCCGTCATTGCGTCAAGCGGCCTCTGCTTTTATCAGCTCCCGCCGACATTCCATAACCCGACTGGGAAGGTTGCCTATATCACCAATATGTATACCCTTCCGGCGTATCGAAAGCAAGGCATAGCGTCACGGTTGTTTGAGCTTCTGCTCGACGAGGCAAGGGCGCGGGAGTATAGTATCGTCAGGCTTCACGCTTCCAAAGACGGAAGAAATATTTACGCCAAAGCGGGCTTTACCGATTCAGATGGGTATATGACCATGAGGCTGAAAGGCAACAGATGATATGATCTATGTATCCGGCATTGATTATAGAGGAAACATATATTAGGAGGGTATCATTATGATTACGGAACGCAGCATGATTCATGATGTGGTGGATTTAATCCCTGAAGCTGATCTTACGAAGATTTACGCGATCATAAACGCTTATCTGACATCGGATTATCAAGAGGAATTAACGGATGACGAAGAAAAGTGGGCAGACGAAGGGTTTGCTCAAATCGAACGCGGTGAGTGTATCACGGCAGACGATTACATGAAAAAACGCGGATTGACCAATTAACCCCCACAAAGGAGGATGACCCCATGACGCCGCAAGAAGTGTTTGACGTCATCAAACGGGACGCCATAGATATATACAACGAGGAGGAATTTCTCAAATTATTACAATCCGGCAAGCCGCTGACCGTCAAATTCGGTGCTGACCCTTCACGCCCGGACTTGCATTTGGGGCATTCGGTGCCGCTGAAAAAACTGCGCCTGTTACAGGACGCGGGGCACCGCATCGTCTTCCTGATCGGCGATTTCACCGGGATGATCGGCGACCCGTCCGGGCGCAGCAAGACGCGCGTCCCGCTCACCTTTGAGCAGGTGCGTGAAAACGCCAAGTCCTATATCGAGCAAGTCTCCAAATTCCTCGACCCGGAGAAAGCGGACATTGTCTACAACTCCGATTGGCTGGGCAAAATGTCGTTCACCGAGGTCTTGCGGCTCTGCGGCAAAACGACGCTGGCGCGCGTTCTGGAGCGGGACGATTTTCAAAAGCGTTATCATGGTAATCAGCCCATCGGCTTGCACGAGCTGCTCTACCCGATGATGCAGGGGTATGATTCGGTCGCGCTGAACGCCGATATTGAGGTCGGCGGCACCGATCAAACCTTCAACCTGCTGATGGGGCGCAACCTGCAAAAAGACTACGGCCAAAAGCCGCAGGTCGTCCTCACCTTCCCCCTGCTCCCGGGTTTGGACGGGGTGGAGAAGATGAGCAAATCTTTGGACAACTACATCGGCGTGGACGAACTGCCCGACGTTATGTTCGAGAAGTGTATGCGTGTCCCCGACGCCCTGCTGGACGATTATTTCCGCCTGACCACCGACGTAGAGCCCGAAACATTCCGCCCGCTGATGCAAAACGACGTCCGCGCGGCGCACTTTATGTATGCCGAAGCGGTTGTGACCATGTATCACAACGCCGATGCCGCGTCACACGGGCGTGACCGTTACAACGCCGTGGCGGCGGGCGGCGCGCCGGACGCGGTCGCGGAAGTCTCCCTGCCCAAAGGTGAGTACCCCCTGTGGAAACTGGTGGCCGACGCCGGGCTGGCCGTCAGCGGCAGCGAAGCGCGGCGGCTCTGCAAAGAAGGCGGGATCATGGTCAACAACGAGCGCAAAACCGACCCGAACGAGGTCTTTGCCGGAGCGGAACCATTGCTGATCAAGCGCGGCAAGGGCAAATTCGCCCGGGTGGTGTTTGATTAGTATAAGGTGAATTCAAAAAAGTACGCCACTTTTTCCTTTACACTTCTTCCGTCTTCCTCAACTCCGATATATTCCTCCTCAACTTTTACGAATCGGTATTTTCCGGCATCCAATGGTTTTTTTAGTCTGTTAAAGTCAAACGTAAGGAGTGTGGATTGATTGGGGGGAGTGTATAAAAGAACCGCGCCGAAATATCCGCCTGTCTGTGTGAATTCTAAAAATACCCAAATATCAACATCCCATTTTTGCACGAAAAATTCCGGGCTATACCCTATTTCACTATCTGTCAGATTTTCAATAATATAATTGATTTTCTCTGAACCAACCGGGTATTCGGGTTTCTCGGCATATATCCTCATGTCTTTCCCCATCTTTTCGGGAATCTCTGTTGGCGCGGGGAATTTATTTGCTTCCCAGTTGGTGCATGACTGGCAAAATAAAGCAAGGGTAAGGCATATGCTATATGCTTTTACCCGCTTCATAGTGTCTGATAACGTCATCTATATGTACTTAATATTGCTGCTAAAAGCGGAGTAATCCTGCATCCATTATTTTCACCCGTATCACGGGCAGAAATAGCAACTGCTTGAAAGCCATTACCATGAATATAAAAAGGGCCTCCGCTGCCGCCATTATCTGTACTTGTATTGTTAGAACTAACTTTACCGGTTGTTAACCCAGTGATACTGCCACTGCTTGTATATTGCTTATAAGTTTGCCTGTTATTTACAATTACTTTTGGATAGCCTGTAATTCTTATTGGTGTCCCTACCGACATATTCGTTGTCCATCCGAAAAGCCCTGTTTGATTTGTCAGACTTGTGTCTATCTCGAGAATGGCAAAATCATTGCTTTCTGTATGGTTTCCATTAAGCCACTCTTGTGAAGCAAGGGCTTTTGTCGCCATAATCGTACCAAATGGGTATGAGCTTCCATCTCTTGAAGGGCGGATTTCGATGGATACAATAGGATAACCAAGATCAAGAACATGTGCAGCAGTTAATAATGCTTTATCCGCAAAAACAAAAGCAGACCCCTCACTTACCTGGCTTGTTCCTTGAAAATTTACACGGATATGTGCAACACCATATACGTAAGGGTTGCTCTCGACCAACAGACCGCCGTATAATCCAAATGGCGTTACAGTTCCTCCGCCCATACCGGATATAGACGCTTCATATCCGGGCGGCATATATCCGGGAGCGTCAAGAACGGTACCGTTCATCACTTCCCGCTCACTCAGCGGGTTCATTATCGTGACCTCTTCCCGTTCTCCGGTTAATAGATCAAAGCTAACCATTGTGATCTCGGATTGATACGTTTCCCGTATAAATCCGTCATTCATAAAATCAGCATTTTCCCCCATCGCCAAACCACTAAAGGAGTTTGTGTATATAAGGACTAATGATAGAACGCAGCACAGAAACAGAGCTTTTACTTTATTTGCTTTTAACATTTAAATACCTCATTTCGTTTTTGTTGAATTTATTTGACGCGTTTCCTAATCCCCTTAAGCATATCACCTCATTTCTTATGTACTTGTACTTTGCTATATTATCATGCTCTCACCACCTTTATTGGTATTAACAACAGTCTATCATGTGTCTGCTATGTTTGCAATACATTGTTTCATAATAATTTTGTCGAATAATGCTTCTAATGCTCATCCCTTTTCCCCTTTACTTTGCTGTACATTCGTATTATAATGAGGAAACAAGAAAAGCACAGGAGGCAATCCCATGAAAAAGCGGCGCGTATTTATCTTTACATTATCCGTCCTGCTGGCGTTGAATTTCATCACGGCGGGGTTGATTTCCGTTGTGCTGCAATCGTCCGGCATTGCTTTCGTCCGTTTCCCCGACGGAACCGTCATGTTGGGAGATCAGACGCGGGCGGCGGAAACCCGCCCTTCGATCCAGCCGCCTATCACCGTCCCTGTCGGCAATCCCCCTTCTCAAAAACCTGACCCGGACGGAGCTCTGACTTTTGCCGGGATTTATAAAAAAGCCGTGCCGTCGGTCACCGCTATCATTTCAGAGGGCGCGTATGCCAGCGGTTCCGGCACAGGCATCATCATAACCGAAGACGGTTATATCCTCACCAACAACCATGTGGTGGAGGGCGCGCGCGGCATCAAGGTGATCCTGCACGACGGCGGCGAATATTCTGCCGACCTGATTGGAAACGACCGTCTCTCCGACCTCGCCGTGATCAAAATCAAAGCGTCCGGCTTAACGCCCGCCGAGTTCGGCGATTCCGACGCCATGGAACACGGAGACCCGGTGGCCGCCATCGGCAACCCGCTGGGCATCGAACTGCGCAACACCATCACCGCCGGCATCATCTCCGGCGTCAACCGCGACATCACTCTCGAAGATTCGGGCGGCGACATCACCATGACGGTTTTGCAAACCAATTGCGCCGTCAACCCCGGCAACTCCGGCGGGCCGCTTCTCAATGAGTACGGGCAGGTGATCGGCATCATCAGCAGTAAGATCATGGGCAGCGCGTCCAGCACCGTCGAAGGGCTGGGTTTTGCCATCCCGAGCAATACCGCCGCGCCGTTGGTGACCCAGTTGATCGAATACGGTTATATCAGAGGCCGCCCCGCGCTGGGGATCACCATCGAACTCACTTACAGGCCGACCGCTTTCATGCCGCCCGGCGTCTGCGTCGATACCGTCAACGAACGGTCGGACGCTTATACCAAACTCCAAAAAGATGATATTATTACCCATGTCAACGGAACCGCCGTTTCGAGCGTCAGCGACATCAACGAAATCAAAAACAAACACAAAGCGGGAGATTCGCTCAAGCTGACCATTTGGCGTTACGGCGACATACTGACCGTAGACGTGCGGCTGATGGAAGAAGGAGACACGAAATAGATGAAACTTGGGTTTGTAGGGCTGCCCGGTTCCGGGAAGACGACCATTTTCAACGCGCTGACCGGGGCGGGCGTGCAGGGATACAATGAAGCCAACCTTGCCGCCGTTTCGGTGCCGGACGGACGGCTGGAGCGGCTGGCGGCCATGTATGATCCTAAGAAGGTCACACCCGCCACGGTTAATATTGTGGACATTGCGGGGCTGGCCAAAGGTTCGGGGCTGGGCAACCGTTTCTTGGCGCACATCCGGGAGGCCGACGCCATTCTCATGGTGCTTCAATGTTTTGACGGCGGCGGCGATCCTTTGGGCGACCGGGAAGCCATCAACATAGAGCTGTGCATGGCCGACATCGAGCTGGTGGAGAAACGCATCGCCCGGGCGGCGAAGATGGCCAAAGGGGACAAGTCCCTTTTGCATGAAGTTGAATTGTTCACCGCCCTCAAAGCGCATTTGGACAACGGTCTGTGCGCAAGGGTGTTCGATGGCAGCGACGACGACAAAGCCCTCATCGCCGATTGCCCGCTGCTGACCAATAAGCCAGTGCTTTACTGCGCCAATCTCTCCGAGGAGTTTTTCCGCGCGCGCGATACAGTTCAGCCGTACTTAGACTTGGAAAAGGCCGCCCGGGAAGAGGGCTCGGCCGTTTTCCCCATCTGCGCGGCACTGGAAGCCGAGATCATCGAGATGGAGCCGGACGACCGCGCCGCCTTCCTCGAAGACTTAGGTTTGACCCAGCCGGGGCGCGACCGTTTGATCCAAATCTCCTATGATTTACTGGGGTTGATGTCGTTTTTAACGGCGGGCGCGCCCGAAGTCCGGGCATGGACGATCGCCAAAGGGACGAAAGCCCCCGCCGCCGCCGGAAAAATCCACAAAGACATCCAGCGCGGCTTTATCCGCGCCGAAGTCGTTTCGTTCGACGCGCTGATGGAGTGCGGCTCGATGGCGGCGGCCAAAGAGAAAGGGCTTGTGCGGCTGGAAGGCAAGGAATATGTGATGAAAGACGGCGACGTGGTGTTGTTCCGGTTTAACGTATAGTTGACATTTGCCGTTACATGTGATACGATGACGGCAGATGATAACAAAACGAGGTGTTTTTATGTCAGTCCAAGTTTCCACCCGTATAGACGAGGCGACCAAAAAGCAATTTGATCGGATATGCGAAGCAATCGGGATTTCACCATCCAATGCAATCAGTATGTTTATCAAGGGCGTTATCAATCATAACGGGATTCCTTTCAGTCCTGTTATTTCCGAAAAAGCAGTCAGACCGCCGTTTGAATTTGGCATATTGCCGGAGAAAATGCCGAGAGAGGCTGTGTTCGGCTGTATGCGCGGACAATTTGCGATGGCGGATGATTTTGACGCGCCGTTGGAGGATTTTAGGGAGTATATGGAATGAAACTGCTTCTTGATACGCACACAGCCCTTTGGTGGGTCAACGAGCACGAAAAACTGTCGTCTGATGCGAAAAATATGCTATTGGATGATACTCATACGTTATATATCAGTATTGTTTCAGCATGGGAAATCGCTATTAAAGCAAGCCTCGGAAAGCTGCCCGGATTTGACGGCGGCGCGAGCCGTTTTCTAACGAAGGTGACCGAAATGCCGGTTCTCTTGCTTCCGGTTGAACCGCACCATATAGAACAGGTCGAACCCCTTCCCTACATCCACCGCGATCCCTTTGACCGCCTGCTGATCGCAACGGCTAAATCGGAAGGCATGACCATCTTGACAGCGGACAAAAACATTCATCAGTATGATGTACCGACGGTGTGGTAGGGAAGGAGAAATACATGGCTCTACCGTATGCTCATGGAAGAAAAGTCAACTCAATTTTTCAGTTTTTTGGAAAACATGAAAACGGCATTACAAACGCATTTGTATGGGTACTGGCAAAATGTCCAAGACTTGCACAAAACTTTGTCAACGATATATTAGGGCCTAATATATATGGCTTTAATGATTACATAACATCCACTCAAGACTATACTTCTAAAGATGGTATTACAGACATTGAAATGACTGATAATAAAAATTTTTACTTAATCGTTGAAGCGAAATATGGATGGAATCTTCCGGGAATCGACCAGTTGGAACTATACACACGCAGGGAGAAATTTATTAGTAGCCCGGCAAGGCATAAAGCGATCGTAACGATGTCAGAATGTAGTCAGGAGTATGCCGTCCTTATTCTTCCTCCCGAAATAAATGAGGTTCAAATCAAGCACATCTCTTGGAAAGAAATATATCACATAACAAAGAAAAGCATAGTTGATTCTACACACAAGCAAAAGTGGTTATTAATTGAGTTTGAACATTTTATGGAGGTGCTTACAACAATGCAAAAGCAAGAATCGAATTGGGTATATGTTGTTTCATTGAGTGATGATATGCCTGAGGGTTGGGGTATCAGTTGGATAGATATTGTAAAATCACGCGGCCTTTATTTCCATCCAATAGGAAACAGCTGGCCGTCAGAACCTCCCAATTACATAGCTTTTCGATATGGTGGGAGGCTTCAATCTATCCATCATATAGAAAGTTATGATGTATTTACCGATCCGCATTCAAAAATAACGGAAATACCGAGTCTATCTTGGAACCCCCATTTCCTGTATACGCTAGGAAAAGCTATCGAGCCAATAAAAGAAGTTAGAACTGACGGTAAAAGGATACCTCGGGCTATGCGGGTTTGGGCTATGCTAGATACGCTTTTAACATCAGATACTATTGCGGAAGCCCGTGATATATCTAAAGCAAGGCAAGAATCACCCTAAGAATCCTTTGATATATTAAAAACGGACGGTACCCCTCATGCAAGACAAAACAAGCAGCCGCATCCAGCTCCTCGACGCCCTGCGGGGGTTTTGCATCATCCTCGTCGTCGCTTTCCATATCGCCTACAATCTCGTCGATTGGGACATCGTCCCGTCCGGTTTGGTGTACAATCCGGTGTTAAACGTCTTGCAGCCGTTTTTCGCCGGGGTGTTTATCGTGCTGGCTGGGATTTCGTCCCGTTTTTCGCGCAGCAATCTCAAACGGGGGCTTCAACTGACCGCCTGCGCCGCTTTGGTGACGGTTGCCAGTTTATTGGTGCTGCCCGCCCCGTTTCTATCATTCAAGGCTCTGTTTGGGATTTCGCCGACGGGAGCGGAGATCGGCGCGTTGATCGAATCGGGAAAGATCACCCTGCATAAAAACATCTTAGCGCAAGCCGCGGCTGGCGGGATGACAACGCCGGGAGAACTGGGAACGCTTGCCCTCGCTTCGTATCAAACCCCTTACCCATTGCTGGGGGTTCCGATCACTTTCGGCATTCTCCATTTGCTCGCGGTTTGCGTTTTGCTTTACACCCTGCTCCATAAATGTAAGATCATCATCCCCGTTTCGGCTTTGGGCGCGGCCTATCTGTTGTCCAATGGAATCACGCAATGGCCGGACACCCCTTCGGCCGACTACTTCCCATTGGTTCCGTGGTTTTTTGTTTTCTTGTTCGGCGTTTGGCTGGGCGGCTCAATCCGGGAAGGGAAGTTCCCAAAGTGGTTTTACGAGGTAAAAATCCCCCTATTTCCGGCCATCGGGCGGAAGACCCTGCTCATTTACCTGTTACACCAGCCTGTATTATATGGAACACTATGGATTTTTGAAGCCGTCTCCGATTAGATTTCGGCTAAACAGCGCATAATAACGCCATACATTAACGAAAAGGGTGGTTTTTATGCGCGTATCCGAATTGATGAACGCCAACGTCGTCTCCATTACGCCGGACGAGCCGGCATTGCTCGCGGCAAGGCTGTTATCGCGCCACAACATCGGTTCCCTGCCGGTCTGCTCGCTCGACGGCAAACTGCGCGGGATGCTGACCGACCGCGACATCGTGCTGCGCTGCGTCGCCACCGAAAGCGACCCGCAGACAACCCGTGTGCGCGAGATCATGACGCGCGGTGTTGTGTCCGTCACGCCCGAAGATGACGTCCGCGAAGCGGCACACAAAATGTCGCATGAGCAGATACGCCGCCTCCCGGTGGTCAACGCCACAGGTTCGGTCGTGGGGATGCTCTCGCTGGGTGACATGGCAAAAAGCCGCGCCATGGACATGGAAGCGGCCAACGCTTTGAGCGAAATCAGCGTGAATGTGAAGAAGGTCTGAGGGCGGCGTCCGCCGCCTTTACATATGCCTATTCACCTTTATCCTCATCCCCTTTCCGTTCCGGCAGGGAGTTGAGAAAGATAAAAATTGCCGCTATGAAGGCGATCATCAAAACCGCGGCAATGATGCTTCCAACTCTCCCGTATTTCTGATAAATCCACACCGCTAACTCAAAACCATCGAGTTCCATTGTATATACTCCTTTACAACCGTTGTCGAACCTTTTATGGTTATATCAAATTATAACCGATAACGGTTATAATAGCAATATCAAATGAGGTGATATTGCTATGTTTACCGTAGATACTCAGTTTTCTAACGCGAATGTCCCGAGGACAATACGATTTACAGACAAGATATTTAGTGAGCTCAACGAAGCGGCGGAAGCAAATGACATTTCATTCAATATGTTGGTTTTACAGTGTTGCCGCTATGCGCTTGACCACATGGAGGAAACAGAGCAATAAAAGGAGCGGCTATGACCGCTCCTTTTATAGTTGCAAATAGTAGACCTTGACAAACGCTTCTATGTGTATTATTATGTGTATCAGGAGGTGTATATTATGCGCACCAATATCGTTATTGATGACAGCCTCATGCAAAAGGCCATGAGTGTTTCGCAAAGCAAGACAAAAAAAGAAGTCATCGAAAAAGCGTTGCTGGAGTTTATTGCCGCGAACACCCGAAGGGATTTGCTGGATTTACAGGGAAATATTTTATTTGCGGACGACTATGATTATAAGGCATTACGGGAGGGTCGTTAGTTGATATTGGTGGATACATCGGTCATCATCGATTTTCTAAAGGGTCATCACAATGCAAAAACAGAGCTTTTTGAATCTGTATTGAAGCAAAAAGCCCCGTACGGGCTTGCGTCATATACCTACCAAGAGGTTTTGCAGGGGGCAAGGGACGAACGGGAATACAAAAGGTTAAAGGATTATTTGTCCACCCAAAGAATCTGCTTTCTGCCCGAGACAATCGAGTTATACGAAAAAGCGGCTCTGCTGTTTTTCAATTTGAGGCGTCAAGGGTTTACACCAAGAAGCACGATTGACATTCTAATCGCGTTAACGGCAATGGAAAATGATCTGTTCTTATTGCATAACGACAGGGATTTTGACATGATTGCCTCCAAAACCGCCGATTTGAAAATATTGAATCGGCTGTATGAGTAAACAGCCTATTCACCGTTATCCTCATCCCCTTTCCGCTCCGGCAGGGAGTTGAGAAAGATAAAAATTGCCGCATATTCTTTATGCTTGACATACTCTATAGCTACGGTTATAATAAAGGTGTGGAAACCTAGACGGTTGCCACAAGTCGATACTTACCGTTACATTAGGCTATAAGCCTCAAGCAATCGGTGAGCCATCTGTTAGAGGCAGACGGCTCACTACTTCTTTTTATCAGAGCGTACATGGTCAACTACCGCAATGACAGTCAACACAATCGTACAGATGCCCACAATAATTTCTGAAGTAATATGTACCAGCCTCCTTTCGAGAATTACTTCCCGCGAGGGCTGCATACACGCCTCCATTCCGCTCTCACGGGATGACAGGCAACCATCTCTTTACCATCACCGTCTACAAGAAACAGTAGCCGGTAGGTTTCCACAACGGCATAATACAGCATTATCTTTCTATTGTCAAATTATAGATGGATGTCATTCCTTTTTATCTCCCTCCTCATCCCCTTTCCGCTCCGGCAGGGAGTTGAGAAAGATAAAAATTGCCGCAATGAAAGCGATCATTAAAATCGCGGCAACCACAGAGCCAACCCGCCCGTATTTCTGATAAATCCATACCGCTAACTCAAAACCACCGTGTTCCATGATGTACCTCCCTTATTGCAGCCAATCTATAATGCAACCGATTAGTAGCATTTCTATCCCTACTATGCCACAAAATAGTAGCATAGTCAAGGGGTGCAAAAATGGTATTTCAAAGACTGGAAGATTTACGAGTGGACAAAGATATGACACAGCAGAAAGTTGCAGACTTATTAAATTGTAAACGGGAAGTATACCGCAGATATGAAAGGGGCATCAGAGAAATCCCGATTTGGGCACTTATAAAGCTGGCGGATTTCTATCATGTGAGCATTGACTATATTCTCGGGCGGACAGATAACCCGAAATCATTCTGATATATTGCTATTTTCAATGCTTTTGAGTATAATGAACTGGCCGGGGCAACCCGGCCGGAAAACGCCAAGCGTACGCTAGGCGAAGGGTAAAATTGAAAACGGCGCAAGCCGGACGGTTACGCCCCCCTAATCCCTTAGCAAAGTCCACAGGAAAGGGGGGAGCGCGTGATGGAAGTGGCATACATAGTTTCTATGGCGGTGATCGCTGTGGTCGCTATCGTAGTAAACAACCGTAATACGAAAAAATAACCCATCCCGGTCAAGGCAAGGGTTATTTTTTTCCTAAACCTTGGGCGTAACCGTTGAAGGTTTTGCCCTTTTCTGCGTTCATTATACTCCCGCGTCACCATATTGTCAAGTCCTTTTCCATGCCGCGAACACCTAGAGGGATTTGCTTGATTTACAGGGAATTATTCTATTCATCTTTTTCCTTATCCCCTTTCCGCTCCGGCAGGGAATTGAGAAAGATAAAAATTGCCGCAATGAAAGCGATCATTAAAATCGCGGCAACCACAGAGCCAACCCGCCCGTATTTCTGATAAATCCATACCGCTAACTCAAAACCGCCGTGTTCCATGATGTACCCCCATTATTATCGTTATACCGATAATAATGGATTTTTTCTTTCTTGTCAATCGGTATTCCGATAACGTTTTCTATCAAAGCTGATACACTTAACGCAATACCAATATGCGAGGGTGTATTATGGGAATTTCGCAGGCAGTTATCGAAAGAATCAATGAGCTTAGGGCGGCGAAAGAGCTGTCTATCAATAGGCTCTGTACGTTGTCTGCCGTGCCGCAATCAACCATAAGTGAGTTTATGAGCGGAAAGATCAAGAGTTTAGGGATCGTGAATCTGAAAATGCTTTGCGACGGGCTTGATATTTCGATTGCAGATTTCTTTGACACAGAGGAATTCAGAAATATGGAGCAAGAGATAAAATAAGCAAACACCCTCTCTGATATATTGCTATTTTCAATAATTTTGAGTATAATGGGTTCAGGAGGGATGTTATGAGCAGGGTTTTCACAGCTGTGATTCAGCAGGAGGATGACTGGTATGTCGCCGGATGCGTGGAAAACAATGTGGCTTCACAGGGAAAGTCGATAGATGAAGCGTTGTCCAATCTGCGTGAGGCATTAGAACTATATTATGAAGACAAACCGGTTCCGGCTTTCCACCCCGCATTTGTAACAACATTAGAGGTTGCCATATAATGCCGCCAGTCACAAAACCGGAGCAAATCATCAACGGGTTGGAGCGCAATGGGTTTCGGTTTATCAGACAAAGAGGAAGTCATCGAAAATATAGAAAAGAAGGAAAGACCGTCATTGTGCCGATGCACTATGAACTTACCAAGGGTATATTGCAGTCGATTATCAAGCAATCAGGGCTTATGTATGAAGAGTTGATAAAATAGAAGAAAGGAGCGGCATAACCGCTCCTTTTCACGTTGCGATTTACCCAACTTGGTTTGAGCTTGTTTCCCAAATGATTGATTCAACCCGCTCCAGCGCGGCGGATTTGATGCGTTTGGGCTGTGTGCTGAAAAACTCAATGACAGGCTCTTTCTTCTTCACGTTCCAAATCCCGGCGACTTGCCCGTTGACGGCAATGGTCGGGAGGCAGATGCCGGACTTCAGGACAACCTTGCTTTTAACCTCCTGCGGCAGGATCAAGCGGTTTTCGGGGATGTACGACGCGATGATCGGGTCAAAGCCGGAGAGCAGGGTCAGTTCCGGGATGTCGGCGGTGTCGGCGTCGCTGAAAAAGTAGGTTTTCCTGTCAACCTCAAAATTGCTCAAATCATCAAGGGGGCAATCGGGCAGTTTTTTGGCGTCTTCTTTGCTGATGCCGAAGAACCAAGCCGCATCGGCCCATGTCGCGGGGCCGTATGCGGTAAAATACCTGCGGAGCAACCCGGGCAGGACGTCGGCGAAGCTCTGCGACGGCTCGGCACTGATGAGGTCGAAGTCCCGGCTTGCCATGTCCCGGAACGCGACTTTGCCGAGCTGTGCCAAATAGACGAAAATGCCGCCCCACGGCGAGAAGATATGGCCGATGACTTCAGGGTCATACCGTTCGGCGAAGATTTGCCGGAACTCCGCGCGCGAGTAGACGCCGTCTTCCATCAGACGGATGACCTCATCGGCAATATCTTGGAGCATATCCGCGCCATATATGCTGGTAAGCCATGAATAATAGCCGTCTTTTTGCTCCCCCGCACTGATGGCCAGCAGTTCGGGCAAATCCTCCGGCAGCACGCCATGCAGCGTCCCGCGATAGAGCCACGTTTTGGTCAGCGCGGTTTTCCAGCCCCAAATGTCCGCGCCGCGGATCGCCGCGGAAAACGGCACATTGCGGTAAAACCAGCTGTGCAGACCGAGCAGTTCATGCGCCAGCGTTTCCAAACCGTCGCACCGGCGCGATAAATAAAGCCCGTGCATCCGGCGGCGGTTGATGTTTTCGATCGCTGCTTGATTGGTCATAGGTCACGTTTCCTGTCATCATTTGGTTGCGCGAAGCAATTTCATTATAACACAGGAAGACGCGCCTTGCCACAAAATCTATTCTAGGCGGAACGCTTCAACTCAAAAACCCCTGCACATCGTCCACATCCATTTCGGGATGCAGGGCGATGGACACCGCGTAGCCGATGACGCGAGCCAGCGTCTCCACTTGGGTGTCGATCTCTTTGGGCGTGACCATCAGCCCGCCGGAGAATTTGGAGATTTCGCTCCAGTCGGGTTCGGGCTGCCCGGCCTGTTCCATCAGGTCGCTCATCAGCGTCACCGCGTCCACCACCGTCGGCACGCCCACCGATATGACCGGGATGCCCAGCGTTTTTTGATTCAGAGCCGCCCGGGCATTGCCGACGCCCGAACCGGGAACGATGCCGCTGTCGGAAATCTGCACCGTTGAGCAAAGGCGGGAGAGGCGGCGTGAGGTCAGCGCGTCGATGATGACGACCGCGCCGGGGCGGACATGCTGCAAAGCACCCTGGATCAGTTCGGCGCTCTCCATGCCGGTCGTCCCCAAGACGCCCGGGGAGATGGCGGCCACCGGGCGCATATGCCCGAACTCCTCCGGCATTTTATCCACCAAATGCCGGGTCACCATACAGTTCTGCATGGCCAGCGGCCCGATGGCGTCCGGCGTGATGTCGCGGTTGCCCAGACCGGCCAGCAAGACGCCGTACATCCCGCCGACCGGGAGGAGGGGAGCCAGCTCATCGGCAACGGCCTGCACCGAACGCTTGAAAGAATCCTCCTCATGGCGCATCAGCCCCCGCATCTCAACGGTGACGTAATTCCCAACCGGTTTGCCGAGGGCGCGCGCGCCGTCTTCATTGAGAATTTCCACTTTTGTCACCGGGCAGCCATGCCGTGTATATTCCCTTGCGGCAACGCCTTCGATCTCGGTCGTTTCCTTCGCGCTTTCCTGTATCATTTCCCGCGCTTCCAGCGCGAGGTCGGTGCGGATCGAACCAGCCATACCATTTCCCCCAAATGTAAAATAGGACACGATGTATCGTGTCCTATTTTGGTTGCTTCATACCTAACCGCTTACTTGCCGAGATAATTCATCGGGTTTTTCTGTACGCCGTTGACCTGCACCTCGAAGTGGACATGCGGCCCGGTGGAACGCCCGGTGTTGCCGATGTTGGCGATCTTCTCGCCCTGCCCTACCTTGTCGCCCGCTTTGACGAAGACTTTGGAACAGTGGGCGTAGACTGTTTTATATCCGTTTTGATGGTCAATAAAGACGCACAGGCCGTATCCCGGCTTGGTTCCGGCAAACTCAACGGTACCGCCGTCGGCGGCGACAATGGGTTCGCCGATCGGCCCCGCGAAGTCAACGCCGTAGTGCATACTGTAAGAGCCGAATATCTTCCGCATCCCGAACGAGGAGGAGAGACGCCCGTAATAGGGGCGGATAAAGGTTCCGGTGGCCAGCCGTGTGCGGGTTCCTGTGGCGATGACTTCGGTCACCGGTTCGGAAACCATCAGGCGGCCGGTTTCGTCGATGGCAGGGTCGCCGCCGTCGATCGACGTCCGCTCCGCCATCACAAGGGCTTCCCCGTTGACGCCTTGTGTGCGGACGACGACTTCGCCTGTCCATACGGCGGGGTCTTCGACATATTCGGTCTCAAACGGCACGACCTGGGTATAGGAAATCTGCTCAACGGTTTTCACCGAAAGGAGGGCGTTCCCGCTCCGCGCCGAACCGATCAGGATCGAGAGAAGCTCGTCCTCGCCGCGGAGGAGCGAAATGGGGGCAAGCCGGCTTTGGATGGAGGTATCCTGTAAAAAGGACGCCTGCCCGGCGGACGAATAGCCGGATATAAACGCGTCCAGCACGTTGTGCAGTTCCCCGGGCGACCGCGCCGCGCCGATCGGGACGCCGTCAATGGTCAGGACGCACAGCCTGTCGATGTCGGGGATGGAGCCGAGCAAACCGGCCTCAACGCCCGCGCTGTCGAAGATTTTATTCTTGTTGACGATGGTGAAGCGGTATTCTATATTGGGCACAACGGTGAACGGACGCCCCAAAATCTCACCCGCCTGCGCGGAAACGGCGGACAAGGAGTTTTCCACAATGCTCTGATTGCTGACATACCCGATGCTCTCCCCGTCGAGGATGACTTCCAGCCCCACCCTGTATATGGAGGCGGCAAAGAGCAATACGCCCGCGGCCATAAACGCCAAAGCCGTGTTGGCGCGGCGAAGGTTTTGCTTTTTGCGCGCGGCCGCCCCGGACGCTTCTAAACTAAAACTGGCTCCCCGGCTGGCGTACCTGACCCGCTCGGCGCACCCGGCCGCGATGTAGACAAAGGCGGACGCAATGAAGCGGAAAGGAACGGCAAGGCGGGATAACCCGGAGAACAGCGCGCTGAACAAGCGAACCAGCCGGGCGGCAACCTGCTCCAGCCCGGCGCGGCGGTAAGCCGTTTTATACCTGCGCGCCGTCAGGCGCGAGGCTTCGCGGCATATTGTATTTACTGAGTAACCGGGTTGGGCGAACGTCCTTGAAGGCGTTCTCCCCAATACGGTTTGAGCCATGGGTAAACACTCCATACGTCGATTTGGTTACAAAAAGTTACAACTACTTGTATCATACTATCATTCGGTTTGTTCGTCAAGTGATTTTTCTCAATTTGCCCAAAAATTTCTCGATTATCCAAAAAAAGAGCAGTTTGCACAAAGAAAGGTTGACATAATTCTACATATGGTATACCGTATAGTCGCTTGCCCGATATCTTGCCCGCCGATTTATGCAAAATTTCCATAACGGGCAAATACATCTTTCAAATCGGATGGATTTGTTGTATAATGGTGGACGGAAACCGGGAAGGGGGGAACCTATGATTACGCCGAAATACAAGAGGGTGCTGATCAAAATCAGCGGGGAAGCCATCGCGGGCAAAGGAAACGCGCTGGGCTTCGACGTCATCGGCCGCATCTGCGACGTGCTGAAACGCTGTCTCGACGCCGGGGTGCAGATCGGGATCGTGGTCGGCGGCGGCAACATTTGGCGCGGAGCCAAAGACGGCGCCGACAAAATGGATCGTTCGCGCGCCGACCATATGGGAATGCTGGCCACCGCCATCAACGCCTTGGCCATTGCCGACGTTTTGGAGTCGCGCGGAGCCGAGGTGCGGGTGCAGACGGCCATCGAAATGCGCGCCTTCGCCGAACCCTATGTGCGCCTGCGCGCCATCAGCCACCTCGACAAAGGACGGGTCGTCATCTTCGGCTGCGGGACGGGCAACCCGTTTTTCTCGACCGACACCGCCGCCGTGCTGCGCGGAGCCGAGATTGACGCCGACATCGTCCTGCTGGCCAAAAACGTGGACGGCGTGTACACCGACGATCCGAACAAAAACCCGCTGGCGACCAAATACGAGGAACTCACCCCCGGCGATTTTCTGCGCGACAATTTGGCGGCTATGGACGCGGCGGCGGCCAGTTTATCCCGCGACAACCAAATCCCGGTATTGCTCTTCGCGCTGAAAGACCCCGAAAATATTTTCCGCGCCGTCATGGGCGAAAAAGTAGGAACGTTGGTCAGATAAGGAAAGGATGGTCACAATGGACAGTTATCCCGAAATAGAGGGCAAAATCGCAAAAACGCTGGAGGTCTTGGGGCATAGCTATGCCACCATCCGCGCCGGGAGAGCCAACGCCGCCGTGCTCGACCGGGTCATGGTCGATTACTACGGAACGCCCACGCCGGTGCAGCAGATCGCGTCGATCTCGGCGCCCGAGCCCCGCATCCTGGTCATCCAGCCGTGGGACGCCACCGCGCTGAAAAGCATTGAGAAAGCCATACAGTCTTCCGACCTCGGCATCAACCCGACCAACGACGGCAAGGTCATCCGCCTCGCCTTCCCGCAGCTCACCGAAGAACGCCGCAAGGAGCTGACCAAGCTGGTGCATAAATACGGTGAAGAGGCCAAAGTGGCGGTGCGCAACGTCCGGCGCGACGCCATAGAAGGCTTCAAAAAGCAGCAGAAAAAGAGTGAGATCACCGAAGACGACCTGCGCGAAACCGAAAAGGACTTGCAGGAACTGACCGACAAAGCCGTCAAAGACATTGACGCGCTGGCCGCGAAGAAGGAAAAGGAGCTAATGGAGGTTTGAAAATAAAACTGCCGGAGACACTGCCCGAGCATATCGCCATCATCATGGACGGAAACGGGCGATGGGCGCGGAAGCGCGGGATGCCGCGCAAGATGGGGCATAAGGCCGGGGCGGAAACCTTCCGCACGTTGGCCACCTTCTGCCGCGACATCGGCATCAAGCATCTCACCGTTTACGCCCTCTCGACCGAAAACAGAACCTCCCGCCCGCCCGAAGAGGTGGACGAGGTTTACGACCTCCTGCGCCGGTATATCAACGAATCGCTGGAAACGATGGAGCGCGACCGGGTGCGGCTGAAGTTTTTGGGGCACATCGCCGCCCTGCCGGAGGACATTCAAGCCCTGATCAGCCAAGCCGAGGAGACGTCCAGCAAGTACGAAGGCTGCCAATGCAATATATGCGTCAACTACGGCGGGCGTGACGAAATGGTGCGGGCGGCGCGCGAACTGATGGGGCTTTCGTCGGGGATCAAGCTCGATGACGTTGACGCCGACGTCTTCGCCCGGCATTTGGACACCGCCTTCCTCCCCGATCCCGCTATCTGCATCCGCACCGGCGGCGAAAAACGCCTGAGCAACTTCTTGCTTTGGCAGCTCGCCTATTCCGAGCTGGTTTTCACCGATACGCTGTGGCCGGACTTCAATCAAAAGGAACTGGCCTCCATCCTGACGGAGTGCTCCAAGAGAAAGAGAAGATTCGGGGGTCTGTAAACATTGCTTACACGCATTGTCGTGGGTCTGCTGCTGCTGCCGCTGCTTCTGATCCCCTTTTTCGCCCCGGACTGGGCAATGGCGGCGGCCGTTTCGGTCATCTCCGCCGTTTCGGTATGGGAACTGCTGCATAACACGGGGTTTTCGCCCAAGAAGAGACTGACGGCCTATGCCGTTGTTTTTGCCGCGCTTGTTCCGCTGTGGCTATATTTGAATATGCCGTACAACTTACCTGTGTCATACTTCTGGTCATATATAGCAGATCACAGCGCATTGCCAACCATATGGGACTACATCGGAGGCTTTCGTCTTTGGCCTTACCAAAGCGGGCAAGCAGTTTGGTTCCTTGTCATATTGATTTTTGTTCTGATATTGTTTGCCGAAGGGGTGGCCGACCATGAGAAGGTACGCTTCAAAAACATTGCCATCATCTTTACGGCGGCGTTTATCATTCCCTGTTGCTTTTCGTCGCTGATTTATTTAGGGAAATACTTTATATTGCTGCCCCTGATCGCCGCCCTTTTTAATGATATATGCGCTTATTTCACAGGTGTGAAATTCGGAAAGCATAAACTCACCCCGGTCAGCCCAAAAAAGACGGTCGAGGGTTCGATTGGCGGTTTGGTTGGGGTAGCTGTCGGGATGTTTGTTTACGGTACGATTTTACAGACAGGATTTGATTTAACGGTCAACTTTCCTTTACTGCTCCTCTACGGCTTGATCGGCGGAGTTGCCGGACAGCTGGGTGATCTTTCCATGAGCTTGATCAAGCGGGAAGCGGGGATCAAGGATTTTGGAAAAATCCTTCCCGGACACGGCGGGATGCTGGACAGGTTTGACAGCGTTTTGTTCGCCGCTCCGGTGATACTAGGTTTGATGATGCTCTGGCCCGCAATAGAACCTCCCTTGCCATCGTGGTTATGATGACCCTTTCCCTATTAGGCTCGACCGGCTCAATCGGGCGGCAGACGCTGGAGGTCATGGAGGGACTCGGGATGCGCCCGGCGGCGCTGGCGGCGGGGCGGAACGCCGCCTTGCTGGAAGAACAGGCGCGGCGGTTTACCCCCGAACTGGTCTGCGTCGCTGACGAGAACGCGGGGCGAACGTTGAAAACGGCTTTGGCCGATACATCGGTCAAGGTGCTTTATGGCGAAGAGAGCATCCTCGAAGCGGCAAGTCATCCCGGCGCGGACGCCGTGCTCAACGCCCTGTCGGGCGTTGGCGGGCTGCGCCCCACGCTGGCCGCGCTGGAAGCGGATAAACGGTTGCTTTTGGCGAATAAAGAGAGCTTGGTCTGCGGCGGGGAATTGGTAACAAAGGCCGCCAAACGGGGTATAATCCCGGTGGACTCGGAGCACAGCGCGATTTTTCAGTGTCTCTCCACTCCCTCCGCCCCCTTCGGGGGCACCTCCCTCTCAGAGGGAGGCAAGTTCCCGGCTCCCTCTCAGAGGGAGCTGTCGCCAAAAGCGACTGAGGGAGTATCCCTCAGGCGGCGGGAGGAGATTCAACGCGTCCTCCTCACCGCATCCGGCGGTGCCTTCCGCGGTTTCACCCGCGAAAAACTCCGCGACGTCACGCCGGAAATGGCGTTGGCGCATCCCACATGGCAGATGGGGCTGAAGGTGACCATCGATTCGGCGACATTGCTGAATAAGGGGTTGGAAGTCATCGAGGCGATGCACCTCTTCGGCTTGCCTTTGGAAAAAATAGACGTTCTTTTGCACCCGGAGAGTATCATCCATTCTTTGGTGGAATATACTGACGGAGCGGTACTAGCCCAGCTTGCCCCGCCCGATATGCGCCTTCCCATCCAGTACGCGCTGACCTATCCCGAACGCAAACCCTGCCCTGCGGAGCGGCTCGACCTCGCTAAATTGGGTTCCCTCACCTTTGCGCATCCCGACCGGGAAACCTTTCGGTGCCTTCCTTTGGCCGAACGCGCGGCCAAAGCGGGCGGCAATATGGGAGCCGTGCTGTGCGGCGCGGGCGAAGCGGCGGTTGAGGCGTTTATCCGAAGGGAATGCGGCTTTCTAGACATCGCCGGACGAATCGAACGGGCGATGGACGATGCTCCGTATATCCAAAATCCTTCTGTCGAAGACATACTCCAAACTGTTGAACAATGTAGGTGGTAATTTGTCAGGTTTCATTTCCGCGCTCATCATCATTCTTGTCCTCGGTCTGCTCATTACGGTGCATGAGCTGGGGCATTTTATCGCGGCGCGGCTGAGCGGTATGCGCGTCCGCGAGTTTGCCATCGGCATGGGGCCGGCTTTCTTCAAACGGCAGAAAATCGGCAAAAACGGCGAGCCGGACGGCACAAAGTTCTCCCTCCGCGTCTTCCCCATCGGCGGATTCTGCGATTTGGGCGAGGACGAGGAGAATGACGACCCGTCGCATTTCCGCAACAAGAGCATTTGGAAGAAGATTTTCGTGCTGGTTTCCGGCTCGGTGATGAACTTTGTTTTGGGGTTCATCTTCTTTCTCATTCTCAATCTGTCGCTGCCCTCCATCGCCATGCCGCAAATCGTTGATCTGCACCCCGATTTTCCGTACGCCGGGCAGTTTGAGGTAGGCGACCGTTTCCACTCGATCAACGGGCACCGTGTTTTCAATTTCACCGACTATGAGCTTTTCCTGAACCGGGATATGGATAAACCCTACACCTTTGTAATGGAACGGGACGGGCAGAAATTCACCGTTGAGGGCGTCACACGGCAGCTTGCCGAAGGGAAACAGTTCGGTTTCGGTTATCACTACAACCCCATCGTCTACGACGACATGACCTTTTTCCGCTCGTTCAGGCACGCCTCCACCTCCACCATCGGGTTTGTGAGGCTGGTGTGGATCAGTTTGGGCGACCTCATCAGCGGCAAAGCCGACACCGGCGATTTGGTAGGGCCTGTGGGGCTTGGCGGGGTGGTCAACGACATCATCACCGACGAGAAGATCAACAAGAGCAATATGCTCCGCGTCCTGCTGCAATTATCCGGGCTGGTGGCGGTCAACCTCGCCGTTGTCAACCTCCTCCCTATTCCCGCTCTCGACGGCGGACGCATCATCTTCCTGTTTATCTCACGGTTTTTGGTGCTGGTGCGGAAAAAGCCGCTCAACAGCAAAGTCGAGGGCTATATCCACGGCGTGACCATGGTTCTGCTCTTCGCGCTGATGATCTTTATCTTCTTCAACGACATCCGAAGGCTGGTCGGCTTTTGACCCGGCAGATCAATGTAGGCGGCGTTTTGATCGGCGGGGGCGCCCCGGTGACGGTGCAGTCGATGTGCGATACCGACACCCGGGACGTTGAAGCAACACTAGCGCAGATCAAGCGTTTACACGCCGCCGGGTGCGAGATCGTCCGCGTCGCCGTGCCGGATACAGAGGCTGCGGAGGCGTTGGCGCGCATCGTCAAAGGCAGCCCCCTCCCGGTGGTCGCCGACGTTCATTTTGACCATAAGCTCGCCGTCCGCGCCGCCGAAAACGGCGCGGCCAAAGTGCGGGTCAACCCGGGAAATATCGGCTCGAAGGAACGGGTACGCGAGGTTGTGAAAACCTGTTCCGAACGCAAAATCCCCATCCGCATCGGCGTCAACGGCGGCTCGGTTAAACGCGGGCTGATTGAAAAGCACGGCTTGCGCGAGGCCATGCTGCTCTCGGGGCTGGAACAGGCCGCCACATTGGAAGACATGGGCTTCACCGACATCTGCCTATCGTTCAAAGCCTCTAACGTCCCCGACACCGTCGCCGTCAACCGCCTAGCCGCCGCAAAAACAGACATCCCTTTACATATAGGGGTCACCGAAACCGGGACAAGCTATCAGGGGATTATCAAATCTTCCGCCGGGATCGGCGCGCTGCTGCTCGGCGGCGTCGGCGATACCATCCGCGTCTCGTTAACCGCCCCGCCGGAAGAGGAAGTCCGCGCCGCCCTCGCGCTCTTAAAAGCCGTCGGTCTGCGCAAAGGCGGCATTGAGGTCATCTCCTGCCCCACCTGCGCCCGGAAAGGCTTTGATGTTTATACCGTCGCCAACCAAGTGGAAAAACGCCTCTCTCAACTGTCAACTGTCAATTGTCAACTGTCAACTGTCAAAGTTGCTATCATGGGCTGCGCCGTCAACGGCCCGGGCGAGGCGCGGGAAGCCGACGTCGGCGTCGCCCCCGACGGGAACGGCCAAGCGGTATTGTTCCGCAAAGGCGAGGTTATGGGAAGCGTTAACGAAGCGGAAATTGTTGATGTGCTGGTCGGGGAAACGCGGAAGCTGATGGAGGGCCTTACAACATGAGCATTCTCTGTCAAAACGGTGCCATAGCCATCCGCAGGATGAAAGACTGCCCGGAGGATTATACCCTCCTGTCAAACTGGCTCACAAACCCCGCCGTATTGGAATATTACGAAGGGCGGGACAAGCCGGTCAGCCTTCAAGAAGCCATTGATAAATACCGTCCCCGGATACGCGGGGAGGAAGATGTAACCCCCTGCATCATCGAGTTGGAAGGGGAAGCCATCGGCTATCTCCAATACTATCTAACGGATATGGAAAATCTGCTTGCCGGCGGGTCAACGTATCAAAATCCGTACGGATTGGACTTATTTATCGGGGAGACTGAATATTGGAACAGGGGGATAGGAACGAAGATCATACAGCTGTTTATATCCTATCTGTTTGAAACAGAACACGCCGATATTGTAATCATCGACCCGCAAACGCGGAACAAAAGAGCTATCAGATGCTATGAAAAATGCGGATTCCAGCCCATCACCGTTTTAGAGAAGAACGAATTGCACGAAGGCGAATACCGGGATAATCTAGTCATGGCTATTACAAAGGAGACACTGACTTGACCACGAAAACATTCTCCGAGATATTTCCGTCCTGTCTGCCCGCGGGTGACGGCCACCCTAACGGGGCGTTTGACCCTGTCATCAAGTCGCTCTGTCCCAACCGGGAGGAGAACAGCCTGACGGTTGAGCTGGAAGGGGTTCCGCCGTCGCCGCAATGGGCGGCAGACGCCGGACGGCGTATCCAAGAAACGATGGGGCTTAGCGAAGCGGCGGTGGTGTTTGCTACTCCCTCACCCGCCTCCGGCGGGAAGACCACCTCCCCGCCTGCGGGCGGTACTCCTCCACAGGAGGAGAATAGGGTTGGAGGGCGTCCTAATTCCCCTCCGGGGAGGGGTGGACGCGGAGCGGACGGGGTGGTTTCCCCCCGCAGGGGTACCCGTGGAGCGGACGGGGTGGTTTCTCCCCGCAGGGGTACCCGCGGAGCGGACGGGGTGGTTTTCGGCAAACCCTCCCGCTTGAAACCCACCGATATAGACGTCCTGCCGCAGGAGAAGGCCAAAGCCTGCGTTCGCGGGCGTGTTTTCGCGCTTGGGGAGACGCGTGAGCGGCGCGCGCGCATTGGAAACCGTTGGTGCGAGGCGGTGACGGTTGAGTTTTTCGTCACCGACGGCACAGGTTCGGTCTGTGTGCGGTGCGTTTTTGAAAAGGGCAAGATTCCGCCGGGGCTGGAGAAAACCCTCAAAGACATTTATAAGGGCAAAGGGCATGTCACCGTTACCGGGGAAACGGCGTCTTACACCGTCATGGAGAAGGAGGAGTGGTTCTTGGCGGCGTCCTGCGTTGAGAAAGCGGACACCCCGCTCCGGCAGGACAACGCGGGGCAAAAACGGGTCGAGCTGCATTTACATACACAAATGAGCGACAAAGACGCCGTGACCAATGTTTCCGAAGCCATCGAAACCGCGGCGCGCTGGGGTCACCCGGCCGTCGCCGTTACCGACCACGGAGTCTGCCACGCTTTTCCCGAAGCGATGGCCGCCGGAAAAAAGCACGGGATCAAGGTGCTTTACGGCTGCGAGGGCTATCTTTCCCCGCCGGAAGGACGGAAACGGGCGTATCATATCATCCTGATCGCCCGCAATCAAACCGGGCTGAAAAATCTTTACCGTCTGATTTCGATTGCCCATATCGAACATTTTAAGTCCCGCCCCCGCCTGCCGAAAGACGTGATCGAGCAATACCGCGAAGGGCTGATCATCGGCGCGGCGTGTGAGCGCGGGGAGGTTTTCACCGCCGTCAAGGATAACCTTCCTTGGGAAGAAACGCTGCGCATTGCCTCTTTTTATGACTTTTTGGAGATACAGCCCCTCTGCAACAACCGCTTCCTGATCGGCGACGGTGTGGCTCGGGACGAGGAACATCTGCGCGACTGGAACCGCGCCGTCGTGCGGCTGGGCAAGGAGCTGGATAAGCCGGTCTGCGCCACCGGGGACGTTCATTTTCTCGACCCGGAGGATGAGGTTTACCGCGACATCCTGCTTGCCAACATGAACATGTCTGGGCGCGACCCCCTCCCGCTCTATTTCAAAACAACCGATGAAATGCTGGAGGAATTTTCCTATCTCGGTGAAAAAGGTGCTTTGGAGGTCGTCGTCACCGGGCCGCAAACCGTCGCCGGATGGGCGGAGGACATCCGCCCGGTTCCAAAGGGTGAGTTTTTCCCCAAGCTGGCGGGCAGCGCGGATGAACTGCGCGGTTCGGTCTATGAACGCGCCCACAGCCTATACGGAGACGATCTTCCGCCGCTGATCCAGCAACAGCTGGAAAAAGAGCTTGGCTCCATCATCGGCAAGGGTTATGACACCGTTTACACCGTTTCGCAGAAGCTGGTGCGCCGGAGCATGGAAAACGGGTATTTGGTCGGTTCGCGCGGCTCGATCGGTTCGAGCATCGTGGCTTTTTTCGCGGGCATCACCGAAGTCAACGCCCTCCCGCCCCACTACCGCTGCGGGGTGTGTAAGTACAGTGAGTTTATGCCGCCGGAGGGAGCGTCCTGCGGCGTTGACTTGCCGGACAAAAACTGCCCCGAATGCGGCGCGGCAATGGATAAAGACGGGTTTGACATCCCCTTTGCCACCTTTTTCGGGTTTGACGCCGACAAAACCCCCGATATAGACCTCAACTTTTCGAGCGACTACCACGAGCGCGCCGGGGCACATGTTACCGAACTGTTCGGCGCGGACAACGTTTACCGTTCGGGGACGATCTCGACGATCGGCGGCAAAAACGCGGTCGGGTACACATTAAAATACTTGGAAGCCGCCGGAAAAACCGTCACCGACGCCGAACTCAAGCGGCTGGCCAAAGGCTGCGAAGGGGTCAAACTCACCACAGGGCAGCATCCGGGCGGGATGATCATCGTCCCGGAAGGCAAAGAGATTGCCGATTTCTGCCCCATCCACCGGGCGGCCAACAAAGCCGACGGCAAGATATGCACCCATTTCGATTACCATGCCATCGAGGAAAATCTCTTAAAGCTCGACATCCTCGGGCATGACTGCCCGACCTTCCTCCGCCGTTTTGAAGAGCTGACCGGGGAAGCGAATGTGCCGCTGAATGACCCCGACGCCATGAGCTTGTTTTCCTCCACCAAAGCACTGGGGTTTGAAAACGACGACCTCATCGGCCCGATCGGCACGGCGGGCATCCCTGAATACGGCACCCGTTTTGTGCGGGGGATGCTGCAAAAAACGCAGCCCTCCACCTTTGACGAACTGATCCGCATCTCCGGCTTATCCCACGGAACCGACGTTTGGCGCGGCAACGCCGAAACGCTGATTGACAGCGGCAAGGCTACGTTGAGCGAGGTCATCTGCGCCCGCGACGACATAACGCTGTATCTCGTTTCCAAGGGATTGCCCGATAAAATGAGCTTTACCCTTTCCGAAAACGTTCGGAAAGGAAGGGGGCTGAAACCCGAATGGGAGGGCGAACTGCGCGCCGCCGGCGTGCCGGACTGGTATATCAATTCGTGCAAGATGATCAAATACCTCTTCCCCAAAGCCCACGCCGTCGCGTATGCCATGATGAGCGCGCGCGTCGCCTGGTTTAAGGCGCACAAGCCGGAAGCCTTTTACGCCGTGTATTTCACCTTGAAAATAGACAGTTTCCCGTATGACATATGTTCCAAAGACACACACGCCATCAAGCTCGCCATCAAGAAAACCGGGCAGGACAAAGCCGCGTCAAAGACCGATCAGGACAAAGCGGTCGTGATGGAAGTCGTGTATGAAATGCTGCGGAGGGGCATATCCTTTGAACCGATGGACGTCCATACCGCCGAACCAAAGCAGTTTATCCCGGCGGGGCCGGGGCGGATCGCCGTGCCGCTGATGGCGGTGCCGGGGCTGGGAGAAGCGGCGGCCGACAGCATCGCCGAAGCCCGGAAGAAAGGCTCTTTCCTCGCCGAGGACAACATTTTAACACGCTGCCGCTCGGTGACCAAGGCGCATATCGAGGGGCTGCGCAACGCCGGAGCGTTGGGCGGGATGCCGGAGACGGCACAGACGACGTTATTCTCCATATCGTAGACAATTTCATCGTCTTGTGGGTGGTTTTCGCCCTCTCCGCGGGGGAGAATAGCCTTTGAAAGGATGTGGCTCCCCCATGGATAAGAAAACCATCGGAAACTTTTTAGCCGCCCTGCGGAAAACCCACGGCTTGACACAGCAGGAGGTCGCCGACAAGCTCAATGTCTCCAACAAAACCGTCAGCAAATGGGAACGGGACGAATCCGCCCCCGACCTCGGGCTGATTCCTGTCATCGCTGAAATATACGGCGTTACCTGCGACGAGATCCTGCTCGGGGAGCGGCGGGCAGACGGCGAATGGCCGCAGGGCAAATCCGCAAAGATCGGGAAACAGACAAGGCGGCTGGCCGCGAACACGGCCGTCTCCTTCCGCAATATGGCTCTGCTCGCCGTGCTGATCGCGGTGGTGGGGTATATCGTGCTGCTCTCCGTTTCATACGCGTTTGTCATGCCCGGATTGGGGTTTGGGCTGTGCATGGCCTTCCTGGCCGCCGGGGCGGCCGTCTTAGTGATGCAGCTTTACAATACCCTCCGCCGTTTGGACACAGGCGATGACGGGGAATTGGACACAGCCGTCCTCGATAAGGCGCGGGCGGGGATATGGGGGATTGTTTTCGGTACGGTGATGGTCTTGATTTTCATTGTGTTGATCGCCCTTCCGCTTTCCGTCGGCTCTAAGACATACCTGGATACTTTTGAATTGCAAATGGGCTGGGATCATATAGATTTTCAAGTCATTCCGTGGAACCAATACCTATCCTTTTTCCCGCCGATGATGCTGGTTTGCTTTGCGCTCGCTTTGCCTGTTTATCTCCTCCTGCGCCGGAAATTAAGGGGTTTATGGCTGTTCAGCCCTGTTGAGAATGGATTGAAGATGAGTTTTTATCAAGCAATTCTAATCGGCTGTTCTGTTATATTCCCCTATCAGAAAAAGAGTTTTATCGGGGATTATGCCGTCACCCTTTTTTTCGTAAGCCTTACCCTTGCCGCCGCCGTCTCTGTTCTATATGCCGTAAAAACCAAAGGCTGCCGCGCTTTGCTGCTGGCGATGGGCGGGCGTAATCTGCTGCTTGTGTTCGCGGTTTCGGGGTTGGTTGAGTTTATCAGCAGAATAAGATTGTTTGGCTCCCTGTATCTCGGGCATAGGAATGATATGAATGATACGATATGGAGATATGCTCAATATGGCTATCACGAGTTTCGTTACATTCCGGTCTTCACCGCAGCTGTTTTGTTCGGCTACGCGGCGGTGAAACGAAAATATATCAAAAAGATGGAACTAAAGGAAAATGCTAACGTCTAAAGAAAAGACAGGCAGTCTGCTCATGCGTAAAAGCGATTTTTTTGTAAGAAATTGTTAAGAAAATGTTTACAAATTGCTGTTGCCCTGACCATAAAAAACCTGTATACTAAAATTTATGTAAACCTTGTTCCGCCATTAGAGAAGGGAGAAACCTATGGAGAGCACAACTTTTACAACACCGCAGGAAATCGCGAACAGGCCGCAAGGCTCCGAACCCCCTCGGGTTCCGGGATCGCCGCAAGGAATGCCGCAAAGGCGGAACCGCCCGGGGCAGAAAAAGAAGATCGTTAAAAGGGTTGTTTTCTTAACGATCGGTCTGGCCATCGCGGCCGGGATGGTATGGCTTACATATTATGTCTTTTTCGCGCCCGAGAAGATGTATGACCATAAAGAGAAAATAGAAGTGTGGGACGGAACCGACCCCGACAAGCCCACCTTTATCAAACGCAGCATCAACGGATACGGTTACCTTGAGCCGGAACAGCGGAAAGACATTATGATCCACAGCGAAGGCTCGGTTCTGATGAGCAATGTTTGGCAGGGAGCCCAGGTCTTTGAAGGCGACGTCCTTGTTGTGCTGGATTCCACCTCGATCGACAGGGCGGTCGCCGACCTTTACAAGCTGATCGAAACAGCCGGGAACGACATTGCCGGCATCGAAGGCGAGATCGGCAAGGTTCAAACCCGCATCGGCAAAGCCTATGACGATTACCGCAAGGCCAACGGCGAACTGATCGCCAAACAGGAGGCGACGCGCCTGTACGCGCCGTTTTCCGGGCGTTTTGTGCAAAACCGGGGCATGGACGCCCCGCCGCTCAGCCCCGGCACCTTGATCGATGAACGCGACACCTTCGGAGTCCTGATCGACGATTCGCAGATGGTTTTGACCCTTTTGTTCTCCTACGGATACGAGAACGACATCTATATCGGTCAAAAGTGCGAGGTTTCCATCCCCGGCGCCATGTCGGTCGTTCCGGGGGCTGTGACAAACATCGAAAAGGTGCGCAGCATCGGGGATGACGGCACGGTATCCTTTGAGGTCGAGATCACGGTGACCAATCCGGGCGCGCTGAAGGCCGGCGAGCCGGCAACGGCCTCGATGACGACCGCAAGCGGCGAAGTGATCCTGCCGGTGGCAAGAGGCAATTTGGAGAACGTCCGCGAAGCCGAACTCTTTGTGAAATCCTACGGAAGGCTGAAACAAACCAATCTCCGCAACAACTACTCGTATTACGAAGGCGACCTTCTGCTCGAGCTTGACTTCGTGCCGACGCCGGAAGAAGCGCAGCTGGAAGAGAATTTCAGAAGCGTCATTTCGGGCTATGAAGCTGAAATCGCGGCGTATGAAGACGCGATCGAAGCCAAAGGCGACCTGATCAATTCGTATTTTGAAGCCATTGAGCAGGAACAGGAGAAGATGGATGATTTAACCATCCGCGCTCCCATTTCCGGCGTCATCACAAGCTGGGAAGCCATCTATCCGGGCATGTCCCTCAGCAATCCGGTCAATGTCACCATCGCGCAGATGGAAACCCTGACCATGCGCGGCACCATCTACCAAAGCGACATCCAAAAGGTGGAAGTCGGGATGGCGGTCGATGTGGAAGCCTATGTTTGGGGGGAGATCACCTCGATACAGGGAACCTTGGTCAGCATTGACAAAAACTCCAACCCCACCGAAGCGGGCGGGTATTTCCCCGTTGTCATCGCGGTGGACAACTCGATGGGGCAGCTGATGGAAGGGACGCAAGGCCAGTTTTCCATCACCCTTGAAATGTCTGAAAACCCCATCGTCGTCCCCATTCAGGCGGTGCAGCGGCACGCGGGCGGCAGCTATGTTTTCGTTAGTCCTCCCGACGGAAAGCCTCCGGCCGGGGCGGTTGAGCTGCCCGACTGGGTGTACATACCGTCCGGTTACTATGCCGTGCGGGTGACCTTAGGCCTGAACACCCCGCGGTATATCGAGATCACCGAAGGGTTGAGCGTTGACTGGCGGGGCTGGGACGTCTTTACCAAACGCCACAACGCCGAACAGGACGATACGCCTGATTTCTCCGAGTGGTATGAAAAAGGATATGAACAGGGCAAGGAAGACCAAAAGAACGCCTCCCCCGAACCGGAAGAGCCCTCCGATTACTTCGGCGACCCGTATGAACCCGGTTTCCCCGATCCATGGGATCCCGGTATCGTTGATCCGTGGGAGCCGGGCAAAGAAGACCCGTGGAACCCTGAGCCGTGGGAACCGGGACGGCCGGACGGCGGTTTGGAATGGCCTGTTGACGATTGGGGTACTGACGGCGGAGACGACGGCGGGGATGACGGCGGGGATGACGGGTTTGATGCGGACAGCGGTATCACATGGGACGACCCGCCCGCCCAAGATGACGGCATTGTCATTGACAAAGATATAATCTACGGCGACGACAAGGTCATAGACGGCGGCGTCATCAGCAGGCCGATGCCCATGCCGGGCAGGTGAGCGGGATGGTCTATACAGGCGGCGCGCTGATCGAGATTTTCAATGTTTATAAAATATACAACGAAGGGCATGAGAGCGAGGTGCGCGCCCTCGACGGGGTTTCGCTGTCGGTGTCGCAGGGCGAGTATATCGCCATCATCGGCGCGTCCGGCTCGGGGAAATCCACCCTGATGAACATTTTGGGCTGCCTCGACATCCCCACCTATGGGGAATACATCCTCAACGGAGAGAATGTCTGCCACCTCTATGACTTTGAACTGGCGCGCGTCCGCAACAAACAGATCGGCTTTATCTTTCAGGGATTCAACCTTCTGAGCGGGCTGACGGCCATCGAGAATGTGGAGCTTCCGCTCATCTATCAAGGCGTCCACGGTGCCAAACGCCATCAAATGGCGATGGACGCGCTCGACCGTGTGGGGTTGTTTGACCGCATGGATCACAAGCCCGGGCAGATGTCGGGCGGGCAGCAGCAGCGCGTTGCCATCGCGCGCGCTTTGGCAACCAACCCGAACATCATTTTGGCCGACGAGCCGACCGGCAACCTTGATTCCCGCACCGGGGAACATGTCATCCAAATCCTCGACCAGCTCAACAACCAGGGAACCACCATCGTGCTGATCACGCACGACCCGTCTGTCGCGCAGATGGCTAAGCGCAGGGTGCGGATCAAAGACGGGCGGATCGTGGAGGATACGGGACTGATTGGGGAACCCTCCCCAAAGGATGCCCTCCTCCCCGAGGAGGGTGCCGCCGAAGGCGGCGGGAGGAGTGACCTATGAAATTATGGCAGTCGATCCGCATGGCGTTTCAAACGCTGCTGTCGAAGAAGGGGCGCACCTTCCTCACCATGCTGGGCACCACCATCGGCGTCACGGCGGTCATCGCGCTGGTCAGCGTCACCAAGGCGCAGAACGAGGCGAATAAAGACCTTTGGCGCAAGATGAGCGAAAACATGGTGTTTGTGAGTTTTTACAGCTACGAATGGAAAGCGGGAGCCACCCCCAACGCGGTGATCGCGCGCGATCTCAGGGATTATATCAACAACGACCTGACCGAGCTGGCCGTGGGCATCACCACCAACCAGCAGGAATGGGGGTCGTCTGTGCGCTGGAAGGATATGATCGTCCAGGCGCGCGCCCTCTTTTACGGCAGCGAGCAGTTTTCCGACGTCAACCGATACGAGATCAAATACGGGCGCGACATCTCGGTCGTGGACATTGAGCGAACAAACCCCGTCGCCGTTCTCGGGTCTCTGATGTGCGATAAAATCTTCTCCTTCCAAGACCCCATCGGGGAAACCATCTATATCAATGAGGTGCCGTTTACCATCGTCGGCGTCTATCATCAGCGCGATAAAGACAAACCCGAATGGTATACCGAAGAACAGTGGTACGACTACTCTGAGGACAACCTCATCGTCCTCCCCTACACGGCTTCCCGCCTGATCAACCCCAATGTCATTATTCAGGATTATAAGATCAAAGTGGAGGAACCCGACGCCGCCCTCGAACTGGTCTCCCTGCTGAATGATTTCTTCTCCACCGTGATCACCCGGATCGAATGGGACAAGATCGACTGGGAAGCGGGCATTTACCCCGACTGGGACAGCGAGACAGGCTATTACAACGCTTGGACTAATTTCCAGTGGTTTGAGGAAATGGACGAAGCCGAGGCGGCGCAGACGCGGTTTCTCACCCTGATTGCCGCCATCTCCCTCTTTGTCGGCGGTATCGGCATCATGAACATCATGCTGGTGACGGTGACTGAGCGCACCCGTGAGATCGGCGTGCGCAAAGCCATCGGCGCGCCGCGCCGCACCATTGTTACGCAATTCTTGATCGAGGCGTCGGTGTTGTCGGGCGCGGGAGGTTTGCTCGGCGTCATTTTGGGCTTCACCGTCACGCTGTATTGGGGCAAACTGCAATACGACTTGATTGCCCAACCCGATCTGCCGATCACCTTCATCGCGTTTGCCGGGTCGCTGGCCATGGGGATCATCTTCGGCATTTACCCGGCCATCAAAGCCGCGTCATTGCAGCCTGTCGACGCTTTACGCACCGAATAGAGGAGGGTTTCCACTGACGCAGATTGAATCAAATAGGAGGATTTCACATATGAAACGTATCGTTAGCCTATTGCTTATTCTCACCTTGCTTCCGATCACCGGGAGCTTCATAAGCGCGGAAGCGGCCGTGGTGTTTACCGACATCCCCGACGCCGAAACGCAAACCGCGGCGGATTTTCTGTACCGCCTCGGCATTGTGAAAGGAACAGGCGGAACCAACTATTCGCCGGGCAGCCACTTCAGCCGTGCCGAGCTGGCCGTCATCGGGACGCGCCTGACCGGATTGTTTGACGTTTCCACCTATGGCGGGGTGGTGCGCTTCCCTGATGTGCGCGCCAACCATTGGGCGCATCGCTGGGTCAACGCCGCAAGCTCGCCGCGCGATGAGCAGCCGGCTGTCATGTCGGGCAGCACCGACGGAAACTTCTACCCGGAAGACCCGATGCTGTACGGGCATCTGATCACGGTATTGATGAAGCTGCTGGGGTACAGCGACGAAGAGGTGGGATTCAACTGGCCGCACAGCTATATCGCCAAAGCCGAAGCATTGGGGATCAGCAGCGGCATGAGCTTCACCGCCGACCAAATCGTCACCCGCGGCGAAGCGGCAAGGCTGATTTATCATTTCCTCTTTGTGCCGCGATACAGGCAGACCGACCCTTATATGGTGTCAAAATTCGGCGTTATTCCTCAGCCTGCCGTCCGGCAAGGCGAACTGGTAACCCTGCTGCTTGACAAAAACGGGAACATTTTGGCCGCCGAACCCGATAAGGCCGTTGCTTACCGCACGGTCAACGTCGCCAAAGCGTATGCCGACAGACTGGTGCTGACCGATAACTCGGTCATCACCGGGGTGATCGGAGCGACACTGTGGGACGGGGAGGAATCCGGCGTTTACAGTCCGTCGGCATTCAACGCGGACGGGGAAACGGTCACGCTGATTACCCGGGACGGTAAACTGGAACATATTTTACGCGGCATTTCCGGCAATAAAAAGCAGATCGTCCTCTCCTTTGAAACGGTTAACGGGGTCACCACCATTTTGGACGGGCCGGACAACGGGTATATTTATAACGGCGCCCTTCCCGCTTCCCATCAGGGAAAACTGGCCTCCCTTACCGTCAACAGCGACGGGTACGTTACCGCCGTTGACCTGGACAACACCGTTAGCTATAAATCCGTGACGGTATCGTCCGCCCTTGCCTCTTGGCTGTCTTTGACAGACGGGTCGATCATCACCGGCGTGAACGGCGCGGATATGATCGGCGTTTGGGATTGGGACGGTTCGGTCGACACCTACGCCAAACGGCGCGGATCGTTTTGGGCGGAAGAGGATGTGACCCTTGTTTACCGGGGGAATACCCTGCTCTATATCCTGCGCGACAGTCAGGAACGCAAATCCGGGGGCAGCAGCATCATAACCATTTTACGAACGAATGTCATCAACGGCATTCTCTATGCTTTGACCGACGACGGCGAATACCCGGTGAAAGACGGGGTTGACGCCTCTCTTCGCGGGCGGACGGGCAAACTCCTGATCGACAAAGAGGGAATCTATGCCGTCGGGTTTACCGTGACGAATGAGTATACCTATCAAACCGTCACCGTTTCCGGCCTGCCGCAAGCCGGAGGATTTCAAAGCGACAGCGGCTATATCACCGTTCCGGCCAATACGGAGGTATGGGATACCCTCGGTTATGAATCCTACCGCGATGATCTTTTTGGGGGTATTTGGACATATATCCGCCCGGGTGAAGAACTCCTGCTGGCCAGGGATCAACTGGGGAGACTGAAATATATCTATCGGCTGGCGGCGAGAGGGAGCGGCGAGTATCAGTTATCGGTGTTGGAAAAGCAGCCGGAAAAGGGAAGCGATCCGCTGACGGCAGCGTTTGGGAGGGCGGCCGCCGGGGCCGCCCTCTATAAAAACGGGTTTCCGGCAACCCTTGACATGCTTGACCGATGGGACGTCCTGCTCTTCTATGAAGGCGCGGGCGTCGTGGAAGCGTATAACGTACGCATCTCGGGGGTCGCGGAAATCGGCTACCCATTGGGGTTTGAATCGGCCATCAAACTTTTTGGCGAATCCTTTACCATGCTGAAGGAAGCGCAGGCAAAAATCGGGCAATACAACGCTTCGCAGCGGTTGACCTATCTTCTGTCGTATGACGGCCTCACAAAAAAATGGCAAATCGCCGACGTCCGCCCCTCGGGAGAGGTTTCCGGCACGACATCCGGTTTGGTCTCCGGGGAGGGGGATGCGGTTTCTGCCGGGTCTCTGCCGTCTTTAGCGGGAATCATGCCTTCAACGGTCAGAGGCCGTGTGGGGACGTTTTACAGTTCGGCAGGCAAGCAGATATTCTTTACCCCTTTTGTGATGCAATCGGGCGGCAGGGGCGAGCTTGACTTGGCCGCGAAAACGCTTGGCTCCTCGCCGATCGCGCCGTGGTGCGCCGTCTACGATCAAGCGGGCGTCAACGGGCGCGCCGTGAGGGTCTCCGACATCCCGTCCGGCAAGATTCCCGCCGCAAAGGTGCTCTATGCCGAAACCAGCCCGTCCGGCTATGTCACCACCCTCGTTCTCGACAACATAACCGGGGACGCCTATCAATACGGATACGCTTACAACGGAATAAAACCTTTGGAGAGCTTGGACGGCACCCCGAACAACGCAAATGTGATGATCGTGTCGCCTGAAAGGCAGCATCAATCTGTATCCGAAGGGTTCCTGATCAACAACGCTTCCCTTTCCCTCCCCAGCAACGGGGCGGCTGTGGGCATCGCCGCGGGGAACCTCTCCGACCCCGATTTCTACGGTATCGTAAATGAAATCGTCAACTGCGTCAGATATGACGGGTTTTCGCGGTTTGACTTCAACGGCAGCGAATCGCTGGCCATCAACGGGAAGAATGTGCCGATCGCCGCCGGGGCGGGTGTTTACATCCCTTCTATGAGAGCAACGTACACTCTCGAACAATCCCGCGCCCTGTGCACAAGTTTTGAGGTTTACACCGACCCGTGGGGGCATAAGGTGCGGCTGATCATCGGCATTGTTTAGGAAGCCTGCCGGAGGTCGGTGACGTATTCGTTGTTGTAGCAATCGACCAGCATAAACCCGTAAATCCCGTCAACAGGCGCAAACTCAAATTTGAGCGGTTCCTCAACGGTGAACGACGGCCCTCGCGCAAATTCCTCCTCATGCCCCGGGCGGCGGGTGTCGATTTTCGGATAGAGCAGGGTGACGGCGTCGCCGGGGTCGATCGGAAGGTATATCGGCAACGGTATCCGCCCGTCTTTGGCTTCGGGGATGGCTCCCAAAAAGGTGAAGTCCCCGTTGCGGCACGAAACAGCTAAGTCAACTTTGCGCCCGTCCAACTCGGCCAAAATAGAATATACTTTGATGTCTTCAGCCCCGTCTTCGCAAACCGCGAAGGCGGGGTTTCCGTTGACCGTCAGCCATCCGCTAGGCGGGGTTCCTGTTGCCTGCCCCGCCTCTTCATCGTAACCGGCTTCGGTATCCATCCCCACCAAAAGATAGACGCCATAACCGTGCCGTCTGGCCAAAACGCCGCGGGCTTCAAAGATGCGCCATTCTTCGGGTATGTCGGCGGCATAGCCCTTGCCGCTCTTTCGCGGGGTAAGCCCCACCATATAGAGTGACGCGTCGCCCTGGGTGAGAAGGGTTGTAAAGTCCCGCACAAACTCGAGATACGGCTGAGAAAACTCCGATTGCAGATAGACGTCAAGATGATGTTTGAACACCCCTTCGTTTTCATAGGGAAAATAGATGGATAACCCGTTGGAGTTGGGGGAGGCGGCGGTATGGCGGTTGATCAGGACGCAATCCTTCACCGCCCGGGTCAGCCGCTCGGCCTTTTCAGGGGCGTCGCCTTTCAGCCGGGAAGCGAGATGGGCAAGGTCGATCATATCGACGCTTTGGTTGGCTCCGCCGTAATACTTGACCCTTGACCGGATCCGTGATACGCGCAGAAAACCTTCTTCATCCATCAGCCGGCTGATCTCTTCGGCCATTGCCCCCACCGCCTCGATCACAGGCTCGATCTTCCGCAGATCGGTGACCGACAGCGTCAGCGTCTCCCCGGCGTTTTTCCGGGCGGCAAAGTAGCCGTTGACGATGACCCGGCCGATCTCTTTGGCGTCGGTTTCCGGGTTGTCCCCCAGCGATTGCATCAGCGGGGCGTAATCCCAGCCGCCAAACGGCTCCAGCTCCTCCGAAGCGATCAGGACGTCGGCATACGGCGCGCAGGCCGCCGCCACCTCAACGGTGGCCATCAGGCAGGCGTCAAACCCGATGAAAGCCAGCCGTTTGCCGCCCAATCCTTGCTCCAGCCCTTCGGCGAGGGCGATCATATCCATATAACGCGGTTCGCGCAGCTCATCGTAGCCAAAACCGATCGGCACCCCGCTGCCGTGATCCCAAAAGATCAAACCGTAGCGGTCGGCGGGAGCCTTCTCGAAACCGACTTGTAAAAACGAAGCCAGCGTCTCCGGCTGGGCGATGCTGCCTTCGGACAGCACAGAGCCGTGCGTCAGCCCTTGATGGTTGATCAGATGGACTTGATTGAACGCTTCGGAAAACCCTTCGGTCTTCCAATCCCGCGTCCCGCCCGTGAAAAGCACCACTTGAAACCGATCATCCGGCGGGAGGCGGGAGAGCATTTCCCGCAGATTTTCGGTAAACGCCCCGCCCGCGTCGTTGGCTCCGCCCGATTCCAAATCGCTTCCGTTGACATACCAAAAGAGGGTAAATGTCCCCGGGCGGGCGGGCTCTTCCGACACCACGACTACCGGCCTTGGCGGCCGGTCGGGCGGAAAGGTCACCGCGGCGCAGGACGACAAAATAACAAAAACAAGGCATAAACAGCAACTTCTTTTCATTGGACAACCCCCCTATGTTTAGGCGATTATTGTTTCCAAAAAGGATAAATGATACACAAAAGAGCCCATGATGGAATAAGATGGGGAAAAAGCCCGGCGTACGCTGAGCGGGAAAAGGAGAGAGCAGCGGTATGGGAATGGGAACCATCATGATCGAAACAAGAGCGGCCGATGAAGGGTTACCGATCAGCGGCGCAGACGTTGTCATCCGAAGCAACGGCAGGGTGCTGGCCGAACTGAAGACAGACGGCAGCGGCCAAACAGAGAAAGTCTCCGTGGAGGCACCGGACAAAGAGAATACCCTCAGTCCAAACGCTCCCGGGCCGCACTACGGCACCGTGGAAGTCACGGTCAGCAAACCGGGGTTCGCAACGGTCGTCATCAGCAATGTTCAGATATTTGACGGCATTGACGCCTATCTGCCGGTGCATATGCACCCGGCCGCCGAGGGCTGGCAAGAGCCGGAACGCACCGTGATACCGCCGCCCGCCGTGGAGGGCGCGGAGGAGCGCGTGATACAGGCCGCGGCTACCCTGCGCGACCCGCCATCCGGCTCATTGGAGCCGTTTGCCCTAAGGGACGTCATCGTTCCCGACTATATCACCGTTCATCTCGGCAAACCCAACGACTACGCGCGGAACATACGCGTCCCGTTTGCCGAGTATATCAAGAATGTGACGAGCAGCGAAATCTATCCGACTTGGCCGCAAAACTCGCTGCTGGCCAATATCCATGCCATCGTTTCCTTTACCCTCAACCGCGTTTACACCGAATGGTACCGTTCCCGGGGGTTCCCGTTTGACATCACCAATTCCACCCAGTTTGACATGGCTTTTGTGGAAAACCGTGATATATTTACCAACATCAGCCAGCTTGTGGATATGTATTTCAACACCTACGCCAGGCGTACCGGCCACCGCAATCCGTTTTTCACCGAGTTCTGCAACGGGACGACGGCCACCTGCCCCGGTATGTCGCAGTGGGGGACGGTCGCGCTGGCCAATCAAGGGCTGACGCCCATCCAGATCCTGCGCCGTTATTATCCGAACGATTTGGAGTTGGTGACGACCAACAACATTCAATCCATCACCGAATCCTATCCCGGCGTGGCTCTCCGTGAAGGAAGCAGCGGTGCCGATGTGAAGCGGATGCAGGATTTCCTCAACCGTATACGGGTCAATTACCCGCTTATTCCGCAGATCACCAACCCAAACGGCACTTTCGGCCCCGATACGGCCGCCGCTGTCCAAACTTTCCAGCGTACCTTCAACATGATCCCCGACGGGATCATCGGCCGGGCGACATGGAACAGGATTTCTTACATTTGGGTCGCCGTCACCAAATTGGCCGAGCTGACCGGCGAAGGCGAACGCATCGGTATCGGCCTCACCCCGCCGACGTCGGTTTTGCGGCTGGGCTCGCGCGGCGCGGATGTGTTGGAATTGCAGTATTTACTCAATTTCATCTCGCAGTATTACGCCACCATTCCCTCGGTCATTCAAGACAGCCTGTTCGGCACAAGCACGCGGGACGCCGTGATGGAGTTTCAGCGTCAGTTCGGCTTGAACGCCGACGGCATCGTCGGGCCGGCCACATGGAACAGATTGTATTCGGTCTACAGGAGCATCAACACTGAGGCTCCCATCCCCCCCGGCCCCACTCCCCCGCCCGTTCCCACCATTCCGCCCTTCCCGGGATTCCTCATCCGCAACGGCTCGCGGGGCGAAGCGGTGCGTACCGTTCAGGAAGCTCTCAACACGCTGGCCGCAACCATTCCCAGCATCCCGCGCCTGACGGTTGACGGTATTTTCGGCAACAAGACACAGAATGCCGTTACCGCTTTCCAACGCTATTTCGGATTGAACGCCGACGGCATTGTCGGTCCCATCACATGGAACCGCTTGATGAATGAGGCGGCTTCCGTTCACCCCGGCCCGACGCCGCCGCCACCGCCGCCTTCGGAACTCCCGCCTTTCCCCGGCTTCTTCATCGCGCTGGGATCGGTCGGCAATCATGTATTGACCATCCAGCAAGCCATTAACAGGGTATCGGCAAGAATCCCGGCCATCCCTTCGGTTACGGCGGACAGCATCTTCGGCACCGGCACGCGAAACGCGGTCATCGCCTTCCAAAACCGATTTGGCCTGACGCCGGACGGCATTGTCGGCCAGCAGACATGGGACAGATTGATGCGGGAAGCCGCCGTATAATAAGCCATATAAAAGAGAAAATACCCCCAATAGAAATATTGGGGGTTTGGTTATGATTAACATGACAAAAAAAGAATATGCCGATTATATCAAGAAAAAAGCACCGCCCAGCCGTCATTTGCGCGGCATCATTATGGCCTGGCTGGTTGGCGGGCTGATCTGCGTGGCGGGGCAAGGATTGATCGATTGGGCGAAGACGTTTGGCGTAAGCAAGGAGATCGCGCCCACCGTCGCGGCTATGACGCTGATTGCCGTTGCCGCCGTTTTAACGGCCTGCCGTATCTACGACAACATCGCCAAATGGGCGGGCGCGGGAACCCTCGTGCCGATCACCGGGTTTGCCAACGCCATGGTCGCCCCGGCTATGGAGTTTAAGACCGAAGGGCATGTGGCGGGGCTGGCGTCGAAAATGTTCGTCATCGCCGGGCCGGTGCTGGTCTACGGCGTCCTCGCCTCGGCTATCTACGGCGTTGTGCTGTGGGTGATGAAGATGGTTTGAGGGAGCGGGGTTGGGTCACTTGTCCATTAGTTGAAAATGGTATTTTCTTTGAAAAAATATAAATAATCTTCTGTATTCTGAAAGCCAAGCCTTCGCAGCATGTCAACAGTTTCTTCTTTATATTTTTTGCATGACACGACAATATAATATTTGTCTTTGTGAATCAAGGAAAGTTCATCAACGATAATCTCCTTTGGCAGTTTGTCGTAATGCGCCTTTTTACGGTCAAAGACAACAAAATCATTCCATCCGCATTGCCTAAAGCAATGTTCTAAAATAGGAAATTCATCAGCCAGTCCCCAAATCAAAAGTTTCCTTGATTGTATATTCTCTTTGATCATCTGTATTCTTTCATGGTGCATAGGCGGAAGCAGAGCGGGGTTTTTCAATTCGCAAAAGCTATGTAATAGATTCTTCCAGTTCTGAAAATGGCCTGTAAAATTCTCTATCTTCAATAAATTATCAGAATCGCAATCCATAGTTGCGAGGAAAACATCATCCTGTATTTGCTTGATCAAAACCGGCTCATTTTTTGCATGTTTAACGCCAAGAATGACGCATTTCCCCGGGAATCGCTGCGATAACGACTTGCTTAAATGAAGCAGGTCATCCTGCTTTTTCATTCTTCTGATCAACAATGTTTTGTTCCCGTTTTGAATATAGTCAAAAAACCTGTTTACCCGCCTGCGGAATTTCGCATTCAATTCGTTCAGGCCATCGGTTATACTTGCACCGAATTTGGGAACATCGTGAATGGATTTGATCCCTGTTATCGTATCAATAACCGTGTAATAGTCGATTTCATCGTTCTGCTGCTCATCCATAACCATATTTTCCGGCAAAAGGAATTTTGAAAATGAATTTTCAAGGTTATCCGCAATGATTGACAGATCATCCACGCCAATCCAGTCAAACGGCCCGCTTGTTGTTCGTAAATTGTTTTCCCTTAACTGATAAGCCGCGGAACAGTTATATCCCAAGCTAAAAATATTGTCATATGCCTGTTTGAATGATTTCATGATACCCTCCTCACGAAACTAATCGTGATGATTATAAGCGTTGACGAGTGTATCCATGTCAAAAGACTTAAAATAGTCCCGTTCGATCAAGTCCGTTATGATCGGGATGATTTGCGGGTCAAACTGCGCGCCTGAACAGCGCGTAAATTCTTCTATAATGACCTCTTTGGGGAGTGCTTTCCGATATGGGCGGTCTTCCGACATCGCGTCATATGTATCGGCAACCGCAATGATCCTCGCTTCAAGCGATATGTCTTCACCGGAAATCCCCTGACCGTAGCCTTTCCCGTCCCAGCGTTCGTGATGCTCCGAAGCCCCGGCAGTGAGGTTTCTGATAAATGTCACATCTTCCAAAAGCTCTTTGCCCACGCTTGTATGCTTCTTCATGATTGCGTATTCATCGTCTGTCAGTTTGGCGGGTTTATTGATGATTTCATTCGGAACGATCACCTTGCCCACATCATGCAGCAGCCCGATGTAAAAAAGATTCTCCAAAAAACCGTCGTCCAGCCCCATATGCCGCGCGATTTCATGCGCGCAAGCCGCGACCCGCGCCGAGTGACCGCTTGTGAAAGAATCTCTTTTGTCTATCAAGTTTCTGATAATGGTCAGCATTTGCGAAATGATTACACGGGAATCAATCCGCGTTTGATTTTCGTACGTTTTCATCATGGTTTTCTCCTATTTGAGCGTGCATACTTATACGCTTTATCTATGATAAATATACCACACCCGCTGCGGATAAGTCAACCCTTTCTGAAGCGGCAGGAACGCAAAACGGCGGCGTATCCATAGGACGCGCCGCCGTTTCCATCACGTAGAGATACCGCCAATGGTTAACGATGTTCAGTATTGCGGCGTTTTTTCAAACTGAACACAATCGACTCGAACATGACAACAATCAGAAACAAGCCGTAAAGCGGCATTGTTAGTATTGTGGCAAGCGCGTGTCTGAGCATTTGAGGTGTTTCTACATTGCTGAAAGTAATTGCCGCGCAGATGATAACGCCAATTCCTGACGCTATGGCGGTTGTTTTGGACAGTAAGCGGAACAATGACGCCGCCTGTCCGCGCAAGTCCTCCGATAGACTTTCTTTTGGCCGGATCACCGCTTTTAGTCCGCCCCAAAAAACACGATAGCTTCTTGTGGCGGTGAGTACCGTCAGCAGCGATACCAAAATCAAAAACAACATCGGTGGGTCTAAGAACAGTCCTATCTCGCCACCATTCCAAATGATAAAAAGCGCGCCGCCTGCTAGGAAAATTGCGATACCAAGGATAAACATTTTAATGCTCCTTCATTTTTATAAAATAAGCACACAACCGAGACCTATGCGCTCAAGCCGTCCGGTAGTCGCGCGGACGCGCAAAAGCAAGCATACGAATCATTGTGCGGAAACATGGTCAAGTATATATGCCGTGAATTTTCGTAAAGTAAGCGCAGTACGAAAACTCAACACCTTAATTTTATCATGCTCGGAATGTTTTGTCAATGCGTCTTGTCTCCCCTCACCCTCTCCCCCGCCGCCATAATCTTGCCCCCGTAATCAGCAGCAGCAGCAGCCCCAGGGCGATGACCGTTGTCACCGTCACGCTCAGCGTATCCCAAAATTGCAGGCGCGCCATATCTTCCATCTGTTCAGCCATCGTTTCGGTGAAGGGCAGCTCCAGCCCGGTCAGGCCGGTCAGCAGGAAGGCGTAAACAGCGGAGATACAGGCGTGGAGCACTTTGCCCCATATGTAGGTGCGCGACGAAAGCCCGCTTTGACCGATGAACGAAAGCACTTGACAATGAACCGAAAGCCCTGCCCATCCCAAGATAAACGCCGCCATCGCCATCCGCCCGGCCAGCTGGCTTGCCGCGCCGCCTTGCAAGGTAAACAATCCGCTCGTCAGCTCGATCAGCCCAGTCAGAATGTTTTGCGCCCCCTCTTGCGTGACGCCCAGCGGCGAGAGCAGCCAAGAGATGGCGTCCGCCGCCGCCGGAAGGGCTCCGCTCGTATACAGCAGGCGGACGGCGGCGGTGAAGAAGATGACAAAAGAGGAGATATAAAACACTGAGGCGAACGAAGACTTGACCGATTTTACGAAGGCTTCGGAAAAGGGGACGATCCCGACCGCCTTTTCCCGCACGGCCGGTTGGGCCGTTTTTTTGTATTTATAAAAGCGGAAGAGCAGCCCCACCGTGATCGAAGCCGCCGTGTGCGTTAAATAGAGAACCCAGCCCGCCCGGCTGGAGCCGAGGATGCCGACGCCCGCCGCGCCCAAGATGAACGCCGGCCCCGAGTTGTTGCAGAAGGCCAGCAGCCGTTCGGCCTCTTCTTTGGAGCACTGCCCTTTTTCATAGAGCGAGATGGCGCACTTCGCCCCCACCGGGTAACCGCCCACAAAGCCCAAAACAACCGCGGCCGCGCAAGACCCGCCGACACGGAAGAGCGGGCGCATGGCTGGTTCGAGGGCTTTGCCGATATACCGCGTCAGTCCCAGCTCCACCGTCAGGGTGCTGATGACGAAAAAGGGGAAAAGCGACGGGATGAGGATGTCAATGCAAATATATAAACCCTCGCGGGCGGCTTCGGCGGTTGTTTTGGGCGCGAAAACCAAACCCAGCGCGGCGATTGCCAGCATTAGGCCGATGATCAGGTCGGTTACCCAGCGATTCTTTAGAATACGGGTCATAGACATCCCCCCTTTTCAATAGTATGTACGGGGGGATGAGCCCATGAAAGAAACATTCCTTGAGCGCGCGGCGCGCAAATTGGATGTCCCGGCCGAGCTGACGGCAAATGTCCCGAAAATCATCATCCACGGCTACCGCGAAATCTATATAGAAAACCATCAAGGCCTCTTGGAATACGGCACCCGCGAAGTCCACATCAACGGCGGCGAAGCCGTGCTGAAACTCAGCGGCGAGGGGTTTCACATCCGCGCCATGACAGCCAACGAACTGCGCCTCGAAGGGCTGATTTTTAAGGTGGAATTTATTTTTTAGCACTCCTTCCGGCTCTGCGGAGCCACCTCCCTCTAAGAGGGAGGCAGGGACTTGCCCTCCTCTCAGAGGAGGGTGCCGCCAACAGGCGGCGGGAGGAGCTCATTAGTGACGGAGGGAGAACATTTTTATGCAAAAAACGGTCAATCTGCTGCGCGGGTTTGTGCGCGTGGCGGTGGAATGCCCCTTCCCCGAGCGGTTTATCAATCTCTGCGCCCACAACGGCGTCGCCTTTTGGAATGCCGAACGGGTCGATGAGGTGCGTTTGGAAGTCACCATCTCCGCCAAGCATAGCAAGAAAGCGGAAGAATTTGCCGCGAGGCTGGGCGGGACGCTGACGCCGCTGAATCAGCGCGGCGTCACCTTTTTTCTCGGGCGTTTTCACAAACGATACGCGCTGATCGCCGGGCTATTTTTCTGCTTCGTTGCTCTCTTTATGTCCAACCGCTACATATGGGAGTTCACGGTCGAAGGCAACGAAAGGCTGTCGGACGAAGAGATTTTGCAGGCTCTGCGTGAAATCGGCGTTTCCACCGGCGCGCGTTCCAACTCGGTGGACATCGAAACCGTCCGCAACCAAATGCTGCTCAAACTGGATCAGCTGATATGGCTCACCGTCAATGTCACGGGAAGCCGCGCTTCGGTGGTGGTGCGCGAAGTGGATGAGAAGCCGGACATCCATTCCCGCAAGACGCCCGTTAACATCATAGCGGAAAAGGCCGGCCTGATCACCCGGATCGACACCCTCTCCGGCTCGGCGCAAGTTTTTCCGGGAGACACCGTTCAGCAAGGGGAACTGCTGGTGAGCGGGCTGATCGATTCGGCGCAGATGGGGATCCGGCTGGTCAATGCCCGCGCCGATGTGACCGCCCGCACATGGACCGAACTGCGCGCCGTTGTTCCCATCGGAGCCGTCGGGAAACGGTACACAGGCCGCTCCGAGACACGTTACGCCCTCCTTTTTGGCACCAACAGGGTAAATTTACACCGAAACGCTAGCCAACCGTATGCCATGTGTGATAAAATGAGCGAAACATCCACGTTACGCGCCCCGCGGAACATGACCTTTCCCATCGCGCTGGTGAAAGAGACCTACACCGAATACGAGCCGGTCTCTTACCAAATGGATGAAGCTGTTGCCGAAGGCATCCTGCGTCAGGCTTTGGGCGAGACACTGCGCAACAGCATCACGCGCGGGGAAATCCTCACCGAAACATTCCTCTTCAGCCCGGACACGGGGCTGGCGTCAGGCGTCCTGATCGCGGAGTGTTTGGAACGGATCGACGTATCACGGAAAATCGACTTGGCCGAGGCCATGGGGATGGGGTAAATACAAAGGAGATGAAAAAGTGTTCGCGGAATTAGTTGAGCAAATTACAAAGGGTACTAAAAACGATTCGGATCGGTTGATCCAATATGTTGATACTGCAAAAGACTTCATAGGTATTCTTAAGCAGATCGGAACGATCCCCGAATCCATCAGGCAAAATTCTACTTCGGAAAAATTGTTTGCAAAAGTTTCGGATGCCGTATTGTCAAGAGCGTTCCGTGAGATCGGATTAAAATCAACTCCTATTAAAAAACGCGCGAATTCCGCAGATGTACAAGCTGAATCAATATATCACGACTATTCCTTGGTAGCCGATGCTAAGGTGTTCAGAATGAGCCGAACAGCGAAAAATCAAAAAGACTTCAAAATCGCTTCGTTATCCGGGTGGAAAAAAGGTGCGAATTTTTCCGTCCTGTGCGCTCCGTTCTTTCATTATCCAAAATCACAAAGTCAAATATACTCCCAAGCGATTGAATATAATGTTTGTTTGCTAAGCTGGGAAAATTTAATATTTCTGATTACGCATGGATTTCGTGAGAGTCCAAACGTAAATCTTTCAAAACTATGGAATTACAGCGGGGGATTAAAACATACAGTCTTGATGGCCGACAGTGAAAAATGCTTCCTTAACTTATATAAGGATATGTTTTTATCATTTTTAAGGTGTCAAGAAAACGAATATGCAAAAATGATCGAAGAGCAGATTCTTTTAATCAATCAGCAAGGGCTGCTCGGGAAAACATATTGGGAGGGCGAAAAAGCTAAAATAATATCCTACACAAAAGAAAAAGCCATCAAAGAATTGATCAAAGCCAGTAAAATTGATGAAAAGATCAATCATATAAATCAATTCACAAGAGGGATCCGTCATGATTGATCAAGTAGTCTTGGGTGATTCTGTACAAGAAATAAAATCCATTCCTGATTGCTATATTCATGCGATTATTTCCGATATACCGTACGGCATTTGTTATGATAAATGGGACGTCATTCATCACAATACCAACACAGCTTTAGGAGGGGCGTCGTCCGCACAAATCGAAGCCGGCAGCGTTTTCAAACGCAGAGGGAAACCGCTCAACGGATGGAGCAGTGCCGATAAAAGGATCCCGGAAGAATATCAAGCGTGGTGCGCTTCTTGGGCTTCGGATTGGCTGCGTGTATTGAAGCCGGGAGGCTCCTGTATTATTTTTGCCGGACGGCGTTACGCCCACAGATGTATTGTGGCTTTGGAGGATGCGGGGTTTACATTCAAGGATATGCTTGCGTGGGAAAAAGCGATAGCTCCGCATAGGGCGCAGAGGGTATCGGAGATTTATAAGAGAAGAGGGGTTGAAACCGAAACGCGCCGCTGGGCGGGTTGGCGAGTCGCAAATTTGCGTCCTTTATTTGAACCCATCTTATGGTTTCAAAAACCGTATAAAACAGGCGGAACTTTGGCAGATAACATTCTCGAGCACAGTGTAGGAGCATGGAATGAATCAGCATTGGAGAAATATAACACATCATCTGTAACGAAAGATACAATGGCTTCAAATATACTCCGAATATCGGCCGATAAACTTGATCATGGTTATCACGAAGCGCAAAAGCCGTTGAAGTTAATGGAATGTTTGGTATCGCTTGTTACTACTGAGGACGCTATTGTCTTAGACCCTTTCGCGGGTTCGGGAACCACTTGCGTCGCGGCTCAAAATCTCGGGCGTCATTTCATAGGGTTTGATATAGAAAAAAAATATGTAGATATAGCCAAAAAGAGATTATCTGCGGAGAGATCGGTAAAGGAAACAGTGAGTCAGCATCAACAGGTGATCAACACTTCATTATTTGACTAACACAAAGGAGAACACATATGACAGAGCAAACCATCAATGTCGAACGCCTAGAGCAGGTCATCGCGCTGTTCGGGTCGTTCGACCACAACATCAAACTCATCGAGCAGACCATAGGCGTCAAGGTCATCAACCGTGACACCGAGCTGAAAATCTTAGGGGAGGCCGAGAACGTCTACCGCGCCGTCAAGGTGGTGGAGGGGCTTCTCTCGGTTGCCGCGCGCGGGGAAATCATCTCCGACCAAAATATCCATTATATTTTGGGGCTGGTGGAGGAAGGAGCCGAGGACAAGCTCTCCCAGCTCGGCAAAGACGTCGTCTGCGTCACCGCCAAAGGGAAGCCGGTCAAGGCCAAGACGCTGGGGCAGAAAAAATACCTCGACGCCATTGAGGGCAACACCGTCACCATCGGCGTAGGCCCCGCCGGGACAGGCAAGACCTACCTCGCCGTCGCCAAAGCCGTCACAGCCTTCCGTCAAAAGGAAGTCAGCCGCATCATCCTCACCCGACCCGCCGTCGAGGCCGGGGAAAAACTCGGCTTCCTGCCCGGCGATCTGCAAAGCAAGGTCGACCCCTACCTCCGTCCGCTCTATGACGCATTGTTCGACATGCTGGGTGCGGAAACCTATCATAAATTTGTCGAGCGCGGCTCCATCGAGATCGCGCCGCTGGCCTATATGCGGGGGCGGACGCTGGACGATTCCTTCATCATCCTCGACGAAGCGCAGAACACCACCCGCGAGCAGATGAAAATGTTCCTCACCCGCATGGGGTTCGGTTCCCGCGTCGTCATCACGGGCGACATCACCCAAATCGACCTGCCGGGCGACCGGGTGAGCGGGCTGAAAGAGGCGGTGCGCGTCCTGCGCAACGTGGACGACATCGCCATCTGCGAACTGACCGCCCGTGACGTCGTCCGCCATGTGCTGGTGCAGAAGATCGTCAAGGCTTATGAGGTATATGAAGAGCGGAGCAAGCCCGCAGGGAAGGCTAAATTCACTTTAGCCGACCGGCCGCGGGCGCAGCGGAACTTGACACGGAAGGATGACCACTCATGACCCGGTGCCGTGTGAGATCATACGCCCCCGAGCAGTACGCGCCGCTATTGCGCCGCGCCGCGCGGCTGGCTGTGAAGGGCGGGCGGCTGCCCTACCCCTGCATGGTTGAGGTTTCTGTTATCTCCAACGAAAAAATACGGCAAATCAACAAAGAGCGGCGCGGGATTGACAAGGTCACCGACGTCCTCTCCTTCCCTGCGTTGGAGCATGGGGAAATCCCTGCCCCCGACCCGGACACCGGGCGGGTCTTTTTGGGCGAAATACTGATTGCCTACAGTCAAACCATAACGCAAGCCCTGAAGTATAAACACAGCCCGGAGCGGGAATTTGCCTACCTCGCCGCGCACGGAGCCTTGCATCTGCTGGGGTACGACCATGAATCGGAATGGGACAGAGCCGTCATGCGGCAAAAAGAGGAGGCCGTGATGGAAAGACTGGGGTTGACTCGATGAAGATGTTTGCCCACGCCTTTCGCGGGATATGGACGGCCGTCAAAACCGAGCGCAATGTGCGCATCCACCTCGCCGCGGTGTTTTATGTGGTTATTTGCGGTTTATCACTTGAGTTCATCTCGCTTGATTGGGCACTTGCCGGACTGGCCTGCGGCCTTGTTATCGGTGCCGAACTGTTTAACGCCGCCATTGAGCGTTTGTGCGACGTCGTCGAGCCGGAAAAGTCGCCCGCTATCAAGGCGATCAAAGACATCGCCGCCGGGGCGGTGCTGGTCTGCGCCATCGCCGCCATCGCTGTAGCAGGTCACGTATTCTTAGGGCGAATCCTATATATGGGATTCCCCCTCCAAATGAACTGGCTTGTGTTTTGGATTGGTGTAGCCGCTCTGCCGTTTTGGGTTTGGTTTGTCTTTTGGTTTGGCAGGAAGAAGGGGGAGAACACATGATAAACGGCCAGTTTTACGCGCCGGAGGGTAAGCCCGCCCCGGTCGTTGAACCCGGCGAGTTTGTCTTCTCGGTCATCGGGCTTGACCACGGGCATATTGTCGGGATGTGCAACGGCCTGACCGAGGCCGGGGCGGTGCTGAAAAGCGTCTACGACCCCGACCCGGCAAAAGTGGACGCTTTCTGTAAAGCATACCCTCATGTCAAACGGGCGGCAAACGAAGAGGAACTTCTCTCCGACCCCGAAACCCTGCTGATCGCGGGCGCGGCGGTCACCAGCGAGCGGTGCGCGCTGGGGCTGCGGGTGATGGCGGCGGGCAAGGATTATTTCACCGACAAAGCCCCGCTGACAACGTTGGAGCAGCTCGCCGCCGCCAAAGAGGCGGTAAAGCAAGCCGGGAAAAAGTATATGGTTTACTATTCCGAGCGCATCCATGCGGAAACAGCCGTCTTCGCCGGACAGCTGATCGAACAGGGAGCCATTGGCAAGGTGATACAGGTTTTAGGGCTTGGCCCCCACCGTTTGTCGGCGGAGACGCGGCCTGAGTGGTTTTTCCAAAAGGAACAATACGGCGGCATCCTCTGCGACATCGGTTCCCATCAAATTGAGCAGATTTTATTCTACACCGGAGCCAAAGACGCGACGGTGACCCATAGCCAAATCGGCAACTTCAACCACCCGGAGTTTCCCGAACTGGACGATTTCGGCGACGCGTCGCTGCTGACCGATACCGGGGCGGCCGGGTATTTCCGGGTGGACTGGTTCACCCCGGACGGCTTGCAAACGTGGGGCGACGGGCGGAGCTTCATCCTCGGCACGGAAGGGTTTATCGAACAGCGTAAATATATGAATCTTGGGACTCCCGGCGGGGAAGGGCATCTATTTTTGGCGAACGGCAAAGAAGAGACCCATTATAACGTCAGCGGCAAGGTGGGTTTCCCCTTCTTCGGGCAGTTGATTCTAGACTGCCTCAACCGAACCGAAAACGCCATGACGCAGGAGCACGCCTTCAAAGCGGCCGAGCTTTGCGTCAAGGCGCAACTTCAAGCGGAGGTGATCGCGCCGTGAACAAACTCGCGCTGGTCAACGGGATCGTCTACACCGGGAACGCCATCCTGCACGGGCAGGCTATCATGATCGAAAGCGGAAAGATCACAGGGCTTTCCGCCGTCAATCATGTGCCGAAAGGCAGGCAGATGATCGATCTCGGCGGACGTATCGCCGCGCCCGGTTTCATCGACGTACAGGTCAACGGCGGCGGCGGCGCGCTGTTCACTGCCGACCCCACGCCCGAAGCGTTGAACACCATCGCCAAAGCCCACGAGCGGTTTGGAACCCTGCATTGGTGCCCGACGGTACTCTCTTCGGATACGGAGACGACCGAACAATGTCTCAACGCCGTCAGAACCGTCATGGATCAACATATCGGCGTCCTGGGCGCGCATTTGGAAGGCCCATTCCTCTCCCGTGAGAAACGGGGCACCCATGACGAACGGTTTATCCGCTCCGCCGGCGAAAACGACGTCACACGGCTGCTCGAAGCAGGCAAGGGAGTTCTGTCGCTGGTCACACTCGCGCCGGAAGCGGCAGGCGAGGCGCACATTTTCCGCTTTACCGAGGCGGGGGCGCGTGTCTTCATCGGTCACTCCAACGCCCCGTGCTCTATCGCCGAAGCGGCGTTTGAGTCGGGCGTGTGCGGGGTGACCCATCTATACAACGCTATGAGCCAGCTCACAGGCCGGGAGCCGGGCGTTGCCGGGGCGGCGTTGGCCGCAAAGGACATTTGGGCCGGGATCATCGCCGACGGCGTGCATACCGATTGGCGTTCGGTCAAGATCGCAAAGGAAATCAAGAAAAACCGCCTCTTTTTGGTCACCGACGCCATGCCCCCGGTGGGCAAGCCGGACGCGGTTTGCATGGTTGGCGGCAAAACGGTCACCTGTAAAGGCGGACGCTGCGAAACCGAAGACGGCGTCCTGGCCGGTTCGGCATTGGATATGGCGTCGGCTGTGCGGAACTGCGTGACCCATTGCGGCATCGCGCTGGACGAAGCGTTGCGCATGGCTTCATTATACCCGGCCGAGATGCTGGGTATTGCTGACCGTTTGGGAATGATCAAACCGGGGGCTCAAGCCGATTTGGTCTTTTTGGACAACGGCTTGAACGTCACCGGGATCATGCGCGGCGGGGAGATGAAAGGGTTTCATTGATTCATTATTTCACCGGATAAAACTTTGTTAATACATCCATGTAATCAAGCAGTTTTTCCTCCGTTGGATTCCAAAACTCAAAGACAACGCCGCTGCATTTTTCAATTTGCCTACCGTCAACGGTATACGCTTTTCTCATGCGGCAGTTTTCCTTTTTAGGATTACAGCCGCAGTTGCCATGATTGCCCGCAAACACACCCTTGATATGCTCCGGCGTGTTTTCTATGTAGGTTCTGTGTTTATTGATATTGTTCAAAAAGAGCCTCAATACTATGCCGTTCTCTCTGATATAAATACGGGCGGCGACCTTTTTGCTTTTCACCCCGGTTTTAGCGTAAACGATCATATATTTCCCCCAGCAATAACCATCGCCAATACCGCCGCCGAAGTCATATCCTAATGCTTTGATTTTCTCGTCAAAGGCCGTTATAAAAGCCTTATCAGGGTTAGAAATAATATGGAATCGTTCTTCGATCAACAAATCTTTCATGGGTTTACGTTCTGATTCCATACAATATACCGCAATGGCTTCTTTCAGCGTTTTCCCGGACTGCATGTTCAGCCAAGGCTGAAATTCACAACCCGGCAGTGTTTTGCCCGTTGCTTCTTCAAAATACGCATGGAATTTCGCTAACGGTATAGATTTACCAACTTTAATCACGGTATCTTCTGAAAGATTGATTTTGTTCATGGTATTCTCCTTTGTACTATACTTGGTTTGCCTACCCTTCCACCCGTATCCTCTCCACCCCTGTGCATTTCCCCGTTGATTCGTCGATGGAAAAGACCGCGCCTTCCATCACCGCTTCGCCGTCGGCGGCTTCATACCGCACCGGGACATTGCCCAAAAATCCGCCGACCGATTGCTCGATCTTCACGCCCAGCACCGAGTGCCGCGGCCCGGTCATGCCGATGTCGGTGATGAAGCCGGTACTGCCGGGGAGGACGCGCTCGTCGGAGGTTTGGACATGGGTATGCGTCCCGAACACCGCCGCGACCTGCCCATCGAAATGATGCGCCAAAGCGCATTTCTCGCTGGTGGCTTCGGCGTGGAAATCCACGGCGACTATATCTTCGGGATACTCTTTTAGCAACCCTTCCAAAACCCGGAAAGGACTGTCGGCGTTCCATTCGCAATTGAGCCTTCCTACGAGGGCGACCACCGTAAGCCAACGTCCCGATTGGGTTTGCAAGCGTGTAAATCCCTCCCCGGGCGTTTGGGAAGCGAGATTAAGCGGGCGGATGAGATATTTATTCTCTTTAAGTTCGCTGATGATTTTGGGGCGGTGCCACACATGATTGCCCAGCGTTACAACATCGGCTCCCGCGTCAAAAAGCCGCCGCGCCTGTTCGGGCTGGATGCCGATCACATCGGCGTTCTCGCCGTTGACGATGCAGAAGTCGGCGCCGTAGTATTTTTTGACCGTGCGGAGCTTCTCCGAAACGATGCGCAGTCCCGCTTCCCCGCACACATCGCCGAATGCCAACAGGTTCATGTGCAACCCTCTTGCTCTTCTTGCCCGTTCAACACTGCCGGAATATCCAATGAGCCCCGCAATATGCGATAGATTTGAACGGCTTTACTTTCTTCATTAACTGTGTATAGCATTATGTAATCCCCTATGACTGCCCTGCGGTATCTTTTGTCACGCTCATATTTTGGATACATGAAAGGATTCTCTTTGATGTTTGATCGCGTTTTTTGCAAACGAACCTTAAAGCGGAGCGGTGTACCCGGATAAAACTGGCTAAGATAGGATACGGCATTTTTTATGTCCACCTTTGCGTCATCTGATAGATTCGTGTAATACTTCATAGAGACTTATTTTCCAAAGCCGTTATATATTCATCCAGTTCTGCATCAAAATCTTCCCACGGCGTCCACGTTGCCGGGTTGTCCGCTTTAACCTCAACTTCAGCTAATTTTTCACGGACATACAACGCATGGAGATGCTCTTTATACGTTTCGTATTCGTTTCCGCCGATGATAACGGCTTCAACATGACCATTATCGGTAAAAACCGCATGGCCGTGATTTTTAACGATACGTTCCATTCCCGTGAAAGTATCCCATAAGTCGTGTGACGGATAACTGTGTACCTGCATCTCAACTCACCTCTTTTACTCATTTTACCACAAAGGGTCTATATAATGCAAGCATCCCCCGCCTCGCGGCGGGGGATGCGGTTTTATTTCGCGTATTCGATGTGCCGTGTCTCGCGGATGAGATGAACCTTGATCTGCCCGGGGTATTCCAAGTCGCTTTCGATCTTCTTGGCCAAATCCCGCGCCAGCAGGATCATATGGTCGTCGTCGATGGCTTCCGGCCTGACCATAATCCGTATTTCGCGCCCGGCTTGAATGGCGAAGGATTTATCCACGCCTTCAAACGAGCAGGCCAGCTCTTCCAGTTTCTCCAGCCGTTTGATATAGTTCTCAAGGTTCTCACGCCGCGCGCCGGGGCGGGCGGCCGAGATGGCGTCGGCGGCCTGAACCAGGCTTGCGATGACGGTTTTGGCCTCAACGTCGCCGTGGTGGGCTTGTATGGCATGGAGGATGTCGTTGTGTTCCTTGTATTTACGGGCAAGATCGACGCCGATGGCGACGTGGCTCCCCTCAACCTCATGGTCAACCGCTTTGCCGAGGTCGTGCAGCAGCCCGGCGCGCTTGGCCTGCATGGGGTCAAGCCCCAATTCGGCCGCCATGGCTCCCGCCAGCAAGGATACCTCAATGGAATGCTGGAGGACGTTTTGGCCGTAACTGGTACGGTATTTCATCCGCCCCAGCAGTTTGACCAGTTCGGGATGGATGCCGTGGACGCCTGTTTCAAAGGTGGCGCGGTCGCCTTCGCTGCGGATGATGGCTTCGATCTCTCTTCTTGATTTCTCCACCACTTCCTCGATACGCGCCGGATGGATACGCCCGTCTATGATCAGCTTTTCAAGGCTGAGGCGAGCCGTTTCGCGGCGTACCGGGTCGAAGCTGCTGAGAGTGATGGCTTCGGGGGTATCGTCTATGATGAGGTCAACGCCGGTGAGGGTTTCGAGGGTGCGGATGTTGCGCCCTTCACGCCCTATAATGCGGCCTTTCATTTCGTCGTTGGGCAGATGAACCACCGAAACGGTCGCCTCGGTGACATGGTCGCTCGCCACTTTCTGTATGGCCATCGACACGATTTCCCGGGCTTTCAAATCAGCTTCGTCCTTAAATCGGTCTTCGATGTCTTTGATTTTCATGGCCATCTCGTGGGTGACTTCGCTCTCCACGTTCTTGATTAAGTAGACCTTGGCTTCCTCGGTCGAGAACCCGGACAGCTTCTCCAGCATTTCCATCTGGCTGCGTTTAACGAGAGCGATCTCCTCTTTGGCCTCGTCGGCCGCGCGGTGTTTTTGTTGCAGCTGTTCTTCTTTTTTCTCGATGCCTTCCAGCTTTTTGTCGTAATTCTCTTCTTTTTGCTGCAATCGCCGTTCCTGTTTTTGCAATTCGATCCGCCGGTCTTTGATTTCGCGTTCGGATTCCTGACGGCTGCGGTGGATTTCCTCTTTTGCCTCCAGCAATGCTTCGCGTTTTTTGCTTTCACTTGCCTTAATGGCCTCGTTGACGATACGGCGGGCTTCTTCTTCAGCCCCTGAAATCTCTCTTTCCGCGACATTTTTACGGTACCGTATACCAAGCGGGAAGGCTACGGCTAACCCTGCAATAAGCGCGCCAATCGCCGGAAGGATGGTTTGCAGAAAAAACTGCACGGGTACACCTCCGTTGTATTCAGTTGTATGAGACAGTGTATAGAAGAGCTTCATCGGTTCATAAGGAGGATAAGGTGCGGAAGCGTTTGCCAAACCGAAGGAGGGGCAAAGCCCCGGATGTTTGGCATAAGCGTTAGCGGCTTATCCGACTGGCTATGAGCCGCGCATGAAGCATGACAACATACAATGCGTTCATCCCATCTATTCTATAGAAGCAGGAGGACATTGTCAAGATAAATCTTCATCGCCCGCAATAAATTTACCAAATTTATTTTCAAATTTATTTTCGCCCGCAATAAATTTGTAAAATCGTGAGGCATATGGTAAAATAATGTCGGCTTGCTAGAAAGCAAGCCGACATTACGATGTAAGGAGCGACGGATATGGATGAGCGCATTCAGGAATTGACACAAAAGATAGAGGATGATGCAACGGCGGATTTATATTGGCGAAGAGCGGTGCAATATCATAAAATAGGAGATTTTGAATCGGCGGTTCGAGATTGCAATGAAGGGCTTATTCTTAACGAAAAGCATAGAAATTGTTATTGCAGACGTATTGATTCTTTAACGAGATTAAAGCGTTTTGAAGAAGCCTTAGATTTATGCAATGAATCCATACAAAACGATGAAGCATTTGCCCCGGCATATTGGGGCAGAGGTCTTATCTATTCGAGAATGGGAGAAAACAGCAAAGCGGTTGAGGAATATACCGCGGCAATCGACATAGACCCTGATTGGGCTGACCCGTATAATAGCCGAGGGGAAGTTCATCGCAGAGAAAAACGCGACGATGATGCTATGGAAGATTATGCTATGGCTATAAAGCTTAACCCCGACTTCGCGTTTCCGTATAGCAATCGCGGATTGCTATACAAACGAAAGGGCGAGAACGATAAAGCTCTAGCGGATTTTGAAGAAGCGATAAGGATTGATCCTTCATTCGCAACCCCATTTTATGCCCGCGGATTGATCAACGACAGCAAAGAAAGCGATGAAAAGGTTCTTGCGGATTTTACAAGAGCGTTCGAGCTTTGGGAAAAAAACGATGATTACTTAGCAAGCAAGGCAAAAGTCAAAAAAGAAGAAATAGAGGTCAGGATTCAAAACAGGAAAAAGCGGAATGGCAAAGCGGGAAAAATCATTGACGAAACCGAAGAGTTTTTCAAAGCAATCGAAGATGCCAAAGAACATCAGGCCAAGTTCACAAGCCATACGCATGAGGTCGAACCTATTGATACTTTGGAATTTACAGTCTTGCGAAAATGGAATTCCTACACGCCGATCATCGCCAGCAAAGGCGGGGGCTATTTTCTAAAAATCGGCAAAAAAGGCATTGTCATTGACCCCGGGTTTAATTTCATTGAGAATTTCATGGCGGAAAAGCATAAATTCAATGAAATAGACGCAATTTTGATCACGCACGCCCACAACGACCATACCGCCGACCTCGACTCGCTGCTCACGCTTTTACATAAATACAACAACGACCTTCTAGGCGGTGATCTAAACGACCCTAATGATAAATATAAAGAGGATAGTTTGATCGATTCTGCATTGAAGTATTTTAAGCATTTGGAAGGGACAATCCATAGCAACCCGCAGAAAATGAAAGAAGTGAAGAAAAAGGTTGATAAGGATTTTAAGAAGGCTAAGAAGGTCATTACATTCTACATAACCAGCGGGACATTTAAGAAATATGCCGGATTCTTCAACTTAATGAAGAAGAGCAACTATAAAATCGTATGTGTGGACATGGATACTGTGTTTGAACACGAAGACACCGACGGATTGAGAATTCGCCCGATAAAGGCAAAACACGATGACGTCATATCAGACGCCACTGCGGTTGGCTTCTGCTTTGAAAAAGACGATTTTGTCTTGATATACACAGGGGATACGGGCTTTTGGGGAATGGACAAGTATTATGAGGATTTGACAGCGGAGTATCAAGGGAAACGCATTGTCTTGATTGCCAATTTAGGGGGCTTTAAGCGTTCTGAAAACTCCTATTCAAGAGAGGATGAAGATAGCCCTGATGAAGAGGTTGTTGAGAAAGCGGGGAAACGGTATTATAAAAACCATCTAGGAAGGCTGGGGGTTGCAAGACTTGCCGAGATCGTCAAGCCGGAGCTTTGCATCCTGTCGGAGTTCGGCGAGGAATTTGACGGGTACCGGATCAAACTCGCCGAGATATTCGACGACGTCTTTCAAAGCACAGATAAAAAAGTCAGGCAAAAAACAAAATTTCTGCCCGCCGATGTCGGTTTATGCGTAAACGGAAAGCTGAAGGTGCGTGCCATCGTCGGCATGGATACGGATGACCACGGGACGGCGTTTAAGTATGACTTTATTGACCCTGATAGAGTGCTTGCCGGCGAAGTGGAGCAAGCAAAAGCCCTGTATTATTATGAAGACAGCAAAACCCTTGACCCAATCGCCCTTGCCAAGCGAAAAGTCGCGGAATTTTACGAAAGCCTGAGATAAACCGTCTCAGGTTTTCTTGCCGCTCGTAAACCGCCACAAGTCCCATCCGCACAATGCCGTTCCCATCACTCCCCCGGCGATATAGGCCAGCACGAAGCCGCCCAGCCGAAGCTCGGGCAGGGCAACCAGCCACCATGTTAAAATCAGCTGCACCGCTCCGGCGAAGATAAAATTGGCGGCGGTGTTGTGCTGCTTGCCCAGCGCGTTTAGAAATGTCCCCAGCAGCGATTCAAAACAAACAAACACGGTGGCGATGGCGAGCGGAGCCATAAACTGCCCTGCTCCCGGATTTTTGAACAGCACGCGCGCGATGCCCGCGCCGTAAGGAATGAGGATGGCCGTACAGGCCGCCACCGAGACGAGGGCGGCCAGCAGAGAGGTTTTCAGCCGCCGCCGTATGGCTCGGAAATCGTTCACCGCCGCGCTCTCGGCCAAGCGGGGCAGCATCACGATGCCGATCGAGCCGGAGAAGACCAGCGGCAACGCCAACAGAGGCATGGTCATGCCGAAGGCGATGCCGAACGCGCTCAGAGCTTCGGAGGAATCGACGCCCGAAGCGATCAGCCGCCCCGGGATGATGATGGAGTTGGCCGAGCCGATGAGGTTTGTCAACAGGTTGGCCGCCGCCACCGGGACGGCGATTTTGCGTATCGCGCCCCGGATGTTTTTCTCAGGCATGTCGATGTGCGCAGGGCCGGGAAACCGGGTGCGTTTGTCACGATTGTAAAGAATAGTCAAAAGCCCCGCGCTGAAAATTTCACTGATGACCAATCCCAATATGATCAGCCCCACCTGCGTCTCCTCATAGGCGGGGGAGAAAACCAGCAGCAAACCGAGAATGGAGCCGACGCGCACCGTTTGTTCCAGCACTTCGGAGAGCGACGGCGGGAAGACGTTTTTCCTCCCGAAAAAATAGTTTTTATGCACATTCTCCCAGCCGGTCAGGATGATGCACGGCAGCAATATCAACAGCCCCAAACGGGTGCGGGCGTCCCCCAGCAGATGAACGGAAATGCCGTCGGAAAACGGCACGATGAGGGCGGACGCGCCCAGCACCATGACCAAATACCCGACCCGCGCCGCATTGACGACCTGTTTGATGGCGCGTGTACGCCCCAAAGCGGCGTAAGACGCCGTCAGGCGGCTCACCGCCACGGTAAACCCGGAGACGCACAGGCTCATCACAATGGAATAGGCGGGGATGACAAGCTGATAAAGCCCGATGGCTTCGGCGGAGATCAGCCGCGCCAGCCAAACGCGGTAAAAAAAGTTCAGCACCTGAGAAAAGAGGCTGACCCCTGTCAGTATCAACGCGCCGCGCCAGGCGGCATCTTTCACCTTCAATCGAAAAACCCCCTGTCCCAAACCTATTCGGGACAGAGGGCGTTGAGAACGGAAGGGTTAAACGGTATAGACCTTTGAGATGGTTACATTCAGCAGGTTTGGGTCATCTTTAAGGTCAATAAATTCCACTTTAGGCGTCCGCCCCTCAATGGGCAGCAATTTGATCTTCGGACGGGTCATAAAGTCGGGGTTGTTCTTAAACACAATGCCGCGCAAGCCGTTGCTGAGCAGAACCTCGGCTCCTTCGGGGAAGGGGGCGATCTTTTTGATGAAAACGCCGGCCACATCGGGATCGAAATGCTGGCCGGAGTTGCCCATGATGTATTCATGCGCCTCGCTGGGCAGGACGGGTTCGTGGTAGGGACGGAGGGAGGTGATGGCGTCGTAAACGTCGGCGACGGCGATGATGCGCGCGAAGATATGGATGTCCGACCCCGATCGCCCGTGCGGATAGCCGGAGCCGTTGAAACGCTCATGGTGCTGGAGGACGCCTATGTAGATGGCCGAAGAGTAATAACAGTTACGCCGCAGGTAATCGCATCCCATCTCGGGGTGCTTCTTGATAATGGCAAACTCCTCGCCCGTCAGGCGGCCCGGTTTGTTGAGCAGCTCTTTATCGATGAAGAACTTGCCGATGTCGTGTAAAATAGCCGCCATACCCAAATTGAAGAGCTGGGCGCGGTCAAGCCCCATGGCGACGCCGATGACCGAGCTGAGGACGCACACATTGACGCTGTGCTGATATGTATACTGGTCAAATATCTTCAAATCCACCAAATTGACGATGGTGTCCTTGTTGCTCATCACGCTTTCGATGATGTCGTCGATAAATCCGGCGAACGCTTCGATCTGCGAACCGAACCCCCGGGAAGACCCCGACCCCATATCGGCCTCCAGCCGCATGACCGCCGAAACGGCTTCGTGGCGCAAATCCTCAGAGATGATGTCCTCCACCTCAATGTCGGCGGAAAACTCATCTTGGATATAGAGGCCGGAGTAGCGAAGCCGTTTGATGGAATCAATGAACGATTCCTTCAAAACGGTTCCGGCGGTCAGAAGGATCTCGCCTTTGCGGCTCCGCAGGGGCCGTCCGACGATCATACCTTCCTGAGCGTGTTCTATGCTGATAAAACGCACGGGACTTTACCCCCCAATCGTGTCAAAGCCCGTATATGGGCGTAAAACTTCCGGGATGGTGATACTTCCGTCTTCGTTCTGATATGTCTCCAGCAGCGGGATAAGGACGCGCGGGGAAGCGATGGCGGTGTTGTTGAGGGTGAAAACGTGCCGCAGTTCCCCGTCGGCCGCGCGGTAACGGATGTTGCCGCGCCGGGCTTGAAAATCCCCCATGGTTGAGCAGGAGTGGGTTTCGCTGTATGCCTCGCGGCTGGGCATCCATGTCTCGATCTCGTGTTTGCGGATTTGGCCGATGCCGATCTCGCCTGTACAAGCCAGGCAGACGCGGTAGGGCAATTCAAGAGCTTGCATGACCGCTTCGGCGTTGCCGAGGATTTCATAGTGCAGTGCTTCGGCTTTCTGATGATCGGCTTCGCAGAAG